>Ga0068707_1003171_pt1 | contig 11515 bp, 9 predicted proteins | sample YNPNPMetaG_FD_66600 | JGI IMG/M metagenome (GOLD analysis project Ga0068707, IMG submission 66600) | Anoxygenic and chlorotrophic microbial mat microbial communities from Yellowstone National Park, USA - YNP NP MetaG | ecosystem: Environmental > Aquatic > Thermal springs > Hot (42-90C) >... | reverse complement strand
GACCTCAAAGTGAACGCGATCGAGTAAGGGGAAAAGCACGAGGTCGGAGCAAGGGGGTAGAGAGATTTCCAGGAATCAGAGATTGAGCAGGCCGAAAGACTGGCGATGGATTTCGGCGATGGGGGATTATTGTCGTCTGGCGTTGTTAATCGCCTCGTCGGGGTGTTGATTGGGGTTAAATCGACAATTGCAGTGGCGTTTAACGGGGCTGGGTACGCCTTGGTGAATCAAATCTGAGGTTTCCGATGGTTGTTTGGTGCGGTTGGGGGGGTGTTTTCTGCTGGCGGCGCAAATAGAGGGACAGACACGATATTTGAGGGCCGACACACCGGTCGGGAACGTTCAACGTGCAACGTTCAACTCTCAACGTTCAATGGGGGGATCGAAAGGGCGCATGGTGGACGGGATATGGGGACAGACACGATGTTTGGGGGCTGGCGGAGGAAATAGAGGGACAGGCACAGTATTTGGCCCGGGCGGCCGGACGGTTCAGGCCGGCGGGGCGCCGAGATTGGTGAACAGACACGGTTTTATGGTGACACCTATCACTGGGCTTTTCATAACCCTACTGTGGCGTCGCTATTGGCAGTGTCAGTATTTTTTCAGGGGGTTTGAGGTGGGAGGTTTTTTGCAGGCGGCGGAGACGAAGCAGATATTCCCCAACCCGGCGACGCGGGGCTTTGTGAAGGCGCGCAAGCACTGCGTGTTTGCGCGTCGTGGACTTTGGTTCCTGCTACGCCGGGCAGGGAAATATGCGGGCGAAGACCTTCGCAAATATGATCAATTTCTCAGTATAAATTGTAAGGCGCGACCCGTATGACTTGACTCGCACGCAGCAACTTCTTCGGGCGTGCCCGCGACAACCAATCGCCCACCCTCGTCGCCTCCTTCGGGTCCGAGATCGATCACCCAATCAGCGCACTGAATGACATCGAGGTTGTGTTCGATTACAACCACCGAGTGATCCTGGTTGACCAGCCGCCGGAAAACCCCGATCAGAACCCGGACATCATCGAAGTGCAAACCTTTCGTCGGCTCATCCAGAAGAAAGAGAATCGATTCCCGACGCAGCATCGGTTGATTGCAGGCAGAGTTCCGCGATTTTCTTTTCAGGAGCTCTTCGAGAGCTGCGCTGGCAGTTGCTGCGTTGCGTGCCGGCTTGGAAGCGCGCGCGGCGGGAGCATTCACAAGGCTTGCGGCGAGTTTCAATCGTTGGCATTCGCCGCCCGAGAGCGTGTTGATTGGTTGGCCGAGGCGCAAATACCCGAGGCCGATTTCGCGCAGGATGTTCAACCTCGTGGCTGCGGCATTGGCGGACGGCTCATTGGAGAATGCATCAAGGAAATCGACCGCTTCGTCCACGGTCAGGTCAAGGAACTCGGCTATGTTAAGGCCGCGCGCATTGGCACCGGCGCGGGAGAATGCCCGTCGCGGCGGGATCAACTCCACTTCCAAGACTTCGTTCCTGAAACGTTTTCCGCCACAATCCGGGCATCGAACGTAAACGTCGCTCAAGAACTGCATCTCGATCTTTTCAAACCCGGCTCCGGCGCACCTTGCGCAGCGTCCCAGATTCGAGTTGAAACTGAACATGCCGGGCGAATACGAGCGTTCTTTGGCCAGAGGCGTTTCGGCGTAAAGTTTGCGGATATCGTCGAATGCACCAACGTAGATCGCCGGGTTCGACCTCGGAGTCCTACCGATTGGCGCATGATCAACCAACACGACCTTGGTAAGGTTATCCCAGCCCTGTAATTCGACGACGGGCGCACTCGATGGTTCGGCGTCGGAATTGTCTTCGTCTTCGAGATCGTCCGCGTAACCCTCCGGAGCGTCGGCTGCGTTTCCGATTTTCTCTTCGAGCGCGGGCAAAAGAACTTCTGTTACGAGCGTGGTCTTGCCAGAGCCGCTCACCCCGGTGACGCAAACCATGCGCCCCAAAGGAATCGAAACTGACAGATCCTTTAGATTATGTTTGTTTGCATGAGAAACAACCAGCCATTTGACCTCGGGGTGCGAGGCAGCCCATACCGCGCCGGGCCTTGCCTCGGCGAGTGTATCGGCGGTTGCGAACTGTGGGTATCGGCGTTGACTGTGCGGCTGCATCAAGGCGGTTTCTGGACATGCGTCGGTTCCCACAACAGGACGGCGGTCGTGCACTTCGATTCTCCGTTTTCCGCTCAAGTATTGGCCTGTGATCGAGTTTTTGCACTTGAGGAGATCACGGTACGAACCCTGGAATACTATTTCACCACCGCGTTCTCCACTGCCGGGGCCGAGATCGACGATGTGATCAGCAGCCTTGATTATCGCTGCGTCGTGCTCGACAACCACCACGGTGTTTCCTGCGTCGCGAAGCCTTTCAAGAAGCGAAATCAAACGCGCTGTGTCACGCGGGTGCAATCCCACACTGGGTTCGTCGAGAACGAACAGTGTGTTGACAAGTCGCGTACCCAGGCAGGCTGTCAGATTCACCCGTTCGACTTCGCCTCCTGACAACGTTCTGGTTGGGCGGTCCAAAGTCAGGTATCCCAGTCCGGCTTCGACGAGGTATTCGAGCCGCGATTTTACTTCGGCAATTGCCATTCCGACGGGGTCTCCCGGCGCAGCGCGGTGATCAGCGGCCAGCAATTTCGCGCATTCGAGCGCGTCGCGAATCGGGAGCCTGTAAAAGTCCGCCAAAGACAGCCCGCTGAACTTCTCCGGCGCGGGCCGGGTTTTGGAATTGGCGGGTGGCAGACTCGGCAGCTTTGAGCTGACGTCTGTCAACGCCTGCTGCGGATGCAAGTTACCGGACTCAGCATGCGACCGCCGCCATTCCGGCAATCGGTACAAAAGCGCTTCCGGTCTTAACCGCTTGCCGCCACAGTCCGGACATGCTTGATAGCTGCGATACCGCGAAAGCAAGACTCGGACGTGCATTTTGTAGGCTTTGGTCTCGAGCCAGCGGAAATAGCCTTTCACTCCGTACCATGCGTGCGGCCATTCGTGGGATTCGTCGATCCCATAATCCTCATCGCCATCAACGACCCAACGCTGGTGTTCCGGCGGCAAATCCCGGAACGGGACATCAACTGCGACGCCTCTTGCTTTGCAAAACCGCAGGAGGTCTTGCTGGCACTCGCGGCCAAACCCGGTTCGCCATGGTTTCACGGCGCCTCGGGCAAGCGAAAGGCTGCGGTCGGGAATGGCCCGGTTGTAATCGATGGTGATTATTCGGCCAAACCCGCGGCAAGTCGGACACGCCCCGAGTGGATGGTTGAAACTGAACAAAGCAGGTGTGGGTTCCTCGTATTCGATGTTGCAATCCGGGCAGTGCCTGCGCATCGAGAATGCGTGTCGCACACCAAAGGAATCGCCACACCAGACCGCAATTGTTCCGTGGCCCAAATGGTAGGCTTGTTCACAGGCCTCGACGAATCGCGCATGGTTCGCCTTCGAGAGACGAACACGGTCCTGAATGACGGTCAGCGCAGCGGGCTTATGGACTTTGAAATGCTCTTGCGCTTCATCTATTCGCGCAATTCGCCCGTTGATGAGCAATCGTTGGTAGCCCTGTCTTGCAATCAGTTTGAGCGACTCATCCAACTCGAGCTTGGCTGACAGTGGGACATCAAAAGTCACCAGCGCTTCGCCGCCAGAATATCGAGCATCGAGGGTTTCAAAGATTTGCGGAGGCGGGTTGCGCAAAACAGGACGCCCGCATTGTCCACAATGAAGTTGCGCCACGTGCGGCCAGATCACTTTCAGATAATCGCACAACTCAGTCATTGTCCCGACTGTCGATCGGGTTGTGCGAACAGCATTGCGCTGTTCGATTGCAATTGCCGGCGGGATGCCTTCGACACTGTCAACCTGCGGTTTGTCCATGCGATCAAAGAACTGCCTTGCATAAGGGGAAAAAGTCTCGATGTAGCGCCGTTGCCCTTCAGCGAACAGAGTGTCGAACGCAAGCGAGCTCTTCCCCGAGCCGCTCAAACCCGTCACAACGATCAGCCGGTGCAACGGCAGGTCGAGGTCGAAGTTCTTCAAGTTGTTGTGCCTGACACCGCGCAAGCGGATCATCGGCTGGGACAAAACAGACGACATGTCAGAGGCAATTTAAGTTGACCCGGTTGGGTGTCAATCGCCGGCGGAGTGTTGCTGCTCTGAGCAAAGAGCTTTTGGCAGACCGGGCAGCCTGCCAAGCCAGAGTAACACCGGTCCGGTATCACGGTTCAGCGCGGCGCCGCCGCAACCAAAGGATCCGCTGATCTGCGATTTCTGCGCAGATTTTCCAATACAATACTACAGGATGCCGGGCTGGTCGGTCTGAGGCGGAGCCTTTCCAATCCTCACCTTTGTGGGGGGCGTACTCGCGATCCCGTGGGCCGGTTGGTGGCGAGGCTCATGATGACAGGCGTCAACGTCCGTTCCAGTGCGGTTTGAAAATCTTCAGTTGTGTGCAGGTTGCGAAACACCTGGTGGCGAAGGTTCAGATCATAATGTTGCGGTGGCCCTGGTATGCCGGGTCGGAAGTAAGTTGCCCGGTCCACGTTCAGATTGAGCGTGTCCAATCCTCCAAACCTTACCCAGCCGCTTTTGGTGCGTTGAGGAATGTCAGCCCACACCTGTTTCAGAAGTTCAAGAGTGGATTGGCCGGAATTTTGCTCGACGATGGTCAACTCGGTAATGTGCAGCCGAACCAGGCGAAGCCTGATCTCGAACCTTGACAGAGCAGAAGGTTCGTACTCGATGAATGTCTCGGACAGGTGCACAAGCCGTTCTCCGCCAAGCGCGGGAGGATGGTACATTCTCACGTTGCTCAGCAGCAGAGTGGGCGACAACAATCTTACTTCGACGTGGGAAATGCGGCATTCAAGCCCTGTTGCCTGAGTAATTGCGCTCTCGATGATTTCGCGGGCGAGCAAATCCTTCAGCAGAACAAGCGCGATGGCCACAACCAGCGCCAGCAGCACCAGTCGGAATGTCCATCGTACCAGGAACTTCATGCGTGCTGCATACCAGAAATCGTGATATGAAGCAAACATTCCGAGCACTTATCGCTAGGAAAAGGTTCGCGCGGGACCTTCGATGGTTGGCAGAGGAACGAACACTTGGCGGTGAGAATCTGCAATGGGTTTGGCCTGATTCGGCTGAGCTCTTGTGGATGCGGCAAATTGTCTTAATAATTATTCTAAATATTGACACTTTCACCGCCGGGCTTAAGTTGGGAGCAATGAAAGATTCCGGGTCAGTCGATGCGGTCGAAAACCGCCTTTGCAATTGCCTGTCGAAAACGGGGTTACGACCTACCCCGCAGAGGCAAAGGGTTTATACTGCTCTCTTGGAGACTCCGGCCCATCCAACTGCAGAGGAAGTGTTCATGCGGGTCAAACAGGAGATGCCGGACATTTCGCTGGCGACGGTGTACAACTGCTTGGACACGTTTGTCCAGTGTGGCCTTGTGCGTCAGGTTGTTCACGAGCGTGGAGCGACCCGCTACTGTGCAAACACGGAGGAACACCACCACTTTTACTGTGACGAATGCCACGGAACATACGACATTCCGGCGGCGCCTTCGATAAGCCGTTTTGCGTTTCAAGTGCCTGCCGGATTTGTTGTGAGGCGTTTCGAGATTGTTTTTCAGGGTCTTTGTCCGAAGTGCCTGGCGAAACGGTCTGAGTCTGCCGAATACCCGTGAGGTCTGGAGTGGTTTCCATGAACGCAAATGTTACAAACATAGATCAACTTGTCCGATCCGAGTACAAGTACGGCTTCGTAAGCGAGATAGACACTGACTCGCTCCCGCCCGGGCTTGACGAGGACGTTATCCGAGAGATTTCGACCCGGAAAGGCGAACCACAGTTTCTTTTGGAATGGCGGCTGAAAGCGTTTCGGCATTGGACAACCTTGAAAGAGCCGCACTGGGCGAAGGCGGTTTACCCGCCAATAGATTATCAGGCGATAAGCTACTTTGCCGCTCCGCGGTCAAAAGCGCGATACTCGAGCATGGACGAGGTTGACCCGGAGCTTCTCAAGACTTTCGAGAAACTTGGCATTCCACTTTCCGAGCGTGCGAGGTTGGCCGGGGTTGCTGTTGACGCGGTCATGGACAGCGTCTCAGTGGCCACGACGTTCCAAAAGGAACTCGAACAATACGGGATAATATTCTGTTCTTTTTCGGAGGCTGTGCGAAATCACCCTGACCTTGTCGAGAAGTACCTCGGGTCGGTTGTGCCCTATACAGACAACTTTTTCGCGAGCCTGAACTCCGCGGTGTTTAGTGACGGGTCGTTCTGTTACATCCCGAAGGGCGTGCGATGTCCGATGGAGCTCTCGACTTATTTCCGGATCAACGCTGCAAAAACAGGCCAGTTTGAGCGCACGTTGATTGTGGCTGACGAGGGCAGTCGCGTTAGCTACCTCGAGGGATGCACCGCACCCATACGCGACGAGAACCAATTGCATGCGGCGGTTGTGGAGCTGGTTGCGCTCGAGGGCGCAGAAATCAAGTACTCGACAGTGCAGAACTGGTATCCCGGAGACAAGGAAGGGCGAGGTGGCATTTACAATTTTGTGACCAAACGCGGCATTTGCAAAGGGCGCAGGTCAAAGATTTCATGGACGCAGGTCGAGACCGGCTCGGCCATCACGTGGAAATATCCGAGTTGCGTTTTGCTGGGGGACGAGTCTGTCGGCGAGTTTTATTCGGTCGCGGTGACAAACAACCGGCAGCAAGCTGACACCGGCACGAAGATGATCCACATCGGTCGCAACACGCGCAGCACGATTGTTTCCAAGGGGATTTCCGCAGGAGAAGGCCAGAACAGCTATCGCGGTCTTGTGGTGATGAAGAAATCCGCGGCGAACGGGCGTAATTTCTCGCAATGTGATTCACTGCTTATTGGGGACCGGTGTGGAGCGCACACTTTTCCGTGGATTCAGGTGATGAATCCGACGGCAACGGTCGAGCACGAGGCAACGACGTCAAAGATCGGCGAAGACCAGATTTTTTACTGCAATCAACGCGGTATCTCGCGTCAGGACGCCGTGAACATGATTGTGAACGGGTTTTGCAAGAAAGTATTTCGCGAGTTGCCGATGGAATTCGCAGTTGAAGCGCAGAAACTGCTGAGCGTGACTTTGGAAGGCAGCGTCGGATGACCTTTTCAGGCGCTGCGTGTTATTCAGACTTGTCAATGCAACCGATACTTGAAATTGATCAACTTGAAGCCGGTGTACAGGGCAAACAAATCCTCAAAGGGATAAACCTCAAGATTTACCCGGGCGAAATGCACGCAATCATGGGGCCGAACGGCAGCGGCAAAAGCACCCTCGCGTCAATCCTCGCCGGTCGTGATGGCTACGAAATCATCCGCGGCAGGGTTCTGTACCAGGGGCGAAATCTGCTCGAGTTGAGCCCTGAAGACCGCGCGCGTGAAGGGCTGTTTCTTGCTTTTCAGTACCCGGTTGAAATACCCGGGGTAAACAGCGCGTATTTTCTAAAGGCGGCGTTGAACGAGGTCCGCAAATATCGCGGCATGCCGGAGCTGGACGCAATCGAGTTCCTCGCGCTTGTCAAAGAAAAGATCAAGCTGTTGGAGCTTGATGAGGAACTGCTGAAGCGCCCGGTGAACGTCGGGTTTTCCGGTGGTGAAAAGAAACGGAACGAGGTTTTGCAAATGGCAGTGCTCGAGCCGCGCCTTGCCGTGTTGGACGAGACCGATTCCGGCCTTGACATCGACGCCTTGAAAATTGTGGCCAACGGCGTCAATTGCCTCAGAAAACCCGACAATGCCCAACTTGTCATCACTCATTACCAACGGCTGCTTGACCACATTGTTCCTGACAAGGTCCACGTCCTGGTCGATGGCAGGATAGTCATGTCCGCCGGAAAAGAATTGGCACTCGAGCTCGAAAGCAAGGGCTACGATTGGATTGTGCGCGAGGCGAAACGGGCGAACTAGGATGCCCGCAGTGTGTATGAATTCGATTTCTACGATTCCTCGTCGCGATGACGCCGAACCTCCGCAATTCGGAGCCGTGCGAACTGCGTTTGCGCAATTCGAGTCGCATGCACTGGCCGGTGGCGAGCCGGATTGGTTGATATCTCTTCGCAGGCGGGAATTGACGCGGTTTCTCGAAGCGGGGTATCCGACGCGGCGTGATGAGGACTGGCGACACACCAGTCTCGAGGCGGTGTCGGCGCTCCCATTCACAATTGCTGACAGTGCCGATCCAGACGATCGATTTGGTCAGTTGCTGGCCGGTTCGACTTTCAGTTCCGTTTCCGGTCGGCGCCTTGTGTTTCTGAACGGGCATTTGATCACGGCGCTTCCACGCGCCGAGCAATCGAACGACGGCGTTTACCTTGCCGGTCTTGCGCGCGCTGTTCGGGAAAAATCGGAAATCCTTCGCGCCCGGCTGATGGCGGATTCAGAAAATGGCAGTGACGGTAGCCTTGGCGCGTTGAACCTGGCATTTGCAAGAGAAGGCGCGGTGGTCATCGTGCCCGCGAATACTGTTGTGGATGAGCCGATCATTCTTGTGTTCGTTTCCTCGCCGCGAATTGCCGGGGAAAGAACGCATGTGCGCAACGTGATCGTGGCGGGGCCGAACTCGCGTGCGACTGTGATCGAGCACTACATCGGGTTGGGCACTGAACCCTCGGTAACAAGCAGTGTCACTGAACTTCATGCGGGGCAGGGAGCGGTTCTCGAACATCTGAAACTTCAGGATGAAGCACGCTCGGTTTTTCATCTGGCAACGCTTCAGGCGCGGCTCGAGTCCTCGAGCAATGTGAACTGCCATTCTTTTGCTCTCGGAAGCCGGTTGGCAAGGCAGAACGTCCTTGCGACATTGGCAGGTGAAGGAATCGAGGCCGTTTTCAATGGTTTGTACCTTGGCGATGCGGATCGTTTGATTGATCATTACCTGTCGGTGGACCACGTCGCGCCGGGGTGCACAAGCCACGAGTTTTTCAATGGCGTGCTTGATGACAAAGCCACGGGCGTGTTCTACGGGCGCATTCGGGTCCGACAGCATGCCCAAAAAACCGATGCAAAGCAGACAAACAAGAACCTGCTGCTGTCCGATGACGCCGCAGCACATACAAGGCCGCAACTCGAGATTTACGCCGACGACGTGAAATGCACGCACGGGGCGACGATTGGTCAGCTCGATCCCGAGGGCCTGTTTTACCTCCGGAGCCGCGGCCTGCCGATCGCAACCGCGCGACGGATGTTGATTCATGCGTTCGCCGGTGAGATTATCGAGCGCGTTTCGTGTCGCGCCGCACGGGATGTTTTGGACCGGCTTGTATGGGAGCGGGTTGAACGCACCCGGCACGTTGCAGAAAGCAATCAGTAAACATGTTCGACGAACTTCAGGATTTGTATCAGCAGGTCATTCTGGACCATAGCCGGAGTCCACGGAATTACCGTGTGCTACCTTCTGCCAACAAGACCGCACAGGGACTCAACCCGCTGTGCGGAGATTCGATCACGCTTTACCTGAAGATCGAGGGCGGTCGCGTGCAAGAGGCGGCTTTCCAGGGTGCAGGTTGTGCAATCTCGAAGGCTTCGGCTTCTCTCTTGACTGAGAGCGTAAAAGGCAAGACACCCGAAGAAATCCGCGCGCTCTTCGGCCATGTCCACGAAATGGTCACCACGGGAAAGACGACTTCGGCTGACCTCGGGAAGCTGGCTGTATTCGCGGGTGTTCACAAGTTCCCGGCGAGGGTCAAGTGTGCCATTCTCCCATGGCACGCTGCGCTGGCCGCATTGGAAGGGAAGGAAGAGAAGGTCTCGACAGAGTAATGTGGAGTTGACGCATGGAGGCTTCCAGAACAGTTACTCTCAAGCGCAAGGTCGATGCCATCACCGTTCCTTCGGGAATAAAGACGGTGCTTGAAGCCGGCCTGGAAGCGCGAATTATGCAGTCCCTCGGCGGAAGCCATACTGTCACCGTCAACGGCAACATGTACCGGATCGACGGGCGCGACGCTGACGCGTTGGGTTTACCGGTCGAGGCGCCGCCCGCGCCAACCCAAGCGCCGGTGACGAAAGAAGATCTCGAGAAGCGCGTGTGGGACGTCCTGAAAACCTGCTATGACCCAGAGATTCCAATCAATATTGTTGACCTCGGTCTCGTTTATGATGTCCGGGCCGAGGAATTGCCAAGCGGCAATTTCCGAGTACAAGTGAAAATGACCCTGACCGTTCCCGGGTGCGGCATGGGCCCGGTCATTCAACAGGACGCTCAATCGAAGGTCATGGCTCTGGACCGCGTTGAAGAAGTAATCGTCGAACTTGTGTGGGACCCACCATGGAACAGAAACATGATCAGCGAGGCGGCACGACTTCAACTCGGTTTGGACTGAACGATTCTCAAGAATGCACAGCAGCACTTCCCATCAAAACCCGGCTTCGAAACCCGGGGAAGATTGTCAGACATGGCTTGACCTGCCGGAAACGCCAGCAAAGCCGAAAGACAAGGTCCATCTGCCCATGGCACCGGGCGCAGGCCAGCCTGCCGAACCGACAGATCGGTTCGCTGTATTGGAATCGGTTCGCAGCGATTTCCCTGTCCTTGGCCAAGCGGTCAATGGCAATCCGCTCATCTATTTCGATAACGCAGCCACAACACAGAAACCGTTTTCAGTAATTCGAGCCATAGAACGGTATTACTCGAAGGATAACGCGAATGTTCATCGCGGTATCCATGAGTTGAGCAACCGCGCCAGCGCCGCTTACGAAGCGGCTCGCGCCCGGGCAGCACAATTCCTCAACGCCCGTTCGCCCTCAGAGATTGTTTTCACACGCAGCACGACCGAAGCAATCAATCTGGTCGCACAAAGCTGGGGCATGGCGAACATCGGCGCCGGTGACGCCATTCTGCTCACCGAAATGGAGCACCACAGCAACATCGTTCCGTGGCAGCTCCTTGCCAAACGGGTCGGAGCTCGGCTGGTGTACCTGCCAGTTACCGGAATGAACGGGTTGTTGGACCTCTCACAATTGGACGATCTGCTTGTGCCACCGGTCAAGTTGTTCGCGTTCACGCATGTCTCGAACACATTGGGCACCATAAACCCTGTTGCCGACCTCTGCGCCAGAGCCGGTAAACGGGGAATAACCACCCTTGTCGATGCCGCACAAAGTGCCGGTCATATGCCGGTTGATGTGCGGGAAATCGGCTGCGATTTCCTCGCGTGCTCGGGACACAAACTCTGCGGCCCAACAGGCACGGGCTTGTTGTACGGGCGACAGGAATTGCTCGAAACAATGCCACCGTGGCAAGCGGGCGGCGACATGATTTCGAGCGTCGATTTCTTCGAGAGCAGTTGGAACGTCGTACCGCACAAATTCGAGGCTGGCACACCGCACATCGCAGGGGCAATAGGTCTTCATGCTGCGTTTGATTATCTTGATCGGGTGGATCGCACGCTGATTTTTGAACATGACCGATTCCTTGGCGAACTTGCCTACGAACGACTTTCCGGGATAAGTGGGATCAAAATCATCGGGCCGCC
>Ga0068707_1003168_pt1 | contig 11519 bp, 7 predicted proteins | sample YNPNPMetaG_FD_66600 | JGI IMG/M metagenome (GOLD analysis project Ga0068707, IMG submission 66600) | Anoxygenic and chlorotrophic microbial mat microbial communities from Yellowstone National Park, USA - YNP NP MetaG | ecosystem: Environmental > Aquatic > Thermal springs > Hot (42-90C) >... | reverse complement strand
CGTCCCCACAGCCCGCCGCGCTCCAGTTTGATGCGCGCCCCCTCGATCACGTTCCCGGTAGCCAGGGCGCAGAGCCGGCCCATTTTCTGGAGATAATCGAGCGTCTCCTCCACTCCATCAAGGATGCGATAGCCGGAGGCCTCGGCCACAGTGCGGGGAAGATGTTCCAGGTAGGTCTGGATCAAGATCATCTTGTTCCTCTCTACACCCAGCCCGCGTGGTTCGAGTATGTCGCGCACGATAGCCAGATCGGTCATGCCGTCGAAGATCACCCCTGTGGTGGCGCCTTTTAGCCCGAACTCCCGCTGACAGGCGAGCTCCAGGGCCCGCATGCCCGCTCCACCGCCATTTATCAGAGTACCGTCCAGATCGAACAGGAAAATCTTCACCAGCGCCGACATCATTCCACTCCCAGTACCCGAGCAACCAACTCGAACAAATCGCATGTCTGGACATCCGCCGCGGCCTGAGAGAATTGTTCCACGCACCCCGGACAGGAGGTTACGATCCGGTCTCCGCAGGCCAATAGCTGTTCCAGCCTAAGCCGCGCCGTTTGGCGGGACACCTCGGGCAATAGATAGGGCACCAGGCCACCTGCGCCACAACAGAAAGTATCCGCCCCGGACCAGACGTTTTTGGCCGCAGACTTTTCGAAAATCAGCCCAAGCACTCGCCTAGAGATATCTGTCTGTTCAAGGTGGCGAGCCAAAAGGCAGGGATCGTGGAACACCCAGCCTTCCTCGTCGAGGCGGGGCGGCTTTTTCTGCTCAAGAAGCGGAAGCATGAATTCACCAAGGTGAAGCACTTTAAAGCTAACGCCCAAGCCCAAGGCCGGATACAAGTCGCGTAGTGTATGGACGCAGGCCGGACAGGGAGCAACCACCAGCCGGTAACGGGAAAGTCCTTGCGCCACCTTTCGGGCGTGCTCCAGAAAACCCTGGCGGTCGCCGCTCTGCTGCCAGACCCAGCCACAGCAAAGTTCTCCGGAAAACACCCCCAGGTAATCTACGCCCAGGGCAGCCAGCGTACGCTGCAAAAGACCCAGCTTTCCTTCCTGCTCCAGAAGGCGGCAGCCGGCAAATAGCACAGCGTGGGCTTCTTCCACCAGCGTGCCGGGCTGAGCCTGGCGCTCCAGAAGCGGCCGCAGGTCGCGGCCCCGGGGATTTTTCCACTCGGCAAGAACGGTGGTAAATCGCTCCAGCTGGGGCAACACCCCTTCCCCAACTATAATTTCCCGGGCCTCGACGAGGGCGCCGGGCACGTCGATACCGTGGCGGCAATGGGTGCGACAATGCAGACAGCCAAAGCAGTGGAGAAGCGCTTCAATGCTTTCCGCATCTGGGGAAATTTTACCCTCGAGCAACCGACCAGCCAGGGTCATCTTGCCCCAGGGGGTTACCGTCTCCCGTCTCTCGGCCTGAGCGGTTGGGCAACAAAAGCGGCAGAGCTTCGGGCACCAGCTGCAGTACTGAAGCGCCCGGCGGTGATGGCCCAGGCTCATGACTGTCCCCCCGCTAGGCGCCACAAGGGTCGGTTAAAAAGAAATTCCGGATCAAGCCGCTTTTTAATTTCCCGAAACAAATCCAGATCGCCTAGCATCGGCCTTTTGGCGCCGTCGGCTACCAGGCAGCCATCGGGCCGAACACCAAACAGCCGGATTTTGCTCCAGCCACCATCCGCCATTAACTTGGGCAGCTCTTTCCAGGCAATCCAGCAACCGCCTTCTTGCATCCCTGGCCAGTGAAAAGCGCTTTCGGCGAGCCGGCCCCCTTGGCTCGCCACCTGTCTCTGGAAGAGCTCGACCGCCTTATTTACTAGACCCCGTTCCCCAGTAAAGCGAGCGGCAAGCACTACCTTAATGTTGCCTTCGACCCTCTCAAGTTCAGCCACCAACCGCCGCGGCGGGAAAAATCCCCGGCGCAATTGGCTTAGCAGCTCCAGCGCCGGGCCAGTAGCGGAAAATTCCGCAAGTTGTTCGCTTACCGCCTCAGCTAGCGGCTCTAGCTTCAACCAGGCGCGAACGATCACTCCCAGGAAACCGTGACTGCCCAACCAAAGCGCGTTCAAATCCGGTCCGGTAGCCGAGCGGGGCACGGGCACGGTATTCACTCTACGGCCGTCGGGCAAAACCACCTCGAGGGCCAGAGCCGCCGGCACATCCACGCCGATCACCGGCTCGTAGAGCGTACCCGACCGGGCCAGCCAGCCTCCCAGCGTGCCATCGGATTCTTCGGCAAGGCTGAGACCGTTCTGCCGGCACAACTCGCGTAAATCTTCTAACCTGGCACCGGCTCCAGCCACTAGGTAAGCCCCTCGGCGATTTACTTCATCTACGGAATTCAACCGGCGGGTGCTTATCAACGCGCAATCGTCTAGTTGCCGACCCAACGCACTAATATCTATCCGGCGGCCTGAGCCGAAAAGCAGTAACTGCTTGTGCTGATAAAAAAGCCGGCGCACCAGATCGGACATTTCTCCGGCATCCCCCGGCTGGTAAACCCCCTGCACGATTCTTACCGCAATCGGCTCCGTGCGCCCCTGAAAAAACCGATCCGGATTTTTTGATTCCTTGCCTTCTTGAGCCTGCCGACCGGGCAATTTTCCTACGCCGAGTTTCTCCGGGTTGAAGATGCAGCCGGGATCGAAAACTGCCTTTACCTCTTCGAGCAGCGCCTTTCCCTCTCCCAGCTGCCTGGACAAATGGTAACGTTTGCTCCACCCTACCCCGTGGTGGTGACTTACCGTGGCGCGGTGGGCAAATACCACCTCCTGCGCTTCGTCCCAGAGCCGATCGTAAAGCGCCGCCGACCGGGCGTCATCGGAAGCGGCGCCCGCAAAGGTAAAGTATACGGAACAACCTTCGCGATAGGCATGGGAAAAATGGGCCATGACGAAAGCGCGCCTGCCCACCACCTGGCGCACCTGGTTGTATAAAGAAAGCAGCCGGTCCCAGGTGGTAGCCACTTCCATGGTATCGACGAAGGCGCCCGCAGAAAAAATGGCCGACTGGCGGTAGGAAATATCGTAGCGATGGGCCAGCCAGTGTTCGGCCGCGCTCGGTCCCCGATCCTCAGCTCCCTGGCCCAGGCATATGCGGGTGATCTCCCGACCGCTTGTGGCACATTCCTCGTCGTCGCCTTCGACCACAACCACCATCAGGCACCCTGCCGGCAACAAACGCAGGGCCTGGTTTAGCCACCGGGCGTTAGCCAGAAGGTGCGGGATGGAGAAAGAAAACAGTTTCTTCGCCGGTCCAGCTATGCGTTCCAACAAGGGCTTTACCAGGGATTCTTCATCCATCTGCTTACCGCCCCGCAAAGCCATTAAGCTGTCGAACTCGTCATAGAGCCGCAGCACCGCTGGTCGCAGCCCCCGTTGCATGATTTTCTGCATGGCAGCAAGGCCAGCTTCCACGCCGGGAAAGGTAAAACCGCGCAGCCAGCGTTTGGGGGCCAGCGGCCGAACCAGCATCTTCAAAGAGGTGATTACTCCGAAAGTGCCTTCCGAACCCACCACCAGCGGCAGAGCCGACCAGCTACCCGTACCTTTCCAGAAAAGCTCGCGGGCCACGCCTTCCCCATCCACCAGGGTAAGGCCGCGCACCATATCCTCGATTTTTCCGTAGCGGCTGGAGCACTGGCCGGCGCCCCGGGCGGCCACCCAACCACCCACCGTCGAACACTGCATGGATGATGGAAAATGCCCGCAGGTAAAACCCATTCGGTTGAGCCGCCGTTCGAACACTTCACCCACCATCCCTGCCCCAACTTCTACCAGGCCACTTTCTCCGTCGAGCACCAGTAAATCATCCAGGCGCTTCAGATCGACCACAATCTCGCCCGCTACCGGAAGCGTGCCCGCACACACGCCCGAACCCGCCCCGAAGGGTATCAGACAAAGCCGGCGCTGTTTGGCAAAAAGCACCAGCCGGCAAATTTCCTCTCGGTTTCTCGGCCAGACTACCGCCCGGGGCAAGTGTTCCAATCGGCCGGCCCGCTGCATGATGAGCGACCGTGGCCACATGTCGCGGGAGTAGCAGAAAAGGTCCTGGCTGGCGGTAGATGCGTTGCCCGATCCGCAGATCTGTTCCAACTGCAGGCGCAGGGCTTCGCTTTCTTTCTCTTCCGGCCTCATGGGCATCGGGCAGTTTACCCTCCGGCGCCGGTCTGGGTCAAAAATATTTGCGCTCCACCGGCCGTGCTAATAAGAATGGCCACGGAGAACAGAAATGAAAATTAAAAACACGACCGCCATTATAACCGGAGCCGCCTCGGGGCTGGGCCTGGCATTGGCCCGCGAGCTGGATCGACGCGGGGCGCGGCTACTTCTGGTGGACAGGGATCCGGCGGTGTCAAAGGTGGGCGCTGAATTTTCCGGGGCGCTGGCTATGAGGGGAGACGTCTCCCGGCCCCAGACCTGGTCGCGGGTTGCCGCCGCCCTGAGCGCTCGTGACGCCGAGGCCCACATTTTAATTAACAACGCCGGCGTCTGTCCCGGCGGGCCGTTCGAAAAGTTGGAGCTGAAGGTATGGGAACAGGCGCTTGCGGTGAATTTTCGCGCAGCGCTTTTGGGCACAAAGACGCTTCTGCCTTTAATGCTGCAGCGGGGCCGGGGAGTGATAGTAAACATCGCTTCCGTTGCCGGTTTGCTGCCATTTCCTTTGATGGGCCCATACTGCGCGTCAAAGGCCGCCCTGGTAAGTTTCAGCCTGACCCTGGAAATGGAATTTTGCAGCCGGGGAATACAGGTGCTCACGGTTATTCCTGGTGCGATAAGAACCGGCATCCTGCAGCGCAATCGTATAGAGCTTCCGCCGTCTGCCCACCGAATCATTCAGCGGGCCATTGAGCTTTTCGCCGCCCGGCCGGAAAAAACCGCCAGTCAAATCGCAGAGGCCATAGAAAAAAACAAAAGGCTCTTGGTCCCCGCCGGTTCACTACAGCCGATTCTTCTATTGGAGCGGCTTTCCCCCGCATGGTACGTAAAAATGTTTACACTGCTTACCAGCGCCGCCACGCGAAAAAAAGCCTGATTTTCGCTTGACAGCCCAGTCAATACATGGTAAGCCGCTTGCCGCTTGAATTGGTATATAACCACATAGCAGAAAGGAGAAGGTAAGATGGCCGAGGAAAAGCTTTTCCACCCCCCCAAAGAGTTTTCCCAAAAAGCCTGGATCAAGTCCATGGACGAGTACAAAAAAATGTACGAGCGGTCCATCAAGGATCCGGAAAACTTCTGGTCGGAGATGGCCGAGCAGTTCCACTGGAACAAGAAATGGAGCAAGGTCCGCAAGTACGACTTCGACAAGAACATCGACATCAAATTTTTCATCGACGCTGAGACCAACATCACCTACAACGCCCTCGACCGCCACATAAATGCCGGCAAGGGCAATCGCATCGCCTATTACTGGGAAGGCAACGAGCCGGGCGAAGGCCGCAAAATCACCTACCAGGAGCTTTACAACGAGGTCTGCAAGTTCGCCAACGTGCTGAAGAAGCTGGGCGTCAAAAAAGGCGACCGGGTCAGCCTGTTCATGCCCATGATTCCTGAGCTGGCTATATCCATGCTGGCCTGCGCCCGTATCGGCGCCATTCATTCGGTGGTATTCTCCGGATTTTCGGCTGAATCGCTGGCCGACCGCATCCTTGATTCCAAGTGCGACTTGGTAATCACCACCGATGGCAGCTTCCGTGGCCAGAAGCCCATCGTGCAGAAAGCCACCGCCGACAAGGCCATGGAAATCTGCAAGCAGAAAGGCCACACGGTAAAGCATTGCATCGTTTATCAGCGGGTGGGCGCCGGCAAGGGCATTGATGTCCACATGGAAAAAGACCGCGACCACTGGTGGCACGAGCTAATGAAGGACGCTTCGCCCGAGTGTCCGGTGGTGTGGATGAACGCCGAGGATCCGCTGTTCATTCTCTACACCTCTGGCTCCACCGGAAAGCCCAAGGGCGCCCTCCACACCATCGGCGGCTACATGGTTTACACCACCACCACTTTCAAATACATCTTCGATTATCATGACGAAGATATCTTCTGGTGCACCGCCGACATCGGTTGGGTGACCGGTCATAGCTATATCGTTTATGCCCCCCTGTGCGCCTGCGCTACTTCGGTAATGTTCGAAGGCATTCCTACCTACCCCGATCCCGGACGTTTCTGGGATGTGGTGGACAAATACAAGGTGACCATCTTCTACACCGCGCCGACCGCCATCCGCGCGCTGATGAGAGAAGGTGAATCTCACGTCACCAAGCGCAAGCTCGACAGCCTGCGCCTGCTCGGATCGGTGGGCGAGCCCATCAACCCCGAGGCCTGGCTGTGGTACCACAAGTGGGTAGGCAAGAGCCGCTGCCCCATCGTGGACACCTGGTGGCAGACCGAAACCGGCGGCATTCTCATCACCCCGCTGCCTGGCGCCACTCCCCTGAAGCCCGGCTCGGCCACCTTCCCCTTCTTCGGCGTGGTGCCGGTGATCGTCGACGATAAGGGCAACGAGCTCAAGGGCGAGTGCACCGGCAACCTGTGCATCAAGGAAGCTTGGCCCGGGATCATGCGCACCGTCTATGGCCAGCACCAGCGTTTCAAGGAAACTTATTTCACCATGTACAAGGGCCTGTACTTTACCGGTGACGGCTGCCGCCGTGACAAGGACGGTTACCACTGGATTTCCGGCCGGGTGGATGACGTCATCAACGTATCCGGCCATCGCCTGGGAACCGCCGAAGTTGAAAGCGCGCTGGTAAGCCATCCGAAAGTGGCTGAGGCGGCCGTGGTGGGTTATCCCCACGAGATCAAGGGCCAGGGCATCTACGCCTATGTAACCCTGAAGGTGGGTGTGGAAAAGACCGATGCCTTGAAGAAAGAGCTGGTCAACCACGTGCGCACCCAGATCGGCCCCATCGCCACTCCGGATGTGATCCACTGGGCCGACGGCCTACCCAAGACCCGTTCGGGCAAGATCATGCGCCGCATCCTGCGCAAAATCGCTGCTAACGAGGTCGACCAGATCGGCGACACCACCACCCTGGCCGATCCGTCGGTGGTGGAAGTGCTCATCAAGACCAGGCCGAACAAATAGTCGAAGGCCACAGCCAAGTTCAGCCAAGCGCCGGGAAGAAATTCCCGGCGCTTTTTTTTGCGCTTCGTCTTTACAAATGTTTTTTCAAATTCTCAGGAAAAAATTCTAAGGGAAATTTAGTAGTAAAGAACCAGCTGCCAATCGAAAACCTGATGATTATCCATCAGACTCCCGGAGTCGAAGCGCAGCTCCTGCAACCAGCGGCTTTCAAAACCGAGAAAAGGGCTTACAAAAAACACCGCCCCCAACCCCGCGCCTCCAAAGGCCGCCCTGTTTTCACCCAGCCAACCCAGACCCACCCTAAAAGCCAGGAAGGGAGCCACCACCCAGTCCCGGAAAAGCACCAGCTTGGTATACAGCCAGGAATAAACGGCCGTGGGTCCTTCAGCTGGCACTTCGAAAAGCTGCTCGTAACCTACTTCAAAACCGTCAAGAATGAAAATGCCCGCCGCGCCGCCAAAGCGCAACACTTCGGTCTTTTCCGAATCGGTTCCGTCCCAGCGCAGGCTCCCCCGGAACTGCCCGCTACGGAAGTGCTCGGTGTTTTCCGCGGCCGCAGCCAACACTTCCCAAAGTAAAAATAATACAAGCAAACTTATCTTTCTCAGCATCGCTTTAGAAAATTTTTACTTGCCCGTCGGCTCTTTTATGCAAATATTATCGCCAACGGAGGTCGAATTCAAAATGGACGCCGCGCTTCTTTCCCGCATACAGTTCGCCGTTACCGTGGGCTTTCATTTCATCTTCCCTCCGCTCAGTATCGGCCTGGGCTGGCTGGTGTTTTTCATGCTCTGGCGCCAGCGAAAAACCGCCGACGAAAGCTGGGACCAAAGCGCCCGCTTCTGGCTTAAAATCCTAGCCCTTACTTTTGCGGTGGGGGTGGCCACCGGCATCGTCATGGAATTTCAGTTCGGCACCAACTGGGCCGGCTACAGCCGCTTCGTGGGCGACATCTTCGGCGCCCCACTGGCGGCCGAGGCCATATTCGCCTTTTTCCTCGAGTCCACCTTTTTGGGTGTGCTCTTCTGGGGCTGGGAAAAACTGAGCGCGCGCGGCCGCATGTGGTCGGCTTTTCTGGTGGCGCTGGGGGCGACGCTTTCGGCTTTTTGGATTATCGTGGCTAATAGCTGGATGCAGACTCCGGCGGGGTTCGAAATCCGAGGAGGGCGGGCCGAACTCGTCGATTTCTGGGCGGCGGTTTTCAACCCCTCCACCCTGCCCCGCTACCTTCACACCATCACCGCCTGCGTGCTCAGCGGGGCTTTTTTCATGTTGGGGATAAGCGCCTGGTATTTGATCAAAGCCCGGGAAGTTGATTTCGCCACCCGGTCCTTCAAGGTAGCCCTTTTCGCAGCAGCGATTTTTTCGGTGGTACAGCTTCCTCTGGGCCACTTCCATGCAGTTCAGGTAGCCGAAACGCAGCCAGAAAAGTTGGCCGCCTTCGAGGGGCTGTTCGAGACGCAAAAAGAGGCGCCCCTTCTTCTCTTCGGCGTTCCCGACGCCGACCAGGGCCGGACCCGGGGGGCGGTGGCCGTTCCGGGCCTGCTCTCTTTTCTGGTAGCCTTCGATACTGAACACCAGGTAAAAGGCCTGAAGGACTTTTCGCGCGACGAATGGCCTCCTTTGGGGCTTACCTTCTTTCCCTTTCACTTGATGTTCCTTCTGGGACTCTATTTTATCGGTCTGAGCGGCTTGGGGCTGCTGCTTCTCTGGCAAAAAAAGCTTTTCGAACAGCGCTGGTATCTTCGCCTGGCTTTTCTTTCACTGGCACTACCGCTAGTGGCTAACGAGCTGGGCTGGCTGGCGGCAGAGGTCGGACGTCAGCCGTGGATCGTCTACCATGTCATGAAAACCGCCGACGCCTTTTCCATCAACGTACCCGCCGGACAAGTACTGGCATCGCTGCTGATCTTTTCGCTGGTCTATCTTTTACTCGGGGCCCTGTGGGTGTTTCTGGTAATAAAGCAAGTAAAGAGCGGGCCGCAAACGACCAGGGGAGAATAGACCATGACCCTTCTAGCTACCGTCTGGTTTTTTCTTTTAGGGGTACTTTTTTCGATCTATCTGCTTCTTGATGGCTACGTGCTCGGGACCGGGATGGTGCAGCTTTTTCTTCCCCGAGAAAGCCGGCCGCTGGCACTTCGGGCGATAAATCCAGTCTGGGACGGAAACGAAGTGTGGCTCCTTGCCGGGGGAGGAGCGCTCTTTGCCGCCTTTCCTCCGGTATATGCCACGGTGTTTTCCGGGTTTTATCTGGCACTCTTGATGCTTTTGCTGGCCCTAATTTTCCGGGCGGTATCCATTGAGTTTTACCATCAGATCGAAAGCGCCGGCTGGCGTCGAATTTTTTCTCTTTCGTTTGGAATATGCAGTGTCCTGATAGCGCTACTTTTGGCCGTGGCCCTGGCCAATATAGTAAGAGGCCTGCAGTTTGACGCCGCTGGTAACTTCGCCGGGGGCTTTTTCGATCTTTTGGAGCCTTTTGCACTGCTTTGTGGCATGACGGCAGTCTTTGCCCTGCTTACCTACGGAGCCATCTATCTTGGACATCGCCTGCCAGAACAACAAAAACCAATTTTGGAAAAACTTTCCCGCTACGCTTGGGCGGGTTGGTTGATTTTTTTCCTCGCGAGCTGGCTCGGCGGATTTTTCGCTGGAGGACGGCTTTTTGACAATTTCTATCGCTTCAAAGTGCTATTTGCCCTTCCGTTAGCCACCTTAGCCATACTGATTATTCTTGGCTATTCGCTTTTCAAAACCGGAGGACGAAAAACTTTCGTCCTGGCCGCACTTTCGCTTCTTCTAAATTTTGCCACAACTGGTGCTTCGCTTTTTCCCAATCTTGTTCCCTCTCTGAACGATGCCAGCCGCTCACTTACCCTCTACAACTCCTCCTCTTCTTCCTACACTCTTTCGGCCATGTTGATAATCGCTGCGGTGGGACTGCCTTTGGTGATCGCCTACACCGTGTGGGCGCAGAAGCGTTTTTCTTATCGTCTCGAAGAAAAAAGCCATCAGTAGTAACAGCCCTGGGCCGCGCTCATGAAGGCGCCATCGGTGTCGTCCACCCGGCCGGTGTGATCCAGATCGGCGCCCTCGCACCAGGCGTTTTTGGAGCGACAAGCCAGGGACGCATGGCGGCTGCGGGCAGCTTCGAACAATTCTTGGTCCGCCTCGTCCACCCTTCCGTCGGCGTTCAGATCCGCCCTCGTGCAGCCAGCCCGCGCCCAGGCGCAGTCCAAAAGCCAGGGCGCGCGTTCGCAAAGCCCCAGGGCGTAGAATAGCTTGAAGCCTCCGCTGACCACATGGTGCGGCCTTTCCACCTCTCGCCAGGGATACGCGCTTTCCGGCCAGCCCCGCGCTTGATAACCGTTTTCGGTAACTCTGATGGGCACACTGTCTCCATAGGCCTCGGCATAGCACTTTTTGACCGAATCGCTCTTTTTTTCCAGCTCCTCAAGCACTCTGCGGCTGATCTCTTCTTGCGAAAGCAACGGTGCCGCTGCGGTTTCGGGAAGAGACAGAAGCGCTTCCAAACGGGCCATCTGGCTTTCGGCAATCTCGAATTCGCCCAGGTCATCGGCGGGAGCCCCCTCCAGGCCCGCCCAGGCTTCGAAAAGCGCTGCTTCGTAAAAACGCTCGCGCCGGCGTTGTGGATTGGTCTGCGACCAAATGATATCGGCAAACTCCCGCATAAGATGGGTAAGATCACCAAGAACCTTTCGGGCTTCCGCACCCAGTTCGGCGTTTTTCACCGCATCGGCGTACTCCACCAGAGCCAGCACCGCCAGGGTTATCTCGTAAAAATCGTCCTGAAAGCTTCCGATGAGTTTTTCGGCCGTGCCCGGGTTGGAAGCTTCGGCCTCCCGCACCAGTTCCAGCCAGGGTTTGGAGGAAATCTTCATCTGGTCCATGTTTTCCCACTCTAGGCCGCAGAATGCCTCGCGCAGGCTGCGGCAGACCCGGGGAGCGGGTGGTTTTTCGCATTCCACCAGTCCCCCCAGAGCATCGGTAAGTAGATACTCGATAGATGCCGGAGCTCGCACCGGCTCGGGTGGGAAGGAAAGGCCTTTGGACGATATGGCCCGGGCCAGAAAAGCCATCTGACAGTCGGCCAGCGTGCCCAGGTCTTCGTCTTCCGTCTCGCCGTCCGGTCGCACCTGACCGCTGGGCACCAGTTCGGAATAGTCGTGGTGCTCGTCCGCGGTCATGATGGCATCGTGTTCCACGATGAGGTCGCCGATTCTTTCGCCCGCCTCGACCGCCAGACGCGCCGCCTGGCGTACCTCCGAAGGCAACTCTCGATCGGCCGCCGCCAGACGGGCGGTGATAAAGCCCAGGGCCAGATCGGGAAAGTTATCGCGAGAATTGTGATTACCCCAGAAGGCACCCTGCCACAGGTAAGGCTCGGGGGTGCGCATCAGCGAACAGC
>Ga0068707_1003167_pt1 | contig 11519 bp, 7 predicted proteins | sample YNPNPMetaG_FD_66600 | JGI IMG/M metagenome (GOLD analysis project Ga0068707, IMG submission 66600) | Anoxygenic and chlorotrophic microbial mat microbial communities from Yellowstone National Park, USA - YNP NP MetaG | ecosystem: Environmental > Aquatic > Thermal springs > Hot (42-90C) >... | reverse complement strand
AAATGCTTCGGCGCGAAGCAGGCGACTCGTGCATCATCACGCGCAACAACTACGGTGACTGGATCGCCGTCGTCGAGACGCCGAAAGACTTGATTTCGACCGGCGCGTTCTTGATCGTCACGGACATTCTGGCCAAGATCGCTGCGGAGCTCGGGGAGATCCGGGACGCGGACACGTATCGCACCCTGCGCGAAAAGATAGCCGCAGCGTTCAACGAGCGGTTTTTCGACAAGGAGAAGTCGAGCTACGGCAACGGCAGCCAGTTGTCGAACGCGCTGCCTTTGGCGCTGGGCATCGTGGAGGCGGATCACAAGTGCGCGGTGTTCGAGCACTTGGTGAGGGATGTTGAGTCCCGGGGCGGCCACCTGAGCACCGGTTTCGTGGGCACGCCGTTTCTGATGAGGGTGCTGGTGGAAAACGGCCGCGCGGACTTGGCCTACACGATCGCCACCCGCGAAGACTATCCCGGTTGGGGCTATATGATCAAGATGGGCGCCACCACGATATGGGAGCTGTGGAAGTACGAAGTCGGTCCGGGGATGAACTCGCACAACCATCCGGCTCTCGGCTTCGTGAGCGGTTGGTTCTACGAGATGCTTGCCGGACTCGCGCCCGATCCGAACGAACCGGGATGGAAGCATTTTGCGGTCAGACCTCACGTGGTCGGCGATCTAGAGTGGGCGAAGGGTAGGGTGGACACCGTTCGCGGCATCGTCGAATCGAGCTGGAAGCGGTCCGCGGAGGGTCTCGATCTCTCAGTCACCGTCCCTGCGAATGCTGCGGCGACGGTGTTCGTCCCCACACTCGGAAAGCCGCATCTTGAAATCACCGAAAGCGGACAGCCGGTTTGGCGGCAGGGCAAGTTCGTTCCGCGAGACGGAATCAAATGCGGCAGGGAAAGCGGCGACTGGGTCGCGTTCGAGGTCGGTTCAGGGAAATACGCGTTCCGGGTCAGATAGGCATTCGCGGCAAAAGATGGATGAGCCTCACGACGCCGTCCGGTACACCCGCGCGCGCTCGATGATGGCGGGCCCGATGATCAAGCACAGGGTCAGTCGGTGACGGGCTCATCCGACTCCAGCAAACCGTCCCGGAACCGGAGTATGCGTCGGGCGCAGCGAGCGATGTCCATCTCGTGCGTGACTATGACGACCGTCTTGCCCTGCTCGTTGAGTTTCCGAAAGATGGCCATGATTTCGGCGCCGGTCGCGGTGTCCAGGTTGCCCGTGGGTTCGTCGCCGAGGATCAGAGGCGGGTCGTTCACAAGGGCGCGCGCGATCGCCACACGCTGCTGCTCTCCTCCGGAAAGCTGCATCGGGGTGTGACGCAGGCGATTGCCCAATCCGACGGATTCCAGTGCCTCCCGCGCCGCCCTGCGATCTCTTCGTCGGTAGCCGTACATCATGGGCAGAAGGGTGTTTCCCAGTGCCGATACCCGAGGCAGCAGATTGAAGCTTTGGAAGACGAACCCTATCTTGCGGTTTCTTATGTCGGCACGCGCCCCGTCGTTTAGGCGGCCGGCGTTTCGTCCGTCCAGGATGTAGGTTCCCGAAGTGGGCCTGTCGAGGCAGCCGATGATGTTCATCAGGGTTGACTTGCCGGATCCCGACGGTCCCATTATCGCAACAAACTCGCCCGGTTCGACGGCGAATGACACCCCGCGAAGGGCGGGAACTTCCACGCTGCCGACCCGATAGGTCTTCTTCAGGTTCTCTATCTCAATCAGAGCCATCTGTCTTGATGTCTTGCCGGCGGGATTATTCGTGGGTCTCTTTCAAATCTGCACTTGCCGAGTGTGCCCTTATCCATATCTGAGCGCCTCGATCGGGTCCACCATGGCGGCGCGCACTGCGGGATACAGTCCGAATATGACTCCCACAAACGCCGCTACCCCGAACGAGACCACGACCGCCTGTGCCGACACCAGCGTCCTCCATTTCGCGTATTGCGCAATCGCGTGTGCGCCGCCGATTCCGACCAGGATACCGATTGTGCCGCCGACGCACGTTATCACGAGCGCTTCCAGCATGAACTGCCGCACGATATCCCATCGGGTTGCGCCGACGCAGCGCCTGATCCCAATCTCGCGGGTGCGCTGGCTGACGGTAGCAAGCATAATGTTCATTATGCCGATGCCGCCTACCAGTAGGGATATGCTTGCGATTGCCGCCATGACGATGTTGAATATCCGCTGCGTTTCCTGGCTTTGCCGCAGCAGCTCGGCCGGTATGATTATCTCGTAGTCGCGGATTCCGCGGTGTGCGCGGTTCAAGACCGAACGTATGACTGACGCAGCGGGCACGGTTGCCGCCTCGCCGTCGAGCTGAACGATCACTTCACTGATGGGGGTCTTGTGCAGGGCCTGCCTGCTTCGCATGCGATTATACATCTCGCGCAAAGTCTGCATTGTCGCCGGCACGGCCTGTTGAGTGAATATCTGGAAGTCGGTCATCGAGATTGTGATAGGTATGTACACGTCGGAGTTGATGTCCCTGAGAGCGGCGAACGCCTTCGCTTCTCCGACTTCCTTGGCCTGCATCAAGCCGACTACGCGGAACTTGCGCGTGCCTATCTTCAGCATTCGGCCGATAGGATTATCGAAGCCGAACAGCTCTCGTTTTGCAGCCGCCCCCAGAACACAGACCGGTTCGCTGTCGGAAACGTCGCACCACCTGAGAAATCGCCCTCGCTCGACGATCGATCGGGTGGCCTTATCGTAGCCCGGAGTGGTTCCCACTACCTTCACCGATACCGGTTTTTCCTCGACTTTGACGTCCGCAAAGACCTCCCGAACGGGGATGACCTGCTTGGCAAAGCTCAAAACGCTTCGCAGGCCCTCAGCATCGCCGTACTTGAGACCGTAGGGTGATTTTTCCTGGGACTTTTCGAGCAGCTCTCCGGCGATCACGGCGCGCCGCACGTGCACGACGTCGATGCCCATCTGCTTGATCTGGTCGAGGGCCTCTTGTTTGGCGCCTTCGCCTATTGAAACCATGGCAATGACGGCGGCCACGCCGAAGATCACTCCGAGCATTGTCAGTGCCGACCGAAGCTTGTGGGAAAGCAGTTCGGAAAGCCCTGTTCGGATCGCGTCGAGTGTTCCCATCGGTTACCTTCCGGTCGGGGCGTGCGCCGGGATAGGTGCAGTGCTCTTGGCCTTCTGGGTGCCCGGGGCGGCACTGCCGGCCTCCTGCTGCTCAAGGGGCTTTGTGGGATCTCTGAGCGCGACGATCTCTCCCTTGCGGAGGCCGCGCTTGATGCAGATGAAGTTGTCGTTGTAGTCACCGGTCACGACAGGCGTCTTCCGCCACGACTTGCCTTCTTTCACATAGACGAATGTCCGCCCCTCGCGTTCTATGATGGATTCTATCGGTACGTAGAGTGCTCTTTCGATCCTCTTGACTATGAACTCAATGTCGGCGGTCATCCCGGGCTTGAGGGTCTTGGGGTCGACTTCTTTGATCTGTATGGTGACGTCGAAGTTCTTCTTGCCCGGAGTCGCACCGGACTCCCACGGGTCGCTCTCCGTCGCGAGGCTGGATATCTCCTTGACCGTGCCGTGGAACACGCGGTTCTTGACGGCTTCCAGTCTTATCAGAGTCGGCATCCCCACGAACAGCTTTGGCGCGTCGCTCTCCCCAATGCTCGCTTCGACCTGCATGCTTGTGAGGTCGGGCAAGGTGATGAGAGTCATACGGTGCCAGGGAGTGTCGCCTTCCTTGACCTTTCTGCGTCCCTCGGGCGTGTATATCTTGCTGAGGACCACCATTCCCGCCGCCGGAGCCTTCAGGACCGCCTTTTTCATCCGCCGCTGCGCATCTTCGAGTTCGATCTTGGCCATGTCGCGCGCGAACTCCTTGGTCCGCACGTCGGCCCTCTTCTGGCTTTCTTTTGACTCGACGTCTTTCTTCTGCAGGGTGAGGTCCATCCTGCCCTTCTCGACCTGTAGCTCCTTGGCTCTCAGGTTTATCTCGGCCTGTTCGGCTTCGGTCCGCGGTATCAGCTTATCGTCGGCGAGTTTGCGCTTCGAGTCTCGCTGTTCTCGCGCTGCGTCGCGCTCGGCCTCGTTGAACTCAAGCGTCTTCTCAGCCTGCGCCACCTTGGTCTTGTTCTCTTCGATGAGGATGTCAAGCTCGGCTCTGACCCGGCTGACTTCGGCCTCGGCGTTCGTCAATGCAAGCTGTTTTTGCCGAACGTCTCGCTCGAGTTCGGTGGTATCGAACTCCACCAGCTTGTCGCCGGGTTTGACCATCCTGCCCTCCGGGACGAGGTAGATGATCTTGCCCTCTATCTCGGACGCCACCGGCACGGACCGTTCGGCCTTCAGCGCACCCATGTCGTGAAAACTCACCACGAAAGGCCCTTCCTTGACTTGGGCGGTCGGCACATAGATCGAGACCTTCTTTGGTGCGAAGTACTGCTTATACAGAGGCACACCCCAACGCTGTCCGGCGAACACTATCAGCGCCACAACCAAAATCCGTCCGCCCCATATCTGAATATGTCGCATCATTGTCCCAAGTGTTTCTGCAGGTCTTCTCCCATTGCGCTCTTGAGCCGCAGCACTGCAAGGAACAGCTCGGTCTTGGCCGACAGAATATTGCCCTCCGTTCGGGTCAGCGCTTCCTGTGCGTCGAGGACATCCCTGTTGGTCCCGCTTGCCTCTTCCATCATTCGGTTCGCCAGCACGAGGTTTTCCTGGGCGGTTCTCAAGTTATTGGTGTAGATGGCAAGCGAGGTCTTCTGCGACTGGCACTCGCGATATGCTCTGCCGACCTCTTCGGCTATCGATTCAAGTTGGTATTCGCGCAACGTTTTCAGCGTCTCAAGCCGGCGTTTGGCGATCTCGTGCTCCTCTATGACCGCACGTCGGTCCAGAGGCACCCGATACTGCAGACCGGCCACAAACGCTCCCAGGTCCAAGATGGAGCGCGAGATAAGACCCTCGTCCGGATATGAGGAGCTGAACCGTGCAACCGCGTCCAAACTAGGTCTTAGCTGGTCTTTGGCAACGGCCAGCAGGCGCTCCTGGTTTGCGATCTGCTCGTCGGCGATTACGAGTTCCGGCCGATTGCGGAGGGCGGTCTGCAGAGCTTCCTCCAGGCTCGGGATCTCCGGGATGTCTTCCGGGACGCTGTCAACAAGCTCGGGAGTTTCCCCGACGCCCGCCCCGATGGCGAGCATCAGCGCTTCAATCGCTCCCTTTGCCTCCTGGCGCTGTATTTGAAGCTGGTTTCTGACATCCGCAACGCGCAGCTCCGCTCGCGTTGCCTCGATACCTGCCGCATAGCCCGCGTCGGCCTTTCGCCGGGCCGCGTCCGCAACCTTCTCGGCTATCTCGACCGCCTTTTCCTGCACCTTCACCTGCTCGCGCGCCCTGACCGCGCGAAAGTACGCTCCCGCGACGCGCAGAATCGTGTCTTGTCTGGAAAGGTAAAGCTGCTTGTCTCGAACTCTCACGTCGCTTCTGGCGGACGCCAGGCTGAGGTACTTGTCCGAGAGCGCGCCCCTGCCTTTGATCAAGGGCTGTCTGAAGGAGACGCCGACCGAACCGCGCTTTGTCCCCAGTGCAAACGGCGACAGATCCAGTCTAGCCTGTGTGCCGGATAGGCTTTCGTAGGTCAGGTTGCCGAAGACCAGGTTGGATATCTCGTGTTCGCCGGGCGAGCGGTCGAGCGAAGCTTCGGCGCCGAACTCCACCGAGGTTTGAATGCTCGCAACTTTTGTGCTCGAAAGCGCGCTGAGGTACTCCGCTTGGGCTTCTTTGAGCCTGGGATGAGTGCCGAGCGCCGTGGATATGGCGTCAGCTAGCGTGAGCTTTTCCGGCAGGGCCGGCTGAGCTTGGACGGCGGAGATTGGTGCGGTTGCGCAAACCATCGCCACGAACGTCAAAGCGACTCGCGTGAAATAGAGGGTTGGAGTTTCTCGCATTGCGTCGCGCCCCAATCTATAAATGGGCTCTGCCCGTACGGTGTTCGCCGCGAATGCGCTATTTCCTTCCGGCCTAAGCCGAGTGTCCGGCGCGCCGGGCGTCCGCCGTAAGCCCGGCCGCCGCCGACATCGTATGTTTAGGCTCATTTGTTTAGGCCGTCCGCCGACCGGCATTGGCTACATAGTGTATACTGAAGGTAGAAGGCTCTCGGGATATGATGGAGAACCGGGGGCGGAAGAACCTGTCCCCGCCGCTGTGATCGACAGCGGGCGGATAAGTGGAAGATGCAGTGATCCGTAAGCATCAGATGAGTTGTTTGCTGTGGGCGGTCGTCACGACCGCGGCGCTCTGCAACACTGCGCACGCCGCGTGGTTCTCGGACAATTTCGACTCTTACAGCACCGGCAGCCTTGCAGGCAAGGGCGGGTGGAACGGCTCCTCGGCCGTTAGGGTGCAGAACACGTTTGCCCGTTCCGGAAAGGCCATCGAGGCCGACTACCTTACTTGGGGAGCAGGCGATGTTTCCCACTCGATATCGGGCAGCGGCGGCTACTATTACGTGGATTTCGACGCAGCCATGGACACCGATGGCGCCGCCAAGGGCGAGAATCTAGGCTATGTCAAGATCTTCAACTCCTCAGGCGGTGAAATAACGCGAGTCTACTTCGCCCACCAGCGTTTCAAGATACTCCTGGGCCCGGCGAATCCGACCGTGATCAAGGACGACGTGGCCGCGCGAACGTGGTACCACATTCGCGTGGGCGTGAATACCGCGAACAACACGCTCGACGCGTGGGTGGACGGCGTTCAGGTGGTTTTCCAGGGTCTGGCTTACGGTACGCCGTCGGCCATCTCGTCGGTGACGTTTGGCCAGTGGAGCAGCCTCGGCGGCAAGTTCACGAAGAGCGAGACCTACCTCGACAACCTGGTAATAGACGGCGGTGCGCCGCCGTACCAGTCCGCTTCCAAAATACTTTCACCGCGGTTTTTTCCGGGGTTCGAGTGCCAGCACGTGTGCTATCCGTACGTGTTCTACGACGCCTCTGCCGGACATTACAAGATGTACTACGCAGGCTCTTCCACAGTCGAGATCAACGAGAGTTTGTTCGACCAGTGGATGACGGGCGTCGCTACGTCGACGGATACGCTCACGTGGACCCGAAAAGAAGATGACTACCAGCCCGTCATCCGCGCCCACAAGTTTCTAGAAGGCGAGCTGGTTGATCCCGATGTTACCTCCGGCGAGTTCGACTCAATTATGGCGATTGGAGCCTGCGTGCTCAAGGACGACTCCACCTACAAGGCGTGGTACACCGGCTGGGGCGGCGAGTTCGAGCACGTCGGAGGCGGCATATGCAACAAGATCAACTATCGCATCGGATACGCCACCTCTCCGGACGGCATCAACTGGACCAAACACGCCGGGTCCGCCGGCGCCGGTTCGGTTCTCGGCCTAGGGCCGCCTGGGTCGCCGGATGCCAAGGGCGTTGGGCAGCCGCATATCTTGAAAGAAGGTTCCACCTATCGGATGTGGTACGAGGGATTCGACGGCAGCATATGGCGGATACTATACGCAACCTCCAACGACGGCGTTACCTGGACCAGGCGGGGGACGGCCCTCAATCCCGGAACCGGCTCGGATCCGGACGCGTTGGGCTGTCGCAACCCGGTTGTGATAACCCGTAACGGGCACTATGAACTCTGGTATCAGGGACAAAGCGGCTCCGAGCCCAACTACCACGTGCTCCGAGCGACGAGTTCCGACGGACTGACCTGGACCAAGGCCGGAGAGGTGGCGCTGCATCCGGACGATTCGCTGGACGGCAGCGAGCGCATTCTCGTGGACAGCATCATCGTCCAAGCGGACAACTCATGTAGGGTGTTCTTCGCCAAAGAGAACACTACTGTTCGGAATCTGGTCTACGGCACAGTCTACGACAAGAACTTCCATATCTACACGGAGGTGGTCAACCCGTGAGCGGTCTGGTGTCCGGGATTCGATCTTTCAAACTCATCGCCCCGGCCGGAGCGGAGGGCCGGTCGGCTGCCGCCTTCTCGGCATTGTGTGCACTCGCGGTGCTGCCGGCGGCTGCCGTGCTCCTTTTCACGGCCGTTTCGAGCGCGTTCTGCGAGCCCGCGTGGATTTCGCCCAACAGATGCCGTCTGCTTCTGAGTGTCGATCCGCGCGGCGTGGTGCGCAAGAACTCGCCGGCTTCCGTGAACGTGGACCTCCAGCAGGCGTTGGCCGGCCTAGGGGTGACCGGCGAGGTCAACGAGGACACGATAGAGGTTGTGGCCTACGACGGTTTGGGCCGGCCTGTGGTGTTCGACAGCTCGCGCACGGGATATGAGAAGTATCTGCTGCCCTGGCGCATTACGCGAGATTACGGAATGTCGGCGGCAGCAATTAGCTTCGTGATGCCGGACCACACGTGCGTGAGCTACGCCGTCTATTTCGATACGCTGGATTCCGGCCGCGGCAGGCCGGACAGATACCCAGGCATCGTCGGCGACGGCGACTGGTTCAGCGTGGGATACGGGCGGCGCGAGATCAACGCCAACAAGTGCGACGCCTTCTGCGACTTCGACGGCGACGGCGACCTCGACCTGTTCAAAGCAAACGTCGAGCCTTACGTTTATTGCTATGAGAATGTGGGCGGAAACCGCTATGTGGACAGAGGTCGGCTGACCTCCGGCGGAGTCGTTATGACGTTTCCGCACGACGGAGTCGGCCGGAGTTCTCACTCCGTTATGTTCTGCGACTGGGATAACGACGGCGATCAGGATATGTTTATCTACGCCCTTGCCGGAGCAAACGCGCTCAACGTCGTTCGCTATGAGAACACAACACAGCCGGGCGGTCCGGTGACGTTCGCCGATCCGGTGCGTGTTCTTGCCCGCAGCGGACAGAGCCTAGGCAGCGAGATTACGTTCGTCGACTGGGACGGTGACGGCAGGAAAGACGTTCTCGGGTCACGCGACGGCATGTGTGTCTTCTACCGCAACGTCGGCACCGACAGCAGCCCCGTGCTGGCCGACGGAGTCTACATCCGAGCCAACGGAGTCCCGATAGAGCTTTGGGGAGGCAGGTTCGAGTGCGCCGACATAGACAGTGACGGGGATCTAGATATGTTCGGGGGCACGGTCGACGGAAAGGTCTACCTTTGGACCAACGTCGGCACGCGAACCGAACCCGTGTTCACCATCGGGCGGATAATCGCTTTCTACGAGTACATGGACCTGTCCAGCGGTGTCAAAGTGGCCGATTTCGACGGCGACGGGCTTCTCGACTTCGTAGTCGGCCGATTGTGGGAGCGCGTGCAGTGGGGCGAACAGCCGCGTTTCTACGGATGCCTCTACAAGAACGTGGGTACGCCTACCTCTCCCAAGTTCGAGATCAGGGACGCATATCACGGCTCGCCTTACACGGAGCGGTTTCAGAGATGCCACGCGGACAAACAGAACGGCGTCCGCGCCGTTGACTGGGACAACGACGGCCGCACCGACCTGATCGCGAGCGATACCGACGGCTACGTTTGGTGGTTCCGCAATCTCACGAACCAGCTTTTCCCCATTTTTGCGGAGGGGCAGAGGATCCTGGCGGGCGGGGTGCCGCTAAGGGTATGGGGCGAGCTGCGTGAGGGCCGCTGGGCCGGATATGCTCGCACCGACGTCTGCGATTGGAACAACGACGGCAAGAAGGACCTTTTAGTAGCCGACGGCCGCGGCTACTTGTGGTTGTATCTCAACGTCGGCACCGACGCGGCCCCCGTTCTTGCTGCCGGAACAAGAGTCTGTGCCTACGACCAGACCGGAACGCAACTGCTGCCGATAGACGGTACCGCCAGGGGGAGCGTGTTGGTGTGCGACTGGGATCGCGACGGCAGAAAGGACGTTATCTTTGCCATGGGCGGCGAGGGAGAGCTGAGCGCCAACTACAACTGGCCGCACATCAACGCGGATCCGGGTTGGGACCGGGGCTTCTTGTTCTACCGGAACATCGGGACCGATGCCGATCCGGTCCTAGCCTATCCCAAGTGGGTAGCCGATCGCACGGGCCAGCCCATCTACTACAGCAGCAGGCCCAATCTCGGATCTTATGTGGACTGGAACGGCGACGGAAAGCCGGACTTCATCGCGGCCGAGTTCGAAAACAGCATACGCTATTATGAGAATATCAGCGGCTTTACCGGTGAGCCGGTCTTCGCGGACACTTCGGGAGTGACGATCGTAAGGCCGTTCACTGCCCAGATGATCTCCGGAGCGGACGCCGTCGACTGGAACCGCGACGGCGACATCGACATCATAACGGGCCAAGGCCACGGAGGAAACGGGCTGCGTTTCTATGAACGGGACTACATAAATGACTTCGTCAACGGCACATATCCGGTCGTTACCGTCGTGGGCTCACAGCGGGGAATCACGGTTGCCCAGGCCAGAAGCCTGCCCGACGGCTCGCACCTGAACATTCCTCGCGAGGTGGTGTCGGCCGCATTTGACGGCTTTTTCTACATCGAGTCGCCGGACCGCGCGGCGGGGATTCGCGTGGAGATGATGGGGCATGATTTCCGGGACGGCGATTTCGTATCGGTTTCGGGATCGATTCTTACCAATGCGGACGGGGAAAGGTACATTGCTGCAGATTTTGCCGCGGCGGTGTACTAACTCGCTCGCATGTGGGATTAGGCCGTTGCGATAGGAACGGAATCCAGCGTTTTCGCCTGTCTGCGGCTCCTCAACTGAGCACGCAGACGGGCGAGAACGCGGCCAATTGTGCTCTATCGCAACAACCTCGGGATATGGACATTTTGTTCAATTCGGCGCATAATACATGTGTGGTGAGCCGGCACCTGTCGGCGTTCGGCCGCGAGGGGAGTGGGGTGGCGCCATGTTGTGCAGGAAGACCGCGTTTACACTCATAGAGCTACTGGTGGTGATCGCTATCATAGCGATACTGGCCGCGATGCTCTTCCCGATCTTCGCCTCCGCCAAGGCCAAATCTCTGCAGACTACCTGCTGTAACAACATAAGACAGCTCTGTGTGGCGCTGCTGTCGTATGCGGACGACTGGCAGGGCACGCTGCCCGGGCTCAACGCTTTCGGCGACGTCTTCAACCCGGATGCGAAGGACAGAGGCCCGGTGTGGAAATACGTCAGGTCGAGGGGAGTGCTGGTGTGTCCCGAGAAAATATGGACAAGGCAGCTCGGACAGCCGAACGTGACCCACAAACTGGCCTTCACCTATACCATCAACGGCTACATGACCATCGCCGAGAAGGACCGCGCTAGGGCTGATTATCAGGGCGAGAGGCTGAGCAAGTCAAAGAACCCGAGCAAAACGATTCTGCTGGTCGACGAAAACTGCGACGAAAGCAAGAACGAAGGCAAGTACATCGTCAACGATGCCCTGTTCATCTGGGAAGATCGTACCGGCGATCGACACCCGGGATCCGAACACCTCACCACGATCAACGGCGTGAGGTATCTGTGCAGCGGCGTGGCGCCGGTCGGCTACCTGGATACGCATGTCGGAATCGTGCCCGGGCTAATCAAGTGGAACAACGACGGCGGCCTGTTCCATCGGTAG
>Ga0068707_1003157_pt1 | contig 11539 bp, 7 predicted proteins | sample YNPNPMetaG_FD_66600 | JGI IMG/M metagenome (GOLD analysis project Ga0068707, IMG submission 66600) | Anoxygenic and chlorotrophic microbial mat microbial communities from Yellowstone National Park, USA - YNP NP MetaG | ecosystem: Environmental > Aquatic > Thermal springs > Hot (42-90C) >... | reverse complement strand
CTGACCTCGCCCTGCCGGTAATTTCATAACCCCCATCTGCAGGGGCTTGAAATCTTTGACATAGGATTCTCCCTCGCGGGGGACCCGGTCATACTCGTGACCGCGCAGCGGTGGATCAAAAGGCTCAGTGATCTTGGCCGTGACGCTCGCCTCGCCGAAGCTGACCTCAAGCTCCACACCAACATCCTTTTCCCGGCAAGTATAATAGACGCAAACCTCGTAATCCCCGGCCGTGTGAACCTCGATGTCCCAGGTGATCGCGTCATCAACCGCTAGCCAATTTGTAAAAAAGGAACAGTTTGGCGCATTCGCACTGCGCCGGATATTTCCATGGGGCACCCCATCGCGCGCCGGCAGGAATGTTACGGGAAACTCTCGATAGCCCACCGGAAAAGGTCTCTCGTCCGGCGATTGAGGCAAGGCACTCGCCCGAAACTCGCTGACCGCACGTGTCAGTTGTTCCGCGATTGCTGGCAAGTCCGTTGTGATTTCGCGTGTTTGCCCGGGATCATTCTGAAGATCATACAGTCGGCCTTGAGCATCAAGAATATATCGCTGATTGCGAACACTGACACGTCCAGCCTGATGGCTGAAAATCAAGCGATCCGGCCATTCGACAGGCCGATTCAAAAGCAATGGCGACAAGTCCACGCCATCAAGTGGGTTCGGAAAGGTCACCTTGATCCCAGCCAAGGAGGTCAAAGTTGGCAGCAAATCGATTGCCCCGGCAATTTGGGAAATCCGGAGGCCAGCTGGAATATGTCCGGGCCAGCGAACAAGACAGGGCACACGAACGCCACCCTCATCCGTGGAGCCTTTACGGCCCCGCATTCCCCCGTTCCACCGCCAACTGTTGGGGCCATTGTCCGAGAAATAAATCACGATCGTCTTTTGATCAAGACCTGTCTGGCGAAGGATGTCGAGAAGACGGCCAACATTCCAATCAATATTCTCGCACATGGCAAGAGCCGCTCGTGTCTTATCAAGCTCTTCTTTTTCCTTGCCTTCATATCGTTTGACAATTTGGGCACCAGAGAACTTTTCAAAAAAACGATCAGGGACCTGGAAGGGTGAATGTGGCGTATTAAACGCAACATAACAGAAGAACGGCTGATCTTTGTGCCTCGTCACAAAGTCAATCGCATGGTCGGTTAAGTCATCGGTAATGTAGCCTTTTCCGGTGACAATCTTTCCGTTGTGCTCCAAGGGGGGATCAAAATAGATACCCCAATGTCCAGATGTGAAACCATAGAATTCCTCGAATCCGCGAGCCAGTGGATGGTAGGGATATTGAGTGCCATTATGCCACTTTCCAAAGACTGCCGTCCGATACCCGGCTGACCGAAAGGCCTGAGCGATAGTGAATTCATCCAGATTCAACCGCTCGGCCCCGGTGGTCACACCATGAACGCCAGTCCGCGGGTGATAGCGTCCGGTTAAAAACTCTGCCCGCGTGGGAGCACAAAGCGGACTGACATAAAAGCGTTCGAACATAGCACCCTCGTGGGCAAGGCGGTCGATGTTGGGCGTTTCGAGATTAGGATTCCCATGTAGGCTCAGGTCGCCCCAGCCCTGATCATCGGTTAGGATCACAAGAATGTTAGGCGGGACTCCATGGGAGGTCTCGGCGGAAAGGCCAAGAGACGTCATCGCCAAAAACAGGGTCAAGAAGAATAAGGCGAAAGACCGAACCAAGCACATAAATTGCCTCCCGTACATGTTCAAATCGCCGCGGCAAAGCTCTAACGACACGATCATCGCAGAACACGATTGTAATTGAAATAGGATCGTCTTTCCCGATGCGATGTCAAGCGGGACCATTCCCCGACAGGATCCGGCGACCCGACAAGGTCAACGACCAGGTGGCGCACGCAAATTCGTTCATTTCTCAAGGTCCGCCAATCGAAAGGCTGGTCCGGTCGAAACACCCAGAGACCCCATTGCCGGTGCGGAATCATTCTCACATCACGACGGTCAGTGAAAACCCTTCCGAGCCATTCTTCCGGCAATTCCGCGCGGGAAATGGCCAGTGGTGGTCGCCCCATCACACAGAGCGACAATCCTACGGAGGCACGGGCACATAGGTCTTCGATCTGGCGGCGGTCGGCCTCCATTGAAATAAAAACACAACGTGCCCCCAACTTGCGAAGATACACCGCTGCAACCGGATTCAAGACCCCCAAGCCCGGGCCTGTTTCAAAGGCCACCCCAGCTCGCCTTGCCAAAAGCCATCCACCCCACGTATTGACTTCAAGCGGAAGACGGGCCTTCTTGCATCTGGTAATCAGTTCTTCGATCCTGCCGATATCCTGTTCGAAGAAGACCGGCGGAAGCGCCACCACCGGTGAGTGCTTCCGACAAAGCTGCGCGACCGCCGTCACATCATCCGGCGAGACATCCTCGACAATCACACCAACCTTGGCCACTTTCTGGACAAATCCTTCCAACTGCGACATTGACAGCCGCACCCGATTCGGCTCCTCGCCAAGGTGTCGGTTGTTCGCAGTCGAGGGCTGCAAATCACTGCTCGAAACAAGGGCAGCCTCCGGGAAATGAATATCAAGCGGTCGATTCTTTGCCCGTTGTATCCGCCCAATTTCTCCGGTGATCCGATCCACAATGGCATTCGCAGTCCGTGGAACGAGCAGGAATTCGGGGTCATCGGTGGTCACCGAGTCCAGGATAACACCTTGAAATCTTCGGCCTGCAATCTGCTGGCACAGCTCTTCCGCCGACACTGCCTTTTGAATCCGCCGCACAACCGTTTTCGGGTATTCCCAGGCGGCCTGATTGCCTTCCATTGTCAACTCACAACGAATACGTGGGCCGGCCACCGCAAGGCGAAATTCGATCGCTCCACCAGATGGCGCAGCATCACCACCGCTATCATCCAAACAAGCGTCAGAGTCGAGCGAAGCAAACGTGACATCGTCGCAAGACGATAGAGGTAAAGCCTCGTCACGCGAGACCCGTCCCCGATTTGTGCCCGTGAGCGATTCACGACGGCCAACAAGGAAACCGTCCGTGAGATCCCGGCCCGCGTATTCAGTCAAGCTCTTGGCAACAGTCACAAGCGAATCAAAACCGTCGGATCGACTGAGGGCTTGTCGATAAATACCAACAGCCGTTTCGACCCACCGCGCCGCCTTCAAACGTCCCTCGATTTTCAGAGCCGTTACGCCGGCGGAACGCAATTCCGACAGGTGCTCTAATGTACACAGATCATGCATCGAAAGCGGATGGCCGGCAGGCTCCCCATCGATTTGCCATGGCACCCGGCAGGGACTGGCACATACACCTCGATTGCCACTCCGACCGCCAATCCAGCTCGACATCAAACATCGGCCGGAAATGGAAAAACACAATGCACCATGGGCAAACACCTCAATAGCGATGCCCGGAACTTTGCAAGCTGCTCGAATCTCGTTCAAATCAAGCTCTCGTGCCAAAACAACTCGGCTCGCACCCAGTTCCCGTGCAGCCTCGACATCGACACTGTTGGCAATCGCCATCTGTGTACTGAAGTGGAACTCCAAATTTGGGTAAGCCGGGCGCATTGCCATCAAGGCCGGATCGCGGATCAGCACCGCATCAAAACCCATTTGATTGCCCTGCTCAAGCGTTGCCAGGGCCAGTCCGAGTTCCCGGTAACTGATATCAGTGTTCAAGGTCAGAAAAGCCTTCTGCCCCTGGGCATGAAGAAACTGGACAGCTCGAGCTGCTTCTTCCAGCGTGAAGTTTTTCGCTCGGCGACGGGCATTGAGATAGGGCAGACCAAAATAGACGACATCAGCCCCTGCCCGAACCGCTGATTCCAAACATGCAAAATCATTTGCCGGTGCAAGGATTTCCATCAGGGCAATCCCGTCATATCTGGCGTCAGACAAGGAGCCAGGGACGGCCCCTTTTTATGGTCCTAGCTTTTTGTCGCCCTCGCGCAAGAAGCCCGCAACACTAAGAGTTAGCCGACTGACCAGCAGTGACGCCAAGAATACTATTAAGAACTTCAACCAATGGTTTTACGATCAGATTCCCACCTGAGGTCTGACCAGGAGGTGGCGGCCTTTTTCCAACCTGGTATTGCGCTCCCAACTCACGGGCCTTAACAAAATTGTGATCAGCATCGTGCATCATGATCGGCACGAGCATAACGTAAGGAATTTGATCCGACTTCAGCGCCTCCTTCAAGGACTTGAAGAATTCCCAACCCTTCATATCGGGAAGTCTGTTTGCTGCCAAAATGACGTCATATCCCCCTTCTCCAGCCGTCATGGCGGCCATCTGGAGTCCAGCCCGCCCCGTAGAAGCCGTTTCCACCAGAAAGCCCCATTGCTCAAGATACGTATGTGCGTCCTTCTGAATCGATTCATCCGGATCGACAACGAGAACACGCCTGTTTTGAAAAACCGGCGATGCCTCGGTCGGCGGCAATCGAGATCCAAAGGACCGAATCTCTGCCCGCAAATCACGGGCGATCCTGTAAATCTCTTTAAGAAGATCCCGGGCCTTCCCAGGATCGACATCGAGATAGGCCTCGGCTTCTGCCGCTTTGCTCACGACTTTATCAACCGGCAATGCGATCCGCCCATGAATCTCCTCAACTAGACCGCGAGTAGCTACATCTGCCTCAGCTTCGATCAATTCCAACGTGTTCAGCGCGGCGACAAGATCACGACAAAAGATTTCAAGAAACAGCCGATCATCATGGGAAAAAGCCCGCGGATGCGGGTTCTCAATGTTAACAGTCCCAATAATGACGGGGCGAAAGGCCGCATCGTAGCGAATCAAAGGTACCGTAAGTGAACTCCGCGATTCCTCGGTCCCTTTCAAATAAAGGGCGTCACTACTTGTATCCTCGCAGATGTAGCTGGCGCCGGTCGCCGCCACATAGCCCGTGATCCCCTGGCCTTCCAACCCCACGGATAATTCCCGTTCCGCTGCCTCTCGACTCATCCCATCCGAGATAAAAGGCACCAGTCTCTTGGTCTGAGGCTGAACCAAGCGGATCTCGAAGACATCGAAATGCAACACTTCTTTCAAATAGGACAAGACGCGCCGCTTCAAAAGCTCCTTTCGCTCTTCGGGAGTAAATTTGATCAGGAGATCAGCTGGAAATTCCGTCAAACGTCGCCCAGCCTCGTGAATCGCCCGCAGACGTTCAAGTGGTAAAAATGTGGACGTGATTTCCTGCACGGTGACAATCAGGATAGAACGAGCACGTTGAGCACAGGACGCCCGCGCGACAAATAGCTCAAAAAACCGCGGTCCCTCGAGGCGCATCACTGACCGCGCCGGCCGCCCGGTATCGCGAGCCAGCGTCAAAGGATAATAGTCCGGTCGAATGAACTGAATATCAGAGAATAAGTCACGATAGAAATGTTTGCCTACAATTGAAATTTCGCGGGGGAAAAATTGCCCTGCCTGTCGGTTGCCCCAGATCACTCGGAATGCTGCATCAACGACGAATACAGCCTGCGGCAGATTCGTAGCAACAACCGTAGCGAACCCGTCGGTTGGTAAGCTTTCGTTGCGTGTCGATTCATGCGTCACGGAGCAGGCCTCACGATCCGTGCCATGGAGAAGGGCAGACATGACGATTTCATCCTATACTGGGAAGCGTCACAATCGAACACGCCACCCGACAGATATCTGGGGATTCCCGCGTGATCCAGCCACGATCCAAAGATCTCCCTTACTACCGACAATTTTAGCCGTTTCGCAACGGTTGTCAACTACTGTGGCAGAAGACCGTGATGGATCGGCCCTCCGACAGGAGATTGCCGGCGCAGCCATGGCGGATTCCAATAGAACGACTTAAGTCATTTACAGGAAAAATCTTGCGAAATTGACGCGCCGTCTCGAGTATCAACCAAGCGGGGTCTGGCAATAAACTCCGACCAGTCAAATTGCCACACTACAATAGTTGATCGTATAATTGTGGCAACAATCGAGATATTCAAGGGGCTTCAGTAGCAAACTTCCCAGATTTCCCAGATCGCCCAATCATTGCGGGTGCGCCGCCCAGAACTACCTTTATCCTCAGGCTGCCAAATAGACGATTTCGCAAATAAGGATCGCTCATGTTCTAAACCCGGTCCAGTTTGAGTGCCTGAGTGATGAGCCGAGCATTCTTTTTGGCCATCGGACTGTTTGTGATGTTCCTAGGGGTTCAGACCCTCGGGGTGCAGCGCTTCGTCTTAAAAACCCGTGAACCACCCCCTGCCAGAGCGGGGGTCGCAGCATCTGAAAGCCAGACAGGCCCAAATAAAGTCCTCGAACCGCCACCATGGGCACCGTGGAGCCTGATGGCCACAGGTGCTATCGTCTCACTTTATGCTGTCACTCTTCCTATCACAAAGAAGCCATAGAGCCTTCCTAGACAGGGGTGTCATTAGGGGAACGGTCTCAAGAAGCACTTATGACGATTTACCGAGAACAGCTTTCCTACATGACCCAGGGTCATGGGCACATGGTCGATTTGACCCAAGACGCTGCGGAGGTTTGCCGCCGCGCGAATCTTGCTGACGGCCTCCTCAATTTGTTCGTGGTGGGAAGCACAGCAGCTATTGGGACAATCGAGTTTGAGCCGGGCCTAATCAAAGATTTTCCAGATTTACTTGACAGACTGGCACCGCCCGGTCGCAACTACCACCACGAGGCAACCTGGCACGACGGGAACGGCCATTCCCATCTGCAGGCAACACTTTTGGGGCCATCGTTATCGCTGCCAGTGGAGTCCGGAAGGTTAGTTCTTGGGGAGTGGCAGCAAATCTTTCTCATCGAGTGCGACGTTCGCCCCCGCCGCCGCAGGGTGATCGCAACTATTTTGAGCTGATCCGCGCGGCTTCGCGGAACCTGGTTGCAACTTCAGCTCAACTAAATGACCTCGAGATTGCATTATCGCTTCGCTGAACTCTGGCCACCCACAGCGTGCGATGTGCACGTAACTGCCAAGCGGACCCCCTGTGTTGTCAACCTGCAGGCCGCGGGGCCGATGTATCGTTCCAACACGCGGTGGTTGCCAAGCGGAACACGATCTTTTAGATTACGTATCGGTGAATCCCTTCGGCTTACCCAGCAAGGGTGTGGTTTGGTGAGCTTTCGGTCAGGCTCAGTGAGTGTTCAGTTCAAGAGGAGGTGATCCTTGAGCGACTCCGATGAAATGGTTTGTTATTGCGGGCAAGTCCGACGTTCGACGATCGTGGAGGCCATTCGGCGCGGAGCCAAGACTCTCAAAGACATCCAACAAACCACCGGGGCCGGGGTCGGCTCGCGCTGCCAGGAACTGAATCCCAAGGGTGTCTGCTGTCACGGGGATATCCTGGCTATCCTCAAGGAACTCCTTGGTCCCCAGGACGGTCCGCAAAGCGATTCGAGCGGCTGTTGCTGCCGCACAAAGCAAACCTAACCCGCCTTGGCGGAGGCCGCACATAATGAGCGATGTCGCTACAGTCTTTTTCTTCCTATCGCTTGTCGCCGCTATCTTCTCGCTTCCCGCTTTGCTTGCCATACTCTTCGTATATCGCAAGTTATCTCGCCGAAACGACGAGATTTTGGTGACGTTAAGCTCGCTACAGCGAAGCTTGGAGACGCTGAAAGCTGAACTGATGCGGGGCGTTCCCACCGCACCACCGAGGGAACCGGGGCTTTCCGAGTGGGTCGAGGCGCCCCAGCCGATTGCGGAGCCGGAAACCGTCGCGCCGACCGCGGACCTTGCAGGTTTACCGCCTGAGGTGGAAGTGGTTTCGGCCGAACTGGTTTCGGCCGACGTCTCAAACCAAACCCGCAATGATTTCGAGCAACAAATTACCTCACAGCTCCCAGCACAAGCGGCCCGTGTGAAGCAACCTCGTTCTTGGATTGACGCCAGTACAGTCAACACCTTGAAGCGGATAGGCAATTGGTTCCTATTCGGCCAGGAGCAGTTGCCCTCAGGTACCTCCATCGAAGTTGCCATCGCAGCGAACTGGCTGTTACGAATCGGCATGTTGACTCTTGTGCTCGGGATTGCATTCTTCCTCAAGTACTCCTTCGACCGCGGGTGGATCGGGCCACTGGAGCGGGTGTTGCTCGGGGCGGGGGCGGGCTTCGGCATGGTGACGGCCGGCACGTTGCTCCTCCGTGGAAGGTACCGCTTGACTGCCCACGGGTTGCACGGTGGCGGAATTGTAACGCTCTACTTCACGGTCTTCGCAGCGGCGGTCTTCCACTCGCTGATTCCTCCGATACCTATCGGCTTTGCTTTGATGATCGCCGTAACCGTGCTGGCCTGGACGATCTCGCTTGTTTTCGGCAGTCCCTTGTCCGCCGTAATCGGTATTGCCGGCGGATATCTAACCCCCGTAGTCCTTCCCTCCGACCAGGTCCAGTTTTTGGCTTTATTTTCCTATTTGACCGTCCTCGGCCTTGGGGTGTTGGGCATTTCTTTGCGCAAGAGTTGGCCGCCCTTGAATCTCCTCAGTTTCGTCGGTACGTATGCGGTTGCCACGGCTTCAATAGTAACCGGTTACACCTGGCACAATTTTTGGATCGTCATAGGCTTCTTGACGGTGTTTTTTGTTCTGTTTTCGACGGTAGTCTTTTTAACGGCACGATTGCGTTCCCGGGCAAACCTCTTTGATGTAGGCATGTTGTGGTTAAACGCAATTTTCTTTTTCGCGCTTGCCACACCACTGACCCAGGAATGGCTTCGAATTGCCGGAACTCCCACAGAATGGAGTGCTCTTATTCCGTTTGGAATTGCAATCTTCTATTCGGCTTGTGTCTATATTCTGTTGATTCGCCGAAGCAAAGATACGGTCTTGTTTCACGCATCCCTCAGCCTGGCGGCCGTGTTCACGGCTTTTGCTATTCCCTTTGCTTTGTCGAACGAGTGGGTGACCTTCACCTGGGCGGTGCAGACGCTGGTGATTGTGTGGTTGGCCCAACGGTTGGAGAGCCGTCTGCTGCGGACTATTGGCTGGCTACTCGCCGCAATCACCGTGATCCGATTCGTGACTCTCGATGTCGGCAATCTCCGAGCGTTCCACGCGGAGTGGCAGGGCGTCCTCGTCCCTGACCTGACGGCGTTCGCTCGACGTGGCTTAGCTTTGGGCGGCGCGATTGCCTGTTTCTTCTGGGCTGCAAAGATTCTTGCCGATCAGGCCGCGGCGGAAGCCCGAAGCGTGTCGCAACGGGGCCCTGAATTGCGGGTTTTCAGTAGAATTCTGGCGGGAGCCGCGACGACCATGCTCTTCCTCTATGGCACACGAGAGACCGAGGCCGCCGTTTATGCCTTTTATCCAGGTTTGGAGAGCGGCGCTGTGTCGATCTTCTGGGCTATCTTCGCCGTGACCCTAATCGGTTTTGGTATTCACAAATCGTCGTGGCTGGTTAGAACGACAGGGTTGATCCTTTTTGCCGTAGTCACCTACAAGGTCTTCATTTACGATCTTGGCCAATTGCAAGCCGTTTATCGCTTTATCGCGTTTCTATTGCTGGGAATTGTAATTTTGGCTGGTTCTGTGCTTTACCAACGCTTTCGTTCGGTCACGCCCGAGGAAAAAAAGTTTATTCCGGAATGAGTGCTATGCGATATGCTTTTTTGACCCGAATTTTCATCACTGTGTTGCTCGCCGCGACGGGAATAGCAGTATGTCTTTCTGCTTTGTCCAGATGCGGGGCCGGCGAATACCGCTTCAGCCGACCGATCTTCATTCCGCAAGCGGAGGGAGCGGATACCGTGATCGTCGCCGTTACCCTGCCCGACGACGTATTCGCTGCGGCACGAAGCGATCTGGCAGACCTGAGAATCCTAAACGGACAAGGACGCGAAATCCCGCGATTGATCCGAGCTGTCGTCTCCCAAGAAGATGTCACGGTTCGCCAATTCACAACGTTGTATCCTGGCGCGGAGGTTCGGCTCGAACCTCACGCGGACGGAATCCTGGAGGCAACTCTGATCGTGCCAGACAGCCACCCACAGATCGAAGGACTTCGGATCGGGACTCCGTTGCGAAATTTCGAACAGTTGGTCAGCATCTACACAAGCCGTGACGGGAATGATTGGGAGGCCTTGGTCGAAAACGAGACCTTATGCGACTATTCGCAGTGGATGGATGTCCGGAAATTGGAAGTCCCCTTGCCTCGCCCGGCGTCGCGATACCTGCGGCTGGTCTTCTCTAATCCGACTGTCGAGCGAGAGAGGGAATGGCGGACGATCGTTCGGCGCCTCCAGGGCAAAAACGAATCGGAACGGACGGAGGAAACGCAAATTCAGCGACAGGCCTTTCGCGTCGATCGCATCGAGTCGTGGCACAATGTGATTGAAGTGGGAAAAAGCAAAACGCTTCGGCGAGAGGTCCCTGCGGATGATTTCCGGGTGGAAGCAGGGCGCTCGGACGGGGAAACACTGGTCTTCGTGAGGATGTCACGACGACCGCTGGCCGGTCTGATCGTCGAGACCAAAGACCGGAACTTTCGCCGCCGCGTTCATGTCCAGGTACCTGACCCGCGGCAAGGCGGGCAAGGCTGGCAGACCGTGGCCTCGGGTGACCTGATTCGTTTGGACCTGCCGGGCTACAAACAGGAAGATCTTCAGATCGAGTTTCCAGAACAACGGGCGGAAGAATACCGCTTGGTCATCGAAAATGGAGACAATCCGCCGCTGGAAATCGTCGGAATCGGAGGCCTGGCCAATGTTTACCAGGCAATTTTTCTTGCCGAGAAAGTGGAGACTTCTCCCGTCGAATACCGACTGTGCTACGGCGACGAATCAGCGACCCCGCCGCGGTACGACACCGAAGTGGTGGAGGTCGCCTTGTCGCATCGCATGACGCCGGTTGAGGCCAAATTGGGGCCAGTGGAAGAAATGACTGTGCCGGTCGATATCCTGGCTCGCCTGTGGAAGAATCTGAACACGACCACAGTTCTTACGATCTTGGTCATTGTTGTGGCGGTGGTGATGGGGTGGACTCTCTATCACGCCGCACAAAAGCATCCGCCTTTGCCAGAAGAATAAACTGCGGCGTGGGCCAGGTGGTGATATTCGAACCGCCCGGAACTACCGCGATCCGTGGTTGGGCGGCGGAGGGCCCGGTCTGGTGCAGACCCACATCGGCCGTGTTGAACGTTTCGAAGTAGATCGTGTCGCCGCCGAAGGTCACAACGGGGTTTACCACCATTTCGCCCGTGGCGATGGAAGTCCCATAGGCCCAACGCTCGCGGCTCGAATCAAGCGTGACCAAGGCGAAGGACCAATCAGCGGTGGTCATGAGGCCGTCGAACGTCGTTTGTGGCAGCCAGCGGTAGTCGTTGCACTGCCAGAGCAAGGCCCAATCCTCGCCGGAATCCTCCGGGGCGTCCCAGGTCGTTTCGCCCCAGACCTGCTCCTCGACCGTGTAACCCTCCTCGGCCACTACATGGACTAACACCGTCCAGGCGACCGGCACATCAGCCAAGGGACGCACAGTGAGAAAGGCCGCCGGTGTTCCAATCGCATCTGGACGCCGGTCGCCACCTGCGTCCCACAGGGTCGCGAGGTCTTTCCGTTCTTGCTCGA
>Ga0068707_1003154_pt1 | contig 11554 bp, 7 predicted proteins | sample YNPNPMetaG_FD_66600 | JGI IMG/M metagenome (GOLD analysis project Ga0068707, IMG submission 66600) | Anoxygenic and chlorotrophic microbial mat microbial communities from Yellowstone National Park, USA - YNP NP MetaG | ecosystem: Environmental > Aquatic > Thermal springs > Hot (42-90C) >... | reverse complement strand
CGCGCTGCTCAACCCGATGTCGATGATTCTTTTCCAGAGTTCATTCGGATTGTGATTGTGGGCCAACTTAAAGCCGGTAAATCCAGCTTGGTCAATGCCCTGCGGCGGACATGGCAGGCCAGAAGTGATGTCCTCCCCTGCACCAATGACGTGCAATGTTACCTTATGGAACCTTCGACAGATGACCTGGGGAACGGTTTACAGCCGTTGCCGGGGCTACTGATGCTGGTGGATACACCTGGTTACGATAATCTGGGGGAAGCTCAGGCCTTTCAGTTCTCGTTTGAAGAAATCAAAAAGGCTGACCTGATTTTGCTTGTCTGTTCTGCCCGGATGGCCTCACGCAAGGCAGATCGGGAGTTCTTGCAGCGGGTACGCCAGTTCTTTCAAGAGCACCCGCATTGGAAAATGCCGCCGGTGATCGTCGTTGGATCGTTTATTGATGAGCTTCGACCGCGTCACGAGTGGAATCCGCCCTATCGATGGGAACCTACGGAAAAACGGGAGACTCTCTCACCCAAGGAAAAAAGTCTCCAGGGTTTCTTGACTGCCATTCGCAGTGACCTGGAACTATCGCCAACTGAGCCTGTGGTTCCCGTCTGCACACATCCGGACCGGGTGTGGAACGTCGCGGAGGCTTTGATCCCTGCCATCGCCGCACATTGGGATGAAGCCCGGGGAGTTCGCGAAAACCGCCACTTACACAGTTATCAAGGTCAGAAATATCGGCATCTTTGGCGACAGACCGTCAACCTGATCGGCAGCACAGCGCGATTAGCTTTGAAGAAAATTGGACTTAATTGACGGTATGGTTTTAGAGACGAACGACGTTCGTCCCTCCGACGCGACGAATGACGCGGCGCATTTCCAGGACGCTGAGCGTCGCCAGAACCTGTGAGGCCGTCAAACCTGTGACGGCGATGACTTCGTCGATCGGTGTTGGATCAGTACGGACCGTCTGAAGGACTTGTTGTTCCAGTGGGCTTAGCTTCAGCTCCACGGGACGATGGATAACGGTTCCGTCGGGACGTTCGACGGGTTGAACCAGCGGTCCAAGTTCGTCGAGGATATCTTGAGCCGATTCGACCCACTTGGCTCCATCGCGGAGAAGCCGGTTGCAACCGCGGGCATTGGGGGAGTCAGCCCGCCCGGGAACGGCGAAGACCTCGCGGTTCTGTTCCGCCGCATGGCGTGCCGTGATCAAAGCACCGCTGGTCTCGCCGGCTTCGACAATCACCACGCCCAAGGAGATGCCACTGATGATCCGATTCCGTTGAGGAAACATCCCTCCATGGGGCGGCGCGTGCGGTGGGGCTTCGCTCATGATGGCGCCGGAGGCGATGATCTCCTCGGCCAGTGAGGTGTGCTCCGGAGGATAAATCCGCTGGACGCCACTTCCTAACACGGCGATCGTTCGTCCGCCCGCCGCCAGGGCCCCACGGTGTGCCGCTGCGTCGATCCCGCGGGCCAGGCCACTGACGATTGTCACTCCGGTGCGGGCCAGACCGGCGGCAAGCGTCTCGGCCATTTTCAGACCATATGTCGATGCGTGCCGCGTCCCCACAATCGCCACCGCCAACTCGTCCTCGGTCTGGAGCTCCCCCCGTGTGAATAAGACCAGTGGCGGATCTGGGATCTCCTTAAGCAGTCGCGGATAACGAACATGTTCAGGCCAGAGGATGTCGATCCCCGCCGCAGTACACTCCTCGACGAGGCGTTTCGCATCGTCGAGAGACGGTGGGTTTCGCAATCTCTCCGCCAATCGACGCCCCACACCCGAAACGGCAAGCAATTCACTTTCCGGGGCGGAGAAGACCGCCTCGGGCGAACCAAATCGGCCCAGAAGCAGGTGATACAGACGCGGCCCGACACCGTCAATCAGCGTCAACCGCAGGTGTTGAAGGAGCCGCGAAAAATACGCATCACCGTCACTCATGTCCGTTGCAAGAGATAGTCAACTGCGGACGACCGGCCGGTCGCCCCAATCGGTATCAATCCTGCCTTAGCACCGCTCCTGTGTCGGCGCTCGTTGCCAGCTTAGCATATCTAGCCAGGATACCCCGGGTGAAGCGGGGCGGCGGCGGAGTCCAGCGTTTTCGCCTCTCGTTGAGAACCTCATCACTGAGCCGCACACTGAGTTTCCGCGCCGGGATATCGATTTCGATGATGTCGCCTGGCTCAATCAACCCGATAGGCCCACCGGCAGCCGCTTCCGGGCTGACATGGCCCACACACGCCCCGGCTGTTCCACCAGAGAAGCGACCATCGGTGATCAGTGCCACCTTGTCATCCAACTTGACGCCCTTGATCGCTGTTGTCGGGGCCAGCATCTCTTGCATCCCGGGACCGCCGCGCGGACCTTCGTACCGAATAACGACCACATCGCCAGCCTTCACTTTGCCATTGACAATTCCCTGATAGGCGTCATTCTCGGATTCAAAGATCACAGCCGGACCGGCAAACCGCAACATATGCGGGAGCACTCCTGCGGTCTTGACCACGGCACCATGCGGCGCCAAGTTGCCAAAGAGAATTGCCAGGCCACCTTCCTGGCTGTATGCGCGATCCACCTCGCGAATGCAGTCGTGGGGATCGAAGCCCAGTTGCTCCGGCGTCAAATCACGAACTGATCGAACTTTGCGCGGCACGCTGGTCCCCGGAGCATTGAGTTGCCCACTGGCCATGACCGCCGTCACTTCCAGGGCTTCTTGGCAAACATGAGGCCCCCGAATGTCGTAATCGGCAATATTCTCACCCAGTGTTTTTCCGGTAACTGTCGGGCAATCCAGATGAAGCAGTCCCGGGCGTCCCCGCTGAATTGCTCCCAGAATCGTATGGATTCCACCCGAGTTGTGAACATCCTCAATGTGATAACGGCTGCTCGGGGAGACCTTGCAAACATTGGGGGTCTTGCGGCTTAATTCATCAATCCGCCGCAGGTCATACTCGATTTCTGCTTCTTGCGCAACGGCCATCATGTGGAGGACCGTGTTCGTGCTTCCCCCCATGGCCATATCCAGGACCATTGCGTTGTCGATCGACTCGCGCGTGATGATCTCTCGTGGCAGCAGGCCGTGACCGGGACCGAGTTTTTCAAAGGCCAGGACCATTTCAACGATCCGCTGAGCAGCACGGCGATAGAGTCGCTTCCGCTCTTCGCTCGTGGCCAAGAGGGTTCCGTTCGTGGGCAGGGCAATGCCAAGGGCCTCGCAGAGACAGTTCATGCTGTTGGCCGTAAACAAACCGGAGCATGAGCCGCAAGTGGGGCACCCAAGTTTTTCCAGCTCGGTTAATTCCTCATCAGTCAATTTGCCATCCTGCCGAGCGGCAGCTGCAATGAACACGTCGATGAGGTCAACTTTCTTCCCGTCAGGTGTCTGGCCCGCTTCCATCGGACCACCACTGACGAAAATCGTGGGAATGTTGCAACGGACAGTGGCCATCAGCATCCCAGGAATAATCTTGTCACAATTCGGGATGCAAATCATGCCATCGAAGCAATGGGCCTGGATCATGGTCTCCACGCAATCGGCAATCAACTCCCGACTGGGAAGGGAGAATTTCATCCCCGTATGGCCCATCGCAATACCGTCATCGACCCCAATGGTGTTAAAGACAAAGGGAACGCCCCCTGCCGCCCGAACACACTCCTTGATGAACTCTCCAACAGCATTCAAATGGACATGCCCAGGAATAACATCCGTATAGCTATTGCAAATGGCAATGAAAGGCTTCTTGAAATCTTCATCCTTGAGGCCTGTGGCGCGCAAAAGACTTCGATGCGGCGCTCTCGCCGCTCCCAGCTTGATCTGATCTGAACGCATGATTCGTTCCTTACAACAGAGAGACTTTTTACCGTGACAATGCGTTCGTGACGCATTTGGCTACAAAGGCCATCGAAAATACGCCAGATGGTTTATTGTATGACTCTTGAACGGACCGAACCAGAGACGACGCCCGACATCGCTCATGGGAGTTTGTGATTTTGCCCGCTCGGCGTAGAATTAAACGATGTGAAGGGAAGCCCGACAGTTGACTCAAGAGCCTCAGGTACCCTTGCCGTGAACGCTCGATCATCGGACCGAATTCGACCGCCGGCGGTAGCGGGGACCTTTTATCCCGCCCAGGCAGATCGCCTCAAGTTGATGATCAGCCAATTTCTGGATGCGGCACCCCAGCGCTGCGATGCCCAGCAAACGATCCGGGGAGTGATCGTTCCCCATGCAGGGTACCGCTATTCGGGGCCGATCGCCGCCGTGGCTTACAAGCAGCTCGTGGGTCGCAATTACCATACGGTTGTCTTGCTAGGGCCGTCGCATTTTGCCCAGTTTGAAGGAGCGGCCATCCCGGATGTGGATGCGTTCGCGACGCCTCTGGGAGATGTGGCCATTTCAAACAAGGCGAAAATCCTGGCGCAGAAGGCCCCGTTTGCGATTGATCCGCCGGCCGTCGTTCAAGCCCCTCGGGGATGGATGACGACAAAGACATCCCCTGCCACACCTCACACCTTTGAGCACTCTCTCGAGGTCCAGCTCCCTTTCCTGCAATATGTTTTGAAAGACTTTGAGATCTTACCGGTGGTCTTCGGTCACGTGAACACCGAGGAGGCCGCTGAGGCCCTGGCCACGGTCCTGGATGGTAACACCCTGATTGTGGTCAGCTCTGACCTGTCTCATTATCAGCCGTACCGCCGGGCTTGCGATGTGGACCGTCGAACGCTTGAGGCTATTTGCGAATTCGACTTCGACTATCTCGAAGGCCTCCGCTACGAACCGGAACTGAGTCCCTGCGGTAGCACCGGAATCCTGGTTATGCTCCGTCTGGCAAGTCACTTCCGTTGGCAGCCGATCTTGCTCGACTACCGTAACAGCGGCGACACTTCCGGTGATCGGTCAGCAGTTGTCGGCTACGGAGCAGTGGCCTTTCGTGAGGCAATCACTCCGTCATCAAATCCAGAAATGGAGACGACAAGAGCCGAGACGTGGGAAGGGAGCATCTCCGCAGTTGAAGGATCGCCCAAACCATCGCAGCCGGCCGATTTGCCGCATCTGACTCGCGAGGAACGACAGTTTTTGCTCGACCTTGCCTGGAAGACGCTACGCCGCTTTGTCACGGACCGAAAGTTGCCGGAGGTCGATCCGCAAACAGTTCCTCCCCGTTTGCGCGAACCCTGGGCTTGTTTTGTGACGTTACGACGCCGCGGTGGTTTGCGGGGTTGCATCGGGACGCTGACAGCCGAGCAACCTCTTTACCGGGCAGTCATGGAAAACGCGCGAAACGCGGCCCGCGATCCCCGCTTTCCCCCGCTGGAAGACTGGGAATTATCGGACCTGACCGTTGAAGTGAGCGTTCTATCAGAGCCCCAACCACTGACTTTTCATTCGCCCGAAGAATTGTTGCAAAAACTGCGTCCTGGGATTGATGGAGTGATCCTTCAGTGGCATGGTTCGAGGGCGACATTCCTCCCCCAGGTGTGGGAAGATCTTAGCAACCCGGTGGAGTTTCTCCAGCGGCTCGCCCAGAAGGCAGGCCTCCCTCCGGACACCTGGCGTCACCCCGCAACGCAAATCCTCACCTACCAGGTTGAAAAATTCGGCGATTCGGACTGTTAATCCGCCAAGAATGATTGACTTTTCTGGTTTTGTAAGATGCGCCGATTTAATCGATTTTTCTGAAAGAGATGCCGATAACTCTTGGAGAGAATGGCGTGAATCCGGATCCCAGCGAATCTTTCCTGAGGCACGCCTTTCCAAAGTTGGGAAAATAGGTAATTTCCAGTCAAATAGATCGGACGAGGTGAGGGCCATGCGTCATTGCGCTGCCGCGATAATCATTCTCTCCCTGACGCTGACTGCGGGGTGCTGTGCCACGTGTCATCACTCCGCCTGTGGGATTCATCGCCATGCGGTCCCAGGGGCCGTCTATGGCGAGGGCATGGCCGTCGAGTATCATCCCGGGCCGTTGGCCTGGCTATGGCGACTTCTTGGAATCGGGCGGGGCTATCCCTGCGATGATTGTGGCCCACGTTACTGGGGCGATTGGGGGGGAGATCCTGCCGGGTGTGAAGCCTGCGACGACTACGGGCAATGGGGAGGAACGCCGACCGTCACGTCTCGCCCCATCGTGATGCCGTCTTCGGGTCGCATGACCAGGACGAACGATTGCCCGGAATGTGCCGCCAATTCTTCGCAGGGCGTAACAAGAAGCGCGAATGATTCATCTGGAAAAGCCAGCCTGGCGGCTAGACCCGACGAGAAGTTGAATCCGCAACGCTGATGTCCTTGAACTATTGATGTTCGCAAATTATAGAGACACCAAAATTTCCGGTTTTACCCACGTGTGTGTCTCTTGGTTGCACGGAGATGAAAAATGCCTGCCGGTTGATGCTTCACATGGGTGGTCGTGCATTATGAGGTGGTCGTGACAGGCGATACGGGCGGCGAGGTGATCCCAGTCATCATAACGTCAAGCTCAACGCGATTCGGAGGAATCGTGTTCCAGTAGGATGACCCAAAGTCTTCAATATCGCGCCAGCGACGGACGAAAGCAGCGACGACATTCGGGTCGAATTGGTTTCCGGCTTCTCGCTCGATAATTGCCCGCGCTCTGTCGGGTGGCCAGGCTTGCTTGTAAACTCTCGGTGATGTCAAGGCATCAAAGACGTCGGCAACTGTCACAATGCGGGCCGATAGCGGAATTTGATCCCCTACCAGTCCATCGGGATAACCTTTTCCGTTATAGTGTTCGTGATGGGAGCGGGCGATTTCAGCCGCAAGTTCCAGAAAACACCCTGAATGCGACTTTTCGCAGGCTTCCCGCAAGGCTTCATACCCGATGATCGTATGCTGCTTCATGATCTCGAATTCTTCTGGAGTCAATCGACCGGGCTTCAAGAGGATCGCGTCTGGGATTCCGACCTTTCCGATATCGTGAAGGGGCGCTGAACGGAAGACCTGGTCGGGGAAGTTTTGAGGAAGCGAATCCTTACCCGAATACGTTGCTACGTATTCTTCAGCAATCAGGCGCGAGTACCATCGCATCCGTTCAAGGTGCTCGCCGGTATCTGGATCGCGCGATTCCGCCAATTTAGCCAGGGAGAAGATCACCAGATCTCGGGTTTCGAGCAGCTCGGCTGTTCGTTGCTCCACGATTTGCTCGAGTTCGTGATTGAGCTTTTGGAGTTGCGCATTGAGCGTCCAGACCCGCTCCCCCATCTTTTTCAACCGGGCGTGGATGCGAAGTTTGGCGCACAGCTCGTCATGGTCGAAGGGCTTAACAATGTAATCGTCCGCACCGGCAGCATATCCCTGGAGACGTTCCTGAGTCTGGCTCTTGCCGCTGACGAGAATCACCTGGGTAAAAGGCCCCATCGGCCCCGACTTGATCTGCCGACACGTCTCGTAGCCATCCAGACCGGGCATCATGATGTCGAGAAGCACGATGTCCGGGGCCGTCTCAGGGAGGACCCGCAAGGCCTCTTCGCCACTTGGCACGGCCACAACATGGTATTCATCCGCGAGCAGCTCCAGAAGGATCTCTCTGTTGACCTCACAATCATCAACAACGAGGATCGTTCTTTTTTCGGAATCCATATTTTCGTCCTGTAGCTCCGCGACGCCCTTTCGCTCAATCACGGCAGCCAATTGCCACCTTGTTTCTGCAACTCGACTTTTCTCACTTCAAAGGGATTCGCCTACAAAAAATCTTAGGTCGAAAAAACTATCGGTATCGCAATTTCTGGGCTATGCTGTAGCCACACCATTGGCAATAGGACCAGGCCGCGATTGTATCTTCCAAAAAACCGGCACCATCGGAAAAGCTGTTGCCGCACGAGCAACGTGACGTGGCAACGTCTTGCCAGATTGCCCACCATCTTGGCCGTATTTGCGTCATTTGTTTCACGGAGGGACCCGCCTGTCAGGTCCGACTCGCGGAGGGACCCGCTTGTCGGGTCCGTCGCGCAACGTTGGACAATCCATTCCGCTTCAGCGGGCGTGACAAGCACGCCCCTCCGAATGGGCACGACGAGCGTGCCCCTCCGAGAGGGCATCACGAGCGTGTCTCTCCGAGATGAGCGCGACAAGCGAGGCCGGAATGCGGGAAGAAGCCTGCCCTCCAGGAGCAAGCTATATTTTCATGGGTCTAATGACCCATTGGCTGATAAGAGGTAGGCATTGCGACATCCGGCCCAGCGATATCGTGAGTCATCTCAAAGAGTGAAAGCCACGTTATGAGTGTTCCGCAACGTGTCATCCATCAATACTGGTCGGTTCGTGAATTGTTTTATCACATCCTTGATGGCGTCGCGATTATTGCGAGTTTATGGGGCGCGGGCTTAGTTTTCGGCGGCTTTCGGGAAGAAGACCTTCTCGCCGCCCTGGTTGCTGTTATTGCTTTCCACGTGGTGGCCGAAATCACCGGCCTTTATCGCAACTGGCGGGGTATTTCGCAGGAAAGGGAGCTGCTCTGTGCCGTCATGACGTGGTTCTTTACCCTGCCAGCCTTGCTGACGTTGGGTTATTGGGTTGATGGATGGCAAATCATCTCCCGCGAAACGATGGTCACTTGGGTGGCTCTGACAACGCTGTTGATCGTCCTATCACGGAGTGCCATCCGCTGGTTGCTCAATGCCCTCCGTGCCAACGGGTACAACACACATTATTACGCCGTGGTGGGCATCAATGAACTCGCCTTTCGCCTCGTCGAATCGCTTGAGAACTCGCCGGATCTCGGTCTGAAACTCTATGGCTTCTACGATGATCGACCGGAGACGCGGACGGGCGCCATTCCGGAGGAGGTCGGGGAAAAGCTAGGAAACATCCAGGAGCTTGTTGAACATGCCCGGCAACATCGCGTGGATATGATCTACATCACGTTCCCCATGCGGGCCGAAGAACGGATTCGCAATATCCTGGCTCAATTGGCCGATACGACCGCCTCGGTGTATATCGTTCCCGACTTCTTTGTCTTCCAATTGCTTCATTCTCGCTGGACCAACATCGGAGGGCTGCCCGTCGTTAGCGTGTACGAAAATCCCTTTTATGGGATTGACGGATTTGTCAAGCGGGCCATGGATGTGGTGTTAGCCACCATCTTCCTCATCGTTTTATCACCTCTGATGGTAGCGATCGCAATTGCCATCAAAATCACGTCGCCTGGACCGGTGTTTTTCCGCCAGCGTCGCTACGGGCTTGATGGCCGCGAAATCCGAGTCTGGAAATTCCGCACCATGACCGTGTGTGAGGATGGGCCAAAGGTAGAACAAGCTCGGAAAAAAGACCCCCGTGTCACACCGATTGGGGCCTTTCTCCGCCGGACCTCGCTCGACGAACTCCCACAATTATTCAACGTGCTGAAAGGTGATATGTCCTTGGTTGGGCCGCGACCTCACGCCACAGCCCACAACGAGGAATACCGGCGATTGATCGAGGGCTACATGTTGCGGCATAAGGTCCGACCCGGCATGACAGGGCTAGCCCAGGTCCACGGTTGCCGCGGCGAGACCGAAACTGTGGACAAAATGGCCAGACGCGTCGAATGGGACCTTCGGTACATCCGTGAATGGTCTCTGTGGATGGACATTAAGATCCTGCTGCAAACATTCTGGGTCGTGTTGCGAGGCCAAAACGCATATTGATCTCTGTCCAACCGAGGTTACCACGATGAGTTACGCGATCCCATCGCTTCCCCTGATGGGGGCTGCTGAGCTCGGGCCCGGGACGATTATGACGGTTCCGCCGATTACCGATCCCGTTGTCGTGCCGACTTGTCCGGCAGAACCCACGGCTGCGACGGCGCGGGTGATCCACGTCATTAACGGCGAGCATTATTCTGGGGCGGAGCGGGTCCAGGATGGATTGGCTCTGAGTTTGCCTCAATTCGGTTTCGATGTCCAGTTCGTTTGCCTCAAACCCGGACGATTCCCGAAAGTGCGACGCGCGCAACAGTCACCGCTGGTCACCCTTCCCATGGTTCATCGTGGGGACCTTGCGGTTGCTTCCGAGGTCGCGAGATTGGCCGAAAAGACCTCGTCCATCCTTCTTCATGCCCACACGCCACGGGCTGCGCTCATTACGGCATTGGCTGCCCGAAAAGCTGCCGTTCCCTGGATCTATCATGCCCACAGTCCCACCCTTTGGGACTCGAAGCAGTGGATCAAGAACCTAGTCGTTGCAATGCTGGATTGGTGGGCCGTTCGCAGGGCGGACCACATCATCGCGGTTGCGGAGAGCTTAAAAGAATACTGGCAAAAATGGGGGATTCCGGGTGAGAGAATTACCGTGGTTCACAATGGTGTCTCGAGTTGGCCAACGTTACCAAAGCGCCCTGACCCCTCGGGAACATGGACGATCGGCACGGTGGCCCTCTTTCGCCCAAGGAAAGGCATCGAAGTCCTGCTGCACACGATCCAGCAGCTTCGCCGCGAAGATATTCCGGTTCGCCTCCTGGCGGTCGGACCGTTCGAAACACCTCGGTACGAATCTCGCGTCAAGAGCTTAGCGGTCCGCCTTGGGCTGGAAGATGCTGTCTCGTGGACGGGCTTCACGCCCCACGTTGATTCGCTTCTCTCGAAAATGGACCTCTTCGTCTTGCCCAGCTTGTTCGGCGAGGGTTTGCCAATGGTTGTGCTGGAGGCCATGGCCCTCGGCGTTCCCGTCGTAGCCAGCCGCGTGGAGGGCATTCCCGAGGTCATTCGCAATGGCAAAGATGGCCTCCTTGTCCCTCCTGGTTCGCCTGCAAACCTTGCGGATTCCATTAAAGGGATCATCTCAGGCCAAATCAGTTGGCGGTGGTTGCGCGAGAATGCTTACCGTCGCCAACGACAGTGTTTTTCACTGGAAAGCATGGGGCGGGCCACAAGCGAAGTCTATCGCCATGTGCTGCGGGAAAGGGTTCCGCGCAAAGAGGACGGCTGACCGGGTCATCGCTTATTCCGTGGAAAGCACGATCTGGGGGTTCAGCAAATCGTCCTCGGTGAAACTGCGAACAGCGACCTGAAATCCCGGTCGCAAGGCCCCCGCCGCCCAAACGCCGTCTTTCCGCAAGGCGATGAAGGCCGCCTGTTGCTTCGGCAGAGGGCTTGCCACGTGAACTATCCGCTGAAGTGCGTTACAAATGGCCACCTGCGGCGTGTGTCCTCGACGCATTTCTTCCACAATCAAGAACGTGCCACACACCCGCATGATCAGTTCGCCGTGACCCGTCCCCACGGCCGCCCCGACATCGGGATCAACATAGAGACCGTGGCCGACAATGGGTGAATCACCCACCCGTCCTGGTAGCTTAAAGGCCAAACCGCTGGTCGAGCAGGCCCCGGCCAAAACGCCGGCTTGATCACAGGCCAAAACGCCAATCGTGTCGTGATCCGCAGCTTGATCCCCATTGTCCAAGCTCGCCGATTTCTGACGTGAAGCTTGCCTCTGAGCGGCTTGTTGCCACTTCCATTCTTCCCAGGCCTTGCGTGCCCGATCGGTCAACAACTCGCGACGCGGAAATCCCTCGCGGGCGGCGAATTCCTCCGCCTTAGGCCCTACCAGAAGCAGATGGGGCGTCT
>Ga0068707_1003153_pt1 | contig 11556 bp, 10 predicted proteins | sample YNPNPMetaG_FD_66600 | JGI IMG/M metagenome (GOLD analysis project Ga0068707, IMG submission 66600) | Anoxygenic and chlorotrophic microbial mat microbial communities from Yellowstone National Park, USA - YNP NP MetaG | ecosystem: Environmental > Aquatic > Thermal springs > Hot (42-90C) >... | reverse complement strand
GGTTTTCGCAGATGAAGCTCATTTTCGTGCCATACCATTCGGCCCGTTCGCATCCCACATGGGCGCCAGCCCACCAGACCTCAACACGGAAGGAATACCCTTTGTCAGTAGTGAATTCGGCCGTCTCATTCCAAAAAGGATTGTCATACACGTTCCCTTTAAGGAGTGGGGAATCATCGCCCCATCCTGTACAGGAAACGGCCGTGAGTCGCTCGCCCGTAACTCCTACGAGGTGTGCCGTACAATGTGTGGGATAGTGCATCGGGGGAAAGCCATGTCGCCAGGTAGGTTTACCGCCTTCGAACCAGAGCGATTCAAGCCCCGGATGGCGGTACATGGAATACGCCGCATAGATTTCCCCAAACGCCCCCTCTTCAGCAAATTTTCGCGCGGAAATCGTGTGCTGCTGCCAGTAACTGGTTTCCGCCATCATGAAGGTCAGACCTGTGTGTTTGACCGTATCCAAGAGTTGGTGACATTCGTCGAGCGTCATCGCCGCTGGCACGGCACAAATGACGTGTTTGCCCTGATTCATGGCGGCAATCGTGTGCTTAACGTGATTTGGGGCCTCTGTGAAGACGGCGATCGCATCAAGATCGTTGGCCTCCTTAAGCATTTGCTCCATCGAGTCATAAACCCGGTCACATTTGTACGCCCGCTGGAGTGCCACTCGTCGTTCTGGTCGCAAATCGGTGACAGCAGCCACGGTACATTGGGGATGTTCATGCCACTGGAACGTGGCGCCAAATCGGCCACCGACAATCCCGATTTGGATTTTCTTCGTTGCCGGTTCCTGGGCATGCAATCCGCGACTCAAAAGCAGCCAGGAGGTGCCGGCCGCAACCTGAAGAAACGACCGCCTTGATTGCTGTCGGAGGCTGTAAGACCCACCTGATTGGCTGCAATGTTTTTTGTTCATGGAAGGGTTCTCCGCAAGACTTCAGGGAAATTGCATCAAATCCGTATCCGGTAGTAAGGATCGGGCCCGACACGGCACCAGGCGACAGAACTGATCCGCGGAGGCTGATTGTCAACTCTCTCCATCACCCCGCGTTGGCGCTGTTGTGCAAACAAACCATAATCCGCAAATGGCCTCTATGCGGCAGTCATTATGGACCGCTTGAAAGCCTGAATCAAGAACACCGTTGGAACTTGTGTGGAAAAGGACGCATTTATGAAAAAGACTCAACGTTTGCCTCTGCGAAGTGCTCAACGTCCTGAGGACTGCTGGGACCTGTCAAGCCTCTTTCCCGATGACAACGCGTGGGAAAAGGCCTTTGTGACATGGGAGAGCAATATCGGTGGTTACGAGAAGTTTCGCGGAAGATTGAAGGAAGGCCCCACAGTGATTGCCGAGTGTCTTGACTTTGATTTTCAAATGGATCGGCAGGGCGAACGCCTGGGGACGTATGCTTCCCTCAAAGTTGCTGAAGACATGACGAATGCCGAGTACCAGCGGATGCGCGGCCGCTTTCTGAGTGTGGCCAGCCGGGTCGGGCAGGCTGCCAGTTTTATCAGGCCGGAATTGTTGGCCATCCCACGGAAAAAAATGGAACTCTTCTTGAAAGACCCCGCACTTCGACCGTATCAGGTCACCATGGAGCGTATTCTTCGGTGGCGTCCCCACACGCTTGGCACAACAGAGGAACGGATCCTCGCCATGCAAACAGAGATGGCCGAGACGCCGTCTCATGTCTTTCATCAGCTTAATAACGCAGACTTGAGGTTTGGCGACGTCGAAGACGAAAAAGGGCGAAAACGGGAGCTAACTCACGGGAACTTTATTTCGTTTCTTCAGTCGCCGGCACGGATGGTCCGAGAATGTGCATTCACCACGTTCTACGAGAAATATGCGGAACATCAAAACACGCTTGCAGCGACGCTTGCGGGATCTGTGCAAAAGGATGTCTATTATGCGAGAGTCCGCAATTTTCCGTCGGCACGGGAAGCCGCCTTGTTTCCGGATAACATTCCCACAACGGTTTATGACCAACTGATTGAGACTGTTCGGCGTTATCTGCCCGTGCTGCACCGTTACTATGACCTTCGGCGGCGGCAATTACGGCTTCGCCAGTTGTGCCCCTATGATTGCTACGTGCCGCTGGTGCCGAATCTCATGCTGCGAACCAGTTGGGATCAGGCAGTGGCGCTTGTCTTGAAAGCCCTTGCCCCACTCGGGGAGGAGTATGTCCGAATTCTGGAGGCCGGGCTTAATTCACGCTGGTGTGATCGGTACGAAAACCGGGGAAAACAGAGTGGCGCCTTCAGCGCCGGAACCTATGATGGCGCGCCGTACATCCTCATGAACTACCAGCCAGACGTCTTCGACCACGTGTTCACACTTGCCCATGAGGCGGGCCACTCTATGCACAGCTATTATTCGGCCCATCATCAGCCCTACCATCTCTATCAATACACCATTTTCGTCGCCGAGGTTGCCAGCACGTTCAATGAACAGTTACTCAATCGATATCTCATGAAACAGGCGAAAAGCGATCTGGAGCGGGCGTATTACATTAGCCATGAGATCGACGAAATCCGAGGGACAATCTTCCGCCAGACCATGTTCGCCGAGTTTGAAAAGATCATTCACGAACATGTCGAAAAAGGTGATGCTTTGACTGTCGAGACGTTTCGGAAAATCTATCGTTCGCTTCTCGATGACTATTTCGGGCCAGAGGTCAGGATCCCTGAACTTCTCGAATTAGAGTGTTTTCGCATCCCGCACTTCTACCGTGCGTTTTATGTCTATAAGTATGCCACTGGGTTGTCTGCTGCGATTGCACTGGCGGACCGAGTTGTCAATGGCGGCAAGGCTGAGCTGGATGCTTACCTTTCGCTTTTGGCGGCAGGCTGTTCTAAGGATCCTCTGGACATCCTCCGTGATGCCGGTGTTGACATGGAAAGACCAGAGCCGGTTGCTGCGGCCATGGAGCGATTCAGTTCACTTGTTGACGAACTGGCAACAATTCTATGAGTTGTTAAACTTCAGGTTGCCACAAGACAACAAGCTGAGTGAGGACGCACATGGCAGTCCAAAACCCGTGCGCTGGGATTGGTGATTGGGACGCCTTCCGTTCGTTGATGCCGGTTTGCCGTCGGTATATCTACTTTGATCACGCCGCCGTAGCGCCATTGCCTGATCCGACACGGCGAGCCGTCGAGGCTTGGCTTCACGAGGCTACGGAACACGGCGACGTGAATTGGCCGCAATGGGCCGAGCAGATCGAGGCCCTGCGCCGCGAGACAGCCGAGTTCCTGGGGGCCTTACCTATTGAGATTGCCCTGGTTCGGAATACGTGCCACGGCATTTCGATCGTGGCCGAAGGTTTTCCCTGGCGACCAGGCGACAATGTTGTTATCCCTGCGCATGAATTTCCGGCCAACCAGTACCCCTGGCTGGCCCTGAAAGACCGGGGTGTTGAGGTGCGTCGTGTTCCACCGAAAGATGACGGGACCATCGACCTCAGGGCCTTGGAAGAAGCCTGCGATTCGCGAACCCGTGTTCTTGCTGTGAGTTGGGTTGACTATCTGACGGGTTTCCGGATCGACCCCGCCGAACTTGCTGCCACGGCCCATCGGAAGGGGGCCTACTTCCTGCTTGACGCCATCCAGGGGTTAGGAGTGTTTCCCCTCGATGTGCAACAGGCAGAGATCGATTTTCTTGCGGCTGACGGTCATAAATGGCTCCTCGGTCCGGAGGGTGCAGGCATCTTTTATTGCCGCGATTCCCTCTGGGACATGCTTCGTCCGACAAGTGTTGGCTGGAACAGCGTCGAGCACCCGTTTGACTTTCACAGAATTGCCCCGCTGTGGAAGCCCTCGGCTGCACGATTCGAGGGTGGATCGCAAAACATGATGGGATTTGTCGCCTTGCGGGCATCGCTATCTTTGCTCCGAAGCTTTGGTACGGAAGCCCTCAGCCGTCGAATTCTTTTTCTCACCGAGGCCATTTGCTCCGTATTGCAAAGGTGTGGCGCGAGCATTCTCAGTCAGCGTGATGAAAGGCATGCGTCCGGTATCGTCAGCTTCACATTTCAAGACATCGACCCGATTCGCTTGCGGCAGTCATTGCTGCAACGGGGAGTCGTTTTGAGCCTTCGAGAGAGCAAACTCCGGGTCAGCCCACATGCCTACAATAACGAAGACGATATCGCTTCTTTTGATCGCATCCTTCAGGACGCCATAAAGTCCTGCCGTATGGATTGACTGCCGGGAAACATCAAAGGAACGGAATGATCTTATGTCGAGAGAAGTCGAGACCATTACACAAAAACTTGTTGACGCCCTTGAGCAAGATGCGCCACAGGGGCTTCTGGAACTACTCCAGGAGCTACCGGAAGATGAGGTCCGGCACAGCATCGCGTCACTCAAACCGGCAGATCAGCGAAAACTGCTGGAAGCGATTCCGCCAGAGGTCGCAGCTCAGCTCATCCAGGAGCTGCCCGAAAGTCAGGCCGTGCAGTTGCTCGATGACATTGTACCGCGGCAGGCAGCCGCGATCCTCGACCATCTGCCGAGCGACGAACAGGCCGATATCCTGGGGGCCTTGCCAGACGCAGAAGCCAGAGACCTCCTGGCGAGGATGATGCCGGAAGAGGCCGGGGATGCCATGCGGCTTCTCCAGTTTGCTCCGGATACTGCCGGTGGCTTAATGATTACGGAATACCTGGCGTTTTTGGAGGCGCTGACCATCAGCGAGATAATTGACGATTTGAGAATCAATGCCGAACGGTACCGAAGGTATGACGTTCAGTATTTCTACAGTGTCGATGAGCAAGGCAGGCTGAAAGGGGTTCTTCGTGTCCGCGATCTTCTTCTTTCGGACCCAGAAACGCAAGTCGCTGCCATTGCCATTAGCGATCCGATCAGCGTCACAACAGCCACACCACTGGACAAACTCGAACAACTCTTCGCGCATTACCAGTTTTATGGGCTGCCTGTTGTTGACGACGAAGGGCGGCTGGTGGGCATGCTTCGGCGTCAGGACGTGGAAGAGGGCAGTTGCCGCGAAAGCCAATCGAACTTTCTTGAAGGTTTTGGGAATCTTCGGCGGCGAAGAACTGCGATCGATGCCTCTGCGGGAACGAGTCAAAGGCCGCACGATGTGGTTGACAGTCAACTTGATTCTGGACCTTATAGCAGCGAGTGTTATCCCCTTATTTGAAGAGACAATTGATGCCGTTCTCGCTCTTGTCTTTTTCCTTCCCATCATTTCTGACATGGGAGGAAATACAGGAAGTCAGAGCATCGGCGTGACCCTCCGAGAGCTGACCGCAGGCTTGATAACACCGAGGGATGCCTGGCGGGTTATTCGCCGCGAGTTTCCGCTAGCCATCATCAACGGCGCAGTTGTGGGCCTGCTGCTGGCAATTGTGGGATTGGTGTGGCACGGCAACCCTTATTTGGGATTGCTTGTCGGCTTCGCCCTGGCGGCGAACACGGTCATCGCCGCGTGCATTGGGGCAAGTTTGCCTCTGCTTTTGCGGCGATTTGGTGTCGATCCGGCAGTCGCGTCGGGACCGATTCTCACGACGATTACCGACCTGACTGGGTTCTTTTTGATACTCGGCGGGGCGTCCCTCATCCTCCCGTACCTAATCTGACACCGGACGCACGGACCAAATCACTCCCTGCACCGGCAGGACGATTGCGAAGCGATTAGCAACTTCAACAGCGATCACGGCCCAATCGGGCTAAGCTCTCGTTGCAAGAAGTCGCGGGGACCACGCAGCGTGTAATAGGGATAAGTGATCGCCGCCGTAGGCGGACCCGGCTGGATGTATTGTTGCGGATCACAGCCAACACAGCCCATCCCATGATGTCGGATTCCGAGCATCGGCCAGCCAAAACCCATCGGCGACCGACCCTGGAACGGTGGACAAGTGGGACAATAATCACCACAAGAATTGCAAGTCGGACTAGCCAGGCCGGCAAGGCCCGTGCCACGCATGTATCGTGGTCGCTCGCCCGAAAATACGAGCGAAGTCAACCCAATGCCCAAGACGATTGCCAACACAGCAATTCTCGTTTTCATGGATCGTTCCTTGTTCTTGCTCTCTTTATTAACCTCACCACTCATTAACCATTGAGTGGCCAAACAACCCTGCCAGATTAACGACACTACTGGCACGAACAAACGCTAGTGTCCGCGTCCTGTTTGTACGCAGATTCCCAGACCTTGGCGGTTGCCCCTCAAGTTACCCTCTGGAGAGACCCGCTTTTCGGGTTCACTCCTCGGAGGGACGCGCTTGTCGCGTTCGCTGCGTGACATTGGACAATCCACTGCAGTTCCGCGGGCACGACAAGCGTGCCCCTCCGATTTGCTCGTCGCCTCAGCTACAGATCCGACGCATACACTAAACGCTACATCTCATATTGTTATCATCGGCCAGAACAATGGCATAATCCAGAGTTTCGCCACATCCACGTTGGCCTTTCCCACCCGTAACCGAGTGCAGAACAAGCCATCCGCTCGACCTGTCGCGTTCATCATATCGTAATCGACAATTTTCGAATATGTCCTATTTGTGCTCGGCGGAATTGGGCGAAGCTTTTTCAGCACCGTAATAAACGAACCGGATCACATCCCATCAGTACAGCATCCTATAGTTTCTTTGACAGCATCCGGTTATGCCGTCGCACAGTTGGCCCAACCTTTTTCCCAGCGTGACCGCGCAACTTGTTCTATGTTGACCACACTCACATCGAAGTACTCCCGGCTCGCTCGCCCGGCATTTACGCTCATTGAGACCCTCGTTGCCATTGGCCTAATGGCAATTGTGATCGGCGCGGTTACGTTATCTCTGCTAAGCTCGTTTCACACGACTCAAGAAAACGAAGACCTTGCCGTGGCCGAAGGGCTGGCGCTGGATTTGATGAATGAAATCCTCAACCGTCGTTATTGTGAGTTCGGTGTGTCCCCCTATGACGTGTACCTGAGGGCGGGGAGCGCCGAGCTGGCCACGGGGACTCGCGAGCTTTTTGACGATATTGACGATTACAACGGTTGGAGTGAAGAACCACCCAGGGATCGTTGGGGCAATCTCCTCGGTCGCGAGGATGGTGCAGGTGGTTTGAGACCATCCCCCGCTTGGGCATCGGACCTGACTGGTTTCCGCCGTGAGGTCACCGTCGGTTACGTCGCCCCGCAAGACTTTTCAACATCGCTGCCTTTCGGAACAGTGACCAATTTTCGGAGGATCCGGGTCACCGTAAGCCGTCGGTATTCGAACAACGTTATCCGTCAGCTCGTTACGATCACACGGATTGTCGCTTATGTCCCAACAGATCAGTTCTGATTTTCGTCGCGATTTCACAACCTGCGAGTTTTCTCATAGTCCGCGGGTTTCGATCGCGATTGCGGAACACTCGTTTCAAGATGGGCCGCGAATCTCCCTGACGGGCCTTGGATGGGCCGGCGATCGACATCAGATTAAACCACGGAACGTGAACTCGGCTGGCGTGACGCTGGTTGAGATGCTGGCGGCAATTGCCTTGTGTGGTCTCATCATCGTAGGAATTGTGACTTTTGTGCAGTTGGCCGAAGACTCCTTCGCCATCGGGCGGCGAAGTTCGGAGGCAATTCAGATTGCCCGCAGTTGTTTTCAGCAAATTGAAAAGACCCTGGATCAGGCGTTCGCGAACGAGTTCTTTCCGGGGGCTGTTGTCATTCCACGATCCGTTGGTGGGAATACATTACCGGAGACACTTGTCGTATGGTGTCCTTCGGCGGGGCAGCCACGAAATCCTGACGGTCTGCCGTATCTGGATGAATTGATTGTGTTCAGTGTCAACAACTCGCGCCCTAATGAACTGAGGAGATACAGATTTTCCACTAGCGGCTTGACCGCGCCGGCCCCTTCCCAGGTTACTGCGTGGCAGGCGCTGATTGATGCCTTGAAGAGTCAGTCGGCGGGGGGGAGCGAGGTCTTGACGGATCGGCTGAGGACGTTTGTTATCAACGGCCGCGTTTCCGGAGCGATCCGTTTTCGCGTCGAACTCGCACCGAGCGAGAGTGAATGGAGTAATCAAAGCATCACTTGGAACGCTCTCTCCTGGCCGCAGGGGCTTTTTGGTCCCAATCGTGGAGTTCGCCGCGTCTCCGTGCACACAGAGATTCAACTTCAAGACACCGATACTCCAGAAACAACGCAACAAGAAGGTAGCCACGTTTTTTGGCATTCGCATGCTTTCGTTTACACACTTCGAAAGGAAAAAAGAGGTCAATAGAAAATATGAAGTTTTCGTTTGGTGTTCTTGACGCAAACGTCACCAGAAGGCCGTCGGTTGGCCATTGGGCCCGAAACACCCCAATGTGCCACAGCCGTCGAGGGCGAGAAGGATTCATCCTTTTGATTGTGCTTTTGGGAATCATTTCAGCGATGGCCTTGACATATGTTGTCGCCTCGACCTCGTACTTGAGCGTTCGCAAGGTTCGAAACGCCCAGTTGCGGAATTCTGCCAAAGCGGCGGCCGAAACTGGGCTGTCTGTGGGGTTATCGCGGATGTGCTCTTCGAGTTGGGGTGGTATTGGTAGCAGGATCACTGGTAGCTGCGGCGAGAATCGAGGATTCGAGGTTTCTTACGAACATGGTGATCCAGCAGTTGGACCTGAGTCGCCGGAATGGGCAGATTTACCCTACCGGGTGACGATTCGTGCGGTTGGCAAAGCCTGGCACCCTGGGGAATCTGATCGCCCTTCAGTTTATCAGAAGAGTTGGGTTGTTCAACTTGTTCCCCGCGCCGTAGCAGCCGAACCTTCTGACTGGTTCAACATTATGGGGTACACCTTTTACCAAACGGCGATCACCGATTCTTGGGTCAATATTCCATCGCAAATCATCGGTAAGTGTCGCTTCCAAGATACCCTGGCGGTTGCGCCAAACTATCCTACGAAGGATCCCCGGCGGACATATATGAGTGATCTGTATGCCATGAAATCCGATGGATATGGCGATTGGCGGACATTCAGAGGACCACTTTATCTCCCCTATACTGCGCAATCGTCGGTCGATCTGGACTTGCTGGTCAGTCAGCTTAGGGTCGCCGTAAACCATTTGTCGTCGTCGTTACCTGGCAGCGATCTTGCCATCGAGAAGGATTTTTTATCATATCAACTGTATCCGGGTGGTAAGAGTTATTCGATTCCAAAGCTTGGAGCATCGTTGCAAAACACGACACTTATGCCCAATGCAGCCGATAACCCAGCGGGCATCTTCTATGCCCCTGCGACCATCACAATCGGCTCGAATGTCTCCATTCGAGGAAGCCTCTTCTGTAACGGTGACGTGAGGATCGAAGGAACGAGTATTGACATCAGAGGACAACCGCTGCGCGGGATACAAGACGATACTCCGCTCGAAATGCCTGCCATTGTGTGCAAAAGTCTGCACTTTAAAGACGGAGCTGAGTGTCAAATTCAAGGTGTTCTGGGCCTTTTCGGGGAAATGAAGGCACTCAAGACATCGACCATGACAAATATACGAATAACGGGCCGAGTCTTCGCCACGTCACTGAAGATCGACCCCCTTGCCCCGTGGGAGTCTTTCGGTTGGGATGCTGCTTTGGCTCAATTTCAAAAAGAAAAAGACGGTCTAACCGGCGAGAATCGGTATTTTCCCCTGTGGTTGCGAAAGTACGGCCTCGATGTCGCTCCGCGGTTCGTCCTTCAACCCCCGGAGAACAATCGATTATACCATTGGAAGAAGAAAGCCGATCCGGTCTATGTCCCCTCCTCCTCTGATACGACGTCACTCGATCTCCAATCGGGATTGAGATGGGAGTTTATTCGCGAACTGGATGGTCAGTGAATTCTGACTAGAGGGAGTATTACGATGATAACGAAAAAAACGGTTGTTCTTACTGGGATCCTGGCAATCATCATCCCCCTGTGCATGCTAGTGTTAGAAGAGAGACCCGCCGCTTCGGCTTCGAATGCCGCTGAGCAACCTTTTGCTAACAGTGTCGAGCAGCGGGCGGAGATGATCAACGAATTACGAGCGATCCGCCAACTATTATCAGATCAAAATGCCTTATTGCGAGAGCAAAATAAGCTGCTTACGGAACAACTAAGCCTGTTAAAGAAAAGTGCAGCCGGGGAATCGAGGCGTGAAAGCGAATCGGCATCACAAACGAGGAAATAAACGCATTCGCCGAACGAGTGCCCGAGCCGCTTTCACACTTATCGAGTTTGTCATCGTCCTTCTGATTATGGCAATTGCCGCAGGGCTGATCATACCAAATGCCGCCCCGCAGACGGAACAACAATTACGAGCGGCAGCCCATCTTATCGCCGCCGAAATCGAACTTGCGCGGGACCTGGCAATCACTTACAACAGTCAATACAAGTTGACGTTTGATACGAAGAATAATCGGATCGTACTTGTCCACACAGGGGGGAACTCTGCTTTAAACACGCTCCCGCAAGATCTTGTCAATAATCCAGCGTCGGATTCAACTCACAGGATCATTGATCTTTCAACTGTGCCTGGGCTTTGGGGACAAGTGCAGATCGCCGCCTGTGCCGAGTTCAGGACCACGCTAACTGCGAATTCAGAAATCATTTTTGGTCCAACAGGCGATCCTGCAAATGGGAAATCATTTCTGGTCTGGTTAAAGGCTGGACAAGGCCAATGGACACGATACATCACAGTTTTTTTTGATCAAAGTACTGGTCAAGTATTTATTGGTTCAATGAACGGTGTACCCCCACCATTTTGAGGTTCGGATTGGGTCCCCTGCACATGCGCGAGGTAGAGACAGGCAAAAGCAATGGTTAACTTTTCCGTTTTTCGGCGATTATCACCAATTGGCCTGGACATCGGGCCGCGATCGCTCCGCGCTGTTCAACTGAGCGGTGACCGGTCGAGCATCGTCCATGCCGTGGAGATGGAAATCGACACAAGTCAGGATTCCTCTGCCGATGCTATCGAATCTGTTGCCAAAACGATACGAGTGGCCTTGCGAGATAAAGGTTTCCAAGGTGGAAGTGTGGTCCTGAGCCTTGGGCATCCCGATCTCTTGCTTCAGAATATTCGAATCAGTGATACTCCAGATGCTCCATTGGCAAATGGCGTACTGGAGGAGATTGCTTCTCGCGCCAACATCAGCCCGGAAAACGTCGAGATTCGATGGATCGATGCGGGGGTTGTTCAACAGGGCGAGACGCAACGGCGTGAGGTGCTGTTGTTGGCTTGTCGTAAAGCCGTTGTAACAGAGCGGATCCAGCTGGCGGAGAAAGCGGGAATCAGACTATTGGCCTTGGACGCAGAACCCGCGGCTGTGACGCGGGCTGTGCTTCGACAATATCGGCGACAAACAGACCAATCGCAGACAATGCTATTCCTTCGTATCGGACAACGCAACACACTCGTGTTTATCACAAGAGGTGATCATCCACTTTTTGCGAAATACCTCCCCTTCGGTGGGGATGACCTGGACCAGGCGCTGGTACGCCAATTTCAAATACCTTTAGAGTCCGCCCTGGTCTTGCGTCACGGATATGGAGAGCGCCGACGGGACCAACGGGATCCTGAGGTTGTGAGAACCGTCCAG
>Ga0068707_1003150_pt1 | contig 11565 bp, 10 predicted proteins | sample YNPNPMetaG_FD_66600 | JGI IMG/M metagenome (GOLD analysis project Ga0068707, IMG submission 66600) | Anoxygenic and chlorotrophic microbial mat microbial communities from Yellowstone National Park, USA - YNP NP MetaG | ecosystem: Environmental > Aquatic > Thermal springs > Hot (42-90C) >... | reverse complement strand
GCTGGACATCATCCTTGCCGACGAGCTGGGCCCGCGGCCTTACGAGCTGTTCAGCGGCGGCGAGGCATTTCGCGCTAACCTGGCGCTGCGCATCGCCATCAGCAAACTGCTGGCGCGGCGCGCGGGAGCGCAACTCCAAACCCTGGTCATTGATGAGGGGTTCGGGTCGCAGGATACCCGCGGGCGTCAGCTCGTGGTGGAGGCCATCAATTCCATCCAACGCGATTTCGAACGCATCCTGGTGATCACGCACATCGAGGAGCTCAAGGACCTCTTTCCCGCGCGCATTGATGTGGTGAAAACGGCTGAGGGTTCGAGGATATTGATTGCGGGATGATGGGATGGAGGCAGGGGTGGACATCCGCGAGAAACTGGAACTGTTGGGACGTGCTGCCAGGTTCGACGACTATGTCAGCCTGCCGGTGACATCGGCTGGTTCGCGGCCGGGTGTCCCTCTGACCCGTGACGAGGACTACGGCCTCTTTGCGCGACCTGCAGAGGCGTGCACCGCCGGGCCCGACATGTTCCCCTACGTCTCCCACGTCACCCTGCCAACCGGCGAGCGCAAGCCGATCCTCAAGGTGCTGCAGACCAGCATCTGCCAGAACGACTGCCGCTACTGTGCCTTCCGGGCCGGGCGGGATATCCGGCGGGCCAGCTTCAGCCCCGATGAGCTGGCCAAGGCTTTTGACCTGATGCACCGGGCTGGCATCGTGGACGGGATCTTCCTCAGCTCGGGCGTGGCCGGCACAGCCCGCACGATGGACGAGATGTTGGCCACGGCTGAGCTGGTGCGCCAGAAGTACGGCTTCCGCGGCTATCTGCACCTGAAGATCCTGCCCGGCGCTGAGCCGGCACACATCGCCCGGGCCGTGGAGCTGGCCGACCGTGTCTCGGTCAACCTCGAGGCGCCCACGCCGGAGACCCTGGCTGCCCTCGCGCCCCATAAGCAGATGGAAGCGCTGTTGGGGCCGCTGCAGACGGCCTCTGACCTCGTCCGCGCCTGTGGTGGACACCTGTCGCCCCTGTGCAGAGCGGGGGTAGAGCCGCGCCCCCGGCCTTCGGAGCAGAGGCCCGTTCCGGCGTGGGGCAGTGTGCGGCTGGGCATCTCCACCCAGTTCGTAGTGGGCCCGGCGGGGGAGAGCGATAAAGCCATTCTGACCACGGTCCAGTTCCTTTACCGGCGGATTGGGTTGACCAGAGCCTACTACAGCGCGTTCACCCCGATCCCACATACGCCGCTGGAGGATGTGCCCCCCACCGACCCACGGCGGGAATACCGGCTCTACCAGGCTGACTGGCTGCTGCGTTACTATGGGTTCAGCGCTGAGGACCTGGTCTTTGATGCATCCGGCCAGCTCAGCCCCGAGCTGGACCCCAAGCTGGCCTGGGCCAGGGCGCATCCGGAGTGCTTCCCTGTAGAGGTGAACCGGGCATCCCTGGCCGAGCTGTTGCGCGTGCCCGGCATTGGGCCGCTCTCGGCCAGGGCTATCCTGGCGGCCCGGCGACAGGGCACCCTGCGGGAACTGGGTGACCTCAGACGCCTGGGCGCGCGCGCCGAAAGGGCCGCGCCCTACATCCTGTTGGCCGGCCGGCGTCCGCCACACCAGCTTTCGCTCTTTGGTAATCGCCAAAATTGACCGATGCAGCGTCATCTTTACGAGGAGATCATCATAGCAACACATGAGCACCTGGGCTATTCTTTCCGATATCCACGGCCGGGCCGATCGGTTGCGCCGCGCGCTGGCCGATGCTAAAGCACAGGGCGCAACCAACTACCTGTCCCTGGGAGACATAGGCAGTATGATGGCACTGGAAATGCTGGAGGAGGTAGGAGCCAGCTTCGTTTTCGGCAATTGGGAAGCGTCGGGGTTGCGAGGGCTTCCGCAGCCCTATCGGAGCCGGATCAGCCAGTGGCCGCCGTGCTTCAGGGCCGAGGGTTTCTGGGCTGCCCATGCCAGCCCTGTCTGGCCAGATGGCCTGCAGATCAGCGATGTCGTGGACTATCTGCGCACCAATGAGCTGTGGTGGCCGGCGTTGTTTCCCTCCTTGCTGGTCTCTGAGGAGGCCCGCTGGGCGGCGTTAATCGAGCTGCAGGCCGCCAATGTTCACCTCTTCTTCCATGGCCATACCCATATCCAGCAGGCCTGGTGTTGGTCCCCAGATGGCATGTTGTCCCTCCTCGACGGGCCCTCTTTCACGGTGCCCGACGATGGCAGCCTCTTCCTGGTCGGGGTGGGGAGCGTGGGGGACGCGCGCGATGGCGGCGGTGCCTGTTACGCCCTCTATGATACCGCTGCCAGGCTGGTGACCTGGCGACGGGCCTGAGCTTTTTGGGGAGCAGAGCCATGATAACCATTGGGTTCGCGCAATTCTGCCCTGTTCGGCGCGACGTGGCCCACAATATTGCCACCCTGGCGCGCTTGCTGGACGGCGTGCATGCCGATCTGCTGGTGCTGCCCGAGCTGGCCAACTCCGGCTATCTCTATGCCAGCCCAGAGGAGCTGGCCCCTTATGCGGAGCCCCGTGATGGCAGTGGCCCGTTTCTGTCCGCCCTGGCCCGGCTGGCCGGCCAGATGGGGGGCGTCATCGTGGCTGGTTTCGCCGAACGAGCCGAGGCTGGCCTCTACAACGCGGCGGCCGCAGTCAGCGCGCGAGGTGTGCTCCAGCTCTACCGCAAAACCCATCTCTTTGGCATCGAGAAGGATCTTTTCCTGCCTGGCGATACCGGCTTTCGGCTCTTCATTCACCAGGGGGCGCGGGTGGGCATGATGATCTGCTATGACTGGTTCTTCCCCGAGGCCGCGCGCACCCTGGCCCTGGCCGGCGCCCAGGTCATCGCCCATCCGGCCGACCTCATGCTACCCTATTGCCAGGCAGCCATGGTCACCCGCTGCCTGGAGAACCACGTCTACGCCATCACAGCCAACCGCTTCGGGACAGAAGAACTGAACGGGACAACCCTCACCTTCACCGGCGCCTCGCAAATCCTGGATATAACCGGCCGGGTGCTACAGGCCGCACCTGCCAGCGGCGAGTGTGTTGCCCTGTGCGAGATCGAGCCGGCCCTGGCCGACAACAAATGGATCACCCCGCAGAACAACCTCTTCACCGATCGCCGGCCCGAGATGTATGACATCTCTGGCCATCTGTGGAACCGTTGACCCTCCCGAACGTCTTACTTACAGGAGTTACGCAGTTGCACTACGCTGTGCCCCCACCCCCTAGCCCCCGCCCCTGATTGGGGGCGGGGGAATCCTTTGAAAGGGGTATTCTGGGCGGCTTCGCCGCCCAGAATACCCCTTAACTCGATCCCCCCTTCCCCGCAAGGCGGGGAAGGGGGTAGGGGAAAGGGGTGATACGCCTCAAAGTGCGTAACCCCTGATACTTGGTAATGTAACTTCTCAGCCCTCACCCTCCCCATGCCCATTCACCCGGCCGACAGCGGTTTAGGGAGAGAGAAGCGATGGGAGGGCGAGAAGAGGGTTTTGCAGTGGCGGCTGAAGGCCGCCACTGCAAAACCCTTTCCTTTCGCTCTCTCGCCCGGCAATAGGCCGAGGCGAGAGTGAAAGGGAGCGAGGGGCTAAAGCCAGCCGGCCTCAAGGCCTCCAGCCTGCATAGGTTACGATTACTATTGATGAGAAGATAGCAGTCGTAGGCTTTTGAGAGCTTGCAGATATAGGTTGACAGATGGTGCCTCGTGACTATAATAATGGTCATGAGTTTATCGAAGGGGTTCGAGATCGTCTATCCTCCGATCATCAAACAGCATCTAAGGTCTATTGAGGCGAAGTACTATTCCCTGATCCGGAAAGCACTGGAGACTCAGTTACAGTTTGCGCCTGACGTCGAAACAAGAAACCGGAAACCTTTGAAACGCCCTGTCACCTTTGGAGCTCAGTGGGAGCTTTGCTTTGGGCCAGGTAATCGTTTCCGGGTTTTCTATAGAGTTGATTATGACAATCGGCAAGTTGTCATACTGGCGATAGGAGAAAAGGTAGGTGGGCGTCTCTTTATTGGAGGCACGGAGGTGGAAATATGAGAATTGCTTCTGTGGCAGATGTGAAAGCAAAGTTCAGCGGCTATCTAAAGATGAGTGAACAGGGCCCCGTCATCGTTACAAAGAACGGCAAACCCGTTGCTGTGCTCCTCTCCGTGAAAGATGAGGATGAGATCGAGCGGCTGGTGTTGGCATATTCGCCGAAATTCCAGAGCATCCTTGAGGTGGCCGAAAAGCAGGTTCGAGAAGGCAAAGCAATGAAGCACGGTGATTTCTGGCAGGAAGTCGAATCCGAGGTGGCAGAGGAGAGCTGAGTCTCATCATTCCGGCGCTGCAGGAGAACCCATGCTTCTTGCAGCGGGAGTCGTATTCGGTGGGGGGAGAACTTATGAGCAGATATTGGTGGATACCCGCGCTCGTGGCCGTGCTGGCGGCCATCATCGCGTTGGCGAGCAGTTGCAGCTTCCTGCCCAGGGAGCTCATCGTGCGCGCCCTTGTAGCCACCCAGACGCCCACTGTGGCCCGGGAGGCCGGCCAGCCCGAGATGCACCTGAGCCCGGCCGAGGGCCGCGCGGGCACGCGCATCACCGTCACCGGGCGGGGCTGGCAGCCCGGGGACATCGTCTACGTGCGGCTGGAGAACCCGGCCGACGACCAGGCCGATATCCGGGACCAGGCCTCTGCTATGGTGGACGAGCATGGCGAAGTGACGATCAAGTTCACCTTTCCCCTGGATCCCTATTGGACCAGCCTGCCGCGCGTGCGCGTCGTCCTCTGGTCGGCCGAGACAGGCGCGCGTGCTGTGGCCGAGTTCCGCCTTGTGAGCGGCCCGCAGGCACTCCCGCCCACGTCAACCAGCCAGCCTGTTGCCACCCGGCCCACTGCCACCTCAACCCCTGGGCCGCTTTCGCCGACCCCAAGCCTGACCCCAACCGCGACCTCGACGGCCACGGCAACGCCTACTCCTACCTCTTCTCCCTTGCCTTCCGCCACTCCCACGCCGGTCATCACCGATTGGCGAGGCGAGTACTGGCCTAATCCTGGCCTGGAAGGAGCGCCGTCCCTGGTCCGCAACGACCTGGCGGTGGATTTCGACTGGGGAGCAAATGCGCCGGCACCCAACCTGCCGGCCGACGGCTTCTCGGTGCGCTGGACGCGCGCGCTGCAATTTGCCCCCGCAGCCTATCGGTTTGTGCTCGTCACTGACGATGGCGCTCGATTGTGGGTGGACGATTCTCTACTGATTGATGAATGGCACGATGGCAGTGCGCGCCAGGTGAGCGCGGAGTATGCACTGGCGCGGGGCCGCCATGATTTGCGCATCGAGTACTACGAGCGCACCGGCCAGGCGCGGGTGCACCTGTGGTGGGAAGTGGTGCCGACACCGTCATACCCGGACTGGCACGGGGAGTATTGGCCCAATCGCTTCCTGGCCGGCGAGCCATCGCTGGTGCGTAACGATGCAGTGATTGACTTCCGTTGGGGGTCACTCTCCCCTGCAGTGGGCCTGCCGGCCGACGGCTTCTCAGCTCGCTGGCGTCGCCAGCTCAGCTTCCAGCCAGGCATCTACCGCCTCTTCGCTCAGGCCGATGATGGCATACGCGTCTACATCGGCGACCAATTGGTCCTCAACCACTGGCAAGATAGCAGTGGCGACCAGGTGTTGAGCGTAGACCTGGCCCTCAGCGGCTCTCAGGTAGTGACGGTGGAGTATTACGAGAATACCGGCGCGGCCCTGGCCAGGTTCTGGTGGCAGTGGTTGGGCCCGCTCCCGACTGCTACCCCCGTGCCGACTGCCCCGGCCACGGCAACGCCCACCAGTACGGCAGCGCCGACAGCCACTCCTACTCCCACTGCCACCTGGACCACGTCGCCGACGGCCACGGCTACCTCTCCGCCCACGCCAACTGCCACCCCTACCGGCACCGCGACGCCGACAACTACATATACGCCATCACCCACGCTCACGGCTGTCCCTACCGCGACAGCGACTCCAACAACCACAGCTACACCGTTACCGACCTTTACTGCCACCTCCACGCCCACCCCAATGGACACCTGTACCTGCACCCCTGTGCCTACCCAGGCCGAGGAAGGGCCAGGCGAGACCCTCACCCCGACTGCCACACCTGAGCAGGAGGCGACCACCAGCTCCGAGCTGCCTGCTACGCCTGCAGCCACACCCACGGCGTTCTCCACCACGGCCGGGCTGACAACCACTCCTACCCCCGGCCTGCGCCCTCGCCCTGGAGCTACCAGGCCCCTTGTGCGACTGGGTGTGCGCCTCAGCGAAGTGCTACCCGTGCCGGCCGAGATAGACTGGGATGGAGATGGCTCGGCCAATGCAGATGACCAGTGGATAGAGTTGCACAACAATAGCCCGGTGACTCTCAGCCTGGCCGGATGGGTAGTTGGGAACAGCGCGGGGGGCGGTACGCTCTATCGCATGCCCCGTGGCACCACGCTTCGTGCCGGGGCATACCTGGTCCTCTACCGTGGGCAGGCCGGCATCGCGCTGGATCCCGCTGGCGATACGGTCTACCTGCTGGACCCGCGCGGCCGCCTGATGGACAGTGTCACCTTGCCCGCGCTGGCTCCCGACACGAGCTACAGCCGGGACAGGATGGGGCGCTGGCATAGCGACTGGCCACCCAGCCCTGGTGCGGCCAATCAGCCACCTGTGCCTACGGTGGGGCCGCCCCTGCGCAAGTAGTCTGTAGGACAGGTTTCTTGACGGCTAGCCCGTCCATCAAACGAGCCCTGAGGCAATAATTGACAGGAGTTGCGCAGTTGCACTACGTTGTACCCCCACCCCCTGGCCCCCGCCCCCGATTGGGGGCGGGGGAATCCTTTGAAAGGGGTATTCTGGGCGGCTTCGCTGCCCAGAATACCCTATCTCGATCCCCCTTCCCCGCCTTGCGGGGAAGGGGGTAGGGGGATGGGGCGATACGCCCTAAAGTGCGTAACTCCTGTAATTGAAAGACACCTCTCGTTTTTCTACCCTCGTCCAAGGTGTGCTAAAATAGTAGTTACGGAGCCCAGCCATGACCCAACACGCACATCTGGACCCCTCTCCCTTCTTTCTGGCCGGCGGCCCGGTAGGGGTGCTCCTGATCCACGGCTTTACCGGTGCACCGCCCGAGATGCGGCTGATAGGAGACTATCTTTACGCGCGCGGGCTGACCGTGGCAGGGCCGCTGCTGCCCGGCCATGGCACCACCGTCACCGAGATGAACCGTTGCCGTTGGACCGATTGGACGGGGCACGCCGAGCAAGCCCTGGCCGACCTGCAAACCCGCTGCCAGAAGGTTTTCGTTGGTGGCCTCTCCATGGGCTCGCTGCTCACCCTCTACCTGGCTGCGCACCACCCAGAGCTGGCAGGAGCCATCGCTTACGCGCCGGCCACCTGGCCCGCTGAGCGCCTGATCTACCTTACCCCCATTATCAAGTATTTTACCCCCGTGCGTCCCAAATCGGGCGAAAGCGACTTGGTTGACCCTCAGGCCCACTTGCGGTTGTGGCATTACGATCACGACCCGGTCTTTGCTGCTCACGAGCTGCTCAAGCTTATCTGGCGAGTGCGCCGGCTGTTGCCTCGAGTGACCTGCCCCGTGTTGATCATCCATAGCACAGGCGACCGGGCAATCCACCCAGAGAGTGCCCGGCGCACCTTCCAGCGGGTTGGCTCGGCCGACAAGGAGTTGGTAACCATCGAAGAGTCCGGACACTGCATCACGGTAGACCGTCAGTGGGAGACCGTTGCGGCCAGGACTTATCAGTTCATCGTGGATCACAGCTAAAAACCCGACGTCTCACCGGGTGACCTGGCGTCTTTGTCATGGCCAAAGAGCATGAAGTAAGGGAGGAGGCTATCATGCGTGCGCGATACAACTGGCTGATAGCGTTCGTCGCCGCCGCTCTGCTCAGCCTGATCGTGGCGCGCGGAACGCTGGCACAATGCGGAACGGTCCATGTGGTGCGGCCTGGGGAGACCCTCATCAGCATCGCCCGATTGTATGACATCCCTCCTCAAGCAATCGTTGAGGCAAATGCTCTCAGAAACCCAAGTCTGATCCATGTTGGCCAGCGCCTCACTATCCCCTGTCCGGGCCTGGTCGGGAAGACAACCCACATCGTCAGCCCGGGGGAAACTCTCTCAGGAATTGCCCGGCGGTACGGCGTTGACCCACGGCAACTGGCGGCCTACAACAACCTGCGCGACCCTGGCCGCCTTCTGCCGGGTCAGCTCCTCTATATCCCGCGGCCGGTACCGGTTTCAACCCCCACCCCCGCGGTCATCACCCCCGAACCAATCCCTGTGGTAGTCAAGCCGGTCGCCACCCCCCTCCCCACACCTGTCCCCACATTGATCCCCCCTCCCACCCCCACCGTGATCCCACCACCCAGCCCCTGCCAGTGCGAGCAGATCGTTATCCACCAGCCCACCCAGGGCATGACAATCACCAGCCCTGTGCTGGTCACCGGGCTGGCCTCTGGTTTTGAGCAGACGGTCGTCGTGGCAGTGCTCGACGGCAGCGGTGGGCAGATAGGCCTGGAGCCGGCTACCATCGTGGGGGAGTATGGACAGCAGGGCACCTTCACGGCCAGCGTGCCGTTTGAGGTGCCGGTCAATAGCCAGCCGGGACGGGTTCAGGTGTGGAGCGAAAGCCCGCGCGATGGGGCCATCGAGCACCTCAGCTCGGTGACGGTGATGGTGCAGGGGCTCGAGCTAGACCCGTTGTTGGAGCGGCTGGAAAGGGCCATCGCTACCAGGGATTCTGAGGGGCTGCTGGCCCTGATGAGCAATCCCTTTCATATCGGCCTTGTGGGAGCGGAAGCGGCTGATCTGGTGCCGGCGCGGGCCATCGCGCAGCTCTGGGCCTCCTACCTGGAACCCGGCAAGCCGTACCTGGAATATGGGGTTGACGCCCGTGCCCTCCTGGGGGAGCAGGCTGACCTCGGCCCGGATATCGTGCACATCGTCTACAGCCCCGGGTGGGGTGCGGAGGGCCAGTTCAACGCCTTCTTGCTCATCAGCAATGTGCGGGGGCAGGCGCGCTGGGCGGGGATCCTGTTCAAGCCGCGAGCCGCCCTACCCTAGGCCAAAGTCGCGACTACTAAACGGCGAAATCCGTACTTGAGCAGAAGTATGGACATGTCTGATAGCGATGAGACTTTTGATGTCCTGTGTTATGGCACCGTTAGCGTAGATAATATCACCCGTTTGCCATATCTGCCTTCACCGAGACGTGATGTAACTGCCATCTGCGAATACGATGAGGTGGGCGGACAGGCCCTCAAGGTGGCAGTGCCCCTGGCCACCTGGGGCCTGCGCGTGCTGGTGGTGGGCAACTTCATCGGCACTGACCGCAAAGGGCAGTTTGTCCTCAGCCAACTTGCTCGCTATCCCAGCCTTGACGCGCGCTATATCTATCAGCGCCCTGACATCTTCACCCCATTCTCGCGCATCCTGGTCACCCCTGACGGCGAGCACAGCCGCATCGTTTACGGCCATGATCAGGCCCCCATGGTAGAGCTGACCGAGGGGATGATGCGGCAGGCTGGCATCCTCAGCGTAGATGCCTTTGGCCATGAGGAGCGCGAACGGGCTGCCCAGGTGGCCCGCCGGCTGAAGAAACCGGTTATCTCCGTCAATGCCATCTGGCCTCAGCACCCCTTGACAGCACTCAGCGATGTAATAGTCATCTCGGGCGCGTGGCTGCAGGCCCATTTCCCTGGCGTCTACGAGTACGATCACGCCCTGGAGCTGCAGGCCAGGGGCGCGGGGGTGATCATCATCACCGATGGCCCACGGCCGGTGTTGGTTGTGCGCGCCGACGGCTCGGCCTTCGGCGTGGAACCCTACAGCATCCCCAACGTTGTGGATACCAGTGGCGCCGGCGACCTCTTCACCGCCGGGATCATCTACGGCTGGCTTCAGCCCCAGTGGCCGCTGGAGCAGAAAGTCAAATTCGCCTGCGCGGCGGCCGGCCTGAGCTGTCAGCGCAAACGCGCGGACGACCCCCCTCCCACCCTGGGCCAGATCGCGGCGCTTATGAAGTCCCAACCCCGTTGACAGCAACACCGCCCGAGCGGGGACCATGGCTGCCGCTTTGGACAAATCTCCTTTGCCATGCTAAACTGACCTAACCGGGCCGACGGCCCGGGAAGCTTTGTCCGGAGCACTCTATGTTATTGCCGCTTTACGTCTCGCGCAATGGTGTCCTCATCACGCCAGCGCAGGCGTGTGTGCCCGTCTTCAACTCCGCGCTGTTCGGTGCTTACGGGGTCTATGAAGCCATGCAGGTCTCGCGCGGGGTGGTTTTCGAGCTGGATGCCCATCTCCAGCGCCTGGCCCGGTCGGCGAGCATCCTGGAACTGCCCCTGCCGGCCGACCTGCCCACCCTGGCAGCCTGGACAGCAGAAGTGCTGGCTGCCAACGCCGCGACCGATTGTGCGCTACAGCTTTTCGTGGTAGGAGCCGAGAACGGAGACGAGACCACAGCCTTCATCTGGCCCCGGCCCCCTATTGTGCACCCGGCCCGGTTTTATAGCCAGGGGGCTTCGGCGGTCACGTTCGCGGGGCAGCGTTTTCTGCCGGAAGCCAAATCCCTGAACACGCTGGTCAGCTATCTGGCGCGGCGCCACGCTCAGCGGGCAGGAGCTCACGAGGGGTTGCTGCACCATGATGGCTACCTGACCGAGGGAGCCAGCAGCAATCTGTTCGCCGTCATAGATGGGGTAGTGATTACCCCGCCGGCACCCGAAGTCCTCTCAGGGGTCACGCGCGACATCGTAATGGGGCTGGCCGCGCGAGACGGCATCGCCGTGCGCGAAGGCCGGCTGGCGCTGTCCGAGCTGCCGCGCTGGCAGGAGTGTTTCATCACCAGCACCAGCCGACACGTGATGCCGATAACCACCATTGACGGCCAGCCAGTGGGCAACGGCCAGGTAGGGCCGGTCACCCGCCGCCTGATGGCGCTGTTCGAGTCCTACTTTGAACAGGCCATCACGCGGGCGCTGGGAGGCATGGTTATGTCACTGCACGAAGATATGCCCGTGGCTTGCCCGGTCGGCGCAGTGGGAGGCGTGGCCAGGGAGTCGGGGCTACGCTGAAGGGGCCGCGGGCGTGCTATCGGTGGGGATGAGAGTGTTCTTTGAGCGATGGTGGCCATGGCTACCGGGCTTCTGGCTGGCCGGCGCGCTGGCCGCCTGGCTACGCACAAACCAGTTCGTGCTCTTCTTTGCCATGGCGCTGGCAGCGGTCTGGCTGACAGGATTGTTGCTGGGAGCGGGCCCGCGTGTGCGCACACCGGCCGATTGGCCCATGGCTATCATTGCCCTCTGGTTGCCGGTCAATTACTGGGCCTCGGCCGACAAAGGGTTGAGCATCCAGGCGGCTGGCAACCTTCTGGTCGGCATGGCGCTTTTCTATCTGGTGGTGGCCGTGGGGCAGGTTGGCCGGCGTCCCTTGTGGCCCATGTACCTTTTTCTGCTGGTTGGCGCGGGGTTGTTGCTGGCTGTGGCACTGGTGCCTGGCGGCTTGCGCGGCCGGCTGACTTTGC
>Ga0068707_1003149_pt1 | contig 11565 bp, 8 predicted proteins | sample YNPNPMetaG_FD_66600 | JGI IMG/M metagenome (GOLD analysis project Ga0068707, IMG submission 66600) | Anoxygenic and chlorotrophic microbial mat microbial communities from Yellowstone National Park, USA - YNP NP MetaG | ecosystem: Environmental > Aquatic > Thermal springs > Hot (42-90C) >... | reverse complement strand
GACGACCGCCCCGCCGATCACGTCGGAGTGGCCGTTGAGGTACTTGGTCGTCGAATGGACGACGAGATCCGCGCCCAGTTCCAGCGGGCGCTGGAAGTACGGCGTCAGGAAGGTGTTGTCCACCACCAGCAGGACGCCGCGGGCACGGCACCGGGTCGCCACCGCCTGGATGTCGGCCAGCCGCAGCAGCGGATTCGTCGGCGATTCGAGCCAGCACATCTTGGTTTCGGCCCGGAAGGCGCCCGCGACGCGCTCCGGCGACCGCGCATCGACATAGGAGAACGAGAGACCGCTCCCGCGGAACACCCGCTCGAAGAGACGGTACGTTCCGCCGTAGAGATCCTCGCCGGCCACGACGTGGTCGCCCGGTCGGAGCAACTGCAGGACGGCGGCCGCAGCAGTGCAGCCGGAGGCGAACGCGAGCGCGAAGGTGCCCCGCTCGAGCGCGGCGAGGTTGGCTTCGAGAACGAAGCGCGTCGGGTTCTGGGTGCGCGAGTACTCGAAACCCCGGTGCTCGCCGGGACCGGCCTGGGCGTACGTGGACGACAGATAGATCGGGGTCATGACCGCCCCCGTGACCGGATCCGGCGCCTGTCCGGCATGAACGGCGAGGGTCTCGAAACGCCGACCTTCAGACATGCGCCGCCTCCCTGCCCTGTCGCTCCAGGACCAACCACAGGTGGCCGAAACGCCGGCTCTCCACCGCCCGCTCGATGGTCCGGATCTGCCGTTCCAGCCGCTCGACCGCCGACCGGCCGACCCGGTCAACGAGCCGGGGACGCCGGGTCTCGATCCGGCGCCGGATCCCGCGCCAGTGCTCCGCGTACCGGCGGGTCGTGTCCGCCATCAGCAGGACCGCGACCGGCAACCGGTCGAGCAGCCGCGCGTAGCGGTCGAAAGGAAGCGGAGGTCGAATCCCCCAGGCGGCGACGACGGCCCGGACCGTCGGCTCCACCCCGTCGCCGAAGTAGTCGCTCACGCTGAGGATGCCTCCCGCACGGCAGCATTCCGCCAGCCGCCGCAGGTCCCGTGCGCGATGGTCGGAGTAGCACAGCACGTCGTGGGCCACCACCAGATCGAATTCCCGGTCGGGCCGAAAGGTTCGGAGGTCCGCGCGGACCAGCGCGACCGATCCGGACAGGGCCGCCCGGCCGACCCGCCGCTCGGCCTCCGCCAGCATCGGCAGCGAGGGATCGAAGGCCACCACGCGCGCGCCGTGCCGGGCCCACCACAGCGCGGTCCCGCCTCGCCCGCAGCCGGCATCGAGCACCTGCCGGGGACCATCGAGGCCCAGCAGGCGTTGCAGCAGGGGAAAGGCGTTCTCGCCCAGGGGATTGTTGTACGCACGACCAATCCATCGGTGGAGGGCGACGTGGCCCTCGTCATAGACCTGGCCCGTCACGGTGAGCCTCTCCTCGTGCTCGCCGGTCCGTGCGCGCTCCAATAGTTCACCAGATCGATGCGGGCGAGGAAACCGATCGGTACCCCCGCCTTGGTGACCACCACGCCGCCGTGACCCGCCATCAACAGCCGATAGACCTCGTCGAGGTCGACCCTGTCCTCCACCTCCGGCAACGGCCGCGCCATCACCTCCCGCACGACCTGCCGCTGCAAGTCCACGCCGTCGTGCAACAACTTGACCAGCGTCATCTCGCTCACGCTGCCGACGCATCGATCACCCTCCGTCACCGGAAGCTGCGAGATGTCGTTTTTCGTCATCAGGAGCACGGCCTCCGCCGCCGTGGCGCCGGCATCGATGTGGAGGAGCGGAACGCGTCCCTGCTTGGAGGCGAGAACGTCTCCGGCCGTCCGCGGCGCCGCTGTTCGGTCGACGAACCCGTGCTGGGCCATCCAGGAATCGGAGAACATCTTCGTCAGGTAGTTGCGGCCCGTGTCCGGGAGGATGACCACGATCAGCTTCCCCGGGGCCAGGCGGTCGGCGTACCGGATCGCCGCGGCGACGGCCGTTCCGGCCGATCCGCCGACCAGGAGTCCCTCCTCGCGGGCCAGCCGACGCGCCATGGCGAACGACTCGGCGTCGCTCACGCGGACCATGTCGTCGACCACCTGGCGGTCGAAGGTCCTCGGTACGAAGTCCTCGCCGATGCCCTCGACCAGGTAGGTGCGCGGCGCGTCTCCGGACAGAATCGAGCCCTCGGGATCAGCACCGACGACGAGGACGCTCGGCTTCTTCTCCTTCAGGTACCGGCCCGTGCCGGAGATCGTCCCACCGGTGCCCATGCCGGCGACCAGGACATCGACCTGGCCCTCGGTGTCGGCCCAGATTTCGGGCCCCGTGGTCCGATAGTGGGCCTCGGGATTCAGCGGGTTCTCAAACTGGCTGGGCCGGAAGGCCCCCGGAATCTCGCGGGCGAGGCGGTCGGCGACGCCGTTGTAGCTCTCGGGGGAGTCGGGCGGGACGGCGGTCGGCGTGATCACGACCTCGGCGCCGAACGCCCGCAGCAGGCTCCGCTTGTCCTCGCTCATCTTGTCGGGCATCACGAAGATGCAGCGGTAGCCCTTCACCGCCGCGACCAGGGCCAGGCCCACGCCCGTGTTGCCCGCGGTGGCCTCGATGATCGTGCCGCCCGGCTTCAGCAGGCCGCGGCGTTCGGCATCCTCGATCATCGCCAGGCCGATCCGGTCCTTGATGCTGCCGCCGGGGTTCAGGCACTCCGCCTTGGCCAGCACCGTGACGCGGAGTCCCGCCGTGACCCGCGACAGCCGGATCAACGGCGTGCGGCCGATGGCCTCCAGCACGTTCTCGAATCGGCTCATCCCCGTCCTCCTCCCCCGTCCCGCTTCCGCACGGCCCCCGAAGACCCCCGTTCCCCCGGATCGGCCCGCGCCTCCTCCCTCAGCTCCCGATGTACTTCGCGACCAGACTCCGCGCCTCGGCGGTGTCCGTCGTTCCCAGGACGAGCACCCGGCCGTCGGGAAAGACGACCAGGCGCCGGCCCTCGCCGGTGAACTCGAGCAGCAATCCGTTGACCGTGACGGTTCCGAGCGGCGCGAGCCGCTGCCGGAGGTCGGCGAAGTCGGGCGCGGAAGGATGCTCCGGCGTGATCTGAACCGCGTGGCGGCCGCAGAAGACCGTCGAGGACGATCCGCGCTCCCCACTCAGGAACTCGAATCGACGTGCGCCGCAGCAGGGGCAGGCGTCGTGGCGCTGCACCGCCACCGTGTGGACGGTGCCGCGCCAAACGTCCACCGCGTGGAGACGGAACTCGGCCGCGGGATCGCGGACGAGCAGCTTGAGCGCCTCGGTCACCTGGAGCGCCGCAACCCACGCGACCGCCGTGTTGAGCACGCCCCGCGTCTCGCACGTCGGCAACCGGTGCCCCTCCGGCGGGTCGGGGAAGAGGCACCGCAGGCAGGGACCCGAGCCCGGTCGCACCGTCATCACGGTTCCGTCGGTACCGAGCACGCCGCCGTAGACCCAGGGCTTGCCGGCCTGGACCGCCGCATCGTTGAGCAGGTAGCGCGTCTCGAAGTTGTCCGTGCCGTCGATCACGACGTCGGCGGGACGCAGCAGTTCGACCACGTTCGTCGCCGTGACGTCGATGACCCGGGCCTCGATTTCGATTTCCGAGTTGATCGCCCGCAGCCGGCGCGCCGCCGCGGCCGCCTTCGGCATCCGCTCCCGGACGTCCCGCTCGTCGAACAGGAGCTGACGCTGGAGGTTGTGCCATTCGAGCACGTCGCGGTCGACCAGGATCAGCCGGCCGACGCCCGCGCGGGCGAGGAGTTCGGCCTGGGTGCTGCCGAGAGCCCCGCAGCCGACGATCAGCACGGTGCTGCGGGACAGGGCCGCCTGCCCGGCGGTGCCGATCACCTCCAGCGCCGCCTGGCGAGCGTAGCGCGAACCGCTCGGGGGACCGGCGTTCTCAGGCGGCATCGATCCACCCCCGTCCGAGGACTCGCTCGCCGTCGTAGAGCACCGCCGCCTGGCCGGGCGCGACGGCGCGCACCGGTTCGCGCAGTTCGATCGCGACGGCGCCGTTCGCGCCGCAGGCGACCGCCGCGGCCGTCACCGCGCCGCGGTACCGGAGCTGAACCTCGCACTCCAGCACGCGGCCGGCCGGCGGACGAGGAACGAGCCAGCGCATTCCCGTCGCCGCGAGTCGCCGGGAAAGCAGCGCGTCTTCCCGCTCCGTCACGACGACCGCGCCCTCGGCGGCACGCACCTCCTTCACCCAGCGCCGGCCGGTCGACGACAGGCCAAGTCCCCGGCGCTGGCCGACCGTGAAGCGGTGGATTCCGGCGTGACGCCCCAGGACCGTTCCGGTGTCGTCGAGGATCGGGCCGGCCCGCGACACGCCGGAGAACCGCTCCCGCAGCATCTCGGCGAAGGACCGGCCCGGTTCCACGAGGCAGGCGTTCTGGCTGTCGCGGGTTTCCGCCGCGCACAGCCCGCGCGCACGGGCCAGCCCGCGAACCGCCGACTTGGACAGATGTCCGACCGGGAACAGGGCCGCCGCGAGCTGCTCTCGGTCGAGCCCCGCCAGGAAGTACGACTGATCCTTGTGCGGGTCGCGCCCGCGCAGCAGGGCGGGCCCGCCGTCGGCCGATCGCGCCACCCGGGCGTAGTGACCCGTCGCCAGATACTCGGCGCCGAGACGTCGCGCCCATTCGAGAAGCAGGCCGAACTTGATCCGTTCGTTGCACGGCAGGCAGGGGCTCGGCGTCCGACCCGCGGCGTACTCGCTCCAGGCCGGACGGAGGACCTCGCATTCGAACTCGCGCACGCCGTCGAGCACGTAGTGCGAGATGCCGAGCTGGCCGGCGACGGCGCGGGCGCGGGTGATGCCGTCCGCGCCGCAGCAGGAGCGGCTGGCCCGCGCCCGGGAACAGTCCTGGAGCCGGAGGGTCACGCCGACGACCTCGTTTCCCGCCTCCCGCAGCAGCGCGGCGGCGACGCTGCTGTCCACGCCGCCGCTCATCGCGACCACCACGCGCCGCCCGCGGGGAAGCACGGCTTCGGAAGCCGGCGGCCCGCCGCTCACGACCGGCCCTCCCGCATCCGCTGTACGGCGCGAACCACGATCTCGACCGCGCGGTCCACCTCCTCCTCGCGGTTGTCGCGCCCGAAGGAGAAACGCACCGCGGATCGCGCTTCCGCGGCGGTGCGTCCCATCGCGAGCAGCACGTGCGACGGCTCGCCGTTCGCGCTGGCGCACGCCGCGCCGGTCGAGGCGGCGACGCCGAGCAGGTCAAGATGGATGACGAGCGCCTCGCCGTCGAGCCCCCCGAAGCTCAGGTTCGCGGTGTTGGGCAGCCGGGGCGCGTCCCGGCCGTTGACCACCACGTCGGGGACTCGATCCCGGATCGCATTCTCAAAGCGGGTCCGAAGCGCCAGCAGCCGCGCGGCGTCCGCGGCCAGCCGCTCGCCGGCGAGCTCACAGGCCTTGCCGAATCCGACGATCGCCGCCACGTTCTCCGTCCCCGGCCGCAGGCCCCGCTCCTGGTGGCCGCCGAAGAGGATGGGCGCCAGGGCGGTGCCCCGGCGCACGTACAGCGCGCCGATCCCCTGTGGGCCGTGCATCTTGTGCGCCGAGAACGACAGCAGGTCGACGCCGAGGCGGTTCACATCGACCTCGATCTTGCCAACCGCCTGCACGGCGTCGGTGTGCAGGAGCACCCCCCGCTCCCGCAGCCGGGCGGAGAGCGCGGCGACGGGCTGCACCGTGCCCACATCGTTGTTGGCCAGCATCACCGAGACCAGTCGCGTCTCGTCGCGCAGCAACGCAAAGACGGCGCTGGGGTCCCAGATCCCGTCGCGGTCGACCGGCACCAGATCCAGCGAGCCGCCACTCTTCCGGATCTGAAGGCAGGGGTTCAGCACCGCCTGATGCTCGATCGCGCTCGTCACCACGTGCACCCGATCCCTGGCTCCCGCCGCCGCGACCGCGCCGAGGATCGCAAGGTTGTTCGCCTCCGTGCCTCCGCTGGTGAAGACGATTTCCTCGGGCTGCGCCCCGACGAGTCGGGCCACCCGGAGACGAGCCCGGTCGATCGCCCGACGAGCTTCCTGACCAAACGAATGGAGGCTCGACGCATTGCCGGGCCGGCCGCCGATCCAGGCCAGCATCTCCTCGCGCACCGCGGGATCGAGCACCGTCGTGGCGTTGTGATCGAGGTAGATCAGGTCCATCGCTGGTGGTCCGCCCGAGCATCCGGTCCGAGAGGCTCCGCCGACGCGCCGCCTCCGGGTCGGCCGCGAGGGACGGCGAGCGCCGCGCACGCCGCCGTCGGGCCGGCCCGCCGACCGGCGTCCTCGAATCCGAGCACCGAATCGGCGCCTCCGTCGAGCGGGACGGCGGGGGGATCCTTCAAGTTGCCACCCCGTCCGCGCGAGCGTTTCGGCCGAGGGTCTCGTTCATCGACCCGGTCCGGTATCCCTCGAGGTCCAGACAAACAAAGACGTAGCCCTGCTGCCGACAGATCTCGACGAGGCGCCGGCGGTTCTCGGACCGGGTCGCTCGGTCCAGATCGTCGGCGGCCAGTTCAATCCGCGCCAGATCCCCGTGGTCCCGCACGCGCACCACCCGATAGCCCAGCTCGCGAAGGCCCTGCTCGGCGGCGTCCACCCGCCGCAACCGGTCGGCGGTGATCGGCTGGCCGTAGGGAATCCGCGACGCCAGACAGGCACTGGCCGCCCGATCCCAGTTCGGAAGCCCACGGTCGCGCGCCATCCGTCGGATCAGTTCCTTGCCGAAACCGAGCTCGGCCAACGGCGACCGGACGCCGAGCTCCCGGGCGGCCTTCCGGCCCGGCCGCACATCGTGCCGATCGTCGTGATGGTTGCCGTCGAGCACCGCCGCAAGGCCCTCGCGGGCGGCGATGGCCTGCAGCACGCGGAACAGCTCCCGCTTGCAGTAGTAGCAGCGGTCGGGCGGATTCGCGCGGTAGTTCGCGTCGTCCATCTCCCGGGAATTGATGAACCGATGGCGCACGCCGATCCACCGGGCGACCGCCACGGCCTGCTCCAGCTCGTGCGGCGGGTAGGCCGGCGACCGCGCCGTGACGCCCAGCACACGAGGGCCCAGGGCATCGTGGGCGGCGGCGAGCAGGAGGCTACTGTCCACGCCGCCCGAGAAGGCCACCACCGCGCCGCCAATCCGACGGATCAACGCCTTGAGCCGCTCGTAGGCGTCTCCCGGTTTCTCGAGGCAACCCGGCGATAGCAGACTCGACAACGCCGGACCTACCCCATCGGCTCGAAGAGCGCCGTGCTGAGGTAGCGCTCGCCGGCATCCGGGAGAATCGTGACGATCAGCTTGCCCTTGTTCTCGGGCCGGCCCGCCACCCGGCAGGCGACCGCCACCGCCGCCCCGCTCGAGATGCCGCACGTGATGCCCTCCTCGCGATGCAGGCGGCGGGCGTACTCCAGCGCCTCCTCATTGGAAACGGTGGCGATCTCGTCGACGAGGTCGAGATCCAGAACGTCGGGCTTGAAGCCGGCGCCGATCCCCTGGATCTTGTGCGGCCCGGGCTTCGGTGGCTCGCCCTTGCGGATGGCGGTCAGGACCGCCGAATCGAGCGGCTCGACGGCCACCGACCAGACCGCCTTCTTCCGGACCTGCTTGAAATACCGACTCACACCGGTGATCGTGCCCCCGGTCCCGACCCCCGAGACGAAGATGTCCACCTTGCCCTCGGTATCGTCCCAGATCTCCGGACCGGTGGTCCGGAAGTGAATGTCGGGATTCGCCGGGTTCTTGAACTGCTGGGGCATGAAGTACCGGGCGGGGTCGGTGGCCACGATTTCCTCGGCCTTGGCCACGGCCCCCTTCATCCCCTTGGCGCCTTCGGTCAGGACGAGCTGCGCGCCGAAAGCCGCCAGCATCCTCCGACGCTCGACCGACATCGTGTCGGGCATGGTCAGGAGCAACGGGTAGCCTCGTGCCGCACACACGAACCCCAAGGCAATGCCCGTGTTGCCGCTCGTCGGCTCGACGACCGTGACGTCCCTCCGGCCGGGCTTCAGAATGCCATCCCGCTCGGCCGCCCAGATCATGGCCGCTCCGATCCGGCACTTCACCGAATAGGACGGATTGCGGCCTTCGATCTTGCCCACGACCGTCGCCGAGAGGTCCCGCGTCACCCGATGGAGCCGGACGAGCGGCGTGCCCCCGATGCTCCGACTGTTGTCCTCGAAAATCCTCGCCATCCGATCCTCCCTTGCTAGATGCAGTAGTCTGCCGCCCCTTCCGCCTTGGCACGCTGCCTCGCCGCGAGCTGTTCGAGCGTCAGTGCCGACAGCACCCCGTCCACGGCGGAAGCCACCTGACACCAGACGTCGCGGGCGGCACAGTGGGGCACCCGCGGGCAGCAGGCGGCATCGGACACGCATTCGACCGGGGCGCTCCTCCCTTCGAGCGCCGCCACCACGTCGAGCGCCGTGATCGACGCCGGCGACCTCGCCAGTTCATACCCACCGCTCGGGCCGCGAACGCTCCGAATCAACCCGGCCGACCGGAGCCCTGTCACGAGGACGTGGATGTACTTGGCCGAGATGTCCTGCCGTCTTGCGATGGAGTCGACCGTCACGGGACCCCCGCCGTACCGCTCCGCCAACTCCATCATCACGCGGAGTCCGTAGCGCCCCTTGGTCGATATCTTCATCCGGCACTCTCCACCCGCACAGCAGCATTCCCAATAGCGCAGAGTAGTTTACTATGTCAAGCGAAATAGGAATCATGACATCAAATGCAGAGATATCAGTGTATTCCGAACCCCAGGTATCACCAACCTTCGGCGAGCAGCGCCTGGCGGTCGACGGTCAGGAAGCGGCGACGGCCGTCCCGGAGCACCGCCACGGAGACGGTCGCACGGTGGAACCGCGTGAGGACCCGGCGGAGTTGCTCGATGTCGGTGATCGTCTCGCGTTCGACGACGAGGATGCGGTCACCGGCGAGGAGCGGATCCGTACCCGGGGGGTGAACCGCCGCCGGCACCCGGACGAGTACTTCGTCGTTGGCCTGCGAGTAGCCGACGCGTCCCGAGGCGGTCGGTTCCGGTGGCCCGCCGACCGGGCCGGGTTCGGGCCGCGGCAGCGCCGTGTCGCGGAACTTCAGCTCCAGCGGCCGGCCGCGAACACCGATGTCCAGGGTCGCGTCGCTCGCGACGCGGCCCAGCCCCTCGCGCTCCGCGACGACGTCCCACGTTCCGGGCGGCAGGCCGGGGATCACGAACCGGCCGTCGTTGCCGGTTCGTGCCTCGCGCGCGGCGATCCGGGAGCCGCGCAGCCGCGCCTCGATCCGCGCCCCGGCCACCGGGTCGTCGAAACGGTCGACCACCCTCCCCTCCAGCGTCACCCCGCGGCGCAGCACCAGGGCCACGCTGCGTTCGGCGGCGGCCGAGTCCCGGGCCGGCTCGTCGACGCCGGCCCACACCGTCGCGTCCGCGAATCCCTCGGCGCGACCGCGGAGCTCGTAGGTCCCCGCCGGCACCCGGCCCGCGTCGAACGACCCGTCGGGGCCGGCGCGCACCGCGCGCAGCTCGCGACCGTCGGCCCGGACCGAAACCTCCGCCGCGACCGGCCGGCCGATCTCGTCGACCACGGCGCCGCGAAGGCGCACGCCGCGTCGCAGGACCAGTTCGAGGTCCTCGGCGGGAGCGGTCTCGAATGCGGTCTCCACGTAGTCCGGGTGGGTCGCCGCGACGCGCAGCCGCCCGCCGGCCGGCGCGGGGGCAGAGAAGGAGCCGTCGGCGGCGGACACTGCGGTCTGGGCGGCCCAGCGCGCCTCCCCTGCGGCCGGCTCGACGCGAATCCGCGCCCCGGCGACCGGGAACCGGCCGGTGTCGAGCACGCGCCCGGCGACGCGTCCGCCCAGCCGGCGCAGCACGATGTCGGCCTGCCCCGCGCACGGCGTGCCGGCCAGATCGAGTTCGAGTTCGGCGGCGAAGTAGCCCAGGAGCTGCGCGCGCAGCGCGACGTGCGCCGGCAGGTGTCGCGCCGTGAACCGTCCCCCTTCGTCGGTCTGCCAGACCAGCGGTTCCGTGCCGCCCCCGAGGATGCGCACGCTCGCCCCGGCTACCGGACTGCCCTGCTCGTCCCGCACCAGCCCCGCCAGCGTGCACCCTTCGGCCAGCCGCAGCACGACGGTCGTGACCGGCTCCGCGGCGGCCACGGCGACGTCCTGCGCGAGCGGCGCGAAGTCGGCGTGCTGAACGGTCACGGTGAATTTCCCGGGCGGCAGGCCGTCCAGGCGGAACTCGCCCTGCCCGTCGGTGGTCAGCGGCGGCGGGCCGTCGCGTCGGGCGACGGGCGGCGTCTCGTCCTGTCCGATCGGCTCCGGCGGGCGGCCGTCGAGCCAGGCGAAGGGCCGAGGCGGGATCGGCGGCAGCGGTCCTTCCAGCACCCCCAGCTCGCCGATCGGCAGCAGCCGGCCGACCGGGGCCGGACCGCGACGGTCGAGCGCCGCGAGGGCCTCGGTGGTGGGTGAGCGCAGCACGAACGTCCCGTCGTCGGCGCGCCCCGACAGCGTCAACCGCGCGCCGGCCACCGGGGCGTTGTCGGGACCCACCACCCGGCCGCGCAGGGTCCGGCCCGCGCGCAGGGTCAGCACGACCTCCACCGTCTCCCCCGCCGCCACCTCGGCCCACGCCTCGCCGGGCAGGAACGGCTCGGCGACCGCCCGCACCCGGTGGCGGCCCGGTGGGAGCGGACCCGTGCGGAAGCGACCGTCGGCGGCGGGTGTCGCGCGGATCGGGACCAACCGCGCCCGCAGGCCGTGAACGGTGACCACAGCCTCCTCCGTCGCGCCGGTCCCCCCCTCGAAGACGAGCCGGCCGGCGAGGAACCCGCCGGGGGCCAACGTCAGCCGGACCACGGTCTCCTCCGCGGGACGCACCTCGATTCCCCGCTCCAGCGCCGAGACGTCCGACGCCTCGAACGCCTCCGCCTCGTAGAACCCCGGCGGGAGCAGGCCGGCGTCGAACCGTCCCGAGGCGTCGGCGGAAAACTCGCGGGCCGGCCACAGGCCGGAGCCGACCACACGAACGCGGGCGCCGGGCCGCGGCGCGCCGGCGGCATCGAACACCTCGCCGCGCAACCGTCCGCCGCGCGCCAGCTCCAGTTCCAGCGTCTGGTCGAACGGCAGCGCCACCGGGTCGGAGCGGGCCGCCACATGCCCCGGCGCCTCGACCACCACCTCGATCGTGCCCGCGGCGCGCACGGCGAGCACCGCGCGGCCGTCGGCGGAACTGCGCACCGCATCCACCGACGCCAGCACGCGGCGCTCACCGTCGGTCCACGCCGGGTCGACCGGGTCCGGGGCAACGAGGGCGCCGGCGACCGGCGCGCCCTGGTCGTCGAGGACGCGAACTTCGAGCGTGCCGGCGGCGGCGAGGGCGAGGTCGAGGTTCGCGGGGTCGGCCGCTTCGCCGAGCCGCCGGAGCGCGGCCGGAAAACCCGGACAGGTCGCCACCACGCCGGCCGCGCCGGGCGCGGCGAGGCGGTAGGTTCCATCGGCCGCGAGCGTCGTCTCGGCGAGTCGCTCGCCGCCGGCGTCGAACGCCGCGACCTTCACCGCCGCGGCGTCGCAGCCGGCCGGCAAC
>Ga0068707_1003146_pt1 | contig 11574 bp, 7 predicted proteins | sample YNPNPMetaG_FD_66600 | JGI IMG/M metagenome (GOLD analysis project Ga0068707, IMG submission 66600) | Anoxygenic and chlorotrophic microbial mat microbial communities from Yellowstone National Park, USA - YNP NP MetaG | ecosystem: Environmental > Aquatic > Thermal springs > Hot (42-90C) >... | reverse complement strand
TTCCTCGAAGAGGAGCCCGGGGGTGATGAGGCTCTTGGCGAACTCCTCCCACTTCTTCACGATCCTGCTGACCGATCCCCCGACCCCGGGAAGGGTCTTGAGGAAGAGCTTCATGTCCTCCCTGAATCGAGTGAAGAACTGCCCCGTGAGTATCCGGTTGAGGTACGTGGAGATGGCCCCTACGCTGTTGGAGATGGACATCTCGTTGTCGTTGAGGATCACGACGAGGTCCTGGTCCTTGTTGGCCCCCGCGTGATTCAAGGCCTCCAGGGCCATACCGGCGGTAAGGGAACCGTCTCCGATCACGGCAACGGCCTTTCGAGGCTCTCCTTTCAACTTGTGGGCCATGGCCATTCCCAGGGCCGCCGAGATGGAGGTGCTGCTGTGTCCAACGTCGAAGGTGTCGTAGATGCTCTCCTCCTTCTTGGGGAATCCGCTCAGCCCCCCCATACGCCTCAGGGTCGCGAACCTATCCCTCCGGCCTGTCACGAGTTTGTGGGCGTAACACTGATGTCCCACATCCCATACGATGAGGTCCCTGGGGGTGTCGAACACGTAATGGAGCGCCAGGGTCAGCTCTACCACGCCCAAGCTCGAGGCCAGGTGTCCCCCGGTCCTGGAGACGGTCGAGATGATCTCCTGCCTTATCTCCTCAGCCAGGGTCTTCAGCTCCGCTATCTCGAGGGATCGCAGATCCGAAGGGTCCCGTATTCGATCCAACAACCGTCCGTGCATAGATGACGCCCTCGAAACGACAAGACGGCTCGTGGCCGTCAACGATCCCTGTTCACCATGTAACGGGCGATCTGCCGAAGGGGGTCGGCCCGGCCGTCGAACGGGGCCAAGGCGTCCAGTGCCTCTTCCACAAGTTCTCTGAGACGCTCCCTGCTCTTCTCCATTCCATAGAGCGCAGGATAAGTCGCCTTGCCCCTGCACGCGTCGCTCCCCACCGACTTTCCCAAGCGTTTCCGGTCCCCTTCCACATTGAGAAGGTCGTCCCCTATCTGAAAGGCCAGGCCGAGGGCCGATGCGAACCTGGTCAGATGCCCCAAGGAAACGGGGTCCGCCCCGCTCAGCAATCCCCCCGTTCGCACCGAGACCGTGATCAGGGCCCCGGTCTTGTGCGTGTGGATGTATTCCAAGAGCTGAGGACTTACGACCTGCCCCTCGCACGTGATATCCATGGCCTGCCCGCCCACCATGCCCAGTGAGCCAGCGGCCTCGGCCAGTTCGTGGGTTGCCAAGAGCAAAGAGACCGGATCGAGCCTAGCCCTGGCGGCTTCGCTCGTCACCAGGCGGAAGGCCTCCGTGAGCAGTGCGTCCCCGGCCAGGATGGCTATCGCCTCCCCGAACATCTTGTGGCTCGTGGGTTTGCCCCTACGAAGGTCGTCGTTGTCCATGGAAGGCAGATCGTCATGGATCAAGGAATACGTGTGGATCAGCTCCAGGGCGCACGCAAAGGGCAAGCAGGCCTCAGCGTCCCCCCCTGAGGCATCCACGGATGCCAGATGCAGGATGGGGCGTATCCTCTTGCCCCCCGCAAAGAGGGAATAGTGCATGGCCTCGTGGAGGATGGGTGGATACTCGTCCCTTGGTGGGACCAGGGCCAGCAGGGCCCGGTCAATGAGATCCTTCCGCTCCTTGAGGTAGGTCTCCAGCTCCACGAGCACTCCTCCCTCGGATTCAGGCCTCATCTTGAGGCTCGAAAGGCCGAGTCCCGAGGAGACCTCCCTGATCGCGCACGAGCAGTTCCACCTTCTTCTCCACCTCATCCAGCTTACGGGTACAGAACGCCACGAGACTGACGCCTTTCTCGAACAAAAGGAGCGACTCCTCCAACGGCAGGTCCCCTTTTTCCAAGGCCTGCACTATGGCCTTGAGTTCCTCCAAGCCTTGCTCGAAGGTCAGTTCCTCCACAGGGCCATTCCCAATGCAAAAGATTTTGATAAGTCTACTGAATTTTCCGAAATAGTCAATCCCGCCGCCTATCGCCGCCTTGACAGCGGATGGGGTCGGGGGCTATCTTGAGGCCATCTTGAGGGCCGGTGGCATTTTCACCGGGAGCGACGGAAGCCAGGGCTCCGGGGGAAGGGCTGACGCCTCGGAAGCCCCCGCGGCGGACAGATGAACTCGGGTACAGCATGAAGGCGGTGGTCTTCGCCCAGGACGGCACCCTGGCGGTGCGGGATCTGCCACGACCTGTCCCCCGCCAGGATGAGATGCTCTTGCGCACGCTCTTGTGCGGGATTTGCGGAAGCGATCTCTACAAGATCAGACATCGGACTGTCCCGCCCGGAGCGGTCCTGGGCCACGAGATAGTGGCAGTAGTGGAACAGGCCTCTCCGCTCTGGGGTCATTCCATCCCCGTGGGTTCGAGGGTGACCGTCTCGAACCACATACCTTGCGGGCGGTGCCCCTCCTGCCTCAGAGGCAAGATCTCCATGTGCCGGCAGTTCCAGTCGACGAAAATGGAGCCGGGGGGACTGGCGGAGTTCGTCCTCGTCTCGGGGCTTCACATGCCGCATGGGGTGATCCCATTGCCGGAAGGGATCCCTGATGAGACGGCCCTCCTGCTGGAGCCGCTCGGATGCTGCATTCGGGCCTTTGAGAGATGGAAACCGGAGGCTGGCGGGCGCATCCTCGTGATCGGGCTGGGTCTGATCGGAATCCTCATGGTGATGTTGGCGAGGTGCACTGGTGCGATTCCCGTGGGGATGGACCCCCTCGAGGCCCGGCGCGAACTCGCATCGAGAAAGGGATGCGAGCAGGTCTTTGCGCCGGAAGAGATAGGGCGAATCGGCGCGGTGCAAGGGGTGATCGTCACTCACTGCGACGATGTGACCATGAACATGGCTGTGGCCGCGGTGGAATCGGGCGGCTGGATAGGCCTCTTCGCCGGTCCCCGGGAACAGCGGTCGATCCGGTGTGACCTGCAGTCCATATACCGGAAGGAGATCGACCTGATCCCTTCTTATTCGACGGGCCCAGGGCAGATGAGGAAGGCCTTGGATCTCGTGACGAGGGGAGCATTGGACACCAACGGCTTGGTCTCTCATGTTATGCCTGTCAAGGAGATAGACCGCGCGTTGGAGATGGCCGAGACGCAACAGGCCATCAAGGTGGCGCTGCGATTCTGGGGGTGAGCGTGGTTGCCGAGAGCATGAAGGCCGCTCTCCTTTATGGGAAGGACGACCTGCGGATCGAGAGGATCCCTGTGCCCCGGGTAGGGCGCGGGGAGGTCCTGGTGCGGGTCAAGGCGGCCCTGACCTGCGGGACCGATCTCAAGACCTTTCACAGCGGCTCCCACGTGATGATCCCGAGCCTGCCTTCGCCGTTCGGTCACGAATTCGCGGGAGTGGTGGAGCATGTGGGAGAGGATGTCTACGATCTTGCCGCCGGGATGCCGGTGGTGGCGGCCAATTCCGCCCCGTGCCTCAGATGCGACTTCTGCAAGGCCGGAAAGCCGAACCTTTGCGAGGACCTTCGCTTTTTGAACGGTGCCTATGCGGAGTTCATCAAGGTACCTGCCGCCATCGTCCGGTGCAATCTGCATCCTTTGCCAGACGGCATGAGCCCGGTTCAGGCCGCTTTGACCGAACCCTTGGCGTGTGTCCTCCACGGCCTCGAACGCAGCGGGATCCAGATGGGACAGACCGTCTGCATCTTGGGGCTTGGACCCATAGGGCTGATGTTCGTGGCCCTGGCAGCTCAAAAAGGGGCGAAGGTCATCGCCGTGGGGAGAAGCCCCATGAAGATGGAAATGGCGTTGAGGATGGGCGCCCAGGTGGCGATCCCTATGGAGGACATAGGGTCTCTCGAGGGCAGGATACGCGATGTCACTCCGGGACGCCACGGCCCCGATGTGGTCATAGAGGCGGTCGGGCTTCCCCACGTGTGGGAGATAGCGATGTCGGTGGTCAAGAAGGGGGGGCTCGTGAACCTCTTCGGGGGGTGCGCCAAGGGGACGGTGGCCCGCATAGATGCGCACCGCCTCCACTACGAGGAGAAATCCATCATCAGCGTGTTCCATCACACACCACATTTCGTGGCCATGGCCTTGAGGCTCCTGGAGTCGGGCGCCGTTCGGGCAGAGGACCTCGTGACCCGCACCCTCTCGTTGGAGGAACTCCCGAAGGCCTTCCGATACATGGAAGGGCACGAGGCCTTGAAGGTGGCCATCCAGTTTTCGGACCCTTGAGCTTGAGCCGGAATCTCCCTGATGCCGTCGCATCGTCTCCGGTGGAAGACTTCGGCTGTCGAGGACATTCGATGGGTGAGAATGATCGCTCCGATTCAGGTCTGGCCCCCTTTTTGAGGCCGCGCAGCATTGCCGTCATAGGGGCCACGGAGAGGCCAGGGGCATGGGGCTCGTTCATCATGGAGGGCCTCCTGACATGGAAATACCCCGGGGCCATCTATCCAGTGAACCGTCGCGCCGAGAGCGTCTACAACCTCCCTGCCTTCCCCGATGTGGAGTCGATCCCGGACGAGGTGGAGCTGGCCGTCGTGGCCGTCCCCGAGGACTCGGTGGAAGAGGCGATCCGAGCGTGCGGGGCCAAGGGGGTCAAGGGGATGATCATCATAACGGCTGGCTTCGGGGAGGCGGTGGAGGGCGGGAGGGAGAGGGAGGAGGAACTGGCCTGGATGGCCAGGTCGGGAGGTATGAGGATCCTAGGGCCCAATGTGAGCGGGGCGTTCAACCTGCACGCGAGGTTCAACGCCTCGGCCTCCCCCGCGCGCTTCCTCATACCGAAGCCCGTGGCCGCCATCTGTCAGGGGGGATATGCTTTCTACGAGCTCCTCTCCTCGAGTTACGCCAGGGGAATGGGGGTCGGTCACTTCGTGCACACCGGCAACGAGTGCGATCTGCAGGTCACCGACTTCTTGGAGGAGCTGGGAAAAGATCCCCAGGTGCGGGTGATCCTCATGTACCTCGAGACCATCCGGGATCCCAGGCGCTTCATGGAGGTAGTCAGAGAGATTTCGGCAGAAAAGCCGGTCGTGATCTACAAGGCAGGCAGGACTCAAGGAGGGGCAAGGGCCGCCAGGAGCCACACCGGGGCCATGGCTGGGGTGCGCGGGCTCTACGAGGGGGCTTTCCGTCAGGCCAATATCGTGATGTGTCCCAGTATGGAGCTCCTGCTGCCTTTGAGCCACGCCTTTCTCGAGCACCCGCCCATGAGGGGCGAAAGGGTGGCCATAGTCACCATGGGCGGCAGCTGGGGTGTCGCCCTCACCGACACACTGGAGGAGGAAGGGCTCAGGGTCCCGGAACTGAGCCGTGTCCTTCAGGGACGTCTGAGGTCCTTGGGGATGCCCATCCGCGCCTCCACCAGAAACCCTGTGGACGTGGGCGCCGCCAATTTTCTGGACCTCGGCCTGGACTCGGTAGTCCAGATGGGAAGGGAGATTCTCGCGTCGGGTGAGGTAGATGCCCTCGTCCTGTTCGGGTTCGGCAGGCCCGGGATGCTCACCGAGGAGACCCCCCAGAGGTTGCGGCTCTTCATGGAAGTGGAAAGGAGGCTCTTGGAGGCTTACCACAGGCTCCAGGACGAGACTGACCGGCCCGTGATGATAGGAAGCCCTCTGACGGTCTTTCAGAGCCAGGTGGTCCACGACGTCCAGGCCGCTGGCATCCGCGTCTATCATCGCCTGGACGAGATCGCCCAGATACTCTCCCGCATGTGGGGCTACTGTGGAAAGCGGGGGGCGTGAAGCGCCGTGCTCGTTGCCGGCCTCTGGGTTTCCGTCACCGCAACTGGTCATCGGGGAGATTGGTCTGTTCCGTCTGTCTCGTCTATTCCGTCTGTTCCGTCTCAAAAAATGCACAATCGTCAGGTGTTCGGGGCCCGATTTCCGAGGGATTCGGCCTCCGGGAAATCCTTGCCCCCTCCCTCGGTCGGCCTCAGCTTCGCTTCGGCCGAGAGGGCTTCCCCCAGGTCCAAATCCTGGAAAATCGAAGCGCCTCCGCCAAGCCGCCCCGAGAAACGCCGTCACCCTGTTGTCACTTACCCGTCACCGGGGGTCGATACTCCCTATTTCAGCTTCACCAATACGGCGCTTTTTCCAGCCTCGTCCCCCGCCCCCTTTTCCGAGATGTCAGGCTCTGTCAGGAAGATGCGCTCGGGCCGCGCTGTCCCTGAGACGAGGATCGTGTCCTTGACCGCCATAGCCCGGCGCAGGGCCAGGGCCCTCAGGTCCTCGTTGGTCACCCGGACCCTCCCCATGAGATAGGCCTCCATCTCCGAGGACGGGGGATAGACCTCGCCCTTTCCCACCAAGGGCAACATGGACCCCACCCGGGAAAGGATCCCAGGGGTCTCCTTCTTGCCTTCCCGTCTCATCTCCGCATCGTAGAGCTGGCGCAGCAACCTCTCGCGCTCTTCGGGTTGGATCTGCAGCTCCTGTATGGGGGGGAGGGGCTGATTCTTTTTCTCCATCTCGGCCAGCTTCTGCCTCTTGAGCATCTCCAGGACCGCCGCCCGCCTGAGCTCCGTCCCGTCCTCCTCGAGGTCGGCCAGTCCCTCCAACTCCACCTCCAGATCCGGCCGTTCGTGCAGGGCCTGGGCCAGTGCCTTGAGTTTCTCCTCTGCCGGTTTGCCGATCTTCCAACTCCCTCGATCGAATTCCACGGATACCACTTCTCCTTCGCCGCCGAACAGATCGCTCAGGAAGGCGAAGGGGGCGGTTACGACCTTGGTCAGGAGGCCCGTCAGGGCGCGCCCCACAAGCGCACCAAGATCGAACTGCGGGTCGTCGATGTTCCCGGTGATGGGAAGGTCCAGGATGATCTGCCCCTCCCGGTTCTTTAGCACGGCCACAGCCAGTTTGATGGGCAAGTTGAGGGCGTCCGGGCTTTCCACCCTGTCTCCCAGGGTCAATTGATCCAGGAGCACACGGTTTTTGGAATCGAGTTTCCTGTTCACTATGAGATAGTCCAGGTCCAGGAAGAGCTTCCCCTTTTTTATCTTGTAACCGACGTATCTCTGCGAATACGGGTTCATGCGGATCAGGTCGATGTCCTTGAAGCGGATCTTGACGTCCACGAATAGTTCCCTGCGCAATGGGTTGATCTTGCCTGTGATCTCCAGCGGGGATTGGTGTTCGAGCTTTCCGCTCAGTTCCACGTCGCTCAGCTTGGTCTCGTCCGAAGTCAGCTCCGAGACGGTCCCCTCGATCTCCAGCATGTTCGCCTCCACATGGGGCCGGACGGTCCGGTCCATGAAGTAGATCTGGCCGCCCTTGAGGAGGACCTTGCCTATGCGGATGGGGGTGGGGGGGCTTTGAGATGGGGCCGGCCCCTCTCCCTTCTTGTCCCCTGCCACCAGCCCCTGCACGTTCAAGGTCCCGTCTTCGCCTATCACGATGCGGGGATAGAAACCCTCCACGAAGAGCTCCCCGACATCGAGGGAGAGAGGGGAGAGGGTCAGATCCACCTCTTTGAGCGACAGGGACCTCCATTTCAACAGGTCCTCCCCGCTGGAGCTCTCCTGGGAAGCGAAGTCCGATGACGTGAGATCCCCCCTGTACCTCGCCGATAGCGCCTCGGAGGCCGATCGCCGCAAGGTCAAGCGACCCTTGGCCGACAGATCCCCCTTCTCCAATCGGATCCTGACGCCCTCGGGCACATACGGCCTCAACTGGGAGAGATCCACCCTCCTCAGATCCAGCCGGAGATCGGCCGCCAGGGGGTCCATGCTTATCTCTCCCTGGGCGGTAAGGGAGCCCTTCTCGTTCAAGAGCAGCGACAGGCTGAGTCTCGTCTTGGTGTTGGGAACAGTCGAGATCTCCTGTGCGGAGAGTCTGATCCTCTCGGCGCGTATTTTCACCGGGTCCGCGGGCCGGCGGTCCAGGAGATGGATGGCGTAGTCCTCCAACAGGAGACGGTTCACGGTGAATGTCCAGGGGGGGGTATCGGTCATTGCGGATCTCGGATCGCCCGCTCCCTTTACGGGGCGAGGTGGCGGGATCAAGTCCTCAACGCTGAGCCTCCCGTTCTTCATCCTGGTCGCCGCGAGGGATCCGCCACGACTCGCCACCTCTTCCACCAGGATCGTGCCACGCGCGGGATCGATTTCCATGCCTTTCACCGAGACATCGTCTATCTTCAGGAAGTCCTCTTTTTCGTCCCGTTTCCGGAGACCGAGCCCCGCAACGGATGCGGCGTTCAGCGTGGCCTTCACAGCCGTCGGGGTATCCGCTTCCGAGAAAAAATAGCTCGCCTCGAGCCCCAAGCGCCCGTCCCTGATATCGAACGGGATAAGATCCGCGTAGTACGGCGCGTACCTTCCGAGGACAACCCCCTTGAGCTCTATCTTTCCCTGGGATCTCAAGGGAAAGAGGGAGAACTCTCCGCTCGCCTTGAAGCCCTCCTCCAGCTCCGTCCTGCCGGAGATGGCGAAGACGGCCGTCTTGTCGCCCGAGGTGGAGAAGCGCTCCATGGTGAACTCCAGGTCGGCCATGGTCATCTCGAAGGGCGTCGCCGGGACCAGATCCGACAAGATGGCCTTCCCCCGGGCGATACAAACCTCGTCCACCTCCAGGATCATCCCGCCTGATTCCGATGCCCTCTGGCGCCCTTGCCCATCTTTTTCTCCTCCCTCCACAAAGGACTGGAGCTTCAGCTTCCCTGCGGGAGTCCTCTGGACATGGATCTGCGGGGAGTGGAGTGCCACCTTGGAGATGTGGATCTTCCCGGCCATGGGTTCCGCTACGGCCACCGAGAGATCCGCTGACGGCAGAGTGAAAACGGGCTTGCCCGTCTCGTCCTGAGCCTCCAAGGATCTGAGGGAGACCTCACCCCCCGCTACGACCGTGGTCCTGCCATCGTCCGCCAGCGAGTGGGTCACCTTTATCCTCGCGTCGAGGTAGCCCGAGGGGAGCCTCAAGTTCTTGCTGATCGGCAGGTAGGCCAGATAACGCGCGAGCGACAGATCCCGGAGCTCCAACTCCAGGTTCATCTCCCTTGCCCTGGAGAAGGGCCTGATCATGGCCCTGACATCGAGGGGGGCGCCGTCGAGCAGCAAGGAGAGCGAAGCCGGCACAGGCGGCTCGTCCTCTGCCTTCAGGCTGGACAAGAAGGGGATCGCCAGTTCTATGCGGGTGAGTTCGTGCCTCTGGTCCCGTGGCCGGTCCCAGATATCCAGCCGGCCATCCACGACGCGCAGCTCTCGGATCATGATGCGCGGAGCCATGGAGCGAGGTCCGTTCTTCGGCGGGCCCTCATCCTTGTCTTCGATCAGATCGGAGAAGTTGAACACCCCCCCGTCCTGACGGATCAGCGTCACACGGGGCCTCAGGAGGGTGAGCTCCCTTATGGCCAAGGCCGTTCGGAACAGGGATCCCCACTGCAAGTCCAGATGGAGCTCGTCGAGGCCGATGAAGGCCTCGGCGGAGTCTTTTTCCCCTATGGAAAGAGCTCTCAAGCGGAAGGAGAGGGTATACGGATTGAACGCGACCTCCTCTATGGAGGCCTTCCGATGGAGGTTCTTGGACAGGAAATCCCTCAAGAAGGACTTCGCCACGGCCGGCACCACGAGGAAGCCTACCGCGCTGTAAACCCCAAAGGCGAGGATCAGTGCCAACAGAAGGGTCCCGACCCTCCCGCGAGGGACCGCCTTGGCCAAGATCTCCGCACCCCCCTTGAAGGTCTTCATCAGGGCCTGCCCACGGTCGTTATGGTGTCCTTGCCTGCCTCCTTGCTCCTGAACATGGAGCGGTCTGCGAGGCGCAGCAGATCCTCCTTTTGGGTCGCGTCTTCAGGGTAGTTGGCCACCCCGAAGCTGGCTGTGACCTTCACGTTACGCCCCTCCTCGCGCAGGAAGACCGCCTCGGTGAGCGCCTTTCGGATGGCCCCGACCTTTTCCAGGGCTTGGGCCTTGTCCTGTTCGGGCAGGAGGATCACGAATTCGTCCCCTCCGTAATGCACCAGGCGGTCCTCCTCCCCGAGGTTGGAGGCTATGACGCCTGCCACCTCCCTCAGGACCTTGGTCCCCATGAGATGGCCGTGGGCGTCGACCACCTGTTTGAAGTCGTCCATGTCCAGGAAGACCAGAGAGAGCTGCCCCACCCTGGGAGAGACGGGTTCGAGGAGCCACTCCAGGTGCTGGTGGAGGAAGCGCGTATTGTAGAACCCCGTCACCGTGTCTGTCAGGGCCAGGTCCGCCATCTTTCGGTAATTGAGGGCGTTGCCGATGGCGATGGCCAGGTAGTCCGCCAGGATGGAAAGCGTCATCATGGAGTGCTTGTGAAAGAGCGTCGGGTCCTCGGGATTGATGACCTCCACGACCCCGATGACCGACCCCTGGATCTTGAGGGGAAGGCAGATGATGGATCGCGTCACGAATCCGGTGAGGCGATCCGCCTTCGGGCTGAACCTCGGGTCCTTTGTCACGTCTTGCACCAGGATCGGCTCGCCCGTCTCCGCCACTGTCCCCGCTATGCCCTCTCCGAGCTTCACCCGCAGGTGGGACAGGGCCTCTTTTTCCACCCCAGCCACCACCTCGAACTTGAGCTCCTTTCTCTTGGGATCCAGGAGAAAGATGGTCCAGTTCTTGGCCGGTATGAGTTCGCTGAGGCGCTCCAGGACGATCCGGAGGATCTCCTCCATGTTGAAGGTGGAGGTGAGGGCCTTGCCGATCTCCACGCAGGTCATGAGCTGCCTTACATACAAGGAACTCTCCTGGATATGCCCCTCCGCGTCGGAAGGCACTGAAAGGGGCTGGGATTCGGGCTGCGGGGTCACAGAGGTCCTCCTTGCGGCGAGGTTACCCTATTTGACGCAGATCATCAACTGGCTGTTGACAGACACCTGAGCGTTCTGCTAAAGAATCATCCGTCTCGGTCCGTTTCTTCTCTGAGGCGACCGCGCGCGTGCAGGGGCAGCTTTCCGAATCTCTGCGAAATCGCTCCCGGTGAGAGACCGGTAGACGACTGTGGCTTCGGCCGAGACCGTCCAGCGCGGATCTCTGGCGATGAATCGTCTGTCTCCCCCCTGCGGGCACCCCTTGCATGCATGGGGTCCCAAGAGTGCGACCCGGCCTCGGACGGGCCCAGAGGGAAGGTCTCGCACCAGGGAGGGCGATATCTCGAGGAAAAGGGGGTGAGAGCTCGGGGGGCCTTTTGGGCAGACAGTTCCAACACAAATCGCAAAGGAGGCATGCCATGAGAGCAGCGGCACATGAGCCGTCGGTCCTCGCCCTTGACGCTGGCGGGACCATGACGGACTCCTTCGTGGTGGACAGGGGAGGGGGATTCGTCGTGGGCAAGGCTCTCACCACCGGCCATGACGAGTCCATAGGGGTCCTGAACTCTTTCGGGGATGCCCTGAAGCAGTGGGACCTCACTGCAGATGAGGCGGCAAGGTACCTTCAGGCCACCATCTATTCCGGCACCGCCATGATCAACCGCGTCCTGACTCGGCAGGGGGAAGGGCCCATAGGGCTTATCGTGACAGCCGGTTTCGAGGACACCCTCAGGTTCGAGCGCGGGATCCAGGTGTGGCTGGGCCTGAGCTATGCGGATCGCCTGCACTCGGTCTCTCACTATCACAACGAGCCATTCATCCCGCAGAAG
>Ga0068707_1003145_pt1 | contig 11576 bp, 10 predicted proteins | sample YNPNPMetaG_FD_66600 | JGI IMG/M metagenome (GOLD analysis project Ga0068707, IMG submission 66600) | Anoxygenic and chlorotrophic microbial mat microbial communities from Yellowstone National Park, USA - YNP NP MetaG | ecosystem: Environmental > Aquatic > Thermal springs > Hot (42-90C) >... | reverse complement strand
ACAGGCGAGATCGCGGCGCACAACGTGAGCGTGACGCTTACACTGCCGTCGGGCGTTGTGTTGGCCGAGGGTTCGCTGACTCAGAACATCGGCACAATAGCGGCGGGCAGCTATGCCTACGTCCAATACAAGCTGGACACGACGTCCTCCGGCGCGAAGACGGTCAACATTGATCGATTCCACCGGCCCGACGGGCTCGATTGTAATCAACTCAGGAGCCGAGTACACCACCTCGCTCAACGTGACCCTCACACTCTCCGCATCAGACCCTGCCGGGGTGCCTCTTATGCGGATCCGATCGGACGCAGGAGTCTGGGGCGCGTGGCAGCCGTATGTGTCATCGCTCAACTACACGCTGGCCACGTCGAGCGATGGGACCAAGACCCTTGCAGTCGAATACCAGGACGGAGCAGGCAACATCAGCTCTACATACACCGACAGCATCGAGTATCGCATTCCGGTTCCCACCGACATCCCCGGCGCGAAGATGGTTCCCGACGACAACGGCGTGCGGCTGGAATACAAGCTGGTGACGGCGATCTTTCCGTCCTCAGGCTACTTCTACATCGAGGAGCCGGACCGCAGGTCGGGTATCCGCGTTCGGTCCGCCGTGCTGCCTGAGAGAACCGGCGCTCGCGTGACGGTCGAGGGAGTCACGGACACAGTGTTTGCGGAACGGGAGATTATCCGAACAGACATGGCGCAAAGCGGCCTCTTCCCGGAGCCGGCTCCACTGGGAATGACCAACGGCGCCGTAGGAGGAGCGGCCTTTCACTACCAGCCCGGCGCGACCAACGCGGTCGGCCTGAACAACACCGGCCTGCTTGTACGCACTACCGGCCGGGTGGTCAAGCACTATGCCGGCGCGTTCTACGTCCACGACGGCAGCCCGCTGAACAACCCGTACCCGGCGGAGCCCTCGCTGCTCATAGATACCCAGGCACTTGCCGGATGGCTGCCACCGCTGAATTCATACGTGAGCCTCACAGGCATCAGCGGAATGGAGACCATCAGCAGGCAGCCGATTCCGGTGGTGAGGCTGAGGAGCGTGAACGACATACAAATCCGTGAGTTCGACGCGGCTTACATATACCACAAGGACACGACTTCGGCTGCGTCGTTCAAGTCGCTCCTGGACAGCGAGAATGTGAAGACCGACTTGATCTCGATGGGAAACCTGGGCTCAGCAGACCTCTCACCCTACGACGTGATCCTGATCGGCAGCGACACCGGTGATTGGTCGGACCCGTCCATGGTCACTGCGGTACTGTCGGCGGCGAAGCCGGTAGTTGCGGTCGGCCAAGGAGGAGCCTGGTTCTTGGACAGGGTCCCCGACCTGTATGCCGGATGGGGGAATTCCGCGCTATTCAGCGCCACTCAGGGGAGTGTGGTTACACGCGAGATCTTTGGCTATCCGCACGATCTGGGGGTCTCGCCCGGGGATACGGTCACCGTTTACTCGAGCGCGGTCTCGGCGCTGGGGCTCTACGACCCGGACCTGGTGACGATCCATATGCTGCGTCACACCTCTCTGACAACCTACCACTACATAGTGCGCGAAGGCACATTCTATATGTGGGGGTTCTACGGGGCGCCGTCAGCAATGACGCAGACCGGCAGGGACCTGTTCACCAACCTCGTGTTCAGAGCAGTGAGACCCTAGCAGCCGGCGGATGAAGCTGCTTTCGAGCCGAGCGCGGCGATCAACTTCTTCTTGAGTGCATACTCAAGTCCTCGACCGGCAAACCGTCTCAAGCCGCCAAACAGCGCCTCGCCGCGCTGATGCCTTGCCTGCGTCAGAGGACGCCCGCAAAAGTGGCTCTTCGGAATGTGAGCACAAAGCTCACACGCCGGCACGAAGAGCACCGCTTCCGACTTCGCTTTCCGTCCCCGGCTCAACGCGTCTCCTCCGGCAAGCAATCATTAATGCCCGATTCCACGCCACCTACCCTAACTCCTCATCCACAGCCGGTTTTCGGACTTTGTCCGGCGGCCGCTAGTAGGCATAGAGCTGTTTATAGGGTCTCGTGGTCAGGGGGACAAGTTTTATGAACTGCGACGGCTCGACACAGGAGACGTCTATATCAAACAGATTCCCGTATTGCTCAATGTAATTGCTCAGCAGGGATTTGTCTTCGTCGCTTGGTTTGACTTTCCCAACCCCGCGCCCGATTTGACTTTCGGGCAGTTCACCGCGCACGAAGACAAGTCCACCGTGCATTCCATTGCATACGTGTCTGCACGTGTGTTTCTTGCCGGGAGCAGTGTTCAACCCGAGCAGGATTATCACTCCGCCGGCCATGTATTCTCCCAAGAAGTCTTGGCTTGACGTTCCGACTACGATCACCGGTCCCAGGTCCGAGTATTCCTTCATATGAACCCCTGTGCGGTAGCCGACACCGTCTCTCACGAATATCTCGCCACCGCGCGCCGATAGACCGGTTATGTCGCCTGCCCTGCCGTGGATTACTATGCGACCCTTGGACATCGTGTTTCCTGTGCCGTCCATGGCGTTTCCGTGTACTATGATTGTTGGTCCGTCCAGAAATGCACCCAAATCATTTCCGGGTGTGCCGTAAATATGGATTTTGAGGCGACTGAGATCGTCGGGGCCTGCGGTGCCGTGTAGATTGGTGCCTATGTAGCGCCGGCCGAACACATTTCTCAAGACTATCTCGGTTGCTCCGCACTCGACGGCGTCCCTGATTCTGCGGTTGAGCTCAGAGTAATGCGTGCCTGTTGCGTCGATCTCGAATTGGGAAACTGTCGTGCTCATATCAACACTCCTACTCGCCCGCCGGTCGCACTCCCAGGATTCTCGTTTGCTCAGCCGTCAGACCGATGCTTCTGAGCTGGCTTCGATTGCTTCTAAGGCTTTCTATGGCGTTGATTCCCATTCCACCGAGCATTTCTTTTATTTCGCTTGACCATCCCCTGACGAGATTGACCAGTCGCTGTCGGGCGATGTCGGGATTAACTCGTTTTGCCAAGTAAGCATCCTGTGTGGCGATTCCCCAGTTGCACTTGCCGGAGTAGCACTTCTGGCACAGTGTGCAGCCAATTGCAACCAGCGCAGCCGTCCCGATATAAACCGCATCTGCGCCCAGCGCTATAGCCTTGGCGACGTCCGCGGCATTCCTTATCCCCCCGCCGGCGATTATGGACACGCGGTTGCGTATTCCCTCGTCGCGTAGCCGCTGATCAACTGCCGCCAAGGCGAACTCAATCGGGATTCCGACGTTGTCTCTTATCGCCTTCGGTGCCGCACCGGTGCCGCCTCTGAACCCGTCGAGAGCGATGATGTCCGCGCCCGCGCGAACCATGCCGCTTGCTATTGCCGGCGCGTTGTGGACAGCCGCAATCTTGACCGATACAGGAACGCTATAGTTCGTTGCTTCCTTGAGTGCGTAAACGAGCATCCTGAGATCCTCGATGGAGTATATGTCGTGCTGGGGCGCTGGAGAGATGGCGTCGGTCCCCTCGGGGATCATCCTAGTTGCTGAAACATCCTTGCTGACTTTTTCACCCGCAAGATGACCTCCGATGCCCGGCTTGGCTCCCTGCCCGATCTTGATCTCGACCACGCGAGCTGAGTTTAGGTAATCGGAACTCACCCCGAACCTGCCGGAGGCCACCTGTACTATGGTGTTCGCGCCGTATTTGCGCAGGCTCGGGTGAAACCCACCTTCTCCGGTATTCCAGAGTGTGCCCAGTTCTTCAGCAGCCTGAGCTAGTGCGAGCTGGACCTGATAGCTGACGGCACCATATGACAGGGCGGAAAAGACTATGGGTGTGTTGATCTGGACTACCGGCGGCAGGGCATCGATCAGTTTGCCTTCCCGGACGCGCAGCGCCTCGGGTCTAGAACCCAGGTAGGTTCTGAGCTCCATAGGTTCGCGCAGCGGGTCGATGGAGGGATTGGTAACCTGGCTCGCGTTGATTAAAAGGCTGTCCCAATATACCGGCGCCTTCTTGTCGTTGCCGGAGCCGGTCAGTATCACTCCCCCGGTTTCAGCCTGTAGGTTTATGTCCTTGACGTGCTCGCCCGACCAGCTCCCGTGAGCCCTATACTGTGCAGGGTTCGGCTTGATTGCCAGCGCACGGGTCGGACACAGCACGGCGCATCTGTGGCAGCCCACACATTTCTCCGGGCGGCTCCGGACCGTGCTCGTGTCCTCGTCCACGTAGTGCACTTCAAACGAACACTGGCGAATACACACCTCACAACCAATGCAGAGCGAATAATCCCGCTCGACTGCAAACTCGGCAAGCCGATTGGATCTGATGGCGAAATCGCTAGCTTTACGCTTCATCCGTATTCCCTCCGCGAGCTGAGACAGCGCCCGCGCCAACGTTGTCGGTCTCGGGATTCGGCTTGGGCAGCAAACCAATTCTGCTCACCACCGGAACACCGCCCCTGGGGGTCCATATGTGGTCTGGGTCTCGCGCCACCAGCCTGATTGAAGCTTCCTCCGATGACACATAGAACATATTCTTGCAGGTAGCAACCGTCAGAGGTCGGAGGCGAATCCTATCCGTCAGGGCAATCATCTGGTCTTGATTGGCTATTACCACGGCAAAAGGACCGTTCATCAGCAGTCCGCCGTACGCAATCCGCAACGCGGCGTGCAAGGCGCGCTGTTCCGCGTCCGTAGAGTCTATTTCGTCCCAAAAAGGCGGTGCCACCACCTTTGCGAACGCATCCGGCGAAAACCCTTGGCGCCGCATCAGCAAATCTACGGCATATGCCATGACTTCGGTGTCGGTAAAAAGTGTGCACCGGTAGCCCAGCGTCTCTAGAAACGCCCGATTGGCGCCGTAGGAACTTATCTCGCCGTTGTGCACCACGCTCCAATTAATTAGGCAAAACGGATGCGCGCCTCCCCACCAAGCTTGGGAGTTCGTCGGAAACCGGCTGTGGGCAGTCCATATGTAGCCCTGATACTCTTCCAGTCGATAGAAATGCGCGATTTGCTCCGGGTACCCGACGCCCTTGAACACTCCCATGTTCTTGCCGCATGAGAAGGCGAACGAATCCGCAATGCTGGTATTCAATTGAAGCACTTTGTCGACTACGAAATCCTCTTCTTCTAGGACGGTTTCAGCGTCGAAAAGCGGTTTCAGGAAATATCGCCATACTTGTGGCTCCCCGGATATCCCCGGGGTTTTGCGAGTCGGTATAGGCTCCGAGCGATCTACCCGGAAATAGTTTGTCAGAAACTCCTCGGTAGCTGGGCGCCCTTGCGGGCTCGTGAACATCACATGAAGCGCGTAGTGGTCGGGCATCTCCGGATACAAGCCATATACGGCAAATCCGGCGCCCAGTCCGTTTCCGCGCTCGAACATGTTTTCCATGGCGGCGAAAACACGATCGCCCGAGAAGCATCGCCGGCTGACGTCCATTACGCCGAATATTGCGCAGGAATTGTAGACCTTGTCTTCGCGATACGGATTGGCAGATGCTTTGAGATCGCTCAGTTCCACGTCAAAGACCTCCCATCAAGCCTTTGTTCGAGCAAGTCGGGCGGAAGGTCAATTAGCCGCAGCGTGCCATCGAGCATCTTTCTCTCAAGTCCGCGAACGTCGACGCCGTCTCGCATAAGTCCGGTCAACATCCCAGTACCGGCAATGTCGGCGACTGCTATCATACCGACAAGCCTATCATTTCTTATGACAAGCTTGCGGTAACTCAAACCGTATTCTTTGGTCAGCACGTCGAACTCGTCGTTTTGATCCTGTATTGCAAGTCCTGCAGACATCACGGGCAGTCCAAGAAAAACTGTCGAGTTCGCGCTCATTCCGACATTGTATGTGGCGTTTCCACCCGCCATGTTGATCCCGGCCACTCGTCCGCCCAGGTATGCGTTCGGTAGTATCGGAACAACCTTGGATTCACCGGTTATGGGCTCGTACGCCTGAGCGATGTCCCCGGCTGCGTAGACACCCGTTACGTTTGTTCGCATGTGGCGATCCACCAGTATGCCTGTCCTGACTTGTATCTGCGTTCCTCTGACCAAGTCGATTCTCGGCCTGACACCGACAGTAACGAAAACACTGTCGCAAACAATGCTTTCACCTGTGCTGAGATTCGCAACCCAGACGTCGTTGGAGTCGCTTCGACCTTCTATGCTTGTGACGCTCACGCCGACAAGGATGTCCACTCCATGACTCTTGAACCATTTTCGGACAAGGTCTGATGCCGTGCGGTCAAGAGTGGTCGGGAGGATGCTGTCCGTTTGTTCGACCACGCTCACCTGCTGACCTATTTCCGCAAGGGCTTCGGCGGTTTTCATTCCGGTAAGCCCTGCTCCGATGACCACTGCCCTGTTTGTGTGAGCCAGCCACCCTTTGGCTCGCCTAGCGTCTTGAATGGTGTTCATGAAGAAGACCCCGGGGCGGTCTATGCCCGGTATGGCCGGCTTCACCGGCGCACCGCCGGCTGCCAAGAGCAGACGCCGATAAGATAGGGATTGTCCTTCTGCCAGGTGCACCTGTTTCGCTTCGGTATCGATGCGATCAACCGGCACCCCGAGCAAGCAGGTGACGTTCATTTGTTCATAGAAGTCGTGCGGGCGATAATAGATTGCTTCCTCGGAAACCTTACCGGCCAGGTAGTATGTGATGAGCGGCCTTGAGTAGGTATGTTCAGCCTCGGCGGATACCACGGCTATGGACGCGTTCGCATCCATGCTCCTGATCGCCTCTATTGCTCCAATGGCTGCCGTGGAGTTGCCTATTATCACGTGGTCGAAGTGGGTGTCAGGCATCGGCTTCCTCGTCGTATTCCATGATTAGCGCGTCATTGGGGCAGTGTTCGACACAAGAGGGAAAGCCCCGGTCCCGGCACATTTCACACTTCAATGCAACGCGTTTTCCGCGGTCGTCGAGCTGGACTGCACCGTTCGGGCACATCAGCACACACGTCCCGCAACCTATGCATCTCGACGGGTCGACCTTGACGATGCCCGTTGTCGGGTCCTTGGACATAGCGCCGGTGATGCAGGCGTAGACGCATATCGGATCCTCGCAGTGTCTGCATTGAATTGCCAGGCTTCGGGCGCCCTCTTGCTCAAGTCGAACACAGGCGACCGTTTTGGTTGCGTCTGCTCGAAACGCCTTGTAAATACTCCGGGAGTCCGAATGCTCTACTTTGCACCAGACTGTGCAAAGTCCGCACGATATGCATGCCTCTGGAACGGGTCTTGCGCGCATAGTTGGTATCCGCCTGTGACCGAATTACTTGCTTCAGAGACGACAAAAGGCGCCACGCACATCCATAGTACGCGGCGCCAACTCTGGCTGCATCTCCTGCTTGGAGCGGCTGAGGCACTACAATGCCTCTGTCATATACAGCTTACCACGTATTCACGCCGGCAGTCAAGCGCGGAGGAGTGGAGCTTGTTGCGATAGAGCACAATTGGCCGCGTTCTCGCCCGTCTGCGTGCTCAGTTGAGGAGCCGCCGATCTTTACATTCGGCGGGTTTTGGGGTAACATATTCGCACGGGGTGAGACGACCCGTTTGGCCGCGGCGATGCCCATTTGGTCACATGGTTCTTTGAGAAGGCGCCTGAGTCTGCGGCGTTGGAACGCGATCGAGGGCCGTCCGACAGGGCGGCCCTTCGCGCGTAGGAGCCGCAACCTGATGCATAGCGGCTGCGGGGCGATGTGCCCGCGTGGCGCAGTTCATGTCACACTCTGTGCGCCGGCCGCGTGGGATCGCGGTTCGCGCAGAGAATGCCCATTCGGCAGTTTGCGTAGTTAGGACCAAACGGCTTAGCACTGAGGGGGTGTGGGTGCGTGCTTCGTATCACCTGTTACGGCGGCGTCAACGAGATAGGCGGCAATAAGATACTTCTCGAAGACGGCGGATCGGCGCTGATGCTCGACTTCGGCAAGCGTATGGGGGCGGTGAACTCGTTCTTCGATGATTTCCTGCGGCCGCGGACGCACTCGTGCCTGCGCGATTTGCTTTCGCTGGGTCTTGTGCCGGAGATTCCGGGCATCTATCGGCACGACCTGCTCCAGCACGCCGGGGTGTGGGATCGGCTGTCCGGAAGCGGTATCCCCGAGCACGCGCGGAGGCTCTTTACCAGCGAGCTGGAAAGCTACGACGACTACAAGAGTCGAACGGATCGGGCGCCCATCGACGGCATCTTGCTGTCGCACGCTCACGCGGACCACGTCCAGGACCTGTGCTTCGTGGATCCTAGAATACCGGTCTACTGCTCGCACGTGACGCTCGCGATTCTACAGGCGGCTGAGGATATCGGCAGAAGCGGCGTCGAGTCGGAGGTATGCGTCACCAAGCAGCGGACCATTACCGAGACCAAGTCGAAAAGCACGTTTCCCGGCTGTCTCGACATAGACAGCAAGTCGACTTCTGCCGAACGCGAGATGTGCGTGATCGAGCCTGGTGCGGTTTTCGAAGTCGGCAGGTTTAACGTCGAGCCCGTCCCGGTCGATCACAGCGTGCCCGGCGCGTATGCATACCTCATCAAGTGTCCGTCGGGCAAGGTCGTATTCTACACCGGCGACTTGCGATTCCACGGGGTCTGCGCGGAGACTACGTCACGACTGCGCGAAAGAGTCGCGGGATTGAGGCCGGACGTCTTCATCACCGAGGGAACGCGCGTCGTGGACAGGAACGGCAAGGAGATTACCGCGGCGGGCGACAACGAGGCCCACGTCGAGCGCGAGATAACCGAGATCGTTCGCGCCTGCAAGGGGCTTGCGATCGTCGACTTCGGCTGGAAAGACACCACTCGTTTTCAAACCATCGCGCGCGTCGCCCAGGCCACGGGCCGCGTGCTGGCCGTTAGTTCCAAGGTAGCCTACCTGTGGTCCAAGCTTCGGCGCATAGACCCCGATACTTATCCGGAGTTCTCTCACGGCGGCTGCGTGCGCGTCTACTTGGAGCGAATCGATTCGATGACCTATTCGCCGGCCGACTACACAAACGCCAAGCACGCGGTCGGACTGTGCGTCGATTGGGGCGCGAGCAGTCAGGATATGCGGAAGGCGTTCGCGGACGGCGACGAGGATTACCTGAACGAACGCCTCTGCCACTACTACGACGGCGTGCGCGCGTACGATATCGCAGCCGACCCGCGCAAGTTCATTCTGCACGCCGGATTCTTCGATATGAACGAGCTCTTTGACGTCGCGCCGCCGCCCGGCAGCGTCTTCGTCAGCGCCGTAACCGAGCCGTTCTGCGACGAAATGGACATCGATCAGAAGAAGCTCAAGAACTGGCTCGACCGTTTCGGAATCGACTACGGCGGCGATGAGATCGAACACCACCACGTCTCCGGCCACGCGAACGGCGAGGACTTGCTTGATTTCATTCGATCGGCCGAGCCGAAACTGGTGATTCCTGTCCACACCGAGCACGCCGCGGCGTTCGTCGATAAGCTCGAGGGCATCACCGTTCGTCCGCCGGAGTTCGGATCGCCGCTTTCTTGCCCCTGAGCACGCGTTTCTTCTATAATCCCCGTGTGGTTACGGGAAAGCGACGATTCGAATATCGCGGATCGCTGCGACCTGCGATCAACGCAACCGGCGTAATTATTCATACGGGTCTCGGCCGAGCGGTGCTGTGCGAGGAGGCGGTCGAGGCGCTGCTGGCGGTCGCGAGCGGGCACAGCACGCTGGAGATCGACTTGGTTTCCGGCAAGCGCGGTTCGCGTCAGCAACACGTTTCTAAGCTGCTCGCGGAGCTGACCGGCGCCGAGGCGGCACTCGTGGTCAACAACAACGCGGGCGCGGTGTTTCTGGCGGTCAACTCACTCGCACGTGATCGGGAAGTGGTTGTCTCGCGGGGGCAGCTCGTCGAGATAGGCGGCTCCTTTCGAATGCCCGACATCGTCCGCCACGCGGGGGCCAGGCTCGTGGAAGTCGGCACGACCAACTGCACGCGCATCGCCGACTACGCCGACGCAATCACCGAAAACACCGGCCTCATTCTTCGCTGCCACCCGAGCAACTTCAGAATAGCGGGCGAATCCGAGGAAACGTCCATCGAGGAGCTTGCGGCGCTCGGACGCGAGCGAGGAGTGCCGGTGATGGACGATGTCGGGAGCGGGGCGCTGGTCGATGTACGCGGCTTCGGTCTGGAATACGAACCGACAGTGCCCGACAGCGTCCGCGCGGGCGCGGACGTGGTCTCTTTCAGCGGCGACAAGCTTCTGGGCGCGTCCCAGGCCGGACTAATCGTGGGGCGCGCGGACATCGTCGGCCTGTGCCGATCCAATCCTCTGGCTCGCGCGCTCAGGATCGACAAACTCACCCTCGCCGCGCTCGAGGCGACGCTGCGCGTATATCGCGACGGCAACCCGTTGACCGATATCCCCGTTCTTGCCTCCATCCATCGTCCTCTGTCCGATATCGAGCGGCAGGCTCACAACTTGGCGCGAGCGATCAACGCCCTCCGCCTTGCCGATCTGAAGGCGTCGGTGGTGGCGGTTGAGTCGCAGACCGGCGGGGGATCTCTGCCGGAACGGAACCTCGAAAGCCGGGCTGTCGCCCTGAAAAGCTCGGCGCTTGATGCCGAAGATTTGAGTAAGCGATTCCGTGGGAACGAGCCGCCGATATTCGGACGGATAGTGCAGGATGCCTTCGTCCTCGACATGCGAGCGGTAACCCCACACGAAGCTCGGCTGATTCTGGGCTGCGTTCGAAACTTGAAGTTATAGCAGCCGCGGAAAAGATGGTTGTGGGAGGGTTCTCCGATCCCAAACCAGACCCGAACCTGTCCTCCTGGCCGCCAAAAGAATAGGTTTCGGGGAAGCCTCCTGGGAGTGCGATTGGCTGCCGCTGCGCGGCCGTTTCACGGAGGATGCGAATGAGCGTTGAGCGTGCTGCCAGGGGCGGTCTGGAGCGTGTTTACGACCAGACCATCGACGCACTTGTGACCGCAGCGGGTCAGCGCGACAAAACCGCCGAAGGACACAGTCGGCGCGTATGCAGATACTGCCTTGCGATCGGAAGGACGATGGGCCTTTCGGACGAGGAGCTCACCGACCTCAGATACGCCGCCGGACTCCACGACATCGGCAAGATAGCGGTATCGCGCAGAATACTCAACAAACTGGGCAAGCTTACAGACCAGGAATTCGAGATCATGAAACAGCACTCGGCGATCTCCATCCGCATTCTGGAGAAGATCGACGGGCTGCGCAACGCCTCGCGTTTGGTCAAGCATCACCACGAACGCTACGACGGCAAGGGCTATCCGGACGGCCTGGCGGGCGAACAGATTCCGCTCGGATCCAGGATCATCGCCGTTGCCGAGGCGTTCGACATTCTTACGTCCGACGTGCCGTGGCGCGACGCCAAAGACCAAGAATCGGCGCTTCGCGAGATCGAGGCCTGCGCGGGCACGCAGTTCGACCCCGCAGTGGTGAGCGCACTGCGCTCGGCGGTCGCCGCGGGGTTCGTCGAGGCGTAGTCCATACAAAACGGAGGAGTGCAGTATGTACGGGTCGATCCGAACCGCACCAGTCGCGGCGGCGCTGGTCTTGGTCGCGGCGGGCGCGGCGTGTTGCTATCCGACGTCACTCAACTACGTTCCCACCGC
>Ga0068707_1003144_pt1 | contig 11580 bp, 9 predicted proteins | sample YNPNPMetaG_FD_66600 | JGI IMG/M metagenome (GOLD analysis project Ga0068707, IMG submission 66600) | Anoxygenic and chlorotrophic microbial mat microbial communities from Yellowstone National Park, USA - YNP NP MetaG | ecosystem: Environmental > Aquatic > Thermal springs > Hot (42-90C) >... | reverse complement strand
TTCCCAGCCGGAGGTTGAAATCGGGCTGGAACAGCATCGAGGTGCGGTAGCGAGGCAGCTTGAGCTGGCGCAGCGCCTGGCGCACGGGGGCGTTCTTCGCCAGCAGCCGCCCGAGCTCGGTTGATCAATGCCTGCACGTAGCATTCGCCGGGGGGAACCTCAGCCAGCGACTCGCGGGGATAGCCCAGCACGGCGCCGTCCATCACCGCCGCTTCCTCCGGCTTGAGCTTCCCGACGTCCGTACCGAAGATCTGGGCCCACTCCAGGCTGTCGCTCACCCGGAAGCGCGGCTCGGGGACGGCGCTCGCCGCCCGCATCAAGAGCAGGCGCCCGTCCACAGGCCGCACACGAAGGGAAGCCGGAAAACAGATCTCAAACCCCGATGTCCGCTTTAAACATACTGTTGCCCGAGATCGGGCGGCAACAGAAGCAGGACAAGCAGGTGGTGTTCCGGTCCGGGCTCAGAGGGCGCCCCGGCGTTGCCGGCGCCGGCAGGATAGCGGGCGCCAAAGCCGCGGTAACCAATGCCGGGCAAACAAGATTCGAGCTTTTAGAGTGTAAGAGGATGGGCAGGTGTTCCCAGAAGTGCCCTTCGGACCGTCTTTTTTCGGCGCTCGAGCTGCCCGGAGGCAGCAGGAGCGCCCGGTCCGGGGCCGTGCCAAAGCGGGTGACGGGCAAAGAACGATGTGGACGATGTGGGGCTTGACCCGAGGGGGGGGTGGGTGTATATTCCCCTTGTCGGGCAGTCCAAAGTGGAGATTCTCATTCCAAGAGATTAAGATCTGGCGTGGTAGAATTCTCGATCAAGGAGACGGCTGTGTCCGAAACCATTCCTGTCGCGCAAGCCCTGGTCTTCGATTCCAACAAGCTCAAGGAGCTTCTCTATAAGGTCGCGGCCGTGCGCCTGATGGCCAACACGACGCGCGCCGACTGGTCACCCTACCAATCGAGTTCGGTTCTGAATGCCCTGTACAACACCTTCGCTCTGCTCACGCTGGGGCGTTACGCCGGCCCGGGTTTTGTCGAAGTCGAGACGGCGCCCTCGCGCAAACTCCGCGAGCAGACCGCCGAGTACTACCCGCGCCTGTGGAAGGAGTTCACGGTGCAGGCCCGCCAGGGCCCGGCGCCCATGAAGGCGTGGCTTGACCGCCAGCAGACGCTGTACCGCGACGACGCGCTGTACTTGCAGCGCATCTTCCTCGAGGCCCGGCAGATCAATCAGCAGGTGGACGAACAGTTGCGAGTGGCCATCTTCCGCCTGGCTGAAGTGAGACTGGTCAGCGAGATCGCATTGGACATACTGGGATTGATCCCCGGGGGTGGGGCTTTCGGCCTTGCTGTGCGCCTGGTGATCGGCGTTGGTTATCCCATCTTCGTGAATGTCCTCGATGACTGGAACCGTGCGGGCCTGGCACAGATGACGCTCTCGGTAGCGTTGAGCTCGGCGGCCACGCGCCTGCCCGACCTGGCGACCGAGGAGGTGGCCGTCAATAAGGCGCAGTTCCTACTGGTGGATAAGCCTTCTATGGAGCTGCTCCGCCTGCGCAACCTGCGCCGCATGACGGGCGGCTTCTCATCGCGCGCCGCCAAGCAGGCTCACAAGGTGAAGGAAATGAACCTGATCATGCGCGGGCTTGGTCTGAAGACGCTTGAAGCCGGCCTGAAAGGCGCGGCTTGCTGGTTTTGTTACAAGGCCTGCCAGGAGAACGCCGAGCAATTCTGGCGCACGCTCGGCGAGCTGGAATGAAAGCGCGCAACGCAGGCCCGTGACTAACTGCCCGCGCGGCCCGAGGGGACTTAATGTTCGCCGGCAGGCCCGCCGCAGCCGGCGCCGCCGGTCCGGGCCGGCGCAGCAGGACTTCCGCCCAAGGGCTCCGCTGGGCCCGGACGGGGGCCAGAACCAGCGCGGGCAGCAACCCGATCAGCCATCGTCGCCTCATAGGGGCCCAGGCCAGCACGTTCGCCGCCTCGTTTCACTTCGGCCGGCCGGACGGGCGGGCCTTGCCTGCCGCTTTCCGCATGACGGAGGGCGGGGCGGAGCCGTACAGGCGGCGGTAGATTTCCGCGTTGCGCAGCACGGCCTGGATGTAAGTCCGGGTCTCCGTGAAGGGAATAGTTTCGATCAATTCCGCCGGGTCCTCGAAAGAGCCCCAACTCAACCATTGCTCCAAGCGGTTGGGTCCGGCGTTGTAAGCGGCCAACGCCGCCTCCAGGCGCCCCCCGTACTTATCGAGCAGCGTCCGCAGATAGTACGTTCCCAGCCGGAGGTTGAAATCGGGCTGGAACAGCATCGAGGTGCGGTAGCGAGGCAGCTTGAGCTGGCGCGCCAGAAGCCGGCCCTGGGAGGGCAGGATCTGGGCCAGACCGTAAGCCCGGGCGGGCGACACCGCGCCGGGGTTGAACTCGGATTCCTGCCGCAGCAAGCCGGCCACCAGGAAGGGATCCAGGTTGTGCCGGCGGGCGTGCTTTTCGATCAGGCTGCGGTAGGGGAAAGGGAACAGCAACCGCCAGAAATGTTCCGGGGCGGCCTCCCAGGCGTACCCCAGATAGCCCGGAACCAGCGGCTTGAGCTGGCGCAGCGCCTGGTGCACGGGGGCTTTCTTCGCCAGCAGCCGCCCGAGCTCGAGGGCGGCGATCTGCGGCTGCCCGTCCGCCCCCGCGCCGAAGCGCAATTCTTCCTCCGCCATGGCGCTCAGCCCGGCTGCGCTCAACAGCCGCGCCCGCTCCAGGCGCAGCCGGCAGGCGGCGTTCGGCCGGAACCCGTCCCCCGGCGGGCGCTCGGGCCAGGCCAGAGTCCGCAGAAAGGCGGCCGCCTGGCCCGAGGCCGGCGCCCCGGCCAGCTCCGGTCGCGCCAGCCGCTCCCGCGCCGCCTGCGCGTAGTAGTAGTTGGGGAAGCGCTCCGTGATCGCCTGGTACCAGACTTTCGCCGCTTCTCTCTGGCCCGCGGCCTCGGCCAACCGTCCCAAAAAGTACAGCGCCGCGGGGGCTTTCTCCGAGCCCGGATAGTTTTTCAAATGCTCGCGCAACATCGGGCCGGCCTCCGGGCTTCTTTTCAGATACCGGCTCCAGGCGACTTTCCAGTGGCAGTAGGCGGTCTCGGCGCCGGGGGGGAAGCCTTCGTAACAAGCGCGATACAGCGGTTCGTATCGCTCCGCCAGATTGTCCAGCAGGTATCGGTTCCCCGCTGAAATCAACGCTTTCAGCCGCCACTCGGAGGCGGGGCGCCGCCGGGCCAGCTCCTCCAGCCAGGCGGTCATCTCAGCCTCGCGGTTCCATCGCCGCGCGCACTCGACCAGGTAGTAAAGCCGCTCAGCCTCGGCCGCCGGGTCCGCCGTATCGAGCGATCGCAGGTAGTCCCAGGCCGCCGCCGTGTCGTAGTCCAGATACAACGCAGCGCCCACGCGGACCCGCGCCAGCTCCCGCTCGCGCCCGCCCAGTTGCGGAATCAGATGCTCGTATTCGGCGCGCGCCCTGCGGTACTGGCGAGCCCTCACCCAGTAGTCGGCCCGCTCGAGCATCTGCTGCGGCATGGGCGGCGGGTAGGCCTCCCCCAGCCGGAGGCGCAGCCGGGCCAGCTCCTTTTGCGCCACCGCCGCCTCGGGCGCAGCCGGATAGCCGTAATAGACGCGCTGGTAGGCAGCCGCTGCGGCCGCCAGGTCGCCGGCCGCCTCGAGCGCGGCCGCCAACAGGGTCTCGCCCTCCGGCTGAGGCAGCAGCGAGGATCGCGCGCGCAGCAAGGCCGCCGCCTGCTCGGGCGCGCCGGCAGCCAGATGGGCCCGGGCGGCCAGCAGCGCGGCCTTGCCGGCCAGGGGCGAGGCGATCGGGCAATGCCACACCGGCTCGAGCTCCGCCAGCGCCTGCCGGTAATTCTTTCGCTGATATTCGACCCAGCCCAGCCAGTAGCCTACATGGTCGGCAAGCTGCTTCAGACCCGGCCGGGCGGCTTTGAGATGGCGAGCGGCCTCCTCGTAGCGCGCCTCCTGCGCCGCTCGCACACCCTGGCCCAACAGGGCGGCCGGGGCGGGTTGCGCCGGCAGGCGGACCGATCCCGGCCAGGCGAGGAAGCCGCAACAAAGCAGACTAAACCAGCGGGCCCGGATAGTCCTTTCCCAGTAAGGCGGCATCCTCATTGGCCAGCGTGCGCACTAACTCCCGGTGAAAGTAATCCACCATGCTGGGCGAAGCGCTCAGGAACTGGGCCCGAAACGCCTCGCGCCCGGCCTCGATCTCCGGCTTGAGCGCGTTGTACAGATCGCGGCGGGCCCGCCCGTCCTGAACGGCTTGGGCCTTGTGGAGGCGCATTTCCGCCACCTGCACGCGCGCGAAGCGCTGCGCCCGCAAATGCAGCTCCTGCTCTTCGCGGGACAACTGCGACCACTCGGGCGGCCGGCGCGGCGGCTGGTCCGGGGCGCGAGCCGGCGCCGGAGTCTCCAACGGCGGCCAGGGCACGCCGCCCCGCGCCGCACCTCCCATGGCCGCCACCAGCTCGAGGCCCCGCAGGTCCAGCTCGGGCTCCGCGCCCTCGACCAGCAATACCGCCGCAGCGCGCTCCTGCGCCCCCATGGGAAGCAACCACGCCCGCGCGGCCTCCTCTTCGCCCAGGAAGGCACTCAGCGGCTCGGAGATTTCCGCGCCGCTGGGCAGCGCAACCACCGGCTCGCCGCTCTCTACCGCCTGTGCGATCGCCGGCGCACCGGAAAGCGGAAAGCGCAAACCGGCCAGACGCGACCCCTGCTCCGCATCGAAACCCAAGACGTCGGCGACCTCGAGCGCTTCGCCCCGCACCACCAGCAGGATCGCTCGGCGGCAGAACAACGCGGCCGCCTCCAGCAACGCCGCCGACCACTCCGCCCGGTTCTCGGCCCGGCGCAGCCGCCGCGCGGCCTCCGCCAAGGCCGCCGCCAATTCCCGGCGCCCTTGGGCCCACGCCGCCTCCCTCTCGGCGGCCAGCATCCGCCCGGCTTGCTCGGCCAGCGACGAAGCCGCAGCGTCCAGTTGCTCTTGAAAGGCGTACTCCAGCGCCCGCCAGAAGGAATCAAGCTGCTCCCGCGCCGCCGCCTTCCGTGCGGCCAGAGTTCCCTCCAGCGCTGCGGACAGGCTCTTTGCGCCGCTCAGCTCCATGGGGAGAATTCGCTTCTCATTGTATCGAATCGCGCCGGGGCCGGCCCGCTCAATGCGCCGCCGGCTCCAACCTGGGCGGCCACAACGTGGCGAGAAGACGCAGTTGTCGGCGCGCTCCCGCGAGCTCGACCATCAGGCGGCCATCCGGCAGGGCGCGCCCTTCGCCCCGGAAAATCTCTCCGCTGTGCACCGCCTCCAGCCGCTCGATCTTCAGCCGCGGGACGCGCCCCGCGAAATGCAGGGAGAAGCGCGCGGCCAGCCAATCAAATTCCTGGCCGGGAGCGAATTCCACCGAGCGGCCCAATACCCAACCCTCGGCGCGCAGGTTCTCCAGCAAGTCCTCGCCCAGCCCTGAGGTCTCCAAGAAGCCCTCAGCGCTCCAGCGTCCCCCGCTCGACGCCCAGGGACCCAACGCTCCCGTCAGCCGGTAGGCCGGAGCGCCCGCCCGCAAGTCCGCCGCCAAGCGCCCGGTCAGCCCGCCCTCGGGCAGCCGCGCCTCCAAGCCCGCGATCTCCACGCGCAAGCCGTCCCACTTCAGGCGGCCCCGCACGGGCCCTGCCACCGGCGCTCCGTTCCAGCGCAGAGAGGCCACTTGAAACTCGCCCTCCAGCCGGCGATCGCGCAGCCAATCGGGCGCGCGCCCCAGACGTAAGGCCCGCGCCAGCAGGCCGCGCCGCCGGTCCAGGGTGGGCGCCAGCAGGCGCTCCAGCTCGCCAGCTTCCAGCTCACCCACGCTCAGGCGGAAGCGGTGCGGGCGCGCGCCGCTCGCCTCATAGCGGTAGTCGCCCTCCAGGCCGGCCTCCCCCACTCTGCCGCGCAGGCCCACGATCGCGGCGCCCTCCGGCGTGAGGCGGATCTCAGCCTCTTCCAGCCGCAGCGCAGAGGCCAAACCCGGCAGGGCCATCTCGGCGCCGCGCACCTGGATCCGGCCGTTCCACCGCCCGGCCTTCCCTGCCCTGCGTTCGTAACGTAACGCGCCGCCCCATGCCCCGCCGCGGCAGGCGTTGAGCACAGGCACGGGTTCCAGTCCCGGCAACACGCCGCCGCCCCGGGCTGCGACGGGCGAGCCCTTATCGGCCAGTTTCAGGCTCAGCCCGGACCGCTCCCAAGCCCAGGCCCCCTCCAGGATCAAGGAAGTCTTGTCCGCTCGCTCCAGCGCGCCCGGTCCGAAGCGCAGCTCGCCCCGATCCAGCCGCAGGGGAAGGCGCGCGCAGGCCAGCGCCTCCCAACCCGGCGCCGCCAGCCGGGCCGCGCTGAGCAGCATCGCCCCGCGCAAGCCCGAGGCCGGGGAGTAGCCGGCGCCCCCTGACAGGACTCCCTTCAGTTGTACGCCCTCCGGCAGCGAGGCCCCGGCGACCCGCAGCCACTCGCCGGCCGACTCCAGCGGCCAATCCTGAAAGGCGGCCAGCACGCCCCAGCGCGGCTGGGAGAGGTAATCGAACATCCGGAGGCGAACCCGGAGCGGAGAGTCCTTCAGGGGCGAAGCCTCCAAGGTCAGCCTCTGGCCCGGCAGATCCAGCCGCCCCCGGTAGTCGAATTCCAGATCGGCGCCCCAGGCCGGCATCAGGTCCCAGCGACGGAAGCCTCTCAGTTGCGCCCGCCCGGCGATCTCCAGATCCGAAACCGGGCCGCCCAGCAAGGCGCGCGAGGTGACCTGTCCGCGCAAACCGAGATCGCGGCCCGCCAGCAGCGCGCTGATTTCCTCCAGATAACTCCGCTCCAATTCCAGGGCCAGTTCGAGGCGCCCGCCCGGCGTCCACCGCCCGCGGCCGGCGATGCGCCCCAAGCCTTGCGCAGGGCGGTCCGTGCGGGCCGGCTCGCCCGAGAAGCGTACGCTCCAAGGCCCGCCCGGATTGCGGGGAGGGTTCAGGTCCAAATCGGCGTTGGTGACATAGAAAACCGACTTGACATCGCCCAGTTTGAAGTTGATCCGGCCGGAACGGACCAGAATGCGGGGCAACGCGACGCCGGGCGCGGCCCCGGCCAGGCTGCGCTCGAGCAAATCTTCGAAGTTCCAGGCTCCCTCGGCAGGTTTGGTGAGATTCACGCTGGGTTCGACCAGGGTCAGCGAAGCGAACCCGAGCCGGCCCGTCCACAGGCTGCTGAGCGCCACACGCGCCTCCAGGGCGGTTACATAGGCCAGCGGCTCGCGCCCCACCCGCGGATCCTCGTAAATCACCACATTGCCCAGAGAGAAGCCCGGGCCCCGCAGGACCTCCAACCGCACCTGGCCGATGCTGACGCGCCGGTGCAGCTCCTTTTCCAAGCCGGCCTGAATCCGGCGCGCGTAGCGGTCCAGGTTCCACCAAGGCGCCGCCAGAGCGATCAGCAACGCCGCGAGCGTGGCCGCCCCCAAGCCCCGCCGGATCGTCTTGCCGCTGAGCTTCATCGGGCCCGATCCCGCAGCCGCCGGTAGGCCTCCGGGTCGTCGGCGTCCTCGGCCACGCCGGGATCCTCCACCTCCAGATAAAGGATCTCGGCCTGATGGCGGCGCAACACGGCGCGGGCTTGCGAGTCGGCCGGCTCGCGGAGCATTTCCGCCGCCAAAGCCGGCGCGCAGCAGACCGGGTGTCCGCTCCGCCCACGGTAGCGCGGCGCCAGCGCTATCGGCCTCTGCGCGCGGAAGGTGCGCACCAGCGCGGCCAGGGTCTGGGGGCGGACGGCCGGATAGTCCACCGGCGTGAACAGAAAGCCTTCGGCCTGCGCGGGCAAGGCGGCCAGCGCGCATTGCAGCGAGCTGAACTGGCCCCGCTCGGGCGCCGGATTCCAGAGCAACTGCGCCTGCCGGGCGCGCCGCAGGCCGGCGCGGATCTCGTCCCCCCCGTAGCCCAGCACGACCAGCACCGGTGCGCACTCGGCCGCCAGCAGCCCGATCAGGCGGTCCAGAAAGGTTTCGCCTTCAAACTCCAGCAGCGCCTTGGGCCTCCCCATGCGCCGGGAAGCGCCCGCCGCCAGGATGATACCGGCCAGGCTCACTTTAGCAAATGGCTGAAACGCCCGCTGAGAAAGATGGATTTCGACAGCTCGCGCCAGCAGGACTGCGGCTGCCGGCGCACGGCGATCATTTCGGCCACCACCGAGACCGCGATCTCCTCGGGCGTCACAGCGCCGATCTCCAAGCCCATCGGGGCATGGAGGCGCTCGAACGCCTCCGCCGGCACGCCTTCCTTCTCCAGCTCCTTCACCACCGCGATCACCTTGCGCTTGCTGCCGATCATGGCCACGTAGCGGGCCGGAGTGCTCACCGCCCAGCGCAGCACCAGCATGTCATCGCGGTGCCCGCGGGTCGCGATGATCAGGTAACAAGCCTCGTTGACTTCCAGTCTGCCGAAGGCGCTCTCGTAAGGCTCGGCGTAAATCTCGCTGGCCTCCGGGAAGCGCTCCCGGTTGGCGAAACTTTCCCGGTCGTCCACGATGACGGTGGCGAAGCCGGCCAGGTGCGCTATTTTCGAGAGGCTGCGGGAAATGTGCCCGGCGCCGAACAGAATGGCGCGCGGCTGGGGAAGAACCGGCTCGATATAGACCTCCAATTGGCCGCCGCAGATCAGGCCGTTTTCGTAGGCGGCCTCCTGATTCAGGTTGAAGGTGAGATAGCGGGGCGTCTCGCTGCGCAAGGTCTCGCGGGCCGCGTCCCACACCTCGGCCTCGACGCAGCCGCCCCCGATGGTGCCCAGCGTGGAGCCGTCCTCGCGGATCAGCATCTTGGCGCTGGGGAAACTGGGGATCGAGCCGCGCGCCTGGATGATGGTGGCCAGAGCGCATTTGCGCCCCTGGCGGCGCAGGCGCACCAGCTCCTCGTAGACGTCCACCGAGGCGATTATAGCACCGGGACCGGCGGGGGCCGGCGCCGGGGCGGCCGCCGCATCGAAACATAAACGCTCGGCTCTGTTTTTTCCGCCCCGCCTGTGCTATCATCCATCCCAGAACAGGCGGAGGAAGCTCCAGGCATGGCGGCGGCCCTGATTTTCGACCTGGACGGCGTGATCGTGGATTCCAACCCGATCCACGTGCTGGCCTGGCGCCGGTACCTGGAGGCCTGCGGCCGCCGCCTGCCCCCGGGGGCGGATCGCCTGATCTTCGGGCGCCGCAACGATCAGATCGTCCGCGACCTGTTCGGCGACGGCCTCAGCCCGGAGCAGATCGCCGCCCACGGCGCGGCCAAGGAAGCGCTCTACCGCCGACTGATGGGACCCTTGCTGCGGGAGCGCCTGGTCCCTGGCGTGGCGGACTTCCTGCGCCGGGCCCGCTTGCCTGCCGGCTTGGCCAGCAACGCCGAGCGGGCCAACGTGGACTTCGTGCTGGATCAGGCCGGGTTGCGCCCTTATTTCCGCGTGGTGTTGGACGGCGCCCAGGCGGCGCGGCCCAAGCCCGATCCGGAGATTTACCTGGAGGCGGCGCGCCGGCTGGGCGTGCCGCCGCAAGCCTGTGTGGTCTTCGAAGATTCCCCCGCCGGGGTCCAGGCGGCGCGAGGGGCCGGAGCCCAGGTCGTGGCGGTGCGCACTACCTATCAGGAGTTCGCCGGTGCCGAACTGGCGATCCGCGATTTTCTGGATCCGGAGCTGGAGGCATGGCTGCGGCAGCGCGAGCGGGCGCACTGACGGGCTGGGCGGCGCTGCTACCTGCGGCGGCGCCGGCGGCCGCCCCGGTGGCGGGGGCCGACGCGGGGCGGCATTGGGAAGTCAACCTGGCCCTGTTCCTGGCCGTGTTGGCGGCGCTGAGCCTGACCCTGGCGCTGTGGTGGGCGCGGGGCCGCCGGCTGGAAGCGCAGCGCACGATCATCCGAACCCTGCTGGGGCTGGGCGAGGAGCTGCTCGCGGCGGGCTCCCCCACCGATCTGCTCCAGCAAATTCGCGCCGTCCTGCCGGGCCTGCTGGGAGTGACGGGCGTTCGCCTGTGGGTTCACAACCGGACGGCCCACACGCTGGAAGAGGTGGAAGGCGGTCCCGACGCGCGGCCGCTCTCGATCTCGCTGGAGCGGCCGGAAGGGCTGATCCCCTCGGGCGCAGCGGCCTGCTTTCGCAATCAAGCGCTGCTGGCGGTCCCCGACACCCGCCGGAGCCCGTTCCTGCGCGACAAGCAGGAAGCCCGGCGGATTCGCGCCGTGATGTTCGTGCCCATGCTGGCCCAGGCGGAGGTGCGCGGGGTGCTGGAAATCCACGACGCCCGGCAAACGCACCCCTTCGGCCCCGACGAGCAGATGATGGCCCAGCATCTGGCCAACCAGGCCGCCATCGCTCTGCGGCTGATGGAGGAGCAAACGGTGCGCGAGCAGCTCTCGCGCACCGAGCGGCTGGCGGCCGCCGCCCAGTTGCTTTCCGGCGTGGCGGGAGAGCTGCGGGCGCCGGTCGAGGCCATCGTGCGCCTGACCGAATCCTTCCTCTACCGCCGGCGGGGGCCGGTAACCGAGGAAGAGATGCGCGCCATCGCAGTGGAGGCCGAGAAGGCGGCCGGCATCCTGGCTCGCTTGGTGTCGTTCAGCCGTCCCGAGCGGCGCGAGGCCAAGCCGGTGGATTTGCGCGACCTGCTGAGCAGCCTGATTGAATTCCGCCGTCAGGAATGGGCCCTGCGCGGCTTGGAGGTGCGCGAGCTGCTGGGGCACGAACCGGTCTGGGTGCTGGGCTCGCGCGGCCAGCTCGAGCGAGTGTTCCTGAATCTGATGGTGCATGCCGAGCAGGCGCTGGCGGATTCGGCCGAGAAGCGCCTGAGCATCAGCCTGAGCGTGCTGGCCCGCCGGGCGCTGGTCGAGATCCTCTACACCGCCGCCGCTCCCAGGCCGCGCACCGCAGAGGAGCGCACCGACACCGGGGTGCTGATCGAGGGCGTGGTGCGGGGCATCATCCAGAGCCACGGCGGGGAAACGCGGCTGGTCCGCTTGCCCGGCGCCGGCTCGCGCATGGAGGTCGAGCTGCCCCTGGCCCCCGAACGCGCCACCGCACGGCCCGGCCTGCTGGGCGAGAACTTCACGCCTCGCCTGGCCACCGTGTTGCTGGTCGAGCCCGACGGCAGCGCGCGCGAGAAACTGCTCGGCCTGCTGAGCCGGCGCGGCTATCGCGTGGTTCCCGTGGGCAGCGCCGAGCAGGGCGTCGAGCTGGTTCAGCGCCTGCGTTTCGACCTGGTCTTTTGCGCCTCCCAATTGCCGGGTTTGAACTGGCTGGACTTCTTTCAGACCATTCGCCGCCGCATCGCCGCCTTCATCCTGGTCACCCAGGGCTACGATCCCGAGCTCGCCGGCAGCCTGCCCGAGGGGGAGATTCACCTGCTGCCGCGCCCCATCGTCGAGCTCGAACTGGAGCGCCTGCTGCTGGCTTTGGAATCCACTCTCCAACCCGCCTCGCACAGCAGCAATTTCCCAAACTCCTCTGAGCCGCGGGCGTAAGTCGTAGTCCGCCCAGTCCGTTGGCCAGGCGGCGAGTTCGGGGGTCATTTTTGCAAATCTCAGCGAGGCGCAACGAGGGGCTT
>Ga0068707_1003142_pt1 | contig 11583 bp, 10 predicted proteins | sample YNPNPMetaG_FD_66600 | JGI IMG/M metagenome (GOLD analysis project Ga0068707, IMG submission 66600) | Anoxygenic and chlorotrophic microbial mat microbial communities from Yellowstone National Park, USA - YNP NP MetaG | ecosystem: Environmental > Aquatic > Thermal springs > Hot (42-90C) >... | reverse complement strand
CCCGTTGCCCGACCCCGTTGCCCCCGATACCAATCAAAAAGCGGAGGGGGTGTCCCCTCCGCTTTTCCGGCCTGCAACCAGGAGCTACATCGTGTAAACCGCGGGCTTGAGCACGCCGATAAACGGCAGATTGCGGTATTCCTCGGCGTAATCCAGCCCGTAGCCCACTACGAACTCATCCGGCACCTTGAAACCGTAAAAATCCACCGGAATCTCCACCTCCCGACGTGACGGCTTGTTAAGTAGCGAGCAGATGCGCACGCTCGCCGGATGGCGCGCCTGGAAATGCCGCAAAATATAGCTCAGCGTCCGGCCCGTATCCACAATGTCTTCCACGATGATCACGTTCCGGTCCTGAATGTTGGTCTCCAGGTCCAGCAAGATACGCACGATGCCGCTGCTCTTGGTCGAACGTCCGTAACTGGAAACGACCATAAAATCCAACTCATGGCGGAACTTCAGATGTCGCGTGAGATCCGCCAGGAACATGAAAGCCCCCTTCAGAATGCACACCAGCACCGGGCGATCCGCATCCGTATAGAAGGCATTCATCTCATCCCCCAGCTCGGCGATGCGCGCCTGCAGCTCCTCTTCGCTGATGAGGATTTTTTCAATATCATCGTACATGCTCATGGGATTCCTCCTACTTCTGATACGCCTGAGGTTTAAGGGCAGCAATGTAAGGCAACGTGCGGAAGCGATCCGCAAAATCCAGGCCATACCCGACCACCCAGACATCGGGGATGGTAAAGCCCAGATAATCCACCGGCACCGGCACCTTACGGCGTTCGGGCTTGCTCAGCAACACACACGTGCGGAGCGAAGCAGGCCCGCGCGCAGCGAACAGACGCTGCAGATAAGCCAGCGTATACCCGGTATCCAGAATGTCCTCGACCAGCAGCACATGCCGACCGGCAACATCCGCGCGGGTATCCATAATCAACCGCACCGCCCCAGTTGCCTGAGCTGTGTCGGCATAGGTGGAAAGGGCGATGAAATCCATCCGATGGGGCACGGTGAGGCGCCGGGTCAGATCGGCCATGAAAATAAAAGCGCCTTTCAGCACCCCAATCAGCATAAAATCCTCGTTCCGAATGCCGGCGTAATCCGCACTGATCTGATCCGCCAGCTCCTGAACCCGTTTCTGCAACGCAGCCTCATCCAGCAAAATGTAATCCACGGAATTGGGAAGCATACCCCCTCCTGACCGTCGCTAACTACGGCGCCGCACCACGTGACAGCCACGGCAGCGGGCCTGATACACCTCATCCGCCCCGACCAGCACCACAGGGTCATCCTCATAGGCCGGCTCACCGTTGATCAGGCGTTGGGAGCGGCTGGCCGGCCCCCCACAAACCGCGCAGATAGCCTGCAGCTTATCCACCTGCTCCGCGATAGCCAGCAGGGCCGGGACCGGCCCGAAGGGTTCCCCGCGAAAATCCATATCCAACCCGGCGCAGATCACCCGCTTTCCCGCGTCCGCCAGCTCGGAACACAGGGGCACTATCCCCTCATCGAAGAATTGCACCTCGTCAATAGCGATCACCGTCGCTTCGGGGTCGAGCCGGGCGCGCAGCTCGGCGCTATCGCGCACGGCCATGGCCTCCTCACGGACCCCGCTGTGCGAAGCAATGGCCGTCTGATGATAGCGGGTATCCAGAGCGGGCTTAAAGACCTGGACCTTCTGCCGGGCGATTTGCGCGCGCCGCACCCGACGAATCAGCTCCTCGGTTTTGCCGCTGAACATACTGCCGCAAATCACCTCAATCCAACCGCCGCTGGGAATCCCGTACAAAACCGCACCTCCCGACTGGGAATGTTCAAATGGGGTGAAGCGTAAAAATGAAAAAGGGCAGGGGAAAGGCTCCCCTGCCCTGACCAGACGTCTTTAAGCGGCGTCGCCTGGAAGCGAAAAACCGCGCGAGCGCAGAGTGCGCTTAATGGTAGCCAGGGCTTCCAGACCAATGCCCTTGATGGCCGTCAGGCCCTCATCGCCCTTGTCCGCAAGCGTACTCAAGACATCGCCGACCGTCTGCAGGCCTGCGCCCTTGAGCAGTTTTTCAATGTGAGCGCCCAGTTCCAACGTTTCCAGGCCCATCATCTGGGGATCGGTGCGGCTGCTCTGGCGCACTTCCATCTCGCGCAGACGCTCCTCACGGGCGCGCAGGCGGCTCATAAAGCGATCCACCTGACCCGCCGTATCCACGATGCGCTGCTCGCCGGTGAAGAAGGGATGACAACGCGAGCAGACATCCGTCTTGATCACGGGCACCGTAGCCCCCACCTTCCAGGTGTTTCCGCAAGCGCAAATCACCTGCGCTTCAGGGTACCATTTGGGATGCAGTTTGGGTTTCATGCTTGCGCGCCTCCTTCGGCCGGATAAACACTGACGACCTTGCGCCCGTGATACTGCTCAAAGCGCACCACCCCGTCGCACAGAGCGTAAAGGGTGTAGTCCTTGCCCATGCCGACGTTCTGGCCCGGCTTGAAATGCATCCCGACCTGGCGCACGATAATATTGCCGGTGATCACCTGCTGACCACCGTACTTTTTGACCCCGCGACTCTTGGGGCGACTATCGCGCCCGTTCGTTCCGGTAGACTTTTTGCGAGCCATCTCTTCCTATGCCCCCTTCACAATCTCGTCAATGCGCAGGCGCATATAGGTCTGGCGGTGACCCTGGTGACGGCGATAGCGCTCCTTGGGGCGATACTTAAAGATGCGAATTTTCGGCCCCGCAAATTCCTCTTCAATGGTCGCCAATACCTTAGCACCCGCAACCCGCGGTGTACCGACCAGCACCTCATCGCCATCCACGATCATATACACGTCCTCGATGGCGACCTGCGTTCCCACGGTTTCGGGAAGGCGCTCGATGACGAGGCGATCCCCAACTTTTGCCTTATATTGATGAGTTCCCGACTTGATTATGGCGTACACGCTTTCCTCCCCAATACACAATCGGAGCCGGCCCTCTCAGGTCCGGCGACTATGAGATTATAATGAGGATAGGAAATTTGTCAACCGCGGAGCGGCCCGCTCCAGGCGCCGGCGGATGCCGGCCCAATGGGTCGCCGGCCAGGTGATGCGCCCGCAGCGCGGACAGCGCCGGAAACGGGTCTGCGTCCGGGCCACATACGGGGGGACATAAGGCGCCGCCTCTGCCGACGTGAGGGATTCCAGAGGGACGTTGCACTCCATGCAGCGCGGTTGGGTGTGTTCATCCGGATAGCCTACCGTATCCAACACCTGCCGCAACTGCTCATCCAGGTGCTCCGAGGTGATGAGCAGGACAGAAAGGCCGCGGCGGGTGGCCAGGCCATGATCGCGCGTGAGCAACAGGCGTCCCTCGGCCCGCGCGCGGGCCGCCAGCGCTGCATCGTCCAGCAGCGCGTACTCCACATCGAAGCCCAGCAGGCGCAACCAGCGCGCCAGCTTTCCCAACATGGCATCAGCTATCATCCGCGGCGGTTGCTCCATCTCCGCATTCCCTCCTGCCACAGTGTAGCACAGGCTGCTTTTCCGACAACTCGCCCCCACGGGACCGCGGACGTCCACGTCCGCCAGACCAAGCCGTTCGCCCCCACGGGAATTCATGCTAAACTTTGATCAATTCATAATACAGGAGCGGGACATGGCTAAAGCGGAGACTCGCTGGGTATGCCAACAATGTAACTGGAGTTTTGCCCGGCCATTGGGACGTTGCCCGCACTGCGGGGCCTGGGATTCGCTGGTGGAAACGGTCATCGAGCCGGAGGAAGGGGGGATAAGCGCGCCACGCGCTTCTGGACTGCGGACGCATCCGGAGCCCCTCAGCGCGGTGGAGACGCAGGATGCGCAACGCATCCCTATCGCCCTGGGGGAGTTCGCACGGGTCCTGGGCGGCGGCCTGGTCCCCGGTTCGCTGGTCCTGATTGGCGGGGAACCGGGCATCGGGAAATCCACCCTGCTGCTGCAGGTGGCCGCCCTGTTGGGCACGCCGGCGCTGCCGGTGCTGTACATCTCCGGCGAAGAATCGCCCCGCCAGGTCAAGATGCGGGCCGAACGCCTGGGCCTCCCCGGCGAGGCGATCCACCTCCTGCCCGAAACGGAGTTGGGCGCCGTGTTGAGCGAGGCGGAGGCGCTGCTACCCCACCTCCGGGCGGTGATTGTGGATTCCGTTCAGACCATGCAGGCCGAGGAGCTCAGTTCCCCGCCGGGCAGCGTGAGTCAGGTGCGCGAATGCGCCACCCGTTTCCAGCGCTGGGCCAAACGTACCGGCGTGCCCGTATTCCTGGTCGGTCACGTCACCAAAGAAGGCGCCCTCGCTGGCCCCAAGGTGCTGGAGCACATTGTGGATACGGTCCTGTACCTGGAAGGCGATCGCTTCCACACCTACCGCCTGCTGCGCAGCGTCAAAAACCGCTTTGGCGCCACCTCAGAAGTGGGCGTCTTCGAGATGCGCGATGAGGGCCTGACCGAGGTACCTGACCCCTCGGAGATTTTCCTGGCCGAAAGGGCGGTTAACGTGCCCGGCTCGGCGATTGCGGTGACCATGGAGGGCGCCCGGCCTCTGCTGGTCGAGGTGCAGGCCCTGGTCAGCCAGAGCAGCTTCGGCAATCCGCGCCGGACCAGCAACGGCATAGATTTCAACCGCCTGCTGCTGGTCATAGCCGTGTTGAGCCGACGGGTCGGCCTGAGATTGGGGGATCAGGATGTCTTCGCCAACGTGATCGGCGGCCTGCAGATCGAGGAGCCTGCCGCCGATCTGGCCCTGGCCGCGGCCCTGGCTTCCAGTGTGCGGGATCGGCCCATCGCAGCGGATCTGGCGGTCATCGGCGAAGTCGGCCTTTCGGGCGAGGTGCGCTCGGTCGGTCAGCTTGATGCGCGCCTGCGCGAGGCGGCCCATCTGGGGTTCCGGCGCGCGATTGTTCCCCGTCCGCTCAGCCGCCAGAAGCTCAAGCTCCCTGAAGGCATCGAGGTTATCCCGGTGCGGTCGGTAGGCGAGGCGCTGGAAGCTGCTCTGGTGCGCGGTTAACTCTCGTCTGCCGGAAGCCCGGCTTCGGCGGGCAGGCACAGGATGAAAGAGACCCCTGGTCCCGCGGCCAGGAGTCGAACCCAGCCCCGATAGGTCGCCGTGACATAGCGTAAAAAGCCCCAGCGCATGGTCCAGCCCAGCAGCGTCAGGCCCTGGGCCACCATCTCTGACGGCAGGGGATCGCCCGTGCTCAGTTTGAGGACCGTATCTACCGGCAACTTCAGAGGAGAACACGCCACCTGAAGCACAACCAGCGTACGCTCCTCTTCTGTTTGCGTGAAGGCGCGCACGGTCAAAGTTCCCCCTGGCGCGGTGATCTGCCGGGCATTGGCCAGGAGATAGCCCAGAGCGGCCTTGATCAGCTCCATATCCGCTATCACCGCCGGCAGGTTTTCCGGCAAGCGCACCTGCGTGATGACGCCCCCTCTCTGAGCTTCCAACAGATAGGGCTGAAGCAGCCAGGAAAGCATTTTGAGCAGGTTCAGCCGGGTCGGCGAGGGCACGGCCGGGCGGGCCGTCAGGCCGATCATCTCGATCAGTTGGCTCAGGTATTGCGCCATCACCTCACTCAAGTGATGTAAATCCTGAGCCGCGTCGGCAGCTTCAGCCGATAGCCGTTCAACCTGCGTCTGTAACGCCAGGAGCAGAGCGCTCAGGTCCTGCGCGCTCGCTCTGAAAAACATGTCCTTGAGCCGCGCCGTCTCCTGAAGCTGCCGGTGAAGCTGCTCCAGCGTCGCATGGTCACGCCGCACCTGACGATAGAGCTGACTGAGTTCCTCGGCGTAAATCACCAATTGATCAGCTGGCATGGCGCCCAAAACCGACTTCTGCGGCTGCCATTCACGCCCCGGCTCCCCCTTCAAGACGTGCTGGAGCAGTTCCAGCAATTCGGTAGGGCTGAAAGGCTTGGTCAGGTACTGCTCAGCGCCGGCGATAAGCCCGCGCATCCGATCCTGCGGGGTTGAACGGGCGCTGACCATGATGATGGGGATAGAAACGGTGGCGGGCTGAGTCTTGAGGGTCGCACATACGTCAATGCCGCTTCGCCCCGGCAGCATTACATCCAGCAGGATCACATCAGGATGCAGACGCCGGGCTACTTCCAGTGCCTCTTCCCCGTTGTGGACAACGGTCACCTCCATGCCGGCGTTGCGCAGGGTTGCGGCGATGGCTTTGGCTAACAGGGCCTCATCTTCAACAACAAGGATATGGGGCGCCACCGGCCCTCCTTTTCACTCCGTGGTCTTTGGGGCCAGCGCCTCTTCCGGCCCGGCCGTTTCGGCCAGAGGCAGCCAGACCGTGAAGGTGCTGCCCTGGCCCACCGTGCTTTCTACCGTTATCCTGCCCTTATGCATCTGCACCAACTCCCACACGATAGCCAGTCCCAGGCCTGTGCCCTGAATCTGCTGATGCTGCGGCTCACTGCCCCGATAGAAGCGCTCAAAAATATGGGGAAGCTCCTCCTGCGGGATGCCTATGCCGGTATCCTGAACGCTGACCACTCCCCAGCGTTCCGCGTCCTGCCCGGCTGTCTGGACCCGCACCCACACCTGGCCGCCCGCCGGTGTGTAGTTCAGGGCGTTTTCCACCAGGTTATTCAGCACCTGCGCCAGCTTTTCCCCATCCCCCAGCACCAGCACCGGGTCTGAACCCGCCTCCAGCTCCAGCGTAAGGTGGCGGACATGGGCCAGGGCCTGATGGGAACGCCGCACGTCTTCCGCCACCTGCCTCAAGTCAAGCGGCTCAAGGCGCAGAGCTACCCGACCGGCATCAAAGCGGGAAAGGGTGAGGATGTCCTCAACCAGCCGGGCCTGCCGCCGCGCTTCCGCTTCGATGGCCTCCAGGTATTCGCGCCACTCATCCCCCTGCGTTTTCTTGAGCAGCGCGGCATAGAGCAGAATGGTGGTCACAGGCGTCCGCAACTCATGAGAAACGTTGGAGACAAACTGCGTTTTCATCCGATCCAGCGCCTTGAGTTCCGTGATGTCGTGAAGCGTGATGAGAACCTCCCCCGCCTGATGATCCCGAATGGGCACAGCCAGCGCCTCCAGGTCGCGCGCCCTCAGGCGAAGCCCAGCCTTCGGATGCAGGTCCGCGCGCGCGGCCAGATCGCGCAAGAGCGCATAGAACTGTTCGCGTTCCGCTCCGGTAGCCTCCCGCAGCCAGGATTCAGCGGTGGCGTTATAACTTTCCACCTGTCCCGCCGGGCCGAGCACCAGGATGCCATCGGCTGAGCTTTGCATCACCGCCTGCAGACGGGCGTACTGCGCCTGCACCTGTTCGGTCAGGCGCAGGCGCTGATAGCTTAGGGCGATCTGATCGGCCATGACCTGCAGGCTGAGCGCGTGGCTTTCATCAAAAGCGTTCAGCTGCGTAGATTGCACATCCAACACGCCGATGATGCCCTCCGGAGTGCGCAAAGGCAGAGCGATTTCAGAGCGCGTATCAGGCAACAAAGGATTGAAACGGTGCCGCACGTCCTGTTTTACATCCAGGCTGCGTACTGTGCTGCCGGTGCGCACCGCGGTTCCAACCAGGCCTTGCGAGACGGGCAGCTCCGCGTCCAGCGCCAGGATCTCTTGCGCAGCATGTCCGGCCGAAGCCACCCGCCGCAACAGGTGCGGATTTTCCGCATCCACCAGGAACAGGGTGGCATGGTACATACCCAAGCGTTCGACGATGAGCTCAACCGACTTTTGCAGCATGTCGCTTAAGGTCAGGCTGGCGTTGACATCGCGCGCCACCTCGGCTTCGAGCTGTTGCAGGGCCGAACGCCTTTCCAGGGCTGCGGTACGCTCGGCGACGCGCAGCTCCAGGAGTTGAGCGTGCTCCTGAAGTTTTTCATACATGACGGCGTTTTCCAAGGCAATGGCGATATAAGCCGCAAACCCGCTCAGGCGTTGGGCGTCCTCCGGGGCAAACCGGCCAGGCTGCGTGCTGTTGACGTTGAGAAACCCCCGCACCTTGCCACGGGACACGATCGGCGTCCCCAGATAAGCGCGCACCGTATGGGTAGCGCCCTGCCAACGCGCATCCTGGACGGTATCCTGCACCAACACCGGCTGCTGTGTTTCTGCCATAATCTGCAGGAGCGGGAAATCGGCCAGGGCCAGACGTTCATCGCGAATCACCCGCAGGCCCAGACGGTCACGCCGGCGCACAACGCGCGCCCAGCCAGGAGCAGCTTCATCCATCAGCATGATGTTGAAGGCATCCCCAGCTACCACCCGTTCTGCCTGCTCCATGATGCGGTCGAGCACCGTGTCCAGGTCCAGGTGTTGGACCAGCACCGTGGCGGCTTCCAGCAAGGCCGAACTCCAGGCGTGCTGCGCCCGTTCAGCTTCGTACAGATGCGCCCGTTGCCAGGCCACGGCCAACAACTGCCCGGCGTATTCCACCAAAGCCAGGTCCTCCTGCGTAAAGGGCCGGGCAGCGATAAAGCGATAGCATTCTAAAAGCCCGACCAGTTCGTCATTCAACCAGATCGGTTGGACGATGCCAGATTGCAACCCAGCTTCTTTCCACCCGGCCACGGCTTCTTTCTGCGAGGCATAGTCGTTCACCACAATCCCGTAGCCCGCGCGCACGGCCCGGCCAGTAATGCCCTGCTCAACCGGCCAGGTTTTCCAATGCGGGGATTCCGGCAGGCCAAGGTGATAGGGCTGGACGAAAGCCTGACGCGCAGCGTCGTAGAGGGCCACCATGCCACTTTCGGCTTCCACCAACTCCAAAACCAGCGGGAGAAAGGTCCGCTGCAAGGCCGCCAGTTCGCTTTCCCGGTTCAACAAGCCGGCCAGGGTCGTGAGACGGCGCTGCTGCTCCAGATAGCGCGTCTGCAGCGCCTGCAGGTGCAGGCTATCCAACACCCCACTGATGCGCTCGGCCACTTCCGCCAGAAGACTGAGGTGCTGTTCGCTGAAAGCCTGGGCAGACGAGTGATAGTAGCTCAGGTACCCCCACATCCCCCCCGCCTGCTTGCGGAGAGGCAGATGAAGCACCGAACGAATGGGAAAGGGCTCATGCTCCGGCCTTTTCCTCCAGCGCCTGTCGGTTTGCGTATCGGCCACCAGCAAGGGACGATCCGGCAGCTCAGCCTGGATACACGGAACCTCTCCTCCCCGGAGCGGGTCCAGGGGGACAGAAACACTTTCATCTTTCCAGGCCCAATAATGCACCCTCCATTCGGGCAAGCACAGCTCGCAGCCCTCGGCCTGCAGATACCCCTGGCCTTCTACCACCACTTCGACCAGCTCCCAGGGGGTACAGACTTCGCTCAAACGCCGGGAGAGCGAATAGAGCAGGTACAGGGAGGCTTGTTCACGCTGTACCTGCTCCACCATGTGCGCGTTGGCCAAAGCCGCAGCCGCCTGTGCGGCAAAACTTTCGATCAGGCGCACGTCTTCCGCCGTAAAAGCATCCGTACGGGTTGCATTATCCAGACACAGCACCCCCAAGATGCGCTGTTTAAAGATCAGCGGCACGGCCATAGCCGAACGCAGTTCCCCGACTTCAGGAAGATCGGGGTAAATACGATGGGTGCTCATGACATCGGGAACGATCACAGAAAGCTTCTGGCGAAAAGCCTCAATGGCATATCCGCTGGTTAACCTCAGCGCCTTGAGGGCGGGGGTGTGATAGCCGACCGCCGTGTGCACATACAAAGTCTCACCGCGCTCATCTACCGGCAAGAGCACGCTGCCCTTTTCCGCCGCCGGGACGACCGAAATCGCCGCCGTGACAATATAGCGCAGCAGCGCCTCCAGGTCCAGCGGGCCGCTTATCACGGCGCTGGCGCGGGCTAAGGCTTCGGCCCGCTCACGCAGCCGGCGCTCCTCCACCAGGAGACGCTCGTGCTCCTGCTCGGCCCGTTTGCGGCGGGTGACATCTTGTTTGACGGCGATGAAATACTCGACCTGGCCCTGCCGGTCCAGCAACGGCGTAATGGTCAGCTCCTCATCGTAGAGCGTCCCATCCTTACGACGATTGACCAGCTCCCCGTGCCAGACCTGTCCCGCCAGGATGGTATCCCACATCTGCTCATAAAAACCCCGGTCCTGGTCCCCCGACTTGAAGACGCGCGGCGTCTGGCCCTTCAACTCCGCCAGTTCATAGCCGGTCATTCGTGCCAGGGCTGGATTGGCCCACAGGATAACACCATCCCGGTCCGTGATGAGAATCCCGTTCGCCGCGGCCTCCAGCGCGGCGCTTTGCAGACGGGGCAGCGCCTCCCCTTCTTTGCGCGCAGTAATATCCCGCATCATGGTGATAAAATAACGCGGATGGCCTTGCGGATCGCAGATCAAGCTGGTGCTCAGCGTAACCCAAATCACGCGCCCACTTTTGTGGAGATAGCGTTTTTCAAAGGTGGCACTGGTCATCTCGCCCTTGAGCAGAGCCTCGAAATAGCTCAGACTGAGCGCTCGATCCTCCGGCAGGGTCAGGGCGTTAAAATCAGTTCCCTTTAGCTCGTCTGGCGTGTAGCCTAGCATCCGACACAGGCTCAGATTGACCTCCTGGAATCTCCCCTGGAGATCGGTCAAAGCCATGCCGATAGGCGCTTCGGCAAAAATGACGCGGAAACGCGCCTCCAGTTCATGCTCATGGGTCACATCCCAGGCGAGCACCCGCCGGGCGGCCAGCCGTCCAGCTTTAAAAACCGGGGCACATACATGATGCAGCCACCGCACCTCGCCACTGCGCGTTATGACCCGGTAGTTCACCTGGGCAAAATCCTCAGGATGGGCGCGGACCTGATCAAGGTGCCCGGCCATAACAGCCTGGTCCTCAGGGTGCAGCAGGTTAACCCAATCAGCGGGAGCTGCCAACAGCTCTTCCGGTTGGTAACCCAGATCGCGACAGCCGGTATTGGTGTCCAACAGCCGCGTCAGGTCCGGAGTCAGACGATAGTCCCAGACCAGGCTTCCCGCCGGCGCGGGAAATGGCTGGCCAGCGCTCGAGAAGACACGTAAACGGTATTGTTGCCAGGCAGCGGCCAGGGCCAGGGCCAGCCGCTCCGTCACCTGTCCTGTTTCCAGCACGGCATCGGCCCCTGCGGTAAAAGCCTTCAGCAAAACCTCCGCGGTCAATTGGGGGACAAGCGCCAGCAGCGCCGCAGGCTGTGCCGCCTTTAGCTGAGCCATAAAGGCCAGGGCCTGAGCTTCAGCGGCATTCAAGGAGAGTACATAAAGATCCGGGTGAATTTCAATAGCCAGGTGCAAGGCCTGTTCCGGGAGCGAGGTCATGCCGCCAGGGGGGTATCCGGCATTTTCCAGGGCAGCCGCCAGAGCCGCCAGGTCTTCTTCGGGCGCGACGAGCAAAATCCGCAGAGCTACCACAGGCTCATCCTCCTCTGTCACCCTCCATTACGGCAAATACCTCAATCATCAGGCCATGGGACTGGCCTTCATGAAAATTATACCTGAAACCCTGGATTGTAAAAAGAGGGAGCGCTGAAGTTCAGACATGAGTTCGGACAGGATGGTGGACAATGTTGGTAAAGTCTGCCAAGGCCTTGTTAAAAAGAGTCTGCCATTTTGCAGAGGGGAGACTCCATTTTTGTTTAAGCA
>Ga0068707_1003141_pt1 | contig 11584 bp, 1 predicted proteins | sample YNPNPMetaG_FD_66600 | JGI IMG/M metagenome (GOLD analysis project Ga0068707, IMG submission 66600) | Anoxygenic and chlorotrophic microbial mat microbial communities from Yellowstone National Park, USA - YNP NP MetaG | ecosystem: Environmental > Aquatic > Thermal springs > Hot (42-90C) >... | reverse complement strand
TTTTTCCCCCTGGAGTACCACCCCCTCGACAGACGCCTCGTCTACCACCCCCGCCTGCGCCTGGAAATCGCCTTCGGGGAGGGCCGCGAGGCCAGGGGCCTGGTCGCCGAACCGCCCGAATTCGAGCGCCTCCTGTCCCGCACCCTGCTCAACTACGCCCAGGCCCGCTCCTGGCGCCGGGTGAGCCCGACGCCCCTCGACCTTCCTCCCCCGCCCCCCGACCCCGGCTTCCGTATCCCGGTGGAGCGGGAGGGCCTCTACCGGTTGACCTATGCCTCCCTGGAAGCGGCCGGCCTGCCGGTGGATAGCCTGGACCCCCGCACCCTGCGCCTCTTCCGCTACGGACAGGAGGTGGCCATCCACGTCCTGGGGGAGGAAGACGGGCACTTTGACCCCCAGGACCAGGTGCTTTTCTACGGCCGGCCCCTCTCCGGCAACCGTTATACCAACGCCGAGGTCTACTGGCTGACCTACGGAGGAGCGCCCGGCCGGCGCATGGTCCGGCGCGACGGCCGGCCCGGCAGCGGCACCGTCCCTGCTTCGTACACCACCATCGAGCATCTGGAAGAAGACCATAACTATTACTCCATCATGCCCTGGCGGCCCGACCACGACCACTGGTTCTGGAATTATACTTACCCCGAAGGCGGTATTCGGGCCCAGGATTATCTCTTCCCGGCCCATCCCCTGGCCCAGGAAGCCTACACCGCCACCCTCCGCCTGCACCTGCACGGCGGCAACCGCGACGACGGGGTGAACCCGGACCACCATATCCGCATTCTCCTGAACGGCACACTTCTGGGAGAACTCTGGTGGGACGGCCGGGTGGAACTGACCCCGACCCTGACCTTTTCTTCCAACCTGTTGCTGACCACGGGGAATGTGGTACGCGTCGAGGCTCCGGGGGATACCGGTGCCGTGGCCGATTGGGTTGTTTACGACTGGCTGGAACTGGAGGAGCATCGCCGCTTTGTGGCCGAGGAGGACCGCCTTTCCTGGGAGGAGGGGGCGGGGAGGTGGGAGTACCACCTGAGCGGATTTTCCGAACCGGAGGTCTTCCTCCTGGATATTACCGATGCCGACGCTCCGGTGGAAATCGTCAGTGCCACGGTCGTGCCGGTCAGCCCGACCTTTTCCCTCCATTTTGGGGACATAACCAACCGGACGACGCGCTACCTGGCCGTATCCGTCGGGCAGGTGCTGGCGCCGACATCCATCGAAGCGGCCGCCCCGGCCGGGCTTCGCCGGCCGGACAACGGGGCCGATTACCTGGTCATCACCCATGGCGATTTCTACACCCAGGCCCAGGCCCTGGTTTCCTTCCGCGCCGGCCGGGGACTGCGGGCCCGGGCGGTGGACGTCCGGGATGTCTATGACCTCTTTGCCTACGGCCGGCGTATCCCCGAGGCCATCCACGACTTCCTGGCCTATGCCTACGAGAACTGGTCTCCGCCGGCCCCCTCCTACGTCGTCCTGTTGGGCGACGGCCATTTCGATCCCAAAGACCATCGGGGGTACGGCCTTCGCGAGTATATACTGCCCTATCTGGCCCTGGTGGACCCCTGGTTTGGAGAAACGGCCGCCGACAACCGCTACGTCTGCCTGAGCGGGGACGACCTCCTGCCCGATATGCACCTGGGCCGGCTACCGGCCAACACGCCCGCCGAAGCCCAGGTTATGGTGGGCAAGATCATCGCCTACGAGAGTGCCCCACCCCCGGGCGATTGGCGCCAGCAGGCCCTCTTCGTGGCCGATAACCCCGACCAGGCGGGAGACTTTCCGGGGCTGTCGGATGCCCTGATCGAGGGTTTTTACCCGCCACCATACCAGTCCCAGCGGGTTTACCTGGGGAACACTTGCTCTTATGAAAATCCCTCGGTCGCCTGCCGAAACGAAATCCTCTCGGCCGTCAACGCGGGCCGCCTGCTGGTCAACTATATCGGACACGGGGGCATCTGGCTCTGGGCCAACGAGCGCCTCCTGGACAACTTTGCCCTGCCCCAACTGGCCAACGCCCCCTACCTGCCGGTGGTCCTGGGCATGACCTGCTACGAAGGGATGTATCACTGGACCTTCTTGAACCCGAACTACTATTCCCTGGCGGAGACCTTCCTGCGGGCCGAGGGCAAGGGCTGGGTGGCCTCCTGGTCCCCCACCGGATTGGGCGTGGCCACCGGCCACCACTACCTGAACGAGGGCTTTTTCCAGGCCCTTTTCCAGGACGATGAGCGCCGTCTGGGCCCGGCCACCCTGGCCGGGAAGGTGCGCCTGTGGCAGGCCGGCTCCTGGCGGGACCTGCTGGATACCTACCTCCTCCTGGGCGATCCCGCCCTGGAGATGCCCCTTCTGGAAACCGACCTGGCCCTGGAGAAGACGGTATCCCCCCCGTCTCCCCTGCATCCTGGCGACCCGCTTACCTTCACCCTGCGCCTTTCTGCTTCCGGCCCGGCCACCGCCCACCATGTCGTCCTGACCGATACCCTTTCCCCCCTGCTTATCAGTCCAACTGTCGTTGTTCAAGGACTCACCCTCACCGAACGCCCCGGCCCTCCTTATACCTGGGAGGTGTCCGATATGTCGGCCGGCCAGGAGGGCGCCATCACCATCGCTGCTCGCCTCTCCCCGCGGGCCGCGTCGGGCTTTCTGACCAACGAGGCCCGGGTGACCACCAGCGCGAAGGAAACCGACCGGCAGAACAACGTCGATTCGGTAACCCTCCTGATCCTGGCCGGCCCGCCTGCCCTGATCACCGCCACCGCCACTCCCCCCACCCTTCCGGCCGATGGGACCTCGCTCTCGCTGATCCGTGCCACGGTGCGGGATATTGCCGGCAACCCGGTGGCCGACGGCACCCCTGTCCTTTTTACTACCGATGCAGGCTCCTTCCTGGGGGGAGGAACGACCTATACGGATGTGACGACGCAGGGCGTGGCCGATGCGATACTCAGGTCGGGAATCGAGGTCACCACGGCCACTGTCCGGATTGCTTCCGGTAACGCCTGGTGGCAGGTGGAGGTCCCCTTCCTGCCCCTTCCTCCCTATACCATAACCGTCTGGGCGGAACCTCCGGTCATCCCGGTGACCGGCACGGCCCAGATTACCGCACAGGTTGAGGATGTCCTGGGCCATCCGGTGGCCGACGGCACCCCTCTGACCTTGACCACGACGTTGGGCACCATTACGCCTGCCGGGGGGAGTACACGGGGTGGCATCGTCACCGCCACTTTAGAGGGAGACGGCCGGCCGGGATGGGCCGTCGTTACCGCCCGAAGTGGGGATGCGGTTGGGACCACGTGGGTACGCTTTATGGCAGAGGCGGCACTCACCCTCACCATAGAAATCACCCCCACCCAACTGCCGGCCGATGGTTGCTCCCGTGCCCAGGTACGGGTATGGCTCCTGGACGCCCAGGGGCAGCCGGTCAGCGGGACCCATTGGGTCACCTTCAGCACAACCCTGGGGAGCATTCCCTCCCGTACCCTGGCCGTGAGCGGCACGGCGGCGGTTTCCCTCACCGCCGGAACGTGGGCCGGCACGGCCCTGGTGATCGCCTCGGCGGAGGGAAGCGTCGCCTGGGGCACCGTCCGCTTCCTGCCGGGCGAGCCGGCTGCCCTCACCCTGACGGCCTGGCCGGCGGCGCTTCCGGTGGGCGGTGCCCGTTCTCTCCTCACCGCCGCCCTGTACGATGCCTGGGGCAACCCTGTCTCCGACGGCACGCTGATCTCCCTGAGCACGAGCCTGGGCGTGGTCAGCCCGACCGTGGGAGGCACCTGGCAGGGGGTCCTCCAGGCGGTGCTCACCTCCGGGGAGCAGGCCGGAACGGCCGCTGTTCTGGCCCGTTCCGGCCCGGTCAGCGCCACGGCGGAGGTGCTCTTCCTTCCTCTGTCCCCGGCCACCCTGACGCTGGCGGCTTCTCCTCCGGCGATTGTGGCCGACGGCGTCTCCAGTGCCACCCTCTCCGCCTGGGTAGGGGATACCTTTGGCAACCCGGTGGAGGACGGCACGGCCGTGCATTTCTCCACCACCCTGGGCCGGGTTTTCCCGGCCGAGGTGGGGACCGTGGGCGGATGGGCCACGGCCGTGCTGACGGGGACGGAGGTAGGCACGGCGACGGTGCAGGCGCAGGCCGGCGCGGTCCAGGGTTGGACGGAGGTTGCCCTGCTTCCCGGGCCGCCGGCCGTTATCCTCGTCACGGCCGAGCCGACATCTCTGGTGGCCGATGGTGTAAGCACGGCCACGGTCCGCGCCTCTCTGGCGGATGCCTGGGGCCATCCGGTGGCCGACGGCACTCCGGTTGCCTTTACCACCTCGTTGGGGACGGTCACGCCGACGCTGGCCTGGACGGAGGCCGGCCGGGCCCAGGCCGTCCTTCGTTCCGGCCGTGAGGCGGGTTGGGCCCGGGTGCAGGCGAGCAGCGCCTCGGCCTGGGGCGAGGTATGGGTGCGCTTTTTCCTGTACCGCATCTACCTGCCTTTGGTTGGACGGAGTGGCATTGGCCTGTAAGCCGTTGCTCCCAGGGGGGAGAATTCCCGAAAACTGCGCGAGGCAGCGCCGGTTTGATAGGGTTGGGCAAAGCACCGCCACCGGTGCCTCCAAGTCAACTCCTGCTCCCTGTGGGGCGGTTTGCGAACTGCCCGTACTGGACGGGATAAGTGGACGGAGGTAAGTGCTGAAATAGACCCGGACTGCGTAGGCGATTTGACAAATCGGCGTTCGCGTGCTAAAATATAGGGTGTGCGGGAGTAACTCAGTTGGTAGAGTTCCTGCTTCCCAAGCAGGCTGTCGCGGGTTCGAGTCCCGTCTCCCGCTTCAAGTCCCGGCGCTACGCCGGACTGCAGGCCGCCCGGTCGCCGGGGGCCTTTTTCCCCACAAGGGGTGACAGGAGGTCCAGGGGACGCTCACACTGCCGGGCATGGAAGAGTTCCCCCAGGGCTGCCGGCTTTCCTGTGTTGTGCTCGCTTCGCAAAGCCCCAGGCAGGATTGACAATCGGAGTTTAGACCAATTCTTGCCCTCATAGTCTGGATGCGGGAGGCCCGCAGGCCCGACCTGCGAAAGCGGTTAGACGGCTGTCTTCGTAATCCAATTCGTAAGGTCGGCCTGCTATGATCGACCTGGTAGCCTGTGCGTTGCCAAGGAGGTCCTGCGGGCAGGTTTGGGTTCGTTTTCACCAAGACGCCCGCGGAATATCGTCCCCGAAAGGAGCGTGTGTATGCGGCGACGTTTCTGCTGGGCAAAGGCTGTTGCTCTGGCCATTCTGATCGGCCTGGCATTCTTCCGGGGTCCGTCTGTCCAGCCGGTTCTCGCCGGGTTTACCCCAACGCCGGTCCCACCTACCGAGACCCCAACGGTGACCCCAACCTCTGCGCCGCCGACGGCGACGCCCACCGCGGTGCCGCCGACGGCGACGCCCACCGGGGTGCCGTTGACCGCGACGCCCACCGGAGTGCCTCCGACGGCGACGCCCACCGTGGTGCCGCCGACCTCGACCCCTTCCACGCCGACCGCGACGCCGCTGACCCCCACGGTTCTTCCTCCTACCCGGACACCGGTTCCTCCTACGGCAACACCGGGAACGCCGTTCCCGACATCGCCTGTGCCAACACCCACCTCTCCGCCGCTTTTGCCCGAGGGCGGGGTAGGGAACTCGTGGCCGATGGTTGGTCTGCTGGCGGCTGCCGGCGTGGCCATCCTGGCCGGCTGGCTGCTTCACCGTATCCAGAGAGGAGCGCCTGACTAGGTTTGCCTATGCTGGCATCAGGTGGTCGAGAAGCGTTCACAGAAACCTGCAAAAGCGGAGATGAAGCGATGCGTCGGTTCGGTTTTGTTGTCATTATGGTCCTGCTGATCGCTCTGGGCCTGGTTACGCCCATCCAGGGAGGGTATGCAGGTTCCTTGGAGCCCCCGCAGGTCGGTTCTCTTTCTTCCCTGTCCGCCGGGGTCCCTCCCGAGGTAAACCTGGACAGGCCGGCGCCGGCCTCCCTATCGCTGGCGGCCGCAGCCGCCCAGGCGGATCTGCCCCTGGCAAGGGCGCCGGCCCCTCTTCTCCCGCCCATGACGGCCCAGGAGATTCTCTGGCACCCCTTCCTTCCCGTGGCGGAAATTGCGCCCCACCAGGCCGGCCCGTTGCCCACCCAGCCGGCTCCCCCCGCGCCGGATGCCGGCCTGCCCACACCGGGATCGCCCCAGGACGTCCAGCCAGCCCCACACCCGGGGATTGCCGGCGGGGGCCTCCATACCATCCCGCCGGACGCCCTGACCATCTCCGGCCCCCAGTCCATCGATTCCTGCCAGACCGTCACCTACACCATCGCCGCGGTCAACGACGCGGTCACCGCGACCAACGTCGTCCTCGTCGATACCATGCCGGCCGGTTTCGTCCCAACCCAGCGGGTTTGTTCCTTCCCCGTCGTCCGGCCCAACCAGGTGGTCACCTGCGTGGCCGTCTTTAGCGCCACCTGCGATGCCATCTCGGGCCAGAACACGGCTACCCTGACCCAAGATGGTGGCCCCACCATCGTCAAGCGGCTCGAGGTGATCGTCAACCCCGGCTCGATCACCCTGCGCAAGTCGCCGGAGGTGATTCCGGCCTATCTCGACGATGTGGTTACCTGGACGGTCTATGTCGAGAGCACCGGCTACGGGCCGGTTTCCAACGTCGTCGTGACCGATGTGCTCGGCGCCGGCCTGCAGTATGTCAGCGGGATTACCTCGGCCTTTATCCCCTTCCTGCCCACCGGGGAGGTCTTTTCCTTCACCATCAGCGCCCGGGTGGTCGCCTGCTCCGACCTGGAGAACATGGCTACAGCGCGTTGGGGATGTACAGGCGAGACCTGCCAGGAGCCGCTTGTCGTCAAAGGGGCCATCGACCTGCACATGCGCAACCCGGACCTGGACTATACCCTGCCCAACTTTGAGATTCCCTATTGCACCGGGGCAGCCAGTTTTACCATCCCTGTCGCCAACCTGGGCGACGGAACCGCCTACTCCGTCTCCCTGTCGGCCAACCTGGCACCCTTTAGCGTCACCGTCACTTCGCCCGGCGCGGGCTACGATGGAACGGCTTTCTCCCTCCCCGACATTCCGCCGGGGGGCACCTATACGTTGGTTTTTTCGCTATCCCTGCCCATCACCGGCTCCTGCACGATGCCGCACGGGGGGCATTTCGACTTCGATATCCACTACTATGACCGTTGCAACAACCCCTACCTGGAAATTCCCCAGAGGGCGAACTGGGCGCTGGTCGCCATCCCGGCCGCTCTCAGCATTCAGAAGACCATGCCCGCCGAGATCTACCTGGGGCAGTGCGTGACGGCCACGATCAACGCCAGCGCCAGCGGCATCAGCGGCACCGTCGTCATCACCGACCAGGTGCCGGCCGGCTGGACCGTCCTGGATCCCGCCGGAGGCACTACCTTTACCGTCGGCATGCACACCTACATCACCTGGACGATGACCGGAACGGCAGCCATTACCCTCCACCCGGTCCTTTGCTCGCCCCCGCCCGACCCGCAGGCCGGCGGCTGCGACCAGTGCGGCACCCGGGTCACCAACGTCATCACCGCCACCGGCCGGGACTGCCGCGACTGCGTCAAGACCGCCACGGCCCATGCCTCCACCTACATCCAGTGCGATACGCCGGGCGTCGGTTCGAACAAGGCGGTTTCCGCCCCCGTGCCGGCCTGCACCGACCCGGCATATACCTACACCAATACCTACTCCTTCAACGGCCCCTTTGTCGTGACCCCCACCTGGGGCAGCATCGTCTTTACCGATGTCCTGGCGTTCCAGAGTTACGTACCTGGCTCCGCCGTCGTCCGCGTTTCCGACGGCACCACGTCCTGTACGGCAACCTTTTCCCTCCTCTCCACGGCACCGCTGGTCATTGCCAACATCTCCCCCGTCTGCGCCATCGCCGTGCCCGGGGCAACCATGTGGATCAGTTACCAGACGTCCATCACCGAACCATCGCCCTGCGCCGATTTCCAATTCTACGACTGGTCCTACATCAACCTGGGAGTGACCGGGAACAGCGAGTGCGCCGACGACGGCATCCTGGAGGAGGGCGTCTTTGTGACCCAACAGGCGCCGGCGATGGAGGTTACCCTTTCGGAACTGCCCGACGCGGTCTCTTCCTGTGGGGAGTATACCTTTACCCTGTCGTTGCGCCGTACCTCCGAGGCCCCCGCCTACGATGTCTACCTGGAAGTGCCCACGACGACCTACTACATCCTGGAGGTCCTGGGCTTCGGCGGGGTGACGCCGGTCTCCACCCAGACGAACGCCCTGGGCTACCGCTGGGCCTACTCGGACAGTTTCACGACGGCCACGACGGCGACGGTGCGCATGCGCGTGCAGATGCGCTGCAGCACGGTAGCGCCTTTCGAGGCAACGGTCTACTATGGCAACGCCTGCCGCGAGGCCCAATGCGCCACGGGCGGGACGCTGGCCTCGCCTCCGGTCTACGCCTGCCATCCGTTTGTGACCAAGTTTCCCGAAGTGATCTTTGCCAACGCCGACGTGGTCACCTGGACGCTGATCGTCTTCAACTCGGGCGCCGGGCCGGGCTACGACGTGACCCTGAACGATGTGCTCGGCAGCGACCTGCGCTACTTTGCCTCGGACATTACCTCCACGATGGGCTCCGCTTCCGCTGCGTCGGTGGTGACCTCCTCCCACCGGGTCACTTGGACCCTCCCGGTGATTCAGCCCAAGGAGCGGGTCACGATTCCCTTCGTGGCCGAGGTGATCGGCTGCGACGATCTGACCAACCGCTTCAGCCTGGACCAGGGGTGCCTGGGGGAAAGTTGTCTGCAACCGCCGCCTGCGGTGTCGCACGTCGAACTGCCGCCGACCATCTTGATCAACACCAACTTTTTGCGGCCGATCAACACCTGCACCGATGGCATGATCACCGCTACGGTACGCAATGGGGGGCTGCTCAGTGTCTATACGGCGACCATCAACGAGGAACTGCCGGCAGGTCTGGAATATATCCCCGGAACGACCGAGTACGTCGTCGGGACCGGGACGACCCCGCCTCCCGGGGGCTGGATTCCCGGCGGCGATCCCTCGGGCACGGGTGCGCCGGGCGATCCCCTGACCTGGACCTATCGCGAGATACCCAACCTGGCCCGCCTCTACCCGCAAGAGACCGTCTGGGTGCGCTTCATGGTGCACGTCGGTTGTTCCTTTGCCGGAGGGCCTGTCTCGATTCGTACCAGTTACATAGACCTGTGCGGCGATTACCACCTGGGCCAGACCAGTTCTTACCTGATGGGGGTGAACCAACCCACATTGGAGGTAGCCAAGATCGAGACCTCGCCGGGCCCGTATGACTGCGGCGATGAAGTGGATTGGGCCATCTATGTGACCAATACCTCCGGCGTGGTGGCCCCGGTGGTCCGGATAACCGATACGCTGGGGACCGGACTGTCCCTGGTCAACGCCAGCCCGGGCTATACCCAGAACGGCCAGGTGTTGAGTTGGACCCTGGGTGGAGTGCTGGGTTCCCAGATGCTGACGGTGACGGCACGAGTCATCACCCCCTGCGCCAGCGTGCTGAACCAGGTCCAGGCCGCCTGGGGCTGCGGAACGGTGGGGGCGATCGAGTGCCTCGACGAGGCCCATGTCGCCACTGCTTCCGACGATATCGTCCGCGCTACGCCGAGCGTGGTTGCGCTCATCACCTCGGAGCCGATGACCTCCTGCACCGACGCCGGGGTCGTCACCGTGACGGTGACCAACAACGGCACCGGCGTGGCCCGCAACATCAACCTGAGCATCACCCGGCCGGTGGGCGGCCCGTTCCTCTATACCATCCCGGCTCTCGCCCCTGGGGAATTCGCGGTCTTTACCTTCACCGTGGACCTGGACTGCGCCACAGCGGCTACCCTGGTGTTGACGGGCAGTTATCAGGACTGCTGTAGCCACAATTACTCCCTGAACGCCAGCCACGCGCTCAACATCAGCCGGCCGCTCCTGAGCATTACCATCTCGCCCACCCCCACCGACCTCACCTGCGGCGACCTGGTGATGTGGACGGTCACGGTCCGCAACACAAGCGCCACGGCCAACGCCGAGGCTGTCCGCATCGGCGCGCAACTGGCCGCCGCCTTCGATTTCGTCTCCGCCACGTCGCCCTACTGCTACGATGGCAACGGCCCGGCCCCGAACGAGTACGTCTACTGGGAAATCGCCGACCTGGCCCCCGGCGCATCGCGCGTCTTTACCATAACCGCCACCTACCGGAATCCGGGCGGCATCCCCAACGGCTGTAACGAGGCCAACCGCCGAATCTCGGTGCGCGCCTACTGGGGCTGTGGCACACCCGACGGCGACCCCTCGACCGGCCTGACCTTCAGCGGGGGACCCTGCAATGGCCCCGACGCCGGAATCGAGTGCATGAACACGGCCTATGCCTCGCGGAACAGCACGCCGGCGTTGATTCCCGACCTGACGATCGCCGCGGTCGACCCGGTCTTTAGCGCCTGTTCCCCTTCCCCGGTGGGCGCCATCACGGTCACCGTGCACAACCAGGATCACGGCACGGACGACGGGCCTGTCCCGGTCAGCACGACCCTGCGGGTTACGGTAACCGTGGACCCCGGCCTGCCCGAGGAGCAGACCTACGTCCTGACCCGCCATGTGGACAGCCCGATGGCGGTGAGCAACACGCTGATCCTTACCGGGACCTTTTTGCCCGGCGAGTTCAGTTGTGGCTTTCACTCCTACCGGGCCACTCTGGCGCCTGTCTGTGAATGCGATTGGAGCAACAACACGCGCAGTGGCACCTTCTTCATCGACTGTTCGGGCGTATCCACGATCGTCACCCGTGGGGCCTGCGACCTGAACATGACGGCCATCGGCCATATCACCGGTTCGACCCCCTACACCTGGACCTGGTACTATGCCGATGGCACCTGGAGCACCGGCGTGACCAACTCGCCGCTCATCACCACCAGCCACACCTATGCCCGGTGCGGGGACTATGCCGTGAGCCTGGTGGTGAGCGACAGTGTGGGTTGTATCCTCACCGATATGAGCCCGGTTCACATCAACGAACCGCCGGTAGCCGGTATCGGCGTCGTAACGCCTTCCTGCGATATGAGCGTGCGTTATGAGAACACGGCCGCCGACTGCGACGAGGACAGCGACCCGTTCCTCTACGAGCCTTTCAGCGAAGTCCTCACCTTCACCTGGCACCTCTACGACGACGGCGGGGCCCTGCTTTGGTCCAACACCGTGGTCAACAGCGACGCCGTCCCCTATCCCGACGGCCTGACCCCGCCTGGCGTCATCGCCGCCTGCGGCTGGTACACGGTGACGATGCTGGTCACCGATAGCCAGGGCTGTAACGACACCGCCAGCGCCACTTTCTACATGAACCAACCGCCCGAGATCGAAGCGGCGGCCCTGGCTCAGCCCGACCGGTGTGCAGCGGCGATTCCCTATACGGCGACGGTGACCGATTGCGATGGCGACCCGCTGACCTACCTGTGGACGTTCTACGAGGACGGCGTGCCGGTGGGCACGAGCACGGAGGCGGCGGGGGTGTACACGCCGACGGCCGGCTTCTGCGGGGTG
>Ga0068707_1003140_pt1 | contig 11585 bp, 8 predicted proteins | sample YNPNPMetaG_FD_66600 | JGI IMG/M metagenome (GOLD analysis project Ga0068707, IMG submission 66600) | Anoxygenic and chlorotrophic microbial mat microbial communities from Yellowstone National Park, USA - YNP NP MetaG | ecosystem: Environmental > Aquatic > Thermal springs > Hot (42-90C) >... | reverse complement strand
CAACGAGCCGGGGCGCAACGGTTGCGAGAGTCGCACCAGATCCCGTCGTGGGCGGTTGTCATAGTGAGGCCGGGACACCATAGCTGTGACGACCCACGTCAAAACGAAGCCTGACCAGTTGATCACAGCCAGACAGAGCGTGGCAGGCCAGCCCTGCGAGAGAACCAGCGATTCCCACCATGAATACCACAGGATCAAGATCGTAACCTGGATCATTCCCCATGAAATAAGGGCCTTCCATGCCAGAGCCATGAGTTGATCGAAACGAAATCTCGGCCAGCTCCATCGCATTAACATGAAGAAGAAGACCACGGCCAGGACCTTGGCCACGAAAACGAGAATGCGTAAGATGGCCACGCCGATCCCCGCGACGGGTTCCGCCCCCGTAAGAAACCAGACATGCCAGCCACCCAAGAAAAGGAGGACAATCAGGACGGCTGCGGTAATCATGTGCAAAAACTCGGAGACCAGGAAGGTCATGAGTCGCATGCCACTGTATTCGGTATGAAAACCACCGACCAACTCTTGTTCTGTTTCCGGGAGGTCAAAAGGCAAGCGTCCAGCCTCAGCCGTTGCTGCAACGAAAAACACAACAAAAGCCAGCGGATGCAAGACGATGTTCCAAACACCGGATTGGGCTTGCTGAACGACGATGTCGTCAATTCGCAGGGTCCCGGCATAACAAGCGATGGCTATCAAACTCAGGCTCAACGGGATCTCGTAAGCGATCAACTGAGCCGCCCCACGAATCGCACCAAAGAGACTGTACTTGTTATTGCTACCCCAGCCGGCGATGATCACACCATACACCGCGGCCCCGTTGGCCGCAAACAAAAAAAGCAGTCCGGCATCGAATTTGGGGACGATGGTCAAATCGACAGGGGCCCAGTTTGCAATCCCTAAATCCACCTGTCCCAAAGGGACCACGGCGTAAATTGCGATCGCTCCGACAAATGTCACAATCGGGGCAACATTATAGAGAATGCGATCGACATGGCCGGGAACGAATTCTTCTTTGAAGATCAGTTTCAGGCCGTCCGCAATCGGTTGTCCCAGACCGAAGATGCGAATCTTGGTCAGTGGGATTCCCACACGATTCGGACCTAGCCGATCTTGAACCCATGCCGCAACCCATCGCTCAACAAGCACCAGATAGGCTGCTGCCGTCATCAAAGCACCGAGCAAGACGGCAATCTTGATACATGTCTCTACGACAAAACTTATCATGGTCAGCCCAGGCAATCGTCCAATCTCACATTTTTGTCAATTCGATGTTTCGTTTAACACAAAGCCCTTACCCTAGCTGCAGCCAACGTTCCCAACCTCACGCCGTGAATTGTTTTGACGACGTCTCCTGTGTCGCTAACTGGTTAACCCGAAGGTCCACACCATGTTCTGGAACCTCACCGGCGGCAGCCGAGAAGTAAGGAATGCTGCTTGCCAATTCGGCCAAAATACTCTTGGGTTGGTACAATCCATTCATCCCGTTCAACTCCCAAAAAACCGATCCGAGAGAACGATTTCCCATTGGCGGCCGCACAGCCCGCGTTAACCACTGAAGTCGATGCCTGCGGTTCACATAGGAGCCTTCATGTTCGGCATACGCAGTCGTACCGAGAATCAGGTCGGCCTTGTCGCTCAGGGGGCTTGGGAATAAATCGGCCACAATCAGATGGCTTGCGCCACGCAGTGTTGCCGCCTGTTCGGGGGTGATCCAGGGTTTGATGTATCCGCCGAGCACGATCACGGTGTCGATTTGCCCGCTGGCAACTTGTGTCAAAAGTTCCTCAAACGGTAGTGGAGGTTGTTCAAACCAGTGGGCCACGCTTTCGACCCCGAGGCGATTGGGGCATTTCTCGGCGGAAATCACAAAGCCGCCGGGGAAGTGTTCGTCCTCTCCCTGATAAGGAATCGGTCCCAGACTCACGATGCTCGCCGAATGGGCATTCTTGAACCAGCGGCATGCCAGATAGGCCTCTTCATTCGTCAGGAACGGGGAGAGACAGAGAGCGGGTCGCCGAGCGTTTTGGGCCATATCCGCGATTCGACCAATCGCGGTGGGCCAGTTGACCTGGAGCAGCCTCTCATTTTGCCTTTGCCAAACGCCGCGCAATCGCCGCGGGTGATGGACAAAGGGGTAGCCGTATCGCCCCTCATTGCAGATCCACCATTGATTGACGAAGGGATTTTCTCGCGGTTTGATGCGATGAATGCGATCCTGATTCTCTTCGATCCAGATGGAACAGCCTGTGGCACACAGGGCACAGACGCTTGGTTTGCGACGCAAATACCAAACACGTTGCTTGTACAGGAAATCCTTATCGGCCAAAGCACCTACCGGACACAAATCGACGACATTGCCTGAAAGTTTGTTGTTGAGCGGCAATTCAGGTAACACGTCGATTTCTTCATGGGACCCGCGATTGACGACCATCAACTCCGAGGTCCCCGTGATTTCGCGGACAAACCGAACACAGCGGGTGCACATGACGCAGCGATCGACAAAAAGGATGACGTCTCCGATGTCGCGCTTGCGGCTGGTAAAAGGCCGAATCTCGGCCCGGCGTTCTGCCTGCCCATACTTGAAATGGTAATCTTGAAGGCGGCATTCCCCCGCCTTATCGCAAATGGGGCAATCGATGGGATGACGGAGCAGAAGGTCTTCTTCAACCATCGCCCGGGCACGCGCTACCTTTTCGCTGTTGGTAGCCAGGACCGTTCCATCTTTCGCCGGCGTATTGCAGGCGGGAACGAGCTTGGGCAACATCACAATCTGCCCGGTCTTGGGATCGCGTGTGCCGACTTCGACAAGACACATACGGCAACTTGCGACCACCGACAATCCTGGATGCCAGCAATAATGGGGGATTTCCACACCAGCACGGGCGGCAGCTTGGATACCATTGAGCCGCTCGTGAGGGCCAATTTCAACTTCTTTACCATCGACAATGACGATTCCCATAAAATGTCCCTATTGCAGGTCGAGGCTATTTGATCCCCACGCTTGTCGTCTCGGACCTGCTCCCATTCGTTTCATGGGCAAGGTCCAGGATGGGCGCGGTTGCGCTCCAGCCATGGGGGTTTGTGTGCTTGATATAGTCCTCCAATTCGCCGCGGAATTTGCGAATGGCGGTTTTGATCGGCCAGGCAGCGCCGTCAGCCAGACCACAGATTGTTGTCCCTGGAATGATCCCGATGTTATCGGCGATCTCCAGGAGTAAATCGAGATCCACAAGCCGTCCGCGGCCTGCTTTGATCCGCTCCACGATTCGCAAGGCCCAGGCCGTCCCTTCCCGGCATGGGGTGCATTGGCCGCAACTCTCATGGGCGAAAAACCGGCAGCTATTATGCAGGAAATCGATCATCGGGTCGGTCTCATCCATCACGATGACACCACCCGTTCCCAAACCCAGGCAGCCTGCCTTGATGGGGCCGCTAAAATCCATCGGTGTGTCGAGTTCATCGGCTGAAAGGACGCCTGTACTCAGTCCCCCTGGGACAACCGCTTTGACCTGCCGCCCCAGCCTGACCCCGCGGGCATATTCTTCGATCAACTGGCGACACGGAATTCCTAAAGGGGCCTCAAAACAACCTGGTCGATTCACATGACCGCTGACGCAAAACAATTTTGGACCGAAACTTCCAGGATCTCGCGGATCGTTCGGATCGGGCGGAACCCCAATGGATCGGAACCACTCGGCGCCGCGTTCCATAATGTGGCGAACGCAGGCCACCGTCTCGACGTTATTCACCACCGTGGGTTTCCGGAACAATCCCTCAACGGCGGGGAAAGGCGGCTTCGTTCGCGGCCAGGCCCGCTTGCCCTCGATGCTTTCGATTAAGCCAGTCTCTTCACCGCAGATATAGGCCCCTGCACCGCGATGGATAAACATTTCCAGATTGAAACCGGTCCCCAAAATGTTTTTTCCGAGATAACCGGCCTGATATGCCTCCTGAATCGCGTGACTCAATCGCTGATATGCTAAAGGGTACTCATATCGGAGATAGACATAAGCCGTTGTCGCCCGCGTCGCATAAGCGCTGATGATTGTTCCTTCCAGAACCTGATGGGGATCGAGTTCCATCAGGACGCGGTTGCAGAAGGTCCCCGGTTCACTTTCGTCGGCATTGACGCAGAAATAGATTGGCCCCGGATGATCCGCGGGGAGAAATGACCACTTCAGACCTGTTGGAAAACCGGCGCCTCCGCGACCACGCAGCGCACTGATACGGACTTCCTCAAGCACCTCTTGAGGAGACAATTGTGTAAGGACACGGCGCAAGGTCTGATAACCGCCGTTCCTCTCATAGACCTTCAAGGTATGGCTGTCCGCCTTTCCAATATTGGCCAGAAGTACCGGTTCAAACGATTCCATGATCCTTTTCCATTTATGTCGGGCTAGGGCAGCTCTTTCAGCAGTGAATCCAACTTTTCCTGCGTCATCCTGGGATAGAGTTTGTCATTGATCAAGACGGCGGGAGCACACTCGCAAGCCCCTAGACACTCGGCTGCCTCCAGCGTAAAACGTCCATCGGGAGTGGTCTCCCCCGGCTGGACACCCAACTGTTCTCTCAAATGCTCTAACAGGTTTTCGCCCCCGCAGAGGGCGCAGCTCAACGAACGGCAAACCCAAATCCGGTATTTTCCCAGGGGACGATCCTGTTTGAAAAACTGATAAAACGAAAGCGTGTCTTCGATCTCGGAAGCAGGGATTCCCAGGACCTGGGCCAGCTCCAGAACCGCACCTTTGGGAACAAATCCAAGCGACTCTTGGATCACGTGGAGTGCCGGCAGGACGACCGCCCTCCGGTTTGGATACCGCGGAAAATAATCCTGAATCGACGCGACCACCTCCGGAGACAGGAATGCAAATCCGTTGCTTTCCACCAGTGATGTTCTGTTTTCTTCGGACATTGCTCGACCCCGTATGTCATCCCTCTTTTCTTACCGATCGAGTTCGGCCGCGATAATATTCAAACTCCCGAGCACAGCCACAACATCGCCCAACATGTGACCTCGGATCAGATGAGGAAACAACGCAAAATGGATGAACGAAGGCGGACGGCATCGTGCCCGATAGGCGTAGGGAGAACCGTCTCCCACAATGTAGAATCCCAGTTCTCCGTTGGGGGATTCCGTTGCACAATAGACTTCCTCGCAGGGGACCTCAAATCCGCGGTTTTGCATGATAATTTCGAAATGAGTGATCAGCCCTTCGATGGTCGATCGAACTTGCCATTTTTCGGGAATCACCGCACGTTGACCAACATCCACATTAACAGGACCTGAAGGAAGATTCTCGACGGCTTGCTTAATGATTTTCAGACTTTCCCGCATTTCTGCCATGCGGACCAGATAACGGGCATAACAATCGCCGCCCTGAGCGCAACACACCTGAAAGTCAAAATCGGAATAGGCCAGGTAAGGTTCATCCTTCCGCAAATCGCGGGTAACACCACTGGCACGAGCAAGGGGACCAGTCACACCCCGGTTGATGGCTTCCTCTTTTGTCAGGACGCCAATTCCTTTGGTCCTGTCAACGAACACACGGTTGCGGGTAAGCAGACGATCCATGTCGTCCAACGCCCGCGGCATCTTGCGGAGAAACTCGCGGATCAATTCGATGGCCTTCGGTGAGGCATCATACATCAAGCCGCCAACACGGGTATAACTGTTGGTAAACCGTGCCCCACACAAGGCCTCGAAGATATCGTAAATCATCTCCCGAGGATTGAACGCATACATAAAGAACGTAAAGGCGCCAGTATCCAGTCCTACGGCAGCGTTGCACACAAGATGATCAGCAATTCTGGCGAGTTCGGCCACGATCACCCGGAGGTATTGACACCTCGGTGGCACCTCAATCCCCATAAGCTTTTCCACGGCGAGGTGCCAGGCGACGTTGTTGGCCATCGGAGAAACATAGTTCATCCGGTCAGTAATCGTGACGTATTGATTGTAATTGAGGTGTTCGGCCAACTTTTCAAATCCGGAGTGCAGATAACCAATGTCGCAATCGGCATCAACGACTCGCTCGCCTTCCAACTTCAGGATCAGACGAAGCGTCGTATGCGTTGCCGGATGCTGAGGACCAAAATTCATGGTCCACAGGTATTCCTGACTTTGATCCGTGCGTTGAGAGAGTTCGCTTCGTTGAAGCGGCATACGCTACTGATCTTCCTTTTCTAGTGGCTAAAAGTCCCACGGACAAAAAGTCTGAAGAACTACCCCAGATCGCGTGTGACAACCGGAATGTTGTGCCGCTCGCCGCGCCCCTGCAATGGATAATCCTTTCGCAACGGATGATCCTGAAAATCCTCTGGCAGCAGAATTCGCCGCAAATCGGGGTGGCCTTCAAAACGGATACCGAACATGTCCCAGATCTCCCTCTCCAACCAGTTAGCGCCTTCCCAGAGGTCTGTCACTGTTGGAAGGGTCGGTTCAGGATCATTCACGAAGGTTTTTACAATCACCCGCTCAGCCGACTCCGGTCGTCCCACGATATAGATGACGCCAAAACGGTCTTTGGCGTTTGGGTAATACAGGTAATCAACGCATGTGATATCGACAATCAACGCAAAGCCAAGGTCAACCTTCAAGAACCGCAGCAAGTCGTGAAGATGATCCCGAGGGACAGAAACGCGGACCTGGCCGCGAAACTCCGTAATTTCTACAAACGGAAAACTCGTTCTTATTTGCTGCAGTGCTTCCGGTGATACCATGTCTTGCTCAATTCTCCACGCGATACAGCCCTTTGAACCTCTTGCTCATTGCACCTCGTCGCAAAAAACGCGGATCTTCGGCAGCCGTTTTTCCGTTAACGAGTCGTCTTTCCGTTACCTACTGGGACGCGGTGCGTGGTCCCACCGAATCGTCGTTTTTCGAATCCTCTGCCGGGTCGTTCTGTGAAAAAATCGGTGGACCGGCAACTAACAAACGGGGGTTTTTGGGGTCGGCCAAAAGGGCCCGCGGCGGTTCAATCGGCCGACTCTTGAGATCTTTCCCCCAGGCCGTTCCCTCACGCTGGATCTTCTCCTGAAGGTCAATTATCGCCTGCAAAAGCTGTTCAGGGCGGGGTGGACAGCCGGGAACATACATATCCACCGGAATGAAACGATCGATACCCTGGACGACGGCATAGGTGTCGAAGACCCCGCCTGTCGATGCACACGCGCCCATGGAAATACACCATTTGGGTTCGTGCATCTGAAGCCAGATCCTCTGGAGAACGGGCATCATCTTCATAACGACCCGGCCTGCTACGATCATAAGGTCGCACTGCCTGGGACTGAAACGAAAGACTTCGGCGCCAAAACGGGCAATATCGTGACGGCTGGCCCCCGTCGCCATCAACTCGATCCCGCAGCAAGCGGTGGCAAAAGGCATGGGCCAAAGGCTATTCTTTCGGCACCAGTTCACCAAGGCATCCAGCTTGGTGATGACGACATTGTCCGGTAGTTCGGTCAGTCTTGCCATAAAAACCGCATGTACTTATGTTCACCAGGGTGAATCCCAGTCCAAAACCCGTCGCCGCCAATCGTAAACGTATCCCAAACCGAGCAGAATGAAGAATATAATACCGGGCCAAAGGATCTGCCCTTGAGACGGTTTCCAGCTCGCCTTATTCGGATGATTCTCCGGGCGATCCGACGCCATCCGATTTGTACCAAAATCCGTTGCAATTGTGGCGACCGTCGCAATTGTTTCCTCGGCAGGCCGGCCCATTACGGCGGAAACATTTGGTTGCGGCACGTTGGCTTGCCTCAGCGATAACACCCACGGATAGAGAAAAAGCAGCTCGACATCAAACACCACGAAGGCAATGGCCAGAACGTGAAACCGCACATGGAACTTCCGCTGAGCATCGTGGAAGGGATCGACTCCACTTTCATACGGCATGGCCTTCACGGGGTTGCTTCGATGGGGTCCGCAAAGGTGGCCCAAGAGAATCAGGCCCACGCTTAACCCCACCAGCGCGACCATAAAAAGAGTGAACGGAATCAATGCCGCATCAAACTCCATCGGTTCCTCGCTCAAAGCCAAGGATCCAAACTTATGCAAATTGTCACGATAAGACACCACTCGCTGACAGCCTTGCGAAAGACTCCTCAGCGCTGGCGGCAAAGCGCCGCACTTGCGAAAAATCCCGGCACCCTGGGTAAGAACCTTCCGTGGCGATCGGCTTGAATCTGTATATCTTTGGCGGGTCTTGACCATCAGTGTTATCGCACGACTGGGGTCAAGTTACCCTTATTATATTGCGCCATCAGACAAACTCCAGTTCGTTTTGACTCTCCAACCCGTTGTCAACGCAAAACAACCAAAACGAAACCAATGATAACCTTCGAACGTGAACCTGTGCGAAACACACTTCGTACCCAGTGATGACAACTCTGCCTTTTTCAACTGACAAATAAGTCAGTTTGTATGGCATTCTAGGGTTCTTCTGACCAACCGTCAACTCGGGCTTAAAACAAGACACGAGACACAACAGAAGTCTGCAGCCTGCTGGGAAATGAAGCGCAAACGCCTGTCTGCCTCACTCATTTGATCGCGTCGTCACAATCCACCGCATTTCGCCGGGTTGATCGCAACGGATGGGGATACCGGCCCAGGCCTCGTCGGCCGTCACCGTACGAAACTCCTTTCCCTCCGCCGTAGAAAGACAAACGCGCTGGGTTTCTTCCACCGTGAACCACTCAGGGAACTGATTGATTCGAGGATAATCGATCGGCAGGCGGAAATAGTGTCGATGCCTTGGGCGGTCAAAGATCAAGCGGCCTTGCCATTCGCGGGAGGCTTCCAAGGTCATGTAAAGTCGGCCTTCGTGAAAAACGGCTCCAAGTCGCAAATCCTCACGCCAGGGTTCAGCCCGAACTCCTTGTGTCTTCCAGAGGGCATACATGATACCGGTCCGCGCAACATTGCCATCCCCGTGCCATCCTTCGATGATCCCGTTGGGCTGCTGGGGACGCCACATGTCGTGAATCTTACGATCGATCCACCTGGCAGCGGAAGGAATGGGTTCACGATTGTACAGATTGATGGCGCTCTCGATACTGTCCGCGTACTCATCGGCCGAACCCCAGTGGTAGTCGCCAACCTGATCTTCCAGATTCGAGAGCGCCAAGCGGATAACTTCTCGGTATTCCGGCGTCTTATCGATCAGATAGACCGCGTAAATACCGTTATAGTTGTAACCCCACGTATCACAGATATTGGGATCGTGCGCCCCTGTCTGCGGATTGATGCTGTTATACAACATCCCGCGAGAATCCCGCCCGATTTCGAGGATTCGGTCACACATGGTATGGATCGGTTCTCGATACTGGTTGGCTTTTTCAGGATCGGCATAATGAACGGCAACATACAATTCGCAAAGACCGGACACGATTTCGCAACCGTGATCACGGAGCCGAAGGTTTTCCATATTCTTTGTCGGATGGTGGGGACCAAGGAGGTAATAATCCCCCAAGCGTTTCGCCCAATCCAAGTACTTACGATTGCCCGTCAGCCAGAAGAGCCGGGAGAGGACTTGGAGCTGTTCCCCATTGATCTCGACATTGTCAGAAGGGATCGGTCCCCAGGGGGTCTGTAGTGGGGCCTCCTTCCAGATGGCATCTTCAATGGCGATCAGGCGGTCCAACCAGGGCGAAGGACCCAGAAATTCGGTTAGGGGAAGCAGGCCATCTTTCACATACTCCGAACCTCCAAAAATCAACATGAAGAGTTGAGGCTCGGCCTGAACAAATCCCTTTTTCGTAAATGACCACGTATCAGGAAGTGCCCCCAAACGACTTGTCAGACGTGTTTCCGTCTTCAGCATTTCGAGCATTCTTCCCGAGAAAAGCTCCTGGTCGGTAAGATAAGCCGTCAGCACCATAAACGGGTAATTGTCAGCCGCTGCATCTTGAGCGTTCCAGATATCGCGAGACTGGGTGAGATTCCTCGGGATCAAGCCCGTCTCGGGATCGGCATGTTCAAGCCAGCCGTGCATATACTTGTTTGCCCGGAAGAGCATCTCGTTGGCCAGCCGCCCATTTTTGGCAGCTTCACGAAAGGCCCATTCCGGGGAACCTTCAGGGACATCATTTGGCGAACGGTCGGCTGGGGCACTCCAAATCCTCTGCATCTCCGAATACTGGGCGGCGAACCCTCCGTCGATAGGTCCCCGAGTGCTAACCGGTTGAAGATTGAGCTGGAGGGAAAAGCCCGACACCCCTGGACTGTCTTTTCCCGTCCGGGAAACGATTGCAGCCTGAGAGAAAAACGCTGCCTTGTCGGAGGTCGCCGAAAGTCGCAAATCGACGCTATTGCCGGTCGCGGCGGGGATCTCAAGAACCAGGTCCCGGAAGCCATCATACCCGCCATAGGATTTCGTTCCGGACATCAGGACTCTTTCCCCTTCAACCCACTGGAAGGCGAAACCTCGATGATCATTCTTGGCCCCAGCAGAAAGATGAAGAACCAGGCCGTCACAAAGGGGCCCCTGAATTCGGAGCGAGACGACGTATCGACCCAGCCAAACGTAAGGTCTGCCCGCGTAAATCTGCGTCCCATCCGATGGATCTGCCAAAACAAGTTCAGCCAAACGGGTCGTCTCAGAAGTGATCGCATCTTGTTGAGAAGTTTCACCACCCAAACACAAAGAAAGCCCCGCGGTTTGCAATGCGACCGTCAACGCCAGGACCGTGAGCAAGATCCTTGTGGCCCAGATGCGATGCATTTTTTCAAATCTCGGACGACGGAAGAGCAAAATTACCAAGGAGTCACTCGCGCATCGCGAACAATCTGGTCCACGCAGCCACCATAATCGAAAACGAGCGGACATACCACACCTCCTCGATAGGGTTTATTGACACGTAGCCTCGGAAGATTCGATCTCCGTTGTACCAAATTGACAAACTCAGTTCATCGGGTGAGGAGACTCCGCAAGGAGTCGGGTGTCGTGAAGTCTGTTGCCATGGTCTTTGCAGGATGAGGGACATCCCATTCGAAACGCTGAAATTGAACCGAGATCCCCCTATTTGTGGTAGATTAACTACGTCTTAAGGTCGTGCGGTTCTTAAAGAATGAGCAAATTGTGATTGGCAACAATCGGCACTTCCGATACACTTTAACACGTTGTCTGGTTTGCGAGGCATCTCTGGACCGGGAAAACAGATCTGAGTGTGCTGCGGCGGCGAATCGGCCGGGAGGCGTGCCACCGGGCGATTGGGAGGTTCCGCGCAGGGTTGGAAAAATGGGTTCTCTGGAGTAGCTATTCTCAGACATGGAGGTCGATCATGGCCGTTTGTATTCATCCCACGGCTGTTGTGAATTCGCTTGCAGCGATTGGCACCGATGTGGAAATCGGGCCGTTCTGTGTGATCGAGGCCGATACGGTAATCGGGGACGGTTGCCGCCTGGAAAGCCACGTTGTCATTAAGAATGGGACGATTCTTGGCGAAAACAATTGGGTATTCGAAGGGGCCGTCCTGGGCGGGATGCCCCAGCACGTTCACATGCCGGAGCGACCCGGCCGTGTCATTATCGGGGCTGGGAATGTGATCCGCGAAAACGTGACGGTTCACCGCGCTTTGGA
>Ga0068707_1003137_pt1 | contig 11592 bp, 9 predicted proteins | sample YNPNPMetaG_FD_66600 | JGI IMG/M metagenome (GOLD analysis project Ga0068707, IMG submission 66600) | Anoxygenic and chlorotrophic microbial mat microbial communities from Yellowstone National Park, USA - YNP NP MetaG | ecosystem: Environmental > Aquatic > Thermal springs > Hot (42-90C) >... | reverse complement strand
CGATTGAGTGTTACGGAACCGACGAATTTATGCAGGCCAGTGTTGAATTCCTGCGGTCACTTCTGTGAGCATACATTTGAAGAAGGGATCGCAAGACAATGGGTGAGTTTACCTGTTAAGCCGTTTTGCGGCAGCATTATTTGGGCATTTCCTGCCAGGAAGAGATAACAATTTTCCGGTTTCCAGATATCAGGAGGCAAGAAGATGGAAGGTCATTTCTCCCGTCGTGACTTTGTCGAAAAAACTCTTCTAGGTTCGGCAATCGGGGCGTTGTCCTGTCAGTCGCTTACACGAATCGTGGCTGGCGAGGAAGCACCCAATCCGCAGTCCAGCCTACCAAGGGGGAAAATCAAGGATTTGGAGATCAGCCGTCTCATTTTGGGGGGAAACCTTCTGACCCATTTCACACATAGCCGGGACTTGCGCTACGTCTATAGTCTTGCCCGGCAATACAACACGGACGAGAAGATTCTGGAAACCCTTGCCGTAGCCGAGAGTCACGGCATCAATACCCTTTTCATTCACTACGTCCCGCATGCCCTCGCAGTCTTGCAAGAACATCGCAAGCGGGGTGGAAAGATGCAATGGATTACATGCACCGCCCATGCGCTGGTCAGTGGTGGACTCGATGAATTCAAACGCCAAATTGACGCCCTTGTCGCGGCCGGGACTAATGCGTTGTACATTTCCGGGCTGGAGGGTGATTTCTCATGCGGCTTCCTGAATGACGTCTGTGGTCCAGAGGCCGACGAGCGTGTCGGCGCCCCGCGGATGGAACTCCTTGCCCAGGCGCTTGAGTATGCCAAGTCGCACAAACTCCCCGTTGGAATTGGTGCGCATCGAATGGGTGTGGTCGAAGACTGTGAAAAAGCCAAGCTCGACTGCGACTTTTACGTCGTGACATTCCACAGGCAGAGCTACCCCAGCGTCAAACTCTATTATGACTCGCGATGGTGCTCCAAACCCGAGGAACTAGCGGCCCTCATGCAATCGGTGGAGAAGCCCTGGTTTGCTTTCAAGGTGATGGCGGCGGGCGCCATTCCACCCGAAGTGGCCTTCCGTTATGCCTTTGAAAATGGGGCGGATTTCGTCCTGGCGGGGATGTTTGACTTCGAAATTGCGACTGATGTTGCCATCACCAACAAGGTCCTTGCGGAGCTGAAAAACCGAAATCGTCCGTGGCGAGCATGAACCACTCCTACGACGGGGTTCCATTCCCTTTCACGTCGAGCTTGCAGACTGTCGCGTGACGGTTTGCGGAGTTCGCGGCGGCACAATCTGCCCATAACCGTGGTGGTATTTGTCGTACCATTTTCTGGCTTCTTCCGGTGAGATTTCCAGAGGCTGTCCGAGCTGGAAAGCCAGGAAGGCCTTCTTGGCGATATCTTCCAGTACCACGGCCAGCTTCACCGCATCGAGCGCGGTTGGTCCCCATGTGAAGGCCCCGTGATTGGCCAGGAGAATTGCGGGAGCACGTCCGCGATAGCGGAGGATGGCCTGGCCAATGTTGTCACCTTCGTTGTCAATGTACGGGGCACAGGGGATTTCTCCACCGAAATAGTCGGCCATGGCGGTCAAACAGAGAGGGATCGACCGCCCCACCGCCGCCCATGCCGTGGCATAGTCGCTATGGGCATGGGCGATCCCGCCCACGCCTGGCATATTTCGATAGATATATAGGTGATGCGGCAAATCGACACTGGGACGCAAATGCGTGCTGATAACCTTTCCCGTGATCAAATCCACTTCGACGAGGTCTTCGGGAGAGAGCGTCTCATAATCGACACCGGACGGTTTGATTACCAAACGACCCGTGTTGCGATCCAACCCACTGACGTTCCCCGAATGCAAACAAACAAGCCCATGTTCCATCAAGAGTTTGTTTGCCCGGCAGACTTCTTCTCTCAATTGTTCCAGACTCATATGACATCGACTCCCGCCGCACAAGAGAGCAGGTCGCTTACCGCGTCAAGTGTTATCATCATTCCAAAAACGTCTGCCGCTTCCTTGCAGAAGAATCTATCCCCCTTGCCGCGTTTGAATCCAGAAATCACCACAAAGGTCCTATAAAGGACAATCCTTATCACGTCCAATTTTGTCGTTCGGAGGGACCCGCTTGTCGCGTCCGCATCTCGGAGGGACCTGCTTGTCGGGTCCGGTGCATTACGTTTGATAATCCAATGCGCTTCAGCGGGCGTGACAGGCACGCCCCTCCGAACGGGCACGACAGGCGTGCCCCTCCAACGGTCCAGCCCCTCCCCGGCCCTCCCCGCATGCGGGGAGGAAGAAGACATTTCCCCCGCGTGCGGGGGGATGTAAGGGGGGCTGCACTTCCGCAACCCTCGGAGGGACCTGCTTGTCAGGTCCGCCGAGTAATCTGGAATTATCCATGGCACTTCGACGGGCGCGACAAGCGTGCCCCTCCGAAACAGACACGACAAGCATGACCCTCCGTCGTCTGCAAATCTACCGGGCCTCCATCAAAACTGCAAGGATCAGGTTTCGCCGCGAATCTCTTTTCGCAGGGCTATCAGCTGTTTCATGACATCGTACAGGGAATCCTGGTAGTTAGGCAAGCCGAATGCATCATGGAGACAGCGATAAAGCTGGTAAAGGCGGTTGTAAACAGCAACGGCCTGCTTTCGCGGGCGAAAGACGATCGGCTTGGTCCCCGTCATCCGACGCTGGGCCTGTTCCACATTCTTGTAGATACCACCAACCACGGCCCCAAAAATAGCGGCTCCCAGGGCACAGGTCTGGGCCGAACGGCTGATCTTCATCGGCCGATTGCAAACGTCCGCGTAAATCTGCATGACGAACGGATTCTTCTCGGCGATTCCCCCACAATTGACGACTTCTTTCACAGCGACGCCGTATTCCTCGAATCGCTTGATGATCGTCAAAGCACCGAAAGCCGTCGCTTCCACCAAGGCCCGATAGACCTCGGGCGCCGTGGTCAACAAGGTCTGACCGATGAGCAACCCCGTCAGTAAGGGATCCACGAGAATCGTGCGGTTTCCGTTATTCCAGTCCAGGGCCAGGAGACCGCTCTCCCCGGGTTTGAGCTTCTCTGCCTCACGCGTCAAGGCAGCATGCGGGTCTCCCGCAGATGTGAACTGAGCGGGCGTCAAAAAGGTAACGAACCAGTTGAAGATATCCCCCACGGCGGATTGTCCGGCTTCCAAGCCATACATCCCGGGAATGATCGAATGCGGAACGATCCCGCACAGCCCTGGAATGTCGGAACATCCTTGATCGATGGGAACAACCATCATATCACATGTGCTGGTGCCAATGATCTTGACCAACGTACCAGGCTTGATCCCTGCTCCCACGGCCCCCATGTGGGCATCAAAAGCGCCGACGGCTACCGGGATTCCGGGACGCAATCCAACCTTGCGGGCGACTTCTTTTGTCAATTCCCCCGCCTTGCGATCAGCGGGGAGCGCCTCGGCAGCGTATCGCTGACGGATCTTGACCAATTCTGGGTCAATCGCTTTTAAGAACTCTTCGCTTGGTAGGCCACCCCAGGCCGGATTGTACATCGCCTTATGCCCTGCAGCACAGATCGATCGGGGGATGGTCTCTGGCTTGAGATTCCCTGTGAGAAACCCCGGGATGAAGTCGGCCAATTCCACCCAAGAATACGCTGCATCGAAAACGGCCGGGGCCGTTCGCCGACAATGAAGGATCTTCGACCAGAACCATTCTGAGCTATACGTTCCACCACACTTTGCCAGGTACGGCATCCCCATGGACCGGGCCTTCTCGGTGATTTCTGCGGCCTCCGCGTAGGACGTATGGTCTTTCCAAAGCCAAGCCTGAGCCGCGAGGTTGTTCGCAAATCGCTTTTGCAGCGCTAAAGGCCAGCCGTTTTCATCCACCGGAATCGGTGTTGAACCCGTCGTATCGACGCCAATTCCGACAACCCGATCAGGAGTAAATCCCACTTCCTTTGGCACGTTCCGGATGGCCGCACGGACACAGCGATAGAAGCCCTCGATATAATCTGCTGGATTCTGCCGTGCCAGATTCGGATTCTTCGGATCGAGAAGAACACCTTTTTCACCACTCGGATATTGATAGACGGCGGTTCCAACTTCTTCTCCTGTCCGCACGTCCACAATCAGTGCTCGTACACTGTTGGTACCATAGTCCAGACCGATCGCAAACTGGCGCGCCACGGCTTTGGTCATTCCTGAAGCTCCTCAATCACAGTACAGATTTGTCCGGCCTTGGATCATCCACAAGATCAGCCATTCATCTGGATAAAGCTACCGATCGTTTGGCCTCATAGCAACAGGCCGATCCGAAAATTCGGAGGCCCATGAGCAACTGCCAGGTGGATCACAACCCGTCATTCGATTGTCCTCCGGTCAAAACTCATTTATTGTTGAATGGGATAAAACAAAAAACCCCCGAAGAATCGGGGGCATGGTCCACAACTTTTTCCGTTATGTTGATAGACGGAAATACTTACCACATGGGTTGAACGACGTTTTGGCTGTGAAAGGCGCTTCCTGTCCGGTCAGTTGACAGCCAAGGCCCGCTTCAGCTCTTCTTTGGTCATCAAGCCTGTCATTCGCTGCACCGGCTTACCCTGGTCAAACAGAATGAGAGTTGGAATTGCTGAAACACGGTACTGGGCCGCAAGATTAGGAGCCTGATCGACATTGACTTTGACAATTCGCATGCCCTGCGCTTCCTGGGCCAGTTGTTCCAGCACAGGTGCTAGGGCGCGGCACGGACCACACCAGTCGGCATAGAAGTCAACCAAAACAGGGCCATCGGCCTCTAAAACGGCTGTCCTGAAATCCGCAGCACTTACATGTTCGACAGATCCACTCTTGTTTGTAAACCACATACTTCTTGTCTCCTTTCTCTCTTGATTAAATCTGGAATCGGTATGTCTGGAATGTTCCTGAGTCGTCGGGGTGGTCAAATCCGGAGGCGTCACGAGGAGCTCTTGGTTCATCGCATTGTGTTGACCCGAGGGTGACGCAGGCGGCTGCGAACTCGATTGCGGCACGCCGAACGCCTCGGAAAGAACTTCCCCCGTGCAGCCAGTGAGCACAACCGGCAATCCCAAAATGGCTGTAAGAACCAGGGGATAAGCCCAAATAGATGTCACACCTGAACCACGGAAACGCTGTAACATCCGCAAAAACTCTTGTGTTGTCACAGATCACTCTCCCTTGCAGATCAAAACCTTTGGTTTATGACGCAACGTCCTTATCGCGTTCTCTACCAGGTTCGATGATCGACAGAGACAAAGGTTACAGGCAAGTTGGTATGTGTGTGGTCGCTTTATCGGGTCGTGCCTGTCACGCCCGCTTGGAGGGGCACGCCTGTCGTGCCCGCCGAAACGGCATGCATAATCCCATTTGGCGCCACGGACGCGACAAGCGCGTCCCTCCGAGAGGCGGACCTGACGAGCGGGTCCCTCCGAAGGGGAATTCGGAGGGGCGTGCCTGTCACGCCCGCTGAAGCGCATTGGATTATCAAACGTAATGCACCGGACCTGACAAGCAGGTCCATCCGAGGGTGCATTCGGAACAACTCGTCGTTTTTGCCCCTCTTTTGTCTGTCTGTCTTGACGCGGCCCCAAAAGATCGGTGACAATGATTGTCATCGACCCCTCTTTCCCGAGCGGCGGGATGATGCACCTTTAGGTCGCCCGGGCAGGGTCATTTTTGCGTGGTTTCCTGCCCGTGACAACACCTGTAGAAAGCCTACGTGATTAAGAGCGGGATTTTTGACATTATTCAATTTGGTCAACGGAGCTTGGCAATAATAGTGTTGTAAGCTTGTGTGATCAGAGGTGTGGGTGATCAAGAACGGCTCGGTGTTGGGGTTCTTTCGATGTGGCGGACAGCGCAAATGGTCAACGTCAATTTGAGTCCCGCGAGTATGCGGGTGGTTAGGCTGTTGGTAGGGAACACGCCGAAGAGTGTGTCCGATCTCATCCGCGAGATGAAGGTTACGCGGACGGCCGTTACAGAACAGCTTAACGAGTTGGTCGCGGCCGGTTTAGTGGAACGGCACATGCAGCGGCTATCAGGGCGGGGTCGTCCGCGCCACGTTTATTCAGCCACACCTGGGGCGCTGCTACTTCTCCTGTCCAAGAACCAAGAAGTGGTCTTACCCAATATCTGGCGGGCCTTGCGCGAGATTGGTGGAGCGAAACTCGTTGGTGAAGTCATTCGACAGGTAAGCCGAGCGTTGGCGGAGCATTATCTCAAACAGATGTCTGCCACGACTCCTAGCGAGCGCGTTCTTCAGTTGATCGAGATCCTTCGCGAAGAAGGGGTCTTGGTCGAAATCCAGGATGAAAGCAGTCGCTACATTATCCGACAGCGAAGTTGTCCGTACATCATGATGTACGAAGAGAATCGGGCAGCCTGCCTCCTCGACCAGGAAACTTTTGCCCAGGTTCTTGGTGGACCTGTCCGTCAGGTGGCTTGTCGCCATGATGGTGCCCCTTGCTGTGTTTTTGAGGTATCCAAAGACAACAACGGGCATAGTCCAGCATCATAGTCTCTCCCCTGCGACATGACTCGTGACTAGGCAACATCGCAAGAATAGTCTGGAAAAGCCCATCCGTTTGCCCGGTTCTGGAGAATCTCGCGGGGGCATAAAGCAATTGTCCCTGTCCGCTATGCGTTTCGTGTCGCAGGCGGGTCAGTGGCCTTTCAAAAGAAGCCCCTATTGGAGATGGTTCCTTCTTATCAGTGGTGCGCTGGTTGCATGCGGCGGGTTTGTATTTCTCGACTGGTGGCTGACTGTTCCGGATACTGTTCCTGTGACCTATGTGGGGCGTGAAAGCTGCAAAAGCTGCCACGAAACGGAATATCGTTTGTGGGAGGGTTCCGATCACGACCTGGCGATGGATCATGCAACACCGCAAACGGTCCTCGGCGATTTTAATGACTGCACGTTCACGCACATCGCCTTCAGTGATCTCTGGCGGTTTTCCGACGATGAACTTCACGAGATTCTGGCCCAGGTTGATGACAAGACTCTGGCCATCGCCCTTCAGCCTTACGAAGCTCACCACACTCCGGAGGCATTTTTCCCCTATTCTCCGCCCAGTGGGGATCAATCTCGGCAGCGGATCCTCACCGTGTTGCCTTCAGAAAGACGGTCGAAGATTGAAGAGCTTGTAGCGTGGCAAAAGACGTTTGTACGGCCGTGCGAGATTACGGACGCCCATCGTAAGCTCGGCGACATTGCGCGTGATCTCATTGCACAGGGGCAAATACAAATACCCGACTGGGCCGTCACGAGCCGCTTTTTCCGCAGGGGTGATCGTTACTTCGTTCTGACCGATGATCAAGATGGGAAGCCTCGCGAATTTGCCGTTGACTACGTCTTTGGCGTTTACCCTTTGCAGCAATACCTTGTGACTTTCCCGGATGGTCGCGTTCAGTGTCTGCCGCTGGCGTGGGACGTGAAATCGCGCCGGTGGTTTCACCTATACCCAAGCGATCCTATCCCTGCACAAGATCCGTTGCACTGGACGCGGGCCCTGCAGAACTGGAATTACATGTGTGCCGACTGCCACACGACGAATTTGCAAAAGAACTATGATGTCGCAACGAACACCTACCGCACGGAATGGTCAGAAATTGATGTAAGCTGCGAGACGTGTCACGGACCGGCAAGCCTTCATGTTCAGTTGGCCGAATCCTGGAGCCTATTTTGGGACCGTAAGCGTGGCAACGGTCTGGTGAGTTTCTCGCCCGAGAAATGCGACAACAAGACGGTCGTCGATAGTTGCGCCCCTTGTCATTCGCGACGACGTCCCATAGCTAGCCCCTTTCCCCCGGGGCAACCGTTTCTCGATTATTACGTCCCGGAGTTGATCGACGGGAACCTGTATTACGCCGACGGCCAGATACTGGATGAAGATTACGAATATGCGTCGTTTCTACAAAGCCTGATGTACCGCAAAGGTGTCCGCTGTGCCGACTGCCACGATCCGCACACCGCCCGGGTGAAATTTGCCGACAAGACCAAGATGGGTGAAATCCGCCAGCCCTATGTGGATAACAAACTATGCGGCCAGTGTCACATCCCAAGCAAATATGATACGGTTCAGCATCACCATCATCCCGACAGCACCAAGCCGGGCACGCATTGCGTGGAATGCCATATGCCGGAAACAACGTATATGGTTGTGGACGCACGGCGCGACCATAGTCTCCGTATCCCGCGACCTGAGCTGACGGTCACTCTTGGCATTCCCAATGCATGCAATCTCTGTCATCAGGATCCTGAAAAGGGCGAGACGCCTGAATGGGCTGCGGAATGGATCAACAAGTGGTACGGCCCACGTAAGGAGCCTCCTCATTTTGCCTATGCCTTCGACAAGGGTCGTAGGCTTGACCCTTCAGGGATTACCGAATTGATCGCGGTTTCCAGACGCCAGGACCTGGCAGCCATTGTGCGGGCAAGTGCTGTCCTTCTGCTGGCCAATTACGGAGATGAAGCGGCACGCGGTGCCGTTTTCGCCGCGGCTCAAGACCCAGAACCTCTGGTTCGCATGGCCGCTACCCGTGCCCTGCAAAATGTCAGGATCAATTTGGACGACGTGCCACGAATCCAGCATCTCTTGAGCGACCCGATTCGGGCGGTACGGGTCGAATCAGTTCCCTGGGCACTAAACATTGATTCACGGGTTCTCAGCGGCGATGCCGTGAAGGCCCTTCAATCGGCCATCGAAGAATATAGGATGAGTCAGAACCTCGTATCGGATCAACCCGGTGCGCACATGAACCTGGCCCTTCTCGCAGAAGCCCAGGGGAATTTCGAGGAGCAAGAGCGACGATATCTGACGGCCCTCCGCATCGATCCCCTTTTTCTCCCCGCCAGGAACAATCTCGGTATGCTCTACACACGGAGCCAGCGTTTCGCTGAAGCGGAGCAACAATATCGGGCGGCTTTGGAGATCAATCCCGATTTTGTCCCTATCCGAGACAATCTCGCACGTCTTTATTACCAGATGGGACGTTTCGAGGATGCCGAAAAGGAGTTCCGGGAAATTCTCACACGCAATCCCAATCGAGGAGATATCCACTTCGCACTCGGGCTCCTTCTGGCGGAAGTGCCAGGGCGTCTCTCCGATGCGGTTGAGGAGTTGCGAGAGGCTGCCCGGCTTTCGCCCGGCGAACCGCGGATCCTTTATAATGCCGCCGTTGCGCTGCAAAAAGTCGGCAGAAGCACTGAAGCACTGGAGTACTACGAAAAGGCATGCCGCCTTGGGCGGCCTACAGCGGATCTCCTCCAGGGATACGCCCTGTGTCTGGAAGAACTCAAACGTTGTGCGGCGGCATCGGCCATCGCCAATGAACTCTACGAACGTTTTCCCTCGCCGGAAACCGCCCGCTTCCGCGAGGAGATTATTCGCCGTTGCCAAAGCCATTAAGACTTGGTCCAGTGTGGCGACCTGGTGCCGATTGACCATGGCAGATCCCGGCTAGCGATTCGAGTCACCCACCTTCAGTTTTGCTGCGCATTCTGCGTTGCATCGGACGATATGTCTGGCATTCTGTAATGATCAAATCCACCTGCTCATCGTTCGAGGAGACGGGAATGGCCTCCACAAGCTGACACTCAAAACAGAGACCAACCCGAACCGCATCTTGTGGAACGATTTTCAAGAAACGATCGTAGTAGCCACGACCCCGTCCCAGACGGTTTCCGTTTCGGTCAAAGCCCAAACCGGGGATGAGGATCAGATCAAGGTCCTGAGGATGGAAAAGCCTTTCACACCGTGATCGCAATTCGATTTGCGGTTCCAGAATACCCAGTGTACCACGCTGAAACTCTTCGAACGACGTAAAACGGAAGAGTCTCAGGTCATCGCCTTCGCACCAGGGAATCACGGGAATTTTGCCGTCCTCGAGGATGGCCATGAGGAGCTGATGTGTCTCAACCTCTTTCCCCATACTTACATAACTCATGATGGCATGTGCCGATTGATACTCGGGCAATTGTTTGATCCGACGGTGGATGGACCGGGATGCCTGCGCAATCCACTCCGCATCGAGGGAACGTTGTATGTCTTTGAGTCGCTGGCGGAGTTGTTGTTTCGCCAGTGTAATGGACGCGTTTTCGCGGGTCATTGGTCCTTTGTGTCTGAATCGTCTCTCTTGGGATGAACGGGAAATAAAAGTTTGCGCTCAAGAGGAGTTATCATTTTTTAGAGATAATCAAGCAGCGACATGCGGAAAATCTTTGCCGTTGCCTGAAGAGCTGCCTGGTAAGCCGACTGCTTGGCCAGTAAAGATGAAATGACCTCGGCCAGATCCGCGTCAAAGTCGGCGGAAAGGGCCGACTGAAGCTGCATATCCTCGTCCTCGATCCGCATGTTCAGGATGTCAAGGCTCTGCTGTTTGGCGCCGAGTTCGGCCCGCTCGAAATTGAGTTTGAGAATGGCCTGATCGAGTAAATCGATGGCATGCTGAGCGCGCCACACATCATTTGCAAGAAGTGCGTCTTTCAGCCGAACCAAGGCGGTGAAAATCCCCTCGGTTTCCAGCGGATTGACATCACGGCCGGTTAACTGCGAGGATTGCCCGCCCGCAATTTTTGGCGGATCGGTTGCGCTTGTGACTGCGACGAATCCACTCCCATCGTTGCCGTCCGTGGGATCAAGCAGAACATCAAAAACCAGGGGGGCTACGGCATCCGCGGAAAACAACTCAATGATCCGATTTGCCGTGGTCACCCCTGGTTGAATGGCAAACCGCATGATCTTGTTGGCGGGATCAAAAGTGAATGACTCTGGTCCACCACTGGAATCTTCAAAAATAATCTTATACCCGTTGGCCGAAGCCGTGGGCGATTTCGTGCGAAAAATGAGATCATTGTTCGAACCTACCGACCGCACATTGGCCTGCCCGAAGGTCCCGGGATTCGTGGCGGTTGCCTCTTCCTTACCGACCGGGATCAAGCCTAACTCGATAGCCGCGGTGCTCGAGGGCGTTCGCCTTACGGTCAAAATGCCCGAACCAGCGCTCTCGTCAACTAGCTCAATACCATTGCCATATCTGGCTAATCGGGCAGTTAAATATGGTGAACCCCCTGGGACACGCGGCGGATTGTCTGGATGATTGTTGATCCGGTTAAGCACATCCTGGACCGTGATCGCACCTGAAAGATCAATTTCGAGGACCACACCATCTGCGCGGATGATCGTAAAATCGATTCCTCCGGAACTTCCCCCGGACGTCATCACCTCTCCGACCTGAAGCAATCCCGATCCATCGTTGTCTAGCGATTCATTGTCAAGACGCAGTTGAAAATGATCACGAGCACCCGGTGTGGCAGCAAATAGCTCCACGATCTGTTTCGCCGTTGTGGAACCGGGAACGATTCCGATAGCAATCTCCTTGTCGACGGAATCGTATGTGATGACCTCCGAACCGGGCGCGCCACCCGTGTCATAAAACCTCAGTCGGAAATCGTTGAATTGTGGGCCGGCTTCCCTTGCTTGCAAGACAAGCCGATTATGGGTGCCCACCGGATCAAAGACGGCCATGGCCGTCGTTCCCTGATCCTGATAATCAGTGACACCTCGGCCAAAAT
>Ga0068707_1003135_pt1 | contig 11598 bp, 8 predicted proteins | sample YNPNPMetaG_FD_66600 | JGI IMG/M metagenome (GOLD analysis project Ga0068707, IMG submission 66600) | Anoxygenic and chlorotrophic microbial mat microbial communities from Yellowstone National Park, USA - YNP NP MetaG | ecosystem: Environmental > Aquatic > Thermal springs > Hot (42-90C) >... | reverse complement strand
CCGTTCTCACCTTTGCTTAATTGTGCCAGAGCGTTTGCGTTTCATCTGTCGGTAGGTTTTCCATCGTCGGCTCGATCAAGTTCCAAGCCACCCTCCGGAGGGGCATGCTTGTCATACCCGCTGAAGCCCAATGGATCATTCAACGTGGCGCGGCGGACGCGACAAGCGCGTCCCTCCGAAAAGCAAGAATCGGAGGGGCATGCTTGTCATGCCCGGTGTAGCGGTATGGATAATCCAACGCCATGTCGCGGACCCGACAAGCGGGTCCCTCCAAGCGAACGCGACAAGCGCGTCCCTCCGAGGGGACCTGACAATCGCGCCCCTCCGAAAAACAGATCGGACGGGTGCGCCACAGACCCGTCGTGCCAAACCTGCCCGTCAAAGTTTACGCCGCCGGATCGCTTGTTTCAGTTTACCGTGGAAAATCCAGGGAGACTGGGAAAAATGGGTTCCTTGGACCAAAACACCGGGTATGTTTTCTTGAGGACACACAACATGTGTTCCAACCCACCTCATGACCCACCACCAGCCCAATGATCAAAGTTGGAGCGTTGCGATGCCCAGGCTCCCTGCCGCCTTTGGTGTTATTTTAACGGCTGCGCTGTGCATCGGGTTGGCCGTCTTCCGTTACCCACAGGTTAACCAGCAAGTCTGGGAGATGGTCCAGGCCGGACGGCAGCAATCGGCAAATGGCGAATCGAGTTTGCTCTGGCTTGGGCTTGCTATTCCGGACCACCCAACATTACCCCAGTCGCAGGAAAACCTATCAGAGCAGCCATCAACGGCAAATCAAGCGATCACTGCTGAGGCTGCCACAACTTGTGAGGCTGTTGCCTTTGTGCCCGCCCCTATCGCCCAATACGTAGGCACGGAGCATGGTGACGAACAAGGTCGAAGCGATGCATTGAGTGAAGCCAATCCGACGCGGCAAGAGAAGGTCCAAATCACTCTGGCAGTTCCACCCCAGATGGCGATACGAGGTCAAACGGAGCGCGACAGCGCTGATGAGTCGGAGACCGTACCGGCCATTTCGGAATTAAAGGAGATGGAATCTGAACACCGAGATTCGTCCCACAAAACCAGAGTGGTTTCGTTCATGCCTTCGCAACCATTATCCAGTTCTTCGGTTGCCGGCACCGAGGAAGCAGCAAAGAAGACATGGGAATCCAGGCCATCTCGCGTTAATTCGGATGTCGATCCGGCAGGCGACAAAACTTTCGCCTCGGCTGGCGGACAAGTTAGTGCCGCATCTCAGGGCCATGACGACTTTGTTGACCCACCGCTGGTTCCCATCATTAGAAATGAGGTAACAACATCGCCCACGGGATCAGTGAATGACACAAGTGACTTCGAGTTTGTCGCGCCCCACGATGCTGTTGCTCGGTTGGCCCCCAGCCCACAGGTTACGCTGCCTTCCGACCTACCGCTAGTGAACGTTTACCGCCACCATTGGTTCAGTGTTGAAAGGCCTCAACGATTGCCGCCGGTGGAAGAGGAGTCTCAAGAGGGAGCCGGATCCTCTGACTCACAAGGACTTTGGGATTGGACACCCAGCATCCCGCTTTATCCATCGACCGGGAGATCTTCGTCAGATTTGTAAGTGGCGCGGCGGACCCGACAAACGGGTCCTTTCGAAAGTGGAGTCGGAGGGGCATGCTCGTCATGCCCGTTGAAGCGGGATGGATCATCAAACGGTATTCCGCGGACCCGACAAGCGGGTCCCTCCAAAAAGCGGATGCGACAAGCGCGTCCCTCCGAAACCGTATTCATCGATGGGGAAATAATGGAAGGATTACGGAGACCGGGCTGGCACAAGCTGCCATTTGACCAGCGCGAATCCTTCTTGCAGCGATAGCCCCCCGGCAGCCACGGCCCCTGTCTCGAATCCGTAATGAACGAGGCAGTCGCGACAACGTCTGTCATGGACGGGTCCCAGTCGATTCCAGGGTGTCTTCTCCCGCCATTCAGCAAACGTGGGAAAGTGTGTATCTGTGAGCAGGTAACAAGGAGACTTCCAACCGCAGACATTACGTGTGGGACACGCCCAGGCTGCACATGGGATGTCCCGTTGCCCACACAAAAAATCCAAATAGAGTGGTGAATTAAGAAGTCGATAATTCTCCAAACGTTTGCGGACCGAGGCGAACTTGGCTTGGATTTCCGACCGCGTCAGAAAGAGATGGGAACCGTTCGTACGGCCTGCCGTTTTTCCCAACTGGTTATCACCGTTTTGAGGAAGATCACCCATCGGTTCTGTCAGGACAGGTTGACCGTCCACCACAGGATACGGATACGCAGGTGAGAGCAGCATTCCGTCCACATGCAATTCGCTGAGATAGTCGAGGAGAACGAGAATCTCGTTCATGTCGGTTTGGGCATAAATTGTCGTGTTTGTGGTGACGCGCATGCCGGCCCGCTTCAGCCTCTCGATATTGTGAATCACTGTTCGGAATGTTCCCGGTTGCTGCGTGATGGCATCATGTGTGGCCTCCATTCCATCGAGATGGATATTCCAGGTCAGCCGAGACGACCGAGGGAGCCGGTCCATCCAGCGATCGACAAGGAGTGCGTTGGTACACAGATAAATATGGCGGCCCTGGGCAATCAAGCCGTTGACCAGACGGTCCAGTTCTGGATAGAGAAGAGGTTCTCCACCGCAGATGCTGACAATCGGGGCACCGCACTCCTGGGCGGAGGTCAAGCAATCTTCCAGAGACAGCCGTTCATTCATGACGTGACGATATTCGCGGATTCGGCCGCACCCCTCACATCGCAGGTTGCACGCGAACAGGGGTTCCAGCATAAGAACCATGGGGGCACGACGTCGCGAAAACCGGCATTTCAGGGTGTGCCATGCCATGGTCTTGACAAGCGACCAGGGAAATCGCATTTTGGAGCCTCCAAAGGATGTCGCTGTCTCCCCCCGTCAGGCAATCCGCGACGTGCAGTCTTCAACATCGACCGGCGGTGTGATCACTCGCAACTCCGGCAGGTCAAGCTCCGCGAGACGCCCCGCGTTCAGTCGCACGAAACGAGACAAGGCCAGAAGTGGAAAATAGAGGGGATACATGTGATAGCGAAGATAGAACACGCGGGGGAAGCCCGTCCCGGTAAACGCCGCCTCTTTCCAGGAACCATCCGCTGACTGATGCTCGAGGAGATAACGAACCCCGCGCAAGACAGCCGGATGATCGTTTTTTCCACCGGCCAGCAGCCCGAGAATCGCCCAGGCAGTCTGGGACGCCGTACTTGGTCCACTCCCGCGGAGATGGGGATGGTCATAAGTCGCAGGCGACTCACCCCAACCACCATCCGGGAGCTGATGGCTGATCAACCAGTTAACTCCGGCCACCACCGCGGGATCATCTTCAGAAATGCCAACCGCGCGCAATCCGCTGATGGCCAGCCATGTCCCATAGATGTAATTGACGCCCCATCGACCAAACCAACTTCCGTCGGCCTCCTGGGTCCGCCGCAGGTAGGCAACGGCACGGTCCACAGCAGGAAATCCCTGACGGTAACCAAGTGTTCCCAGTGCCTCGAGGACCCGTCCCGTAATGTCGGGCGTGCTCGGGTCAATCATTGCGTTGTGGTCAGCGAACGGCACTTTGGTGAGGACGGCACAGCAATTGTCGCGATCAAAGGCAGCCCAGCCGCCGTTTCGACTCTGCATTCCTAGCAACCATGTCACGCCGCGATGAATGGCCATGTTTGTCCGTTCCGCAAGGCTTTCTAACTCTTGGCGTGACAAGGCTTTTTTTCGCCCGTCATGCAATTTTGACGGACTTTGATTGCCCGGATCACGAACGATCCGCCACTGTGGCCCAAAAAGGTCAGGCGTCTGTTCACCCTGATCGTCAAATTGACCGGCCAGCGCGATCAGCGCGGCTGCCGTGTCGTCACAATCGGGATAGAACGGATTGGCGTGTTCAAAGCACCAGCCACCCGGGTGGACCTTGACCGTGTGGGACCAGTCTCCTGGCCTGAGGACTTGATGATCGAGAAGCCAGGCGACGGCCTTTTGGACCCGTACATCATCCGGCCGTGCCCCAGCGGATAGAACCGCCCGCAAACTCAGTGCTGTATCCCAGACTGGCGAAAGACAGGGCTGAATCCGGGCAGTCTCCTGGTCCTCATTTTCCAGCAACAACTCTTCAACCCGCTGCCACGCCTCCCGCATGATGGGTGAATCATTTGAATACCCCATCGCGTGAAGGGCAATCAAGCTCCACACCATTGGCGGATAGATGGCGGCCAGGCCGTGACTGTCCTTCATATGTTCGATTATCCAGGCCTCGGCAGCACGGAGGGCGCGTTTTCGGAAGGGCACCAGCCCCCATCGCTCGGCAAATTTGAGGCAAGCATCTGTTGTCTGGAAAAAGGCAGACCAGAAGTCACGGGCACCACGCGCGCCAGACCCTCGCGTTAATGGCCAGTCTTCGGGACGGGTGAGGAATAACTCGCGGATCCCCTTTTCCGGCGGCAGTTCGCGGACAGGCTTCAAAGCCCACAGGACAGACAAGGGGACCACCATCGCCCGAGACCAGGCACTCATCTTGTACAGATTGATCGGAAACCATCCCGGAAGCAGAAGAACCTCAGGTGGAACCGCAGGACAGATGCGATACGGGATCTGACCCAGGAAAGCCAGATAAAATCGCGTGAAACTATTGACGGCCTGGGCACCACCATGTTCGAGAATAACATTCGCCGCACGACGCAGCGCGGGATCACTGGGAGAATAGCCAGCCAGCTTCAGCGCGAAGTACGCCTTGACGCTGGCGCTGATGTCAATCGGTCCGCCCGGATACAGCGACCAGGCACCGTCACTGGTTTGCGTTTCCAAAAGGCGACGGGCTAATCGCGCAACGAGGAGTGAATTTTCCCGCTCGAAAAAGGCAAGAATCAGAATCGTCTCACTTTGAAGGATGCTATCGCCTTCAAGTTCTCCCTGCCAGTAGCCCTCAGGATGTTGCTGATTCAGAAGATGCCACCGGGCCAAAGCGATCGAATGCCGAATTGCCACTGGCAGGCGGTATGCCCGTTCCACCCGCTGAGACTTCCGGTCACTTGGCAGTGTTTCTGTCACGGCCTCACATCCGTGCCGAAAATGTTCCATGGCCAATGAGTCCTCTGTAACGTAGTCCGAACCGTTGAATGTTAATAGATTAAAGGAGACGGGCAAGCTTGGCAAGATGAACTTCCCATCGGGGGCGTCGCGATCTCGGCGGGGCCCGCTCGTCGTGTCCGCTTTTCGGAGGGACGCGCTTGTCGCGTCCGTTGCTTAACCATGGATTGTCCATTGCGTTTCATCGGGCATGACAGGCATGCCCCTCCGAATTCGTTTGCACACGCTTCCATCGCTCGGAGGGACCTGCTTGTCAGGTCACGCCCCTCCGAACGGGCACGATAAACGTGCCCCTCACCCTCGGAGGGACGCGCTTGTCGCGTCCGCCGCACAACGTTGGATCACCCATTTCGATTCTGCGGCCATGACGAGTGCGCCCCCCTCAATTTGGTGGTTACCGTCTCGTTGCATACGAATCCGGGCACATAGGGGTCGGCTTTGGTTGGACGGGTTGGCGAAATGCGTGTTCTTTGTCGCCCGGTTGTTTGCTAAAATACGTCAATGAGCATTTGACAGGTCTTCTAGGCCCAACCGTTTTTCTGGGTGATAGTTGCCGGTAGGAGGGCTTTTCGCTATGGGTCGGCGGCGACGATGCGGACAGTCCGGTCCGGAGGCGGATCCTTCTCCTCCGCAAGCGTTACCGCAGGATGTTTCCGGATCACAGAAAACGGCAAATATTTCGGGACAGACAGACTCGTCGGAAGAGGCTTTTTCCCCCGCGTTTGCTGCGGCGGCTGAGTGGATCTGTTCCCTTGGCCATCAGGAGCTTGTCGCCCAGCAAACCCCCGAGGCGTTGGCCGCGCGGGCGTTTCTCCAATCCCAGGGATTGGCCTGGTCTGCCATTGGAGGGCTTCCTCTGGGGATCATCGGCAACCCTTCGCAACTCAGGGCGCGATACATCGACCAGCAAATCGGACCTGAAGAAGCCATCGGCTATTGGCTGGATGATCCTCGCTTAAACCGCGTTCTCGTCGGACCAGTGCGGGACGGTGATGGAAAACTGATCACACTGTGGGCACGGTCGATTGAGCCGGGACGGCGGACGCTTCTCTACCGCCACCCTTGGCTGGACCGAGTTGGCGTTTATGGCCGTGAACACCTCTCCACAGTGGGTACCAAAGTGGTCTTTGCTGTGGAAAGAATCCTTGATGCGCTGATCCTGCGGTCCCACGGAATCGAGCCAGTCGTGGCTTTTGGGCGGCGATTTGATCAGGTTCCCGGCGAATCTTGGGCGGTTTTGTGCACAGGTCAACTGAGATCCCTTGTCCTCCTTCCAGCCGGGTATCACGTTTCGGCCTCGATCTTCCGCGGGGTCCGGGTGCAGGTAGAGCGACTGATCGATCCCCCGGAGGTCTGGGTTTTGCCACCCAAAAGGATGTTTGCGCCCCTGGGACGTATGGCGGCCATGCTTAAATCGGCCGAATTCGCAGAGTACGTCCGTGATCGGGGAGTCGCTCTGCTGGGACGGAGGCACGCCGTCCGCGTGGTCAAAAGCATCAGCACGAAGCATTCACAGGGTTCCGTTTCGTCCGGGCAGGGACAGCATTACAAGGCCAGGATTATTCAAACAGATCCGGCAAACCAACGGGTGATTGATGGCGCGCGGAACGTGGACTGGCTGGCTTTCGATTGATAATGGTCTCGTTTGGTTGCTCTGGCCATCAACAGGCAGAAATATTTACTGGCGTTGGGGTGATCTGCCAGAGGCAATGACAAACTGTGCCGCGCAAAGCAATGAACCTTAAAGGGGGGATTAGCGATACACAGATAAATAGGGAATAAACCCAGGGGGAGGAGATCCGCGATTGGGTATGAGCAGTGGTTGTTTTTGAGTCTGAGCGAATCCGGCAAAAATAGGCTGAGTGGCAAAGGAGAGTAAACTTCCTCGATTGCAACGCCAAAGATCACCCTCTCTGGGCGGCGGGTGGTAATGTTCTGCGTTTCTGCGCTGGACATTGCCGTTTCTTTGGGTAGAATTAAACGACGGGCCCCATGCGAACCCAGCCTCGGTGCAGAGGCGCGCGGGTGTAATTTCGCAAAAAATCCCGCCTTAAAGATCACCTTGGGGCACGGCCGTTCCTGTGGTTACCGTTGGATCGTGTGGTACGTTGGCGATTCGGGAACATTTGGGAGGCTTTGCCCCGCTCATCTGCGGTCTAATGTCTCCGTGGTGCATCCGCGATGATTGTGCGTCGGAGAGAGTACCGTTTTGAGGTGGTGGGGAAGGTGCGAGCAACCAATGCTCTGATGCCTGATCTCCTGTACGTAAGCCAGAGGTCCCTCGTGTAACCGGCAGGTAACGGTTAGCAGAAACAAAGTCGTCGGGTCGTCGCTCGATGCGATGCCGGTCACGACACCGGCTGTGTTGGTAATTCAGTCAAGCCTGTCTGATTGGGCGTGTAGGTGGTTTTCTGGAGGAGTCATGGCCTTGTACGAAGCCGATCATTTGTTTGACGAACTTGAACTGCGATCGATGGACGACGAAGAGGAGATTGAACTCCAGGGTGGGCATTTGCTGGAGATGGCTGAATCCTTTGTGGATGATGAACTAGCAGATGATGAGGAGGCAATCAGCGAAGCGGCGTACCAGGCGGCTGCTGAGGATTCCGAAGAGGAGGCGATGATCACCGCCGATGAGGAGGAATCCTGGTCTGACGACCCGGTCCGCATGTATTTGACTCAGATGGGCGAGATTCCCCTGTTGTCCCGGCAGCAGGAAATCGCGCTCGCAAAGAAGATCGAAATCACACGCGCCAAGTTCCGTCGCAAGCTGATGGAATGCGATTACGTCCTTCAGCAAGCCGTGCGGACCCTGGCCCGCGTGGATGAAGGTAAGTTGCCCTTCGATCGAACCGTTCAGGTGTCGGTCACCGATCACCTGGAGAAGGATCAAATCCTTGGGCGACTACCACACAATTTAAGGACGCTCCAGGCTATCCTCAAACGGAACCGGCAGGATTATTTGACGGCCTTGAGCAAGTCGAAGTCGAGAGAAGAGCGTGCCGCGGCCTGGCGGAGGTTAGGCCGTTCACGACGCCGTGCCGTTCGTTTGGCCGAGGAATTGGGCCTTCGGACGCAGCGACTGGAACCGATGATCAAGGCCCTGGAAGAGTTTAGCCGTCGTGTGGACGAACTGAAGGTCCGAATCCAGGAGCATGCCCGGGCAGGACGCCCACTTGAGGAACGCAAACCCTGGATCAAAGAGTTCCGCGATATCCTCCGTTTGACGCAGGAAACGCCGACTAGCCTGCGAAATCGCGTCAACTACGTCAAACGAATTTACGCAGAATACCAGGAGGCCAAAAGGGCCTTATCCGAAGGGAATCTCCGTTTGGTGGTTTCTATCGCCAAGAAATACCGCAACCGCGGCTTGAGCTTCCTCGATCTGATCCAGGAAGGCAACGCCGGTCTGATGCGGGCGGTCGATAAGTTTGAATACCGCCGCGGGTTCAAGTTCTGTACCTACGCCACGTGGTGGATTCGCCAGGCGATCACGCGAGCCGTGGCCGACCAAAGCCGTACGATTCGGATCCCCGTCCATATGGCGGAGACGATGACCAAGGTCCGCAACGCCTCGCGTCGGCTTTATCAAGAGAAAGGTCACGAGCCAACTCTTGAAGAAATGGCCGCAGCAGCCGAAGCCAAGACGGAGGAAACGCGACGTGTCCTCACGATGAACCGCTATCCGATCAGCCTCGATCGGCCAGTGGGAAATAGCGAGGACAGCCATTTTGGAGACCTGCTTCCGGATGGTTCGGCAGAAAGTCCACTTGATGGCGCCACCCACGACATGCTCCGCGAAAAGATCAATAAGGTCCTTCGGACCCTGAGCTATCGGGAGCGCGAAATCATCAAGTTGCGCTACGGCTTGGGTGATGGTTACTGCTACACCCTGGAGGAAGTGGGACATATCTTCAAGGTAACCCGCGAGCGAATCCGTCAGATCGAGGCCAAGGCTGTGCGAAAACTTCAGCAGCCGAGCCGGAGCCAAGAACTCGTCGGATTCCTCGATTGAGCCATCGCCTCGTGACCGACGCGTCATGTGGTTGATGAGCAATTCGATCGGTTAACTGTCGCCCTCCAATGTGGGGTGACAGATGGTGATTTGCCCCCTCTTTCCGAGGGCAATGTCCTCGGTAAGAGGGGTTTTTTCTGGAGTTTCCAAAAAGAAGTCAAGATCTTGTGCCCTTATGAACCGAGGGCCTGCGATCGGATTTTGCCAATTGCCACAATGGGCGGCCCTTGAGTCGGATGCGCGTGGGCTTTGTTCGTGAGACGACGCGCAAATGGGAGGGCCGGACCTGACAAGCAGGTCCCTCCGAGGATTAAAATCGTGGCACAACCGGGAAACCTACCGATCAACAGGACGCACTATTATCGTGCTGCCACCTTGCTATGTCTCTCCAAATCTCTTAATCTTGCGCCAATACATTCACTGAAAATCCGGAGTGTGCTCAATGTCCCAAGTTAGACGTGATTCTGATTGTTTCGGCCATCGTCGTGACCAGCTTCGGCGGCGTCTCAAGAAGGAAGGACTTGCCGGAATCCTTGTGACGCAGACCGAAAACGTCCGATATTTGACGGGTTTCGGCGGCGATGACAGTTATCTTTTATTGTGGAACGAACACGAGGTGCTGATTAGCGACTCGCGTTTCACGGAACAGATCCGCGAAGAATGCCCGGGGCTTGATACTCACATCCGGCGGACGGGTGTTTCTCTGGCTCAGGCTGCCGTGAACCTGGTCAATCGGGCCAGATTAAGTTCGCTGGGCGTAGAAGCCTCAATCAGTCTGGCGACATACGATAAGATCAAGGCCGCTACCAAACAGACCGAACTGGTGCGGACGGAGGATTGGATCGAGCAGATGCGGGCGATTAAGGATAAGGCGGAGATTGCCCGTATTCGGCAGGCGGTTCAGTACGCAGAACGGGCGTTTGCTGCGGTGAAGGCCATGCTCCGCCCGGAACACACAGAAAAAGAAATCGCCGATTTGCTGGAATACCAGATGCGGGTTTTGGGGGCCAAGTGGTCGGCCTTTCCGACCATTGTGGCGGTTGGTGAAAGGGCGGCGCTGCCCCATGCAATTCCAACAAATAGGAAAGTTAAAGAAAATGAATTCGTTTTGATTGACTGGGGAGCTGATGAAGGATGGTACAAGAGCGACTTGACCCGCGTCCTCGTTACTGGTAAAATCCTCCCCAAGTTTGCTAAGGTCTATGAAACAGTGGCGCGTGCCCAACAGGCGGCGATCGATCTGGTCCGGCCGGGGGTATCGGCTCACGATGTCGATGCAGCGGCTCGCGGCGTCATCACAGAAGCGGGTTATGGGCGATTATTTGGGCACGGTCTAGGGCATGGACTCGGCCTGCAAGTTCATGAGCTACCGCGGCTCGGGCCGAAGAGTTCCGTTGTCCTCAAGCCGGGCATGGTCATTACTATTGAGCCTGGCATTTATATCCCAAATTGGGGGGGAGTGCGCATTGAGGACGATGTTCTCGTGACTCGCGACGGTCACGAAGTATTGACCCGCGCGCCTAGGGCCTTAGAAGAGGTCGTTGTTGATTAGTGATATGAGATCCCAATTGAAAGAGGTGTGACTTCGCGCATGGCCTCGGACATTCCTGACAATGAAGGTCGAGATTTTCCAGAAACGCCCGACGTTTTTGATCTTGCCCGCATCCGCGAGCTGATCGAAATGATGCGGGCACATGAGCTGACGGAAATTGATCTCCGAGAAGGGAAACGGCAAATCCGGTTGCGACGGGGGCCTGAGATCCAGCCAGCGACATCCCCGCCCGCGGTGCCTTTTCCCATCTTCATGCCCGGCGGAGTACCGCCCACGGCACCGGCTTCCCCCAGCCCTGTTCCTCCGCCACCAGCCAGGGAGGCCGAGGCGGCACCAGTCAAGGAAAAGGAAGAGGAAAACATCACCTTCATCCGCAGTCCGATGGTGGGGACGTTCTATGCCGCGCCGGACCCCGATTCACCGCCCTACGTCAAAGTTGGCGATGTCGTCGGGCCGGACACGGTTGTCGGGATCGTCGAGGCGATGAAGGTCTTCAACGAGATTCCGGCGGAGGTCTCCGGAAAGATTGTGGCCGTTCTTGTGGAAAACGGGGAGCCTGTCGAGTACGGTCAGCCGTTGTTCAAAGTGGACACCAAGGTCTAGGCTGCCCAGATGTGACGAACAGCAACGAGGGACAAACGATTTCCCGGTTATAGCGCATGTTTAAACGGATTCTTATCGCCAATCGAGGCGAAATTGCCCTCCGAGTGATTCGGGCCTGTCGTGAGATGGGCATCGAAACGGTGGTTGTTTTCAGTGAAGCGGACCGTGGGTCAGCCTATTTGGAATTGGCCGACGAGGCCTATTGCATCGGGCCGCCCAAGGCATCTGAAAGCTACCTCCGCTATGACCGCGTGATCAGCGCCGCCGAAATTGGAAACGCCCAGGCGATCCACCCGGGTT
>Ga0068707_1003133_pt1 | contig 11603 bp, 10 predicted proteins | sample YNPNPMetaG_FD_66600 | JGI IMG/M metagenome (GOLD analysis project Ga0068707, IMG submission 66600) | Anoxygenic and chlorotrophic microbial mat microbial communities from Yellowstone National Park, USA - YNP NP MetaG | ecosystem: Environmental > Aquatic > Thermal springs > Hot (42-90C) >... | reverse complement strand
TTCGATTCGATCATCGCCCGCGCTTCAGCGACCGATAGCTCGGACACGAACGTGGACTTGTCCTCAAAGTCCCGATAGATGCCTGGGACGTCGGTCATCATAATGAGCTTGGCCGCCTTGACCTCGGCCGCGATTTCGCCGGCTATGTGGTCCGCGTTGACGTTGAAACTCTCGCCGTTCGGCCCGATTGCAACCGACGAGACGACCGGTATGTATCCGTGCTCCAGCAGGTCCACGAGTATCTGAGGGTTGACCTTTGCGACCTCGCCTACGAATCCCAGATCAACCTGGCTCTCGGCCTTCTCGGCGACGATCAGGTTGGCGTCCTTTCCCGAAAGCCCGACAGCGCGTCCTCCCAGGCTGTTGATGATCGAGACTATGCCTTTGTTGGTCTTGCCCGCCAGCACCATCTCGACTATTTCCATCGTTTCCGCATCGGTCACGCGCAGACCGTTGACGAACGTGGGTTCCTTGCCGATCTTGGCCATCAAGGCACTAATCTCCGGCCCGCCTCCGTGAACCAGTATCGGCTTCATGCCGACGTAGTGCATCAGCACGATGTCTCGGCACACGGATCGCTTGAGATCCTCATCGATCATCGCATTTCCGCCGTACTTGATGACCATCGTCTTGCCGAAGTACTTTTGGATGTACGGCAGTGCTTGGACCAGTATGCCGGCTTCTTCGCTCGTGTAATTCATCTAGACCTCAGCGGCAACGGGCCTAATCGCAAAAGCGCGACACAAGCCAAACCCCGAAGCCGCACAGGAAACCGAGATCGCCTTTCGCGCCTTCGCTCACTTCCGCATTTCGCGATTGGGATTCCCCCCACATTCTATGAACGCCGTTGCATGCCCGTCAAGCGAAAAATGAAGAGCCGCGGAACTGCACCATCCGCGGCCGAGGCTAGTATATCAGGTCCACCGCCGCTTGTCAATCTTCGCGTGCGTTTCCGTTCAGTGTTGCGCGCGCAAACGGGGTCGGATGCAAGTCATCCTGAACTTGATTCAGGATCCATCGCGCTGCCGTGAGATGCCGGCTAGCCCCTGCCGACTCCGGCCTCGAGCTTCTCAAGTTTTTCCAGAATGGTGTTGATAGCATCGTCCTGCGCCTGCAGGTGAGCTTGGATCTGTTGGGCTTCGTGGAAAGTGGCCTCCGCGTCCTTGTAGGTCATGTCCGCCCGCCTGTCCGCGGCCTGCCCGAGGATGTTCTGGCCCACCATAATCACGGAGAGCATGACCAATTGGATGAATGTCTGGCTCACCCACTGGACGAAAGTCAGCAAACCGCGGATGGCTTGAGGTACGACCAAGAGCGCGAGAACGGCAAACGCGTACGCGCACCACATCGTCCCGACGGCTGCCGTCAGAACCAGTGCGATGCGGCCGTTGATGCCTACTCCCGCCTCGCGGGTCTTGGGCGGGCCCTGCTTCCTGCGCTCTTCGATGTGAGGATGTCTAAGGTGATCGAAACTCAGTCTCATAGCATATTCCTCCCGCTTGTATGATGCGGAAACCGCTTGCCGCGTGGCGCTAGGCATGTGCTTCGGCCCAAGTTCCCGCAGCCGAGTCGGCATGCGTAGGCCTGCGGGAACTCAGCGTCGCGCGATCCGGCAGGGCCGGTGCAACCAGTCGTTCCCGCAGGATTGGAAAGCACTCCATCGTCATCCTGAGCACCCCATCGTTATCCTCAGCACCCCATCGTCATCCTGAGCGAAGCGAAGGATCTCCGAGTCGGTTCCAGATTCCTCGCTGCGCTCGGAACGACGGTCGCGGGGTAGATTCCTCGCTCCGCTCGTAATGACGCTCAGTTGACGGCTATTTTCGAAGAAGGCCGAAGGAATCTACCTGGTTCGAACGCAAAGAGGGACGCCAAGCCCGCTGCGGCCTAGGTCTAGACGATATCGATTTGTGCCACGGACGGCACGACCCGTGTCGGGCGGTACGGCCATTTCGCGATGTCTTCCTCGCGCGTGACTCCGGTCAGCACCAATATGGTCTCGACGCCGCTCTCGATTCCGGCTACGATGTCCGTGTCCATCCTATCGCCGACCATGACGGTGTCCTCCGAGTGCGCGCCCAGAAAGCGCAGCGCGCTGCGCATCATGAGAGGGTTCGGCTTCCCGACGAAGTACGGCGCGACACCGGTTGCCTTCTCGATCAGCGCGGCCATCGCACCGCAGGCGGGATCGATTCCCTTCTCGCTGGGCCCCGAAGGATCGGGGTTGGTGGCGATAAAACGGGCACCCGCGGCCACCAGCCTTACCGCGCGCGAGATCCTCTCGTAGCTGTAATCCTTGGTTTCGCCCAAGACCACGTAGTCCGGGCTGCGATCGGTCAGAGTGTAGCCTATCTCGTGTAGGGCGGTGGTCAGGCCGGTCTCGCCGATCACGTAGGCCGCCCCGCCGGGCCTTTGCGAGTTCAAGAACTGAGCCGTGGCCATGGCCGACGTGAACAAGTGATCGTAGGGAACATGAAGCCCTATCGCGGCCAAACGGTGGTGCAGGTCGCGAGGGGTATACATCGGATTGTTCGTCAGGACGGCAAACTTGGCTCCGGCCTTCTCCAACCGCCCGATAAACTCCTGCGCACCAGGTATGGGCGATCCCCCGCGCACCAGGACGCCGTCCATATCGAGTAGATAGTTCTTCGCTGCCACTCAGATTTGCCTCCGTCCGCGGTCGTTACATTATATCACCGGTCGAGGTTCACACTTGGCGGGAGCGGCTATTGATGCTATCATCGCTGGAGAGGCCAACCTGTCATAGGAGAATGTGGTAATGATCGACCCGCGAATGAAGAAGCTTGCCGACGTGTTGGTCGGCTACTCGACCAAGACCCAGCCGGGGGATAGAGTTCTGATCGATGCATACGACGTGCCGGAAGAGATGGTGGCCGTTTTGATCGACAGAGTCAGGGAGGCCGGCGGTCTGCCGTTTGTGGACGAACACCGCGCGCGTGTCGTTCGCTCTTTGGTTCTTTGCGGCACCGAAGAGCAGATGGAGATCTCGGCTCGTCACGCACTGGAGTTCATGAAGGATATGAACTGCTACATCGCCCTGCGCGGAAGCCACAATATCACCGAGCTGTCCGACGTGCCCGACGACAAGATCAAGCTCCGCGAGCTGCATTTCAAGCCGGTCCAGGACTACCGCGTCAACAACACCAGATGGGTAGTCTTGCGCTGGCCGACGTCCTCGATGGCCCAGCTTGCCGGAATGAGCACCCAGCAGTTCGAGGATTTCTACTTCGACGTCTGCACTCTCGACTACGCGAAGATGGCCGCCGCCGAGCAGCCCCTCAAAGAGCGGATGGAGCGCGCGGACGTAGTGCGCATCGTGGGTCCGCTCGATACCGACCTAACGTTCTCGATCAAGGGCATGCCGGCGGTTGCGTGCGTCGGCGACCGCAACATCCCCGACGGCGAGCTCTTCACCGCGCCCGTGAAAGACAGCGTCAACGGCATTATCCACTTCAACGCCGGCACCATCTACCACGGCAGAACATTCGACGACGTCCGTCTGGTTTTTCGCAACGGGAGAATCACCGAGGCCACGGCTTCGGACACGAAGCATCTGAACGAGATTCTCGACACGGACGAGGGGGCGCGCTACGTCGGGGAGTTTGCTTTCGGTTTCAACCCCCATATCAAGCGTGCGATCCGCGATATCCTCTTCGATGAAAAGATCGACGGCTCGATTCACCTGACGCCCGGTCAGGCTTACGAGGAAGCCGACAACGGCAACCGGTCCAGCGTGCACTGGGACATGGTTCTGATCCAGACGGAGGAGTTCGGCGGAGGAGAGATTTATTTCGACGACGAGCTTATTCGCAGGAACGGACGCTTCGTGCCGGATTACCTTCAGCCCCTGAACCCTGAGAACCTGGTATAGAAGCGTTCGTGATACGGTTAGGCCGTTGACGATTCATCAGGCGGGCGTTATAATGAATTGGCCGCGAGCCGTGCGTCGGAACTGCCGTCGCATGCGGGCCTTGTAGCGTCTGCGGCTGCGGGCTGGGTTTCGCGCACGGCCCAATGTGCTGCCGGTTTTCCACGGAAGGGGATGGTGGTGTTGACAATCGGTGGCGAAGTATTGGCCGCGCTGGTGCGCGACCGCCTGCTTGTGGACTACAGGCTGGCCTCACAGCCAATCGACGTCTGCTGCTGCGAAGGCTGCGTTTCGTTGGTCGGTTTCGTTGACACCCCGGAGCAGAAGAGGCTGGCGGTCGAACTCGTCGCGGGAATGATAGGGGTCCGAAGCGTCAAGGACGAGATCGTAGTCCGGTCTGTGGCAAGGCCGGCGGTCGATCAGCAATCGGCCGCGTCGGCTGCCTGACGTGCGTCCGCATCACACTTGTGCGAACGCGGAGCCGGCGATTTCGATCGTAGCGGCTATGTCCGCGTCCGAATGGGCGGCGGAAACGAACGCGGCCTCGAACTGAGACGGCGCGAAATAGACGCCGCGGTTCAGCATCTCGCGGAAAAAGCGGGCGTACAGGGCGGTATCGCAGCTTCTTGCCGACGCATAATCGGTCACGGGACGGTCCGTGAAGAACAGCGTCATCATCGATCCGACGCGATTGCACGTGATGCTGACTCCTGCTCGAACCGCCTGCCGGAGCAGTCCGTCGGCCAGCGCCGACGCCTTGCGCTCGAGTTCCTGGTAGAAGCCGGGTTCCTTCAGCAGCCTCAGAGCCTCGATCCCGGCTGCGACCGCCGGCGGATTGCCCGAGAGCGTGCCGGCCTGGTAGACCGGCCCCACCGGGGCCACCAGTTCCATTATCTCTCGCCTGCCCCCGTAAGCTCCTACCGGTAGCCCGCCCCCGATGATTTTGCCCAGACAGGTCAGATCGGGCTTAACGCCGTAAAGCTCCTGCGCGCCGCCATAGGCGACGCGGAAACCCGTGATCACTTCGTCGAATATGAGCACGATGCCGCGAGCGTCACACAACCTGCGCAGCCCTTCCAAGAATCCCCCGCCGGGCGCCACCACACCCATGTTGCCCGCGATCGGTTCGACCACGATGCAGGCGACGGTCTCGCCTGCGGCAGAAACGGCCCGCTCGGTCGCGTCGAGGTCGTTATAAGGAACCGTGATGGTGTCCGCGGTGACGCTGTCCGGCACGCCCGCACTGTCAGGCAGCCCGAACGTTGCTACTCCGGACCCGGCTCTCGCAAGTAGGCCGTCGGAATGGCCGTGGTAGCAGCCCTCGAACTTGATCACCTTTTGACGGCCCGTGCAGCCCCTTGCGACTCGGATTGCGCTCATCACGGCCTCGGTTCCCGAGTTCACTAGGCGTACCATCTCGATCGAGGGCACGGCTTCCGCGATCATTTCCGCAAGCTCAACCTCGCGCGCGGTCGCGGCTCCAAAGCTGGTGCCGTCTCGCACCGCCCGGCAGACGGCCTCCACTATCTTGGGGTGTGCGTGGCCGAGGATCAGCGGCCCCCAAGAGCACACGTAGTCGATGAAACAGTTTCCGTCTTCGTCGTATAGTCGGCTTCCTTCGCCCCGCCTTACAAAAACCGGCCGGCCGCCAACCGACTTGAACGCGCGCACGGGGCTGTTCACTCCGCCCGGGATCACCCGCACCGCGCGATCATATAGTGTGGCCGAACGCGAGAACTCCATCTACATCACCGGGGCGAGTATATCAGCCGCGAACGCGAGTGTCAATGAAAGCTGCGCACCGGTTTGGTGTTGCGGGGACAAACGGCTCGGATAGAGGTCATCCTGAACCTGATTCAGGATCCGTAGAGCCGTCGCGCGGATGCTGAATCGAGCCTACGCCGCGCGGCCTAGGAGGCCGGCGAACAACGGAGGCACCTCGAAAAACCGGCTTGCCGCAGGCTACTGATCGACGACTGCGGCTTCAGTCGCCCTCGATGAAGACTTTTCGACGCGCCTCGTCGAGACTGGTGAGACCCGCCAGGATCTTCTCAACCGCGTGTTCGCGCATCGTCTTCATGCCCGAGCGCACGGCCAGCTCGCGGACTTGGTCGGCGGTCGGCTTCTCGATGGTTAGGCGCCGCATCTCCTCGTTTACAACCATCAATTCCAGAATCGGGATACGCCCGGTGTAGCCGCGGTTGTCGCAATGGCTGCAGCCGACGGGCCTATAGATTTCGACTTTCCCGCTGTGGTGGGCGAGGCCGAGCATGGCAAGCTCTTCCGACTTCGGCTCGTAGGGTGCCTTGCACCGGGGACAGAGGAGCTTGACAAGCCTCTGCGCCAGCACGCCGATGACCGACGAGCCTATCAAGAACGGCTCCACGCCCATGTCGGTCAGCCTGGTAACTGCCGAGGCGGCGTCGTTGCAGTGAAGCGTCGAAAAGACGAGATGGCCGGTCATCGCCGCCTGGAAGGCGATGGTGGCGGTTTCCTTGTCGCGGATTTCGCCGACCAGAATCACATCCGGGTCCTGGCGCAGGATCGCCCTGAGCTGAACAGGGAAGGTCAGCCCGGCTCGAACGTTCACGGCGGATTGGTTGATCCCGTCGAGGTCATATTCCACGGGGTCTTCGACGGTCATTATGTTGGTCTCGGGCGATTTGATGTGACCAAGGGCGGAATATAGCGTGGTAGTCTTGCCGCTGCCGGTAGGCCCGGTGACGAGTATGATGCCGTATGGCCTGATCAACAAGTCCTTGAACTCGCCCAACTCCTTCTCGTCGAAGCCGAGCTTGTCGATATCCATCTGTATGCCGGACTTGTCCAGGACCCTGATGACTACTCGTTCTCCGTAATACACGGGTAGAGTGGAGATTCTCAGATCCACCTGCCTATTGTGTATCTTGACGCTGATCCTTCCGTCCTGGGGGATGCGCTTTTCGGCTATGTCCAAATCGGCCATTATCTTGATCCGGCTGGTGACTGCGGCTTGGAGCTGCTTGGGCAGGCTGCGGATATGCTGTAGCGAACCGTCGATGCGATATCGGATCTCCATACCGTTGGCGCGAGGCTCGAAGTGGATATCGCTTGCGTGCTGCCGAACGGCTTCCTGAAGCACGAGATTGACCGTCTTGACCACCGGGGCCTGTCCGCTGAGCCGCCGCTCCTCCGCAATGTCGTCGGAGGTTTCCGCTTCGCCGACCTGCACGTCCACCCCGCCGATCGCTTGTTCGATGGAAGCGGCGATGTCGTCTACACTTGCCGCTCCGTAGACGCGGTCGAGCATCTTGTGCAGCTTGGATTGACTCGCCAGAAGCGGCTCAACCCGCCGCCTCGATATCCTCTGGACCGCGTCGATGGCCTCGACGTCCGTCGGGTTGGCCGTAGCGACCGCCAGGCGATCCCCTGTTGCGGCGACGGGAATCACGTTGTAAGTCCGCGCGATCGTCTCGGGGACGATGTTGATCACCTGCTCCGGAATCGTTATGTCCTCCAGGTCGACGAAAGGCATCTCCATCTGGAGTGCCCTGGCCTCGGCTAAGTCGTCATCCGAGATTAGCCCTTGTTCCAGGAGTATCTCGCCGAGCCGTTTGTAATTGGATTTTTGCTGATCGAGCGCCCACTCGAGCTGCTTCTCGGTCAGCACTCCGGCCGTGACCAGTATGTCACCGAGCCTAGTCCTAGGCAGCGACTGCATCTGCTTGACCTCCAACGATAGCAACTACCCGATCCGCGATGCTCCACAGCGGCAGAGTTTCCTGCACGACTCCCGCGTCGATTGCCGAGGCGGGAAGGGCGTGAACCACGCTGGTGGCTTCATCCTGCGCTATGGTGAATCCGCCCGCATTGCGGACCGCACGCATTCCTTCCCGTCCATCTGAGCCCAGTCCCGTCAAGAGGACGGCTATGGCGGTCGGTCCGAAAACTTGCGCCGCCGAGGCCATGGCCGCATCGACTCGCGAGCGCATCAGTTCGGGTTTGCCGGTGACGTCTTCCAGCATCACGCTGTAGCCGGGCGTGGCTCCGCTTCCCACGTTCGCGATCGTGAGCCTCGCATTGGCCGGGGCTACCACGATTCGGGATGCCAAGAGCGCCTGTCCGTCCACGGGTTCAAGGACCGGCATCTTGCAGAGCTGCTGGAGATAGTCCACCAAAACTCGCGTGAACCCGGGTCTCATCTGCTGGCAGACAATGATCGCTGCGGGGAACTTCGCCGGGAATTGCGGCAGCACCTGAGCGAGAGCCTGTGGGCCTCCGGTATTCGCTCCGAACACCACCACCCATATTGGCGCCTGCGGAGCCTGATTGGGGTTGGTAGAAAATGCTTGCAGCACGTAAGTTCAGCCACTCCTTTTCTTGTTTGTGCTACTCGATGCGGATCGTGCGGCCGTTGGTGGTCATGTGTATCGGCCCGTGCAGATCCGTGCGATACACCTGTGCGCCGGTGTTTTCGGTCTTGATGCGCTCCAGCACAACGCGGCTGGGCCGGTCCGATCCTTTGCCGACCAGAACGACACAATACTCCGGCCGGACGAGCGAAAGCAGCTCCAGCGACGTGCTGCCGTATCTGCCGTGCCGCGGCACCACGAGAACCGTGCTTCTGAGGTCGGCCCCCGAGCGGATCATATACGCCTCGTCCTCAACCAGCGCGTCCGACGCAAGCAGGAACCGCGTTCTGCCGTAGGTTATGCGCGCAACGAGCGGCCTCGGCGTTGCCGACTCCTGCTCCGCCGGCGGGTTCAGGGCTTCGAGCCTGACGCGCTGCGACAGGCGGATGCTGTCTCCCGCCTTCAGCACGACCTCGGCGATCGGTCTGTTCGACTTTCCCGTGACGCCCTGCCAGGTGCGGCTGCCGTGTATTACTCGCCTTATTTCGAACGAGTCGGCCAGAGCCGCCAGCGCGCCGGTATGCTTGTCGATCGGGTTGGTCACGATCACGTCAAGCGACTTGGCGCCACGCCGGTGCAGGTAGCTCACGAGTGCGCCGGCTGAGCTTCGCGGGCCGGGGTCCACCACCACAAATCGTCGGTCGGGCGTCACGAACACAATCGCGTTGCCCAGCTCCGACGGCAGAAAGGCCGCAACCAGCACGGGCCCCGTGGGAGTCGGCTCGCGTCGTGCTCGCACGAACCATACGTATGCTCCGGCCGCCACCGCGGCCGCTACGACTATTATCGGCAGGAGTTTGCGCATTCTTCTCTCACCCGGACTAAATCTTAGTGTGCTCAGCGGACGCAGTCAATCGCAGCCTAGTTCGCACAAAGGACTTCCCACAGCCGATGGCGTATCTACCAACCGAATTCTGAAACACGTGGTGCGAAGCATGCCGATAATCGGTGTGGGAACCGACATTGTGGATACGCGGCGCATGAGGCGGATGCTCGAGAAAGACGAGCGCCTCGCCGAACGCGTTTTTACGCCTGCCGAACTGGCGTATTCGATGTCGAAGCGGTCAAAATATATGAGCCTAGCGGCGCGGTTTGCAGCCAAGGAGGCTGTGGCGAAGGCGTTGGGCCGGTCGCTTTCGTGGAAGGATGTTGAAATGCTGAACGACGACAGCGGCAGACCGATCGTAAACCTCTACGGCCGCGCAAAGAAAGTCGCGGGCAGCGCGAGAGTTCACCTAAGCGTATCACACGCCGGAGACTACGCCAGCGCTGTGGCGGTGGTGGAGGTGGAAGGATGAAAGAGCCCAGGCGGCCTCGAATCACGCGTCTGGTCACGGCGGAGCAAATGCGCGAGCTCGATAGGACGGCGTCGGACAAGTACGGCATTCCAAGCCTTCTTCTCATGGAGAACGCCGGACGGGCTGTGTTTCAAACCGCCGCCGAGATGCTGGGAGGCACGGAGGGCCGGCGTGTCCTCGTGGTGTGCGGTCCGGGCAACAACGGCGGCGACGGGTTTGTTGCCGCGAGGCATCTGCACAACGCCGGGGCGGACGTGCGAATCGCCTACTTCGGCGACCGTTTCAAAGCCAAAGGCGATGCGCTTGCCAACTTGGAAATCGCTGAGAAAATGGGACTGCCGATCGACGCATCCGGCAGTATCAGGCGGCTGCGAAGTTCGCTTGGGTGGGCGGAGCTGGTCATAGACGCGCTCTTGGGCACGGGGATCAAAGGCGAGCTGAGGGCCGACCTAGCGGAGGTGATCGGCTCCATCAACCTCGGCACGCTCGCACCGGTGCTGGCGGTGGACATACCGTCCGGCGTAGACGCGGACACGGGCCGAGCACTGGGCCCGCGAGGCGCCGCTCAAGAAGCCGTAGATGCCGAGTGCACAGTCACGTTTGGGCTGCCGAAAATCGGTCTCGTTACCTACCCGGGCGCAGGTTATGTCGGGGATCTTGTCGTCGCCGACATCGGGATCCCTGTTGAGGCTCTGAGAAACTGCGACAGCCGCACGTTCATGCTCGACTCTGCGGTGCTGTCTTGGCCTTGGACAAGGTCTCCCGACTCGCACAAGGGCGACTACGGCCATCTGGCGGTGGTCGCCGGTTCGGTGGGCATGACCGGCGCGGCGGCGCTGGCGGCCGAGGGCGCTCTGCGTGTCGGCACGGGATTGGTCACCCTGGCTGTGCCGGAGTCGCTCAACGACATCATGGAAGTCAAGGTGACCGAGGCGATGACGATTCCGGTCCCGGAGGGACGGGTGCGGGCGTTCGGTATGGCGTCGCTTGAGAGGGTTCTGGAGATCATCGAGGCACGCGATGCGGCGGTGATCGGGCCGGGGTTCGGCCGCGACGAGGACACAATCCGGTTCACCTTGGAGCTGATCCGCAGGCTCGATAAGCCTGCGATTGTCGACGCCGACGGGTTGTTCGCGGTGTCCAAGGACTTGAGCGTTCTAAAGAAGTGTCGGGCGCCGCTTGTCGTAACGCCGCACCCCGGGGAGATGGCCGCTCTGTTAGGAACTACCGTGTCGAAGGTGCAGTCTAACCGACTGGAAACCGCACGTGCGTTCGCGAGAAATCACGGGGTGACGGTTGTCTTGAAAGGCGCAGGCACGGTCGTCGCCGAGCCCGGTGGCGACGCCCACATCAACACCACCGGCACGCCCGGAATGGCAACCGGTGGAGTGGGGGACGTATTGTCGGGCATGATAGGCGGGCTCCTGGCGCAGTCGGAGGTTATGCCTGCGCGGTTCGCGGCTTGCACGGCTGTTTTTCTGCACGGACGGGCCGGCGAGATCGCGGCGGAGAAGCTCGGCGAGGCCGCCATGATTGCGTCGGACGTGGCCGATGCGATCGGACAAGCGATTCAGGAAGCGACCGACAGCTTGGACGGCAATCAGCCGTCGTTTTGAGCTGGGCGAAATGCGGGTCTTCGAGACCAAAGAGGTGATCTGCCATTAAGGCCGTAAATGCAGTACTCATTATCGTATTGTTGGTTGCGGTGGTATGCGGGGCGGCAGGCGCTGCTCAGCAGCTTCGGGTCGAGAAGAAGGGCACCTACCTGTACTGGCTCGACTACGTCGACGCGCTCGGGAACGAGCACGTCACCCAGCCGGTCAAGTTCAAGGGGCTGTCGGCCGATCTGGACGTTTCCAGCCTCGGAACCGCGTTCAAGAAGGCCCGGATTCTGGTAATGAACAAGAAGACCGGGAACCTCGCGATACTCGACTACGCAGCCCCCAAGGAGCCTAACGCCATCAAGCCCGTACAGGTGGCGGAAGACGCATTCACCTACGTGCGGAGCGTCCGGCTTCGTATAGT
>Ga0068707_1003132_pt1 | contig 11604 bp, 9 predicted proteins | sample YNPNPMetaG_FD_66600 | JGI IMG/M metagenome (GOLD analysis project Ga0068707, IMG submission 66600) | Anoxygenic and chlorotrophic microbial mat microbial communities from Yellowstone National Park, USA - YNP NP MetaG | ecosystem: Environmental > Aquatic > Thermal springs > Hot (42-90C) >... | reverse complement strand
CGGCGGCGGTGCCGGCGGCGGCGCCCACGGAGGCGGCGGCGGCGCCGGCGGCGGCGCCCACGGAGGCGGCGGTGGTGCCGGCGGCGGCGCCCACGGAGGCGGCGGTGGTGCCGGCGGCGGCGCCCGTGGAGGCGGCGGCGGTGCCGGCGGTGGCGCCCGTGGAGGCGGCGGCGGCGGTGGCGAAGCCCGCGGAACCGCCCCCGGCCGCGGCGCCCGGAGAAGCCGGCGGCCCGCCCGCCGTCGCCCCGGCGGCCCCGCAACCGGCGGCTGCGCCCAAGCCGTTCCTGCCTGCGCCGTTCCTTCCCCCGCCGTTCCTGCCGCCCCCGGTGATGATGGCGCCGGCGGCGGTGAAGCGCGAACCGCCTCCGGCGGCCGTGGAGCCGGTGGTGGCTGCGGCGGAGGTGGGGGCCGGGCCGCCTCCGGCGGGCAAGGAAGCGGCGGTGACGCCCCCGACGGCGGCTGCGCCCGAGCCTTCGGCGATCCCCTCGACGGGTGGTCCCGCTCCGTTGGCCTTCTCGCTCCCGCCGTTGCCGGCGGCGGCGCCGGGTGCGCCGGCAGTGACGCCGTCTGCGGAGGCGGGGGTGAAGCGTCCGGGGGCGGAAGGGGCGCCGGCTTCCGTGGCCACGGCGGCTGCGGGGGAGGCGGGGGTGGAGCGTCCGGGGGCGGAAGGGGCGCCGGCTTCCGTGGCCACGGCGGGCGCGTTGGAGGTCGAGGAGAAGAAGCCGAGCACGTTGCGGTTGTTAGGGGGAGTGGAACGCGTGCCGTCCTGGTCGACGTTGCCGCCCGCTCCGACGCTTCGTTCGATGCCGGCCGGGAAGGAAGCGCCGGCGGTCGAGTCGCCGCCGAGGTGGCCCGAGGGGGAGCAGAAGGTCGCGGCGCCCACAACCCTGCGGATGGGTCCGGCCTACCGGCCGCCCGCGCCGGCGGAGGCAGCGAGGAGCCGACTGCCGACTCCGGAGCAGCTCGATGCGATCGCCGCGCAGATCGAGTCGCGCTCGCCCTTCTCCGGCGGCGGCGTGTCGGTGCCGCCGGCGCCGCCGTCCTTCCGGTTGGCGGCGGGGGAGACGCCACCGCCCGGGACGATCCGGCGGTCGGACGTGCTGGCGGAAGAGGCTCGGGGGCCTCGGGGAGGGACCGAGGCGGCCGGCGTGCCGGAGGCTCCCGGTGCCGCCGGCGCGCCGACGACGTCCGTGTCGGCGGACGAGGAGATCACCAAGGTCGACGTGGTACTGGGCGAAACCGAACCGAAGGTGATCGTGGATACTTCGCCCTCGGCCAGGCCGTCGGAACCGGCGCCGCCCGCTGCGGCGGCTGGGGCGTCGCGAGGATTGGGCGGTCTTGCGTGGGTGGTGGGGCTGGCGGTGCTGATCCTTGCGGGTGGCATCTACCTGATCGTGCGTCCGTGGGGCGCGAAGCCGTCCGGCGTCGACTCCGGGATCCAGCTGGCGCAGGCGACGGACTATGCGGGGGCTGCGGTCGACGCCGGAGTGGCGTCTGTCGAGCCCGACGCGTGGGCGGCGGAGCCGGAGGGGTGGGGCGGGGAGCTGGAGGGGTGGGGCGGGGAGCTGGAGGCGGCGACGCCGTCCGAGCCCGAGGCGGCGTTCGCGCTGGAGGCGGCGACGCCCGCTGCGGAGGATGCGGCGGCCGTTCCGCCGCAGGACGTCGGTCCGCCGGAGGCGGGCACGGCGGACTGCGGGGATCTGGTGAAGCAGGCGCGGGATCTGTGGCGGCAGCGGAAGCGGGACGAGGCGTTCGATCGGCTGCGTGCGGCGATGGCCTGCGACCCGACGTCGGTTGCCGCCGCCGTCCAGTGGGGCCGGTGGGTCAGCGACACGGCCCTGTTCCGCGATCCGGCCGCCTGCGCCGCGGCCGCCCGGGCGATCGGTCCGTTCGCCGACGCGCATCCGACCCACGGCGAGCTATGGTTCCACTACACCAACCTGTTGTACGGTTCGGGCGACCGCGAGGCCGGCGACGCGGCCAAGGAGCGCTGCCTGGCGATCCGGCCGCGCAACGAGTACTCGGCGAGCTGTGCTTATCTGCCCCAGTAGCTTCAGAGATCCACCAGCTCCGCCGATTCGACCTCGACGCCGAACACCCGTGTCCCGACCCGGACGAACTGCTCGGGACGGTCGGTGACGAAGAAACGGGCGGTTCCGCGGTGGGCTTCCCGCAGCAGCTCGCGCGTCCGCAGCACCGCGACGACCTCGCGCGCGGCCGCGTCGGCCGAGCTGATCGTGGCCACGGGATGCGAGGAGAGCGTGGCGAGGACCTCTTCGATCAGCGGGCGGAGGACGGGGTAGTGGGTGCAGCCGAGCACCAGCGCATCGATCCCGCGCTCGCACAACGGCGTGAGGTATCGTTCGACGGCGAGCCGCGGCACGTCGCCCTCCAGCCAGCCTTCTTCGACCAACGGGACGAGCAGCGGGGCCGGCCGGCCCAGCACCTCGCAGCGCGTGGAGGCGGTGCCGAGGGCCCGTTCGTAGGCTCCGCTGCGGATCGTTGCCTCGGTGCCGATGACGCCGATGCGCCCTGTCCGGGAAACCTCGACCGCCGCCCGCGCGCTCGGTTCGATCACCCCCACGACCGGCAGATCGAACTCGACGCGCAGGAGGTCCAGCGCCACGGCCGAGACGGTGTTGCAGGCGACCACGAGCAGCTTGAGGCGACGCGCGGTGAGGAAGCGCGCGCACTGGCGGGCGTAGCGCACCACGGTGTCCGGACCGCGGCTGCCGTAGGGCACGCGGGCGGTGTCGCCGAGATACAGGATGTCCTCGCCCGGCAGCGCGTCGCGGAGGGCGCGCACCACGGTCAGCCCGCCGATGCCGGAGTCGAAGACGCCGATCGGCAGGTCGAGGCGGGGGGCGGTTCGTCGGGGAGTCCCGGGCACGCGGGCGTACCTCCGGGGGGAGGCCTGTAGCACAGCGGGCGCCGGGGGCACAACCGCGCGAGGAACGAGGAGAATGGGGACTTGGAGGGCGCGGGCGAGGTCGCACCGCGGGTGTGGGGGCACAACCGCGCGAGGGGCGCCGGGCCGGTTGACAGCGGTCGCCGGAACCCGGAGAGTCCGGGCGCGGGCACGGCGCACGGGTCGCCGGGGAGGGGGACGCGCCGGGGCCGCGGGAGGGAAGCCTGATGAACGGGGCATGGAGGGGAGTCCGGCGCGCTGTCGGGGCGTTCCTGCTCTGCGTCGCGGCGTGCGGGCCGGCGACGACGGGCGTGGTGGAACCGCCGTCTCCTCCGGCCCGCGGCGCAACGGAGCTGGGGCCGGGCGAGGAGACCGGAACGACGGCGGAGGAGGTCGTGTCGCAGGACGTGGGGCCGCTGCCCGGCCCGCCGGGGGCCGATCCGCCCGGGTTCGAGCCGTTCGAGCCGTTGCCGGAGGGGGCGGGGCTGGCCCGCGTGTCGTGGAAGATCGAGGGACCGCTGGACGTCGGCGCGCTCCGCGAGGGGACGAATGCGGCGGTGGTGGAGGTCGGGCGCTGCCTGGCGCCGGCGGCTCCGGGCGGCCGGCTGCCGTTGCACCTGATCCTCGACGAGTCGGGGCGCGTGGTCGAGGTCGGGGGTCCGCTGGCGGAGGCAGGGATGCGGGAAGCGATCACCTGCGCGCAGGACGCGTTGCGGATGCTCCGGTTCCCGGCGGCGGCGGGGGAGACGACGCTGCGGTTGATCGTGGAGCGCTGAGCGGGCTCAACCCTTGACGCCGCCGGCGGTCAGGCCGCCCACCAGGTGGCGCTGGAGGAAGAAGAACAGGGCGACGACCGGCAAGGAGACGAGAATCGCGCCGGCGGCGAAGTGCGGCCAGTCGGCGTGCTGGGCCGTGATGTAGCGGTGCAGGAGCACCGGCAGCGTGAAGGCCTCCTCGCGGCCGAGGAAGGTGCTGGCGAGGATGAACTCGTTCCAGGCGCCCATGAACGAGAACAGCGCGGTGACCACCAGCGCGGGGCGGGAGAGCGGCAGCAGGATCCGGAGGAAGAAGGTCCGGCGGCTCGCGCCATCGATCGCCGCGGCCTCCTCGAGGTCGCGGGGCAGGGTGTCGAAGTAGCCCTTGAGCATCCAGATCGAGAACGGCAGGGTGTTCGTGGCGTAGACGAGGGTCAGGCCGGTCAGGGTGTCGAGCAGGTGGAGGTGGTCGAGGAGGATGTAGAGCGGGATCGCCATGACGACGCCGGGGAACATCTGGGTGACGAGCAGGAAGCGCAGGGCGCCCTCGCGGCCGGGGAAGCGGAAGCGGCTGAAGGCGTAGGCGGCGGTCACCGCCAGCGCGAGTCCGACCAGGGTCGTGGCGGCGGCGACGACGACCGAGTTGAGGAGTTGGCGGCCGAAGAGCCAGCTCCCGTCGTGGGCGGTCGTCGCCACCACCTCGACGAAGTTGCGCAGGGTGGGCTGGTCGGGAAGGGGGGAGGCCGAGAGGGCGAGGCCACCGGCGGCGGAGAGGGCGGTGCGGACCACCCACAGGACGGGGTAGAGGGTGGCGAGGGTGACGACGACGAGCGCGGCGTGCGTGAGTGCCACGCGCAGGAAGCTGGGTCTCATCGTCCGGCCTCCGTCCGCGTCAGTCGCCGGGTGGCCCGGTCGAAGGCGAGCAGGATGCCGAAGATCAGGACGGCGTACGCCGCCGCGTAGCCGTACTGCTCCTGGCGCGAGAAGGCCCAGCGGTAGGCCTGGGAGATCAGGATCTCCGTGCGGCCCTCGGGATCGCCACCGGAGACCAGGTAGATCACGTTGAACATGTTGAAGGTCCAAACGCTGCCGAGGACGACGGCGGGGACGAGGGAGGGTCGGATCATCGGCAGGGTGATGTGCCAGAAGCGGGTCCAGGGGCCGGCGCCGTCGATCGTGGCGGCCTCGTCGACGTCGCGGGGGATGGTCTGGAGTGCGCCGAGGGTGACGACCATCATGAACGGGAAGCCGAGCCAGACGTTGGTGGCGAGGTTGGCGGCGAAGGCGGTGGAGAAGCGGTCGAACCAGCCGATCGGTTCGACGCCGAACCAGCCGAGGATTGCGTTGATCGCGCCGAGCTGGCGGTGGAACATCCCCTTCCAGATCAGGGCGGTGATGTAGTTGGGCACGGCCCAGGGGACGATCAGCAGCACGCGCCACAGGCCGCGCAGGCGGACCCACGGTTCGCGCAGGAGCAGGGCGAGCGCGACGCCGAGGGCGAGGTGCAGGGCGACGTTGAGCACGGTCCAGAGCAGGGTGACGGCCAGGGTGTAGTAGAACGACTCGGGTTCGGTCAGGCCGAAGTCGGCCGAGGAGAGGATGCGGACGAAGTTGGTCAGGCCGACGAACGAGAACTCGCCGCCGCCGCGGTGGGCGGCGAGCGAGACCGCGGCGCCGACGACGAACGGCACGACGAGCAGCAGGAGCACGCCGATGCCGGCGGGCACGAGGTACAGGTAGTCGTGGCGGTGCTGCCAGATCTGCCGGCCGACCCGGGCGCGGCGGCCGCGGCGGACGGCGAGGGCGGCCAGGGCGAGCAGGACGACGCCGGCGCCCAGGGCGAACGGCATTGGGTCGGCCGCCGGCGGGGGCGGCCGGGTGAAGATGCGGAAGCGTCGTTCGGCCTGGTCGAGGGCGGTGGCGGCGTCGAGGTCGCCGCGCAGGACGGAGCGCAGGGCGAAGGCGGCGGGTTCCCACAGGGCGCGCATCGCCGGTTCGGTGGGCATCGGCACCGCGCGGCCGAGCTGTTCGCGAAAGGCCGCCAGAGCGGGGTCGCCGGCGATCCGGGGGTCGTCGTACGCCGCGCGAGCGGTCACCGGCTGGCCGCCGCGCAGGGCACGGATCCGGGCCCCGGTGGGGCCGGCCAGGTCGCGCAGCAGTGCCAGCGCCGCCGCGGGGTGCCGGCTGCCGGCCGAGAGGTAGGCGGTTTCGATCGTGAGGAACGGCCGTGCCGGCAGCCCGGTCTCGGATACCTCGGGCAGGGGGGAGATCGCGAACGGGATTCCCGCGCGCCGGCAGTCGGCGACGAACCACGGGCCCTGGATCGCGAACGCCGCGCGGCCGGTGGTGAACAGCTCGGTGACCAGCGCGCCGTTCGCGTCGGCGGGGACGAGGCCTTCGGCCACGAGGCGGGCGGCGAATTCGAGCGCGCGGGCGTTGCCGGGGGCGGTGAGTCCCAGGGCGCCGTCCGGGCCGCGCACGCCGCCGCCGAAGCCGTGGAGCCAGGCCGCCTGGTAGTAGGCGCTGCCGACCTCGTAGACCAGGCCGAAGCGTCCCGCGGCCGGGTCGGTGTGCCGGCGGGCCGCCGTGAGCAGTTCGTCGGTGGTCCGCGGCGCGTCCGGCACCAGCGCCGTGTTGCGGAACAGCGCCGCGCTCTTGAAGGCGATCGGCAGCCCGTACAGCCGGCCGCGGTAGACCAGCGGATCGATCGTCCCCGGAAGCTGCGTCTCCTCCGCCTCGCGTTCGACCTCGGCCGGCAACGGGGCGAGCAGTCCTGCTTCGACCCACGCCCCGAGCTGTTCGTGGGCCCAGAGGAAGACGTCGGGTCCGTGGCCGCGGGGGATGGCGTTCGTCAGCTTCTGCGTGATCGCCTCGGCCGGGACCTCGAGCAGCCGGATGGAGACGCCCGCGGTGCGGCGGCCGTAGTTGGCGGCCCATTCGGCCAGCGCCGCCGCCTCGTCGCCGTGGTAGGCGTGCCACAGCACAAGCTCCTGGGCGGCTGCGGAGTGGGCGAGGAGGGCCGGGAGGAGGGCGGCGAGGGCGGCGAGCCTACGCATCGGCGGCGATCCGTTTTCCCGTCTCGGCATCGAACAAGTGGACCTTGGCCGGGTCGACCACCAGTCGGACTGGGCTTCCGGGTCCGAACGGCGCTGGCAGGTCCCGTCGTTCGACGCGGGCCACCAGCGGCCCGAACTCGCCGCGGACGTGGAGGTGGACCTCCCAGCCCAGCGGTTCGAGCACCTCCAGGGTGCCGCGGAAGCCGTCGCCGGAGGTGGCGACGCGGGCGTCGGCGATCGCCAGGTCGTTCGGGCGGACGCCGAGCCGGACGCGGCGGCCGGGTTCGGCGGCGGGCGGCAGCGAGCCGGGGAGCAAGGGGACGAGCAGGCCGGGGCCGCGGACGGCGGGCGCGCCGGGGTCGCCGGCCAGCACGCCGTCCAGCAGATTCATCGCCGGCGAGCCGATGAAGCCGGCGACGAAGGTGTTGGCCGGCCGGTCGTAGAGTTCCTCGGGGCGTCCCACCTGCTGGAGCACGCCCTGGTGCAGCAGTGCGATCCGGTCGGCCAGCGTCATCGCCTCGACCTGGTCGTGGGTCACGTAGACCATCGTCGCGCCGAGCTCGCGGTGCAGGCGCTTGATCTCGACGCGCATCTGGGCGCGGAGGGCGGCGTCGAGGTTTGATAGCGGCTCGTCGAACAGGAACGCCTTGGGACGGCGGACCATGGCGCGGCCCATGGCGACGCGTTGGCGCTGGCCGCCCGAGAGTTCCTTGGGCAGCCGATCGAGGAGGCCGGTCAGCTCCAGCACCTGGGCCACCTCGGCGACGCGCGTCGCGATCTCGTCGGCCGGGAACTTGCGGACGCGCAGGCCGAAGGCGAGGTTCTCGCGCACGGTCATGTGCGGGTAGAGCGCGTAGCTCTGGAAGACCATGGCGATGTCGCGGTCGCGGGGGGGGACGCCGCGCACGTCCCTGCCGGCGATCGTCAGCTCTCCCTCACTGAGCTCTTCCAGGCCGGCGATCATGCGCAGGACCGTGGTTTTGCCGCATCCCGACGGGCCGACCAGCACGAGGAACTCGCCGTCGGCGATCGTCAGATCGATCCCGCGGACCACCTCGACGTCGCCGTAGCGCTTGCGAACTCCTCTCAGTTCCACCGCCGCCATGTCGGGTGCATGGTAGAGCGTGCGCGGCGCGGTGGGAAGCCCCTTCGGTCCCCGCGGCGCTCGACTCCGCCGCCGTTTCTGTGGCAAGGATCCACCGTATGCCCGCCCCGCCCGTCACCTGGCTCGTCACGGGCTTTCCGGCGCTGCCGGCGCGGGCGCTGGTGCGCGAGCTGGTGCACGGCGACGTGCCGGCGCGCGTGCACCTGCTGGTGCCGGCGGACCGGGGCGCCGAGGCGGAGGCGTTCGTGCGCGAGCTCCGGCCGCTCGGTTCGAGCGTCGATCTGCTCGAGGGGGACGCGGTGCGGATGGACCTCGGGCTGCCGGGCCGGCAGTACGTGGCGCTGGCGCGCGAGGTCGACGTGCTGGCCAACCTGTACGACGTGTCGCCGTTGTCGGACGGCGACGACGAGGGGTACGGCGGGCTGTACGGCAAGCTCGGGGAGCCGGCGGAGCTGACGGTCCGGGCGGTGGAGGAGGCGATCGAGTTCGCGGCGGCGGCGGCGCCCCGTCTGCGGCATCTCGTCCAGCTCGGGTCGATTACCGTCGCCGGGGATCACGAGGGGGTCTGGACGGAGGAGGACCTGAGCGCGGGGCAGCGGCACCGGAGCGCGGCGGAGCGGTGCCGGTACCGGGCCGAGCGGCTGTTGTGGCGGGAGCGCGACCGCGTGCCGTTCACGATCGTGCGGGTCGGTCCGCTGCTCGGCGACAGCCGCACGGGCGAGGCGGGGTGGTATCACGGGCCGTACGATCTGCCGGAACTGCTGTTGAGCCTGCCGTCGTCCCCCGTTCGGTGGGGGGTGCGGCCGCCGGCGGGGCTGCACGTGGTGCCGGTCGATCACGCGGCGCGGGTGATGCGCGCGGTGGGCCTGGCGCCGCCCGAGCGGAGCGGGGTGTTGCACGTGGTGCCGCCAGGGCGGGTTCCCCTGGCGCGGTTGCGCGAGGCGTTGGAGGCAGGCGGCGAGGGTCCGCCACGGCTGCCGCGCCCGGTGCGCGAGCGGCTGCGCCGGCGGTGGGGCTCCGGCGCCGCGGCCGTGGCGCGCTCGCTGTGGCGGATCGACACTCCCGCCGTCCTCTCTACCCGCCGGGCGCTCGACGTCGAACGCGCCGCGGGGCTGGTCCAGCCCCGTCCGGTGGACTACCTGCCGCACGTCGCCGCGCACGTCCGCGCCCGCCTCGCGGCCGAGATTCGTCGGGCGACGGAGGCGGGCGTCGAGGACGCGCTCGATGGGTAGCGCGTGCGGGCCCCCGGTCCGGCGCGTGGATCGGCGCGCGTCCGGGCGCGGGCACGATGCCGGGAGCAGGATCTTCGCGGGAATGCGCGGGGTCGCGGCCGGCGGCAGGTCAGAGGCGCCGAGGGCGAGGCAGGCCCTCGTAGATCTCTTCGTCCTCGACGACGAGCATGCCGACCGGATGGGCTTCGCGGAGGGCTGAGCGTAGGCTCGGGGGGAGGCCGTCGAAGCGGAGGACCCATGCACTGTATCCATCGGAGTACCGTCAACGGGCGCCAGGAGGTGCTACAGTAAATGCGACTGGCGGGTGTCTCAAACTCGTTGACAGGCTCCGCCAGATGGGCACCAGAACCGAGGTCCGCCGGCGCCACGACCTTCCCCGACGTTCTCGTTGGTGACGACCTTCCTCACCTCGCTCGCTTGACGACCCCACCCACCATCGCCATGACCGCCCCGTCCTCGGCTTCGGCCGGGGGCGGGGGGAACCCGCCTGCTTCTTCTTGCGTCCGTTGCACCTGCCAACCGCAGGTGCTATTTTCGCACCATGTCGCAAGCACCCAGGGAATGGCAGGAATTGGGCAGCCGGCTGGCCGAGGCGCGGAGGACCGCGCGCCTCAGCCAGGCGGACGTTGCCGCCGCCGTACGACTCGACCGAACGGCGATCACGAGGATCGAGAGCGGCGACCGTCGGGTTGACTCGCTGGAACTGGCTCGGCTGGCCAGGGTGCTCGGCAGGCCGATCGACTGGTTCGTGACATCGCCGCCGCCGAGCATTGTCAGCCGCCGGGCGAGCCGCGACGCGGCCGACGATTCCCAGGCGGACGTCTTGCTGGAGGCGGCCGCGCGCGATGTCGCTTTGATGATCGAGCTGAACCTGCTGATCCCGCCGCGACCGCCGTTCCGCCCCGGCGCACCCGTCGAGACCGTGGAAACAGCGGAAGCCGCGGCCGGTGACCTTCGGCGGCAGATGGGACTCGCTCCAGGGCCAGTCTGGGACCTGCAGCGCGTCGTCGAGCAGGCGGGGCTCTACGCCTTCAGCATCGAGCTCGAGACCGACTCGCTCGACGGTTCCTACGTCGCCCTGGACGTCGGTGGTGTGGCCGTCGTGAACGGGCGAGCGCCGACAGGGCGCCGCCGCTTCACGCTTGCCCACGAACTCGGCCACCACATCCTCGCCGACAAGTACTCCGACGAGTGGATCCTCGGAGTCGGCGGCGGCGAGCGCGAGCGCCTGATCAACGCGTTCGCCGTCCACTTCCTCATGCCGCGTGACGCCGTCACGAGTCGCTGGAAGGCACTCGGCGGGGATCGTGATCCGCGCTCGGCCGCCGTGGTCCTTGGTGCCGAGTTCGGTGTGAGTTGGACGGCGGCGTGCGCCCAACTCCGACACCTGGGTCTGATCGATGAGGTGAGGCGGGACCAGATCGAGCACGACCGACCCCGCAAGGTGGACTACGTGGAGGGTGGAATCCTCCTTCGGGACGACCTGGTTCCACCCGCCGTTCCACCGATGTTCGGGGCGGCGGTCGTGAAGGCGTACCGGCGACACAAGCTGAGCGCGGCGCGTGCGGTCGAGATGCTGCGCGGCACGGTTGCCGCGGACGAACTGCCGCCCGAGGACGCCGTACCGATCGACTCGATGCGCTCGGAATTGGACCTGGGCTGACGCATGGCCACGCTGGTCTTCGACAGCTCCCCGCTGAGCTGCTTCGCAAGATCCGGGCGTCTCGTGCTGCTCGAGAGGCTCACGACGGGGTACGAGCGCGTCACGACCCGGGCGGTGATCAACGAACTCGAACAGGGCTGCGCCGACTTCCCGCCGTTGCAGGACGCGCTGACCCTCCCGTGGATCAAGCCGGTTCCGGTTGACGGCCTCGACGAACTGCGGCTGTTCGCGGAGTACTCCCGCAGGCTCGTTGCGGGTGAGCGAAACGTCGGCGAGGCATCCGTGCTGGCGTGGGCGGAGGCCAACGCCGGCATCGCGCTCATCGACGACCAGGCCGCCGTGCAGGTCGGCAGGGAACGGGGCGTCGAGGTGAAACGAACGCTGGCGATCATCGCGCGTGGCGTGCGGGTCCGGCTGCTGTCGAGGGGGGATGCGGCAGTCCTTGTGGACGATCTCGTCCGGGTCGGCGCGCGCTTTCCCTGCACCGGAGGCGAGTTCGTCGGGTGGGCGACGGCGGTCGGCCTGCTCGGCGGCGACGAACCCGGCTGATCCTGCTACCCGTCCGCCCGACGTGGCGGCCTTGTACCCGGTGGGGCGCTGCCCTCCGTGCCAGGATGAGACACCGGCCCCCTCGGAAATCGTGTAGAGGGCGGGTAGGAGTGGCACCCACCTGCAACGCCCTGGGGGGCGCGCGCTTCCTACGACCGCTCCCGACGGGCCCGGTCGGCGCCGGCTCCTCGCCCGACCCCGGCGCGCGCTGACGCCGGCCGGACGGCAGGAAGTTCTCGCCGTGCTGCACGCCGAACCGAACATCGACCTGGCCCCGGCGGCCGTCTACGCCAAGCTCCTCGACGACCCGGGGAGGTACCTCTGCTCCGTCCGAAC
>Ga0068707_1003123_pt1 | contig 11615 bp, 13 predicted proteins | sample YNPNPMetaG_FD_66600 | JGI IMG/M metagenome (GOLD analysis project Ga0068707, IMG submission 66600) | Anoxygenic and chlorotrophic microbial mat microbial communities from Yellowstone National Park, USA - YNP NP MetaG | ecosystem: Environmental > Aquatic > Thermal springs > Hot (42-90C) >... | reverse complement strand
GTTGAAGGGGATTGATCTGCGCCGCTACGGCAGTGGTACTGTCAGTGGCACCGGCGTTTACTATCACGTCTCTCGGCCTGCCGTAGTGGCCGTGGGCCTGTTCGACATGGCCAAGGCAGCTCTGCCCACCTGGTTGGCCCTGCGGTGGGGGCTGGGTCTGGGAATAGCCCTGACGGCCGGACTGACGGCCATGGTCGGCCACAACTGGCCTCTCTATCTGAAGTTCACAGGAGGACGTGGGCACAGTACCATCATGGGGATTATGCTGGTAGTGTTCCCTCGGGGTTTTCTCTGGCTACTAGCCTTCATGGCCCTGGGACGGTTGCTGGGATACACGGCCCTGCTTTCACTGCTGGGCATCGCCTCCCTGCCCTTGTTGACCTGGCTCGCTGACCAGCCCGTGGAAATGATCTGGGCTGGGGTGATCATATTGCTAATCACCATGATCAAACGGTTGGAGGCCAACCGCCAGCCTCTCCCTCCCCATGGTCCAGAACGCCGCAGAGTTCTTATGAACCGCTTCCTTTTCGACCGGGACGTGGGGGCGCGTGAGGAATGGGTGGAGAGGAAACCCGTAGAGCGTTTTTTATGAGGGGAAAGGTGAACACCCATATTGAGCAACCCAAAAGTGGCAAGAACGTTTCCGGCCTTGTTTGAACCCGATTTGATCGGACTGAGTCCAATGTTTTCGATGGAGGAATAATGTCTGACAAGATGATACGTCAACCCGACAAAGCAGCCCTGGCGGCCTTTGAAGAAGAGTTTGGCAAGGTGCTGGACCCGGTGGCTTTTTTGAACGAGAAGGATCCTGAGTTGTGCGCCGCCTTCCTGCGGCTGCACGAACTGACGCTGAACGAAGGCGCGGTGTCCAAGAAGCACAAGTTCCTCATCCACGCGGCGATCACCGCCGCCCAGCACGACCGCGAAGCGACGGTCATGCACATCACCGGTGCGATGCACGCCGGGGCCAGCGAGCAAGAACTACTAGAGACGGCTTTCACCATCATCCCGGTGGCCGGGATGCCGGCCTTCGCCGTCTTTCTGGGGGCCTGGAAACAGGCGCAACGAACAGGATGACGGGGGGGCAGCATCTTGCTGCGCAGAGAGGATCAAGGATAAGATGGTTACAAAAGAGAAGGACCCGGTACCAAAAGTAGGGCTATTTGCCTGCTTCAGCGGCGGCTCTAACACTGGCTCGCTGACCGGCCTGGCCGCCCTGGAAGTGGTGAGACAACTGAGCCGCGATGTGGTCGGCATCTGCTCCCTGCCAGCGCTCCTGAATCAGGTGCCCAGGCAGTCTGCCCTGGTAAGAAAAATCGAGAAAATCATCGTGATAGACGGCTGCCACAACGAGTGCGCCCGGCAACTGCTGGCAGGCATGGGTATCGTCCCTGACGTCTACCTGAACCTGGAGACAGACCTGCACCTGAGCAAGCAAGGGCCTTTCACCAGTCTGGGGTTCACAGAGGGGCAGTTAAACCGGGTGATAGATGCCGTCCTTGCTGCCATTGAAGAGACGCTCAATACGACCGGGTCGTCGTGAGTAGGGGATCATGCTCCATGATCGAGCGAATGCGCAAACGGTTCGCGGCGTCCACGGCCAAATGGTGGCTCTCTATCGGAGCCTTGCTGGGCGTGGGGATGCTGCCCTGCCCGGACTGCGGCGCGCCGATGATTGTGCACTTCTGGCCGCTGGCGGCGATGGTGCTGGCCCTGCGGGCCATGAAACGTCGTTATCGGCGAGAACAGCCCCCTTCTGATGGCGATGAGGATCGGACGAACAAGCCGGCAGATGACCGACCTGGCATTGGACCAAACGCAGGACGTGCTGAGACTCCATCGTGAGGGAACGATATGGCTGACGACGATCTGTTGTGGCGTAGCTTCACCATCACCCACATTTTGGACTGCATCGCCGATCCAACCAAAAACCGGGTCATTGCCGAGTTTTCCGATGACGTCTCTCCGGTTTTCCCTTACCTCAACGCCATTCTTCCCAACCTGATGTACAATCCAGGAGCCAACACGGTGACCATCAAGCGGGCGTGGCGTATTCTCACTTTTTACCCCCACGTGGCGGTGATGGCCAAGGTGGATGGAGCCGAGGACGCAGCGGCTCAGCTCACCTGGTTCAAAGACCTGTGCAACGACATCTGGCGGCGACGAGAGAAGATCGTCCCCTGCTACGAACGGCGGAAGCTATTGGGGCCGCTGGACGTATACCAACTGTTGCCCAGGCTCAACTGCAAGGCGTGCGGGGAAGCCACCTGTATGGCTTTCGCCTTTGGGTTGCTGTTGGGCAGCCGCCGTTTGTCCGAATGCACTCCCCTGCAAGAGGACGCCTTTGCCGAAGGTGGCCGGCGGCTGGCGGGGTTTTTAGACGGATAGGACAAATTGGCAATTTATCCTGCGTGAATGAGATGGTGAGGGTTATGAGTGAACTGACGGAATTGGCGCTGGAAAAGGCGCAAGAAGTGCTGGCCCGTGAGTGCAGTCCCTTGGGCCTGATGGCCTCGCCCGAGGGCTACCCCCACGTCTGGGCGCGGGACAGCGTCATCACCAGCCTGGGAGCCATCCTGACGCCTGGCCACGAGGCCTGTCTGCGCACCTCGCTGCGCACACTGGCCGGGCAGCAATCGGAGCTGGGGGCTATCCCCAACAACGTCAGCGTCGCCACCGGGCGGCTGGACCACACAAATGCTGGCTCAGTGGACTCCAACCTCTGGTACATCATTGGTCACTACATCCAGTGGCGCACCTCTGGCGATTTCGATTTCCTGCAAGCCCACTGGTCATCGTTAGAGCGGGCGCTGTTGTGGCTGCGTTACCAGGATTCCAACGGCTGCGGCCTGTTGGAAGTGCACGAGGCCGCCGACTGGGCTGACCTGCTGGCCAACCGCTTCAATATCCTGTACGACAACGTACTGTGGTATGCGGCACTACGGGCTATGGCGGCTCTGGCCGATACGCTGGGGGAGGATGGAACAAGCTACGCCGAGATGGCGTCGGATGTGCGGCATAAACTGCGCATCGTGCTCTGGGTGGGACCGGAGAACGCTGACGAATGGGGGCCCACCTGCCCCAGCCACACGGAGTGGAAACACACCCTCAGCCAGGTGGATCCGGTACTGGTCAAGAGGCCCTTCTTCCTGCCCTACGTGGCCTTCCGCGACTACGGTGACTACTGCGACGTGTTCGGTAATCTGCTGGCGGTGTTGTTCGGGGTAGCGAACCAGGCCCAGGAGAAACGCATCCTGGACTATTTATACCAGGTAGGCATCGCCGAACCCTACCCGGTGCGGGTACTGCACCCCGTCATCCACCCCGGCAGCAAGGACTGGCGGGAGTACTATCGCAACAACAACCTGAACCTGCCTGACCAGTACCACAACGGCGGCATCTGGCCCTTCGTGGGCGGCTTCTACGTAGCGGCGTTGGTGAAAGCAGGACAACTGGACGAAGCGAGGTGGCAACTGGAGAAGCTGGCCGAAGTCAATCGGCTGGGGATCAACGAAGAGTGGGAATTTAACGAGTGGTGTCACGGCCGCACCGGCCGGCCCATGGGCTACTCGCACCAGGCCTGGTCGGCGGGGATGTACGTCTACGCCTACCACTGCGTGGACACGGGCCGGGTGCCGTTGTTCGGCGATGAAGATGGTTGGTGAATCTCCTCTCCCCCGGCCATGCCTCCTACTCAAGCGGCCAGGCGTCGCTCTTCAGGAGTGGACTCTCGGACCGGTCTCTAGGCCTTGAGCCAGGTGATGAGCTACTCCTGATCCAGAGACTGGTCGAGCACTGGGGGTATTACCTTCGTAGTGGTGATGGTTCGACTTCGTCCTTCGATTTCGCTTCAGGACATGCTCACCACAGGCCTTACTCGCTTTTGCGGCGAGAACAATGATTGAAGCATGTACTGAGCGCAGCGAAGTGTCGTTATTAAGTGTTCCCAACGCGATACGCTCACAAAGACGGAGGATAACGATGTGGCAAAACTATCTGTTACCCGCCTCGGTAGAGGAAGCGCTGGAGATGCTGGCCAGTTACAACGGGCGAGCCCGCCTGGTGGCCGGAGGCACGGATTTGATCCTGGAGTTAAGGGAGGGGAGGCAGCAGATCGAGGCACTGGTGGACGTGACCCGTATCCCCGGCCTGGACGGCATCGAACTGGATAACGGGAGGATCACCCTATGAGGACCCAGATTGTAGGCCAGAGCCTGCCCCGCGTTGATGCCTGGGACAAAGTGACCGGTCAGGCCCGCTATCCGGGCGACTTCTCCATGCCGGGGATGCTCCACGGTAAAGTGGTCTGGAGTGAGTATCCTCATGCCCGCGTGCGGCGCATTGACACGACCCAAGCCGAGGCTTATCCCGGCGTGATCAGGGTCATCACCTACAAGGACGTACCGGTCAACGAGTACGGCATCAACATCTACGACCAGCCCGTGCTGGTGGCCGAGGGGGATAAAGTACGCTGGGTGGGCGACCGCCTGGCCGTCGTCGTGGCCGAGACGGAGCGGGCAGCCGAGGAGGCCCGCCGCCTGGTGCGGGTGGACTACGAGCCGCTGCCGGTGGTCACTGACCCACGGGAAGCCATGAAACCCAATGTACCTTTGGTGCACGACGAGCGCTCCGCTACCAACATCCTGCACCACATCAAGATCCGCAAGGGTGACGTAGAGGCCGGCTTCGCCCAGGCAGATGTCATCGTCGAGGGCTACTACATCACCCCCCACGTGGAGCACGCCTACTTGCAACCGGAAGCGGGCCTGGGCTACATTGACGAACAAGGCCGGGTGACGGTGGTCAGCGCTGGTCAATGGCCTCACGATGATATTCACCAGATAGCTCACATCCTGAATCTACCCGAAGACCGGGTACACGAGATCGTGCCAGCCGTGGGTGGAGCTTTCGGTGGGCGGGAAGACATGTACATCCAGCACCTGCTGGCCCTGTGTGCCTACGTGGTGCGCTGCCCGGTCAAGATGGTCTTCTCCCGCGAGGAATCCGTCACCCGCACCGGCAAGCGCCATCCTTTTTACCTGCGGCACCGCTGGGGGGCTACACGGGATGGAAAACTCACGGCAGTGGAGATCGAGGGCATCTCCGATGCCGGGGCCTATGCTTCCACCAGTATCCCGGTGCTGGCCAATGCCACCAGCTTCTTCGCCGGCCCTTACGTGGTACCCAATGCCAGGATAGACGGCTATACCGTCTACACCAACAATGCGGTGACCATGGCCATGCGCGGCTTCGGGGCCACCCAACCCCCGGTGGCCTACGAACAGCAGATGGATAAGCTGGCCGAGGCATTAGGAATGGATCCGGTAGAGCTGCGGATGAAGAACCTCTTCGAGGAGGGTTCGGTGGCGGTGACAGGCAACGTCATGCCGCCTGGCGTGGGCATCAAGGAGACGCTGCGCCAGGCGGCGTTGGCCGCTGGCTGGCGGGAGAAGAACGGGCATTGGCGTAAGCCTGATCTGGACCAACCATCGGCTCCGCACAAGCGAAGGGGCATCGGCCTGGCCTGCGCCTACAAGAACGTGGGCTACTCCTTCGGCTTCGACGACAAGACTACGGCCCGGGTTGAACTGACCCTGGAGGAGTCAGGAGCCATTGGCCGGGCCCGGGTGCAGGTGGGGGCCTCGGACGTGGGCGAGGGCGTGCACACCGCCCTGGCTCAGATCGCCGCCGAGGCCCTGGGCGTGCCACTGGAGCGGATAGAGATCGCCCCGCTGGACACGGCGGAGGTGCCGGATGCCGGCTCCTCCTCGGCCTCGCGTCACGTTTACATCTCCGGCAACGCTGTGCTGCGCGCCTGCCAGGAGGCGAAAGCCGGGTGGGAGAAAGCGCTACGAGAAGAAAGTGGGGAGACCCACATCAAGGCCGAATATACTTTCCGGGGGCGCAGCGCACGGCCCACTACCCCTTATGACCCCGAGACCGGCCAGTGCGAGCCGCACATCAGCTACGGCTATGCCACCCAAATCGCTCTGGTGGAGGTGGACACCGAGACGGGGGAAGTGGACGTGCTCAAGGTGTGGGCTGCCCATGACGTGGGCCGGGCGGTGAATCCAGAGATGGCGATGGGACAGATTGGCGGCGGGGTGCACATGGGACTGGGCTACGCTCTGATGGAAGAGTTCATCCAGCAAGAGGGACTGGTGCGTACCCACAACTTCGCCGAATACCAGATCCCCACTGTGCTGGACATGCCGCCAGAGATCGTGCCTATCATCGTCGAAGTGCCCGATCCTACCGGACCTTATGGAGCCAAAGGATTGGGAGAGATGACCACCCTCCCCACCGCCCCGGCCATCCTCAACGCCATCTACGACGCCGTGGGTGTGCGGCTGGAGCGGCTGCCAGCCACAGCGGAAAGGGTGCTATCAGGCCTCCGAAGCCGGCGAGACTTCGGAAATCTGAGGGGTGTAAACCGCCGGGCAGGAGAAGAACGATGAACATCATCACAGCAGTACTGACTGTGAGCGATCGCAGCTTCCGGGGCGAGCGGGAAGACCTGAGCGGGCCACTGCTCAAGGATCTGGCCACATCCCTGGGATGCGAAGTGGTGTCTTACAACATCGTGCCAGACGAAGAGGCGCAAATCCGGGCCACGCTGCTGGACCTGGCCGACTGGCAGGGTATGGACCTGATCCTCACCACTGGTGGCACCGGCCCCGCCCCTCGTGACGTGACCCCTGAGGCGACGCGGGCGGTCATCGAGCGGGAGATGCCTGGTCTGGCTGAGTTGATGCGTCTGGAGGGGGTGCGGCGTTTTACCCCCTTCGCCGCCCTTTCGCGGGCCGTGGCCGGCATACGAGGAAAGACCCTGATCATCAACCTGCCAGGCAATCCACAGGCGGTACGGGAAAGCATGGAAATCCTGGGGCCGTTGCTGCCAGCGGCTGTGGCCCTGCTGAAAGGCGAAGCACCCCCGAACGGCATCAACGACCCCCGCTGGGCTGCGCTTTTTGGAAAAGGTGGGAGATAAACCGGCAATAGAGGTCGCTGCCAACGCCTTCCCAAAAGGGGATTGCCAGGTAGTGTTGCAGGAGGATCAACCGAGGAGACACTCAGAATGAGACAAAGGATTACATTGCTTTTGACACTATTCCTTCTGACCCTATCGCAGCTCACAGCCCAGGCCGAGGGGCCGCTAGTGCGCTTCCTGTTCTTCTATTCCGAGGATTGTCCTCATTGCCAGGCAGTGATTCAGGAAGTGCTCACGCCCTTACAGGAAAAATATGGAACCCAACTGGAGATGCGGTCCATTGAAATCTCAACAGCCGAGAACTACGAATGGCTGCTGGACATGGAAGCCGCCTACCGGATACCGGCGGACCAGGTGAGCATCCCGGAGGTTTTCATCGGCGATACGGCTCTGATTGGTGAGGCCGAGATCCGTGCCCGACTGGACGAAACCATCGCCCGCTACCTGGCGGCCGGCGGTGTAGACTATCCGCTTCGTCCCAGCTCTACGCCTTCCCTGGAACCGACCATCAAAGCCTGCAAGCACTGCGGCGACGGGGAAGAACCGCCCCTGGTAATCATGCCGCAACCTCAGGTGGCCTTCTATTACTTCTACGATCGCAAATGCGGCAAGTGTCTGGTTGTCACAGAAGAGATCATCACCCCTTTGAAAGCACAATATGGGGAGCAGTTGCTGGTCGAAGAGAGGGATGTGGAAAGCTCGATAACCAATTACTCCCTGATGTGCACCCTGGAGCAGCAATACGGTCTGGCAGTGGGCGGCATGCCCGAAGTCTTCATCGGCGAGCACGCCTTGGCAGGAGATAAGGAGATCGCAGACCGCCTCCCCAAACTGATAAGCATGTACATGGCCCAGGGCGGAGTCGCACTGCCGGAGGTGCAGGCCACTCCCCCGCCGACGATGGGCGATGCCCCCCTCATCCACCTGGCCTACTTTTACCAGGTCGGCTGCCGGGAGTGCGACCGGGCAGAGCTGGACCTGCACTACCTCCAGCAACACTACCCTCTGGCGATCAGTGAGTTCGACGTGCGGGAGCATTCGGCCCTGTGCGAGTGGCTGGGCGCACAGGCCGGGATACCAGAGGAAAAACGCCTCACTGCGCCAGCCGTCTTCGTTGGAAACAAAGCGCTTGTCGGCGAGGAGATCAACGCCCGCAGCCTGGAGGCATTGGTAGAGAAGTACGCTACCACTGGCGCACCGCCTCTCTGGGAGAAATTCAATCCCGCCGAGGCGGAACAGAGCATCGTCGAACGCTTCAAGTCGCTGGGCGTGTTGACCGTCGCCTTTGCTGGCCTGATTGATGGCCTCAATCCCTGCGCCTTTGCTACCCTGATTTTCTTCGTCTCCTACCTGACTATCAGCGGGCGCAAGGGGAAAGAGGTGTTGGCCGTAGGGACAGCCTTCACGATGGGCGTGTTTCTGGCCTACCTGGCGGTGGGGCTGGGGTTTCACCGCGTGCTGGGGCTGTTCGCTGACCTGTTGACCATCCTGGGGCGCTGGCTCTACGGCCTGACGGCAGCCCTTTGCGCTGTACTGGCCATCGTCAGCTTCCTGGATTTCCGCAAGGCGCGGCGCGGGGAGATTGGCGACATGACCCTCAACCTGCCACACGGATTGCGCCTGCGCATCAACGCCATCATCCGCCGTGGACGCCGTTCACGGACCTTTGTGGCTGGCGCTTTCGTCACCGGCATCCTTGTCTCGTTCCTGGAACTGGCCTGCACCGGGCAGGTCTACCTGCCCACCATCATCTTCGTCATGAGCGTGCCGGAGATGCGCGCCCGTGCGGCGTCATTCTTGCTGCTCTACAACCTGCTCTTCATCACCCCCCTGCTGGTAGTCTTCGCCCTGGTCTGGTACGGGACGGGGGCGAAGCAGTTGAGTAGTTTTTTGCAACGGCACGCGGCCACGATCAAATTGGGCATGGCCCTGCTTTTCGCCGGACTGGCCACCTGGCTGATCATTGTTCTCCTGTAAACCGCTATGTCAGCGAGGAGCACGCAGATCATGAAAAAAGCGCTGGTGATACCTTTAACCGATGAGGACCTGCTCGAACTGTGCCGTATCATCATTGATCAGGATAAAGAGGCAGCCTTGCAGTTCATCGAGCAGCACCTGAAAAAGAAAGCCAACGAAGCATTGGAAGGTGGATGAAAGGTGTTGATCGAGGTGCCTGGGTCAGGCATGCAACAAGTCAGTGGCAGCCGTTTGTTCTAGGGAGACAGTTTGGCTAATCACTACAGAGGAAGACCGGCGGAGAATACCGATGAGCACATTGAGCTACCGTCAGATTCTGGTCGGGCGTTTCATGACCGGCATGGTTGGCCTGGATGAGATGTTCACCGCACTCTACAAGGCGGGGTGCGCCCCAAGTGAAACGTTGGTGCCGGAGCTTCTGGCCCGGGCGCGAAAGGACAACTACATCCCCGCTGCTGGCGAAGCCGACTATGCCGCGGCCCTGTTGCGCGAGTACCGCCAGTATTGTGCGCAGCAGGAGAGCGGTTGCACCTGTCGAACCGGCTATGGCACCTGGCGAGGCATCCCCCGCGAGCAAATCCCCTGGTTTCCCACCCTCTACGAGGACCTGTGCGACAATTGCGGCAAGTGCGTTTCTTTTTGCCCCGAGAAGGTGTTCGACTTCACCGCCGACGGCCAGAGAGTCTACGTGGCCACACCCCTGAAGTGCCAGGTGGGATGCACTGAGTGCGCCCGCATCTGCCCCCCAAAAGCCATCTCCTTTCCACCGCGTACCGTGCTTCAGACCTTTGGGAGGTGATTGGCCATCGCCGGCTCCCTTTTCCAGTAACCTGTGCTATGGTGGATTCATCGCTCCCTTTGCTTCAATTTGACACGGTGGATTTTCTGTGCTATAATATATGTGTTAGTCATATAGAAGACTTTATCTTATTAAGCGGAGGAATAGAATTATGTGTAAAGGTCATCACGGGGAGCAAGGCGAAAGCGGAGTACACTGTTGTCCTGGAAGGGGACGGGTGCGGGGTTTTATGCAACCCTGGCTGCTATTGCTCCTGGCGCAGAAACCGGCTCACGGTTACGAGTTGATGGAGCAGCTCACTCGTGATGATGAGACGCCCGGCGCTGACCCTGGCCTACTCTACCGCACGCTGCGTCAGTTTGAGCGAGAGGGATTAGTGCGATCCTCCTGGGACACGGAGGGGCACGGTCCAGCGCGGCGTGTGTATGAGATCACCGAGGAGGGGTTAGAATATCTGCATGCCTGGGCGGTGAACATCCGCAGGACACGGGAACGATTGGACCGCTTCCTGGCCGAATACCAGGCATATTTCCAATCATCAGTAGATGGAAATTGAGGTTCGTAGTACGCGCTTCAGCGTGTCTGGAGCGCACTAAAGTGCGGGTGGTCTCCCCGTTGAGTGTTGCTACGCCACCCATCTCGTTTTTTAACCGCAGAGGCCGTAGAGAACGCCGGGTTTTTATTTTGTTTTCTCTGCGCTCTCGGCGTTCTCTGCGGTAGAACTGGGCCAGCAACACCCAAGAGGGGGACTATCAAAGTGCGCACTACAGGTTTAATTTTCCATGTACTAATTATCAGAAGAAGGGAGGTGAACGATATGTGTGGACCCGGTGGTTATCACGGCCACGGTGATTGGTGCTGCTGCGGCCCCATGGCCTGGGGGCCTGGTTTTCCCTTCGGGCGACGCTTCCCCACCCGCGAGGAGCGCATCGCCTGGCTGGAGGAATACCTGGAGGACCTGAAGGCTGAGGCCAAGGCCGTGGAAGAACGCATCGCCGAACTCAAATCAAGAGAGGGAAATGACCGATGAGCCACGCTATTGAGGTGAGCGACCTGACCAAATACTACGGCGACTTGCTGGCCGTGGACCATATTAACTTCGAGGTTCGCCAGGGCGAGGTGTTTGGCTTCCTGGGGCCCAACGGCGCAGGCAAGACGACCACGCAGCGCATGTTGACTACGCTGCTGGAGCCGACAGAGGGACACATTGTCATTTTCGGCCACGACCTGGCCCACGATGCCTACCCGGTCAAGCGGCAGATGGGCCTGGTGCCGGAGGAATCCAACGTCTACACCGAACTGACCGCCTGGGACAACCTGATGTTCACTGGTCAACTCTACCGCGTGCCCCGTGCCGAGCGGGCTGAACGGGCGCAGCGGCTGCTGGAAACTTTCGGCTTGTGGGAGAAGCGGAATGTAAAAGTGGAGAACTTTTCCAAGGGGATGCGCCGTCGGATGAGCATCGCCATGGCCATCATCCACCGGCCGCGGCTCCTCTTCCTGGATGAGCCCACGCCAGGCCTGGATGCCCAGTCCACCTACGCCATCCGCAACCTGATCCGCCAACTGAACGCCGATGGGACGACAATTTTCTTGACCACCCATCAGATTGAGGAGGCCAACCAACTCTGCGACCGGGTGGCTATCATTAACCAGGGACGGATTGCAGCCATTGACACCCCGGAGCGATTGAAGGCGGCTTTCCGGCGAGTGCAATCGGTGGAGGTGGCCCTGGAACCGAAAGGGTTGAAGACCTCGCAGCTTCCTGAGATCTCCTGGACAGAGTTGACCGGCGTGACTACTGCGGTCAAGATGGGTGACAAGTGGCGGCTGTACACCGAGGACCCC
>Ga0068707_1003121_pt1 | contig 11617 bp, 7 predicted proteins | sample YNPNPMetaG_FD_66600 | JGI IMG/M metagenome (GOLD analysis project Ga0068707, IMG submission 66600) | Anoxygenic and chlorotrophic microbial mat microbial communities from Yellowstone National Park, USA - YNP NP MetaG | ecosystem: Environmental > Aquatic > Thermal springs > Hot (42-90C) >... | reverse complement strand
GATGGACAGCTCGAGATCATCATCGGCGCCGACGCCCATGAGCCGTCTTACGGCGGCAATCTGTGGGTCTTTCGCGGCGATGGTTCAGTTGTGCCGGGGTTTCCACAGTTCATTGACCAGACGATTTTCTCGTCGCCAGCCGTCGCCGATTTAGACGGCGATGGCTGGCTTGACATCGTGGTGGGGACGGGCAACTTTAATCCCAATCGCGGCTTCGCCGTCTACGCCTGGAATCGGTGGGGCGGCTCCGTGTCCGGTTGGCCCGTCGCTACAGGGAGCTACGTCCTCAGCTCACCAGCGGTCGGCGACATTACGGGCGATGGGCAACCCGAGGTCATTGTGGGAGCAAATGACGGGAAGTTATACGCTTTTCACGGCAACGGCAGGCCCGTCAGCGGCTGGCCAGTAACCGTCTACGACAATCTGGGTAACGTAGGCCCTCTCAACTATTCATCGCCCGTGCTCGCCAACTTCGACGGCGACTCCCTGCCCGAGATATTCATCAATCATTTCTGTGATACGGTCGTGTTCGATGGCAACGGTGCGCAGCTCACCCATGTCGGCAATGCTGGCCCCAGCGGCAAGCCCAACATGTATATGTTCAACGCCTGGTGTCAGGGCACGACTCCGGCCGTCGGCGACATCGATGGCGACGGCCGCGTGGAGGTCGTGCGCGGCGCTGGTGTGTTCGACGCAACCCGCGGGGTGATCGGCAACGCGCTGGTTTACGTCTGGGAGACGGGCGCTCCCGCCCTCACGGCGCCATGGCCGATGTTCCGGCGGGACCCGACGCACAATGCTCTCTTCAACAATAGCGGCAGCCTCGCCGCGCGCATCGTCAGCCATAACCTCCCCGAACTGATGGCGGTCGGCGGCGCCCATACGGTCGAGATCACCGTCGAGAACACCGGCAGCACAGCCTGGACGGCAGCCAGCGGCGTCCATCTGGCAGCGACCAGCGAGGACACCCTGGTTTGGAATCAGAGCGTGCCATTGGCGCCAGGGGAGACGATCGCTCCCGGCGCCCGCAAGACCTTCCGCTTCGAGATCACCGCCCCCGCCATCGACGGCTACTACACGACGGCCTGGCGCATGCGTCGCGCCGACGGGACCTGGTTCGGCCCCTGCGCACGCCAGACGGTGAAGGTCGGCAACGAGCCGGCCTACTACGTGCTCAGTAAAGTCTCCCGAGCGGATGTTGGCAGCGTCTATCCGGGCGGGCTGGCCACCCCTTTAACGCCGCCGCGGGACTACTGGAACTGGTCGCAGGTTCAAGCCTTCGCCTTCACTGCCGACTTCAAAGGCTATCAGATGCTCGACTATCAGGGCGGCGTGTGGCAAGGCGGCGACGCGCCAGCCATCGGCGGCCACGATTTCGTGTCCGGCGCCCGGGACATCTTGCTTCGCCCGGATGGCACCAGCTACTATATCCTCGATCGCTACGGTGTGCTGACGCGCAGCAGCGGCGCGCCAGAGATCTCCCCAGCGCCAGCAAGGTTCCCCGCTGGCAATGCTCGCGCCGCCGTTCTGACGCCTGACGGCGCGGGGGTGTACGTGCTGGGCGGCGACGGCACGATCCACGTTGGCGGCACCGCTCAACCGTTGGCCAACGCCCCCTACTTCGGCGCCGACCTCGCGCGCCGGCTGGTCCTGACCGCCGATGGCCGCGGCGGCTATGTCCTCGATAGCTACGGGCGGGTCTGGCCGATCGGTGACGCGCCGCCGATCACCCCCAACTATGAGTTCCACATGGGCGAGGACTGGGCGCGCGATATCGAACTGACGGCCGACGGCAAAGGCTATTACCTTCTGGACAAAGAAGGGGGCTTGCACACGGGCGGGACCGCCGTCGCGCCCACCATCAACCTGACCCCTGTCTGGCCCGGCCAGGACGTTGCCGTCGATCTTGAGGTCGCCGATAGCCGCGCGCTCGATGGCCTCATTGTCAACCCGCCCGCTGTCGCGGTGCAGACGCAGCCCGGAGCCCCACGCGCTCTGACGGTCTCGGTTGACAGCCGCAAAGGCACAGCGACTCCCTGGACGGCGACGGCAGATCAGGGATGGATCAGGGTCGATCCGCAATCGGGGGTCACTCCCGGCGCCCTCTCCCTGACGTTGGTCCCCGGCTCGCTGCCGCCGGGCGTTTACCAGGCGAGCGTCACCGTCCGGGGCGACGGCGATGGCCAGGCTACGGTCGTGGTCCCGGTCACGATGGTTCTGGTCGACGCGCGCCATCAGGTGAACCTGCCGATGGCGCTGCGCTAGCCAACACCTTCTTCAAAAGAAGTGCAATGTCTCTACACAACTGAACAGTTACCGTCTGGCACAGGTGAGCGCGCCATGCTATACTGCCTGTCACCTTACGCCTGTGTGAAGATCGCATGCGCGTGCTCCACGTCACCCAACGCTATTGGCCAGCCGTCGGCGGCGCCGAGAATTATCTGCGCGAGATCTCGACCCGTTTGGCTCAAGCGGGCCATCAGGTCACAGTCGCGACAACCGACGCCCTCGACCTGGAGCTGTTCTGGAATCGCAACCGCCGCCGCGTCGCGCAGGCGACCGAGGAGATGGCTGGCGTCGTCGTCCGACGTTTCCCCGTCCGCCATACGCCAGCTCCTCAGTTCAGCTACCCGGCGATCCGCCGCCTGCTCTGGTTGTTGTCAGCGGCGCGCCCTTTGCCCCCCACGCTCCTCTTCCGTCTGGCGCGGCTCACGCCGTGGGTTCCCGACCTCTGGCGCTGGCTGGCGACAACCCGTGAGCCGTTCGACCTGGCGGCCGGCACGACGATCTGCTTCGAGCCGTTGATCGAGGCCGGGCTGCGCTTCGCTCGTCGACGCGGGATCCCTTTCGTCATCTATCCGCTCACCCACCTGGGCGCTGGCCCACGGCCGGGGCAAGACCCCCTCAGCCGTTTCTACACCATGCGCCACCAGGTCGCCCTCGCCCTCGCCAGCGACGCGATCGTCGCCCAGACGCCCGCCGAGCGCGATTTTTACGTTGCCCGGGGAGCACATCCCGCGCGCGTGCTGATCTGTGGACCGGGCGTCACCCCTGAAGAGGTGCTGGGCGGCGATGGGCAGCGCTTCCGCCAACGCCACCAGATCGCCGGGCCGCTGGTCGCCTCCCTCTGCGCCATGTCCTACGATAAAGGCGTCGTCCATCTCGTCGAAGCGACGCGACAACTGTGGCGCGCTGGCCATTCTCTCGACCTGGTCCTGGCCGGCGCCGTCCTCGAGCCTTTCCAGCGCTACCTGGAGACGCTGCCCCCAGAGGATCGCCAGCGACTGCATGTGTTAGGCACAGTCGACGACCAGGAGAAGCGCGATCTGCTCGCCGCCGCCGACGTCTTCGCGATGCCCTCGCGCACCGACTCGTTCGGGATCGTCTACCTGGAGGCCTGGCTGTACCGTAAACCGGTGATCGGCGCGCATACGTGGGGCGTCAGTGACGTGATCACGGATGGGGAGGATGGCCTGCTCGTGCCGTTCGGCGACGTGGCTGCCCTGACTGCGACGATCGCGCGCTTGCTCGACGACCCTGCGCTGCGCCAGGCCATAGGCGAGCGCGGCGCGCGCAAGGTGATCGAGCATCATCGATGGGAGCGCAAGTTCGAGTTGATCCATGATCTCTATGTGCGCCTGGGCGCAAGTGGGGAGCTATAAGTGCGGATCCTGCAGGTGGCCCACCAATACCCGCCAGCGCATGTGGGCGGCGTCGAGCTGTATACGCAAGCCATCAGCCATGCTCTGGCCGCGCGCGGTCATGCGGTCACGGTGTTCTGCCGAAGCTTCACAAGGGCTATACCTGAAATCAGAGAAGAGCGAGGGACTCGCATCTGGGCTGCCTACCAGGGGGAGTGGGATCCCCTACGCCGCTTCTGGAACACTTTTCACGCGCCTGGGATCGTACAGGCCTTCCGTCAGGTCCTCGATGAGGCCCGGCCTGAGATCGTCCACATCCAACATTTGATGGGGCTGCCCACTACACTGATCGATCTCTTACAGCAACGCGCGATTCCTTTCGTGATCACCCTCTGGGATTATTGGTGGGTCTGCGCCAACGCGCAGTTGCTGACGAACGACAGCCAACGCCTGTGCGACGGGCCAGGGCGCGCGTATCTCAACTGCGCGCGTTGCGCCCTCGCCCGCAGCGGCAAAAGCCGATGGCGGCCAGCGCTGCCATCGGCGGCCGGGGTGCTAGCCTGGCGCAACCGTCGGCTGCGGCGCATCTTGAACGCGAGCCATGCGCTGATCGCGCCGACCGAATTCGTACGACGCTGGTACTACGCACACGGGGCGCCTGCGGCGCGGCTGCGCGTCCTCACGCCGGCCCTGGAAGATGCACTGGCGCCAGGGGAACGGCCAGCGCATACGCCGGTGCGCTTCATCTACGTCGGCGGGCTGACGTGGCAGAAAGGGGTTCACGTCCTGATCGAGGCGTTCGCTGGGGTGCAGGACGCTGCGGAGCTGTGGATCGCGGGCGACGAGTCGGCCGATCCGGGGTATGTCGCCGCGTTGCGCGCTCGCGCGCCCGCCAACGTGCGTTTCTGCGGCCGTCTCGGGCGCGCGGCGCTCTGGGAGACGCTGGCTCAGGTCGATGTGGTCGCCATTCCCACCCTTTGGTATGAGACCTTCTCGTTTATCCTTTCTGAGGCCTTCGCGGCCGGCCTCCCTGTGATCGCCTCGCGGCTGGGGCCGTTGGCCGATCGCGTGCGCGACGGAGTCGATGGGCTGCTCGTGGCGCCCGGGGACGTCGTCGCGTGGCGACAGGCGCTGCAGCGGTTGGCGGAGGATACGGCCCTGCGCCAGCGTTTGCGCGCTCAGGTGCGTCCTCCGCTCTCCGTCGCCGAACATGTCGCCGACCTCGAACGGCTGTACGCCGAGATCGTCTGACCGCGCCTGATTCACTGGCATTTTCCCTTTGCTGGGTGCCTTGACGAGCAGCGCCATCCGTTGAAACGGACGGCTGGCCAGGCACAAACCCGCGGCGCGGGTTTCCTGGCCCAGGCGTCGGGTTGATCCGATGCCTGGAGACCGACCACGAACGAATCATGGGCGCCGCTTCAAGGTTCTGTCAGTGAATCAGTGACCGCGCCTGGAAGCGGGTGCCGGTTCCCAGCGGTTCTTGCAGGATCGGCCTACGAGATCACCTGGACCTGGAAGGTGAACACTTCGGCGTCGGGAGCGCCGTAGGCTTGCAGCGAAAGTCCGGCCTTGCGCGCGACGTGAGACAGAAACTCGCGCGGGGAGGAGATCTGCTCCCAGACTTGGGGCAAGAGAAGGCCGCGACGCCATCCCTGGCGCAAGAGCACGCCATCGCGCCCGGGTTTGATTTGAGCGATCAGGTCGTCCAGATCGCGATACGAGACCGGCTGCATGGGGCCGAGCACCGAGACCTCAACCGTCGTCTCCGGCAGCTCGTCCGGCATGAGCGGCGGGAATCGGGGATCATGGAGGGCGGCGCTGACGGCGTTGTGCGCAGTATCCAGCGCCAGCGGCCGCAGAGGGACGACCGTGCCGATGCAGCCATGCAGCGATCCGCCCGTATACAGGGTCACGAAACTGCACCCTGGCTCCTGCAGGCGAGGGGGCAGCGAGGCCAGGTCCGGCCGCCACTCGCGACCCTCCTGCACAGCCTCTACCAGCGCCTGACGGGCGACCTGCAATAGAAGTTGCCCTTCCTGCGCGTCCAGCAAAGCCGGCAACTCGTTGGTCACGCTTCCCTCCTCACGACAGATAAGCGAGGGCCGCGTACCCGACCACGCGCGCGCGATCGCCAGCGGTATCGCCAGAATTACGATAGTCAAGAAGATGGGGACGCCATTCCAGTTGGCGGGCGACCTCCATCACGGCCAGGATCGGCGTGAGGCCGCAGGCTTCGCCCGCAGCAGCCGCTTCGGAATCACCTGCCACGATCGCGTCCAACAGCGCCCGGTCCAGTTGCCGCGCCCGCTCATAAGGATGGTAATGGCTCAGATCGGAACTGATCACGAGCACAGCTTCCGGATCGTCGGCGACGCGGTTCGCCAGGAAGGCAGCGATCGCGCGCGGATCGGAGCGTCCGCACAGCAGCGGCACCAGGCGCAGCCGATCCCCCATGACGACCTGGAGGAAGGGGACCTGGACTTCCAGGCTATGCTCTGGCAAGTGGGGGGTGGCGTCCATGACGACCCCTTTTCCGGCCTGACGCAGGTCGCCGAGCGCCTCCAGCGCGACAGGCGCATCTCCCAATGGAGTACGCAGCGCCGAGAAGGGGCCGGCCGCCATGCCGGAGAGGGGGACGAAATGGGCTGGCCCCAACAGGAAAATGGTGCGCGCGTGGGCGGCGCCCTGTTGCAAGGCGCGGTACCCGTAGCCAGCGATGGGGCCTGAGTAGATGTAGCCAGCGTGAGGAACGATCACGGCGCGTACCGTCCCTGAAGGCAAGGGGCGGACGGCTTGTTCCAAAAAGTCAGACACCTGGGCGCGCAGCGTCGCCGCGTCGGCCGGGTAGAATCTGCCCGCCGCCGTGGCCGGGCGCACCGGAAGCGATGACGCTGCGTTGATCCTCATAGCGACCACCTCCTCTGTAACTAAGCCCCGTTTCTTACGCTTCCACTATAGCACAGAGAGATTCAGCGGACAATAGGCATTCTCCGTTTTTGCGATGGTTGTGAAAAGGCCGATTTGGCAGTATAATGGACCTGACGCCGGGTGAGAGGCGTGCCACCGATCCTAATTTTTAGCGAGGTGAGACCAAATGCTGCGAGAAAGATCAACTACCGCGCGCGTATTTGTCCTGGCATTGGGAGGGCTGACGCTGCTGGCGCTTATGCTCGCCGCGTGCTCGCCGTCCATGCTGCCGATCCTGCCGACCGTGACGCCGAAGGCGATGGCCGCGGCCCCGGCGGCTACGCCGACGCCGGTGCCACCGACGCCCACCCCCGTGCCGCCAACACCGACGCCGGTGCCGCCGACGCCTACCCCCGAAGCCAAAGCCGCTGAGCCGACGGCGACGCCGGTACCACCGACGCCCACCCCCGAAGTCAAAGCCGCCGCAGCGCCCACCCCCGTCCCCACCCCCGATCGACTGGTTTGGGTCATCACGCCGGACCTGATCGTCAACTCCCTGACCAGTCCCGAAGTGGCCAAGCAGGTGCAGGTGACGGGCCTCGATGTCAAGTTCACCGGCGGCCGCATCGTGATGTCGGCCCAATCATTGCGCTATCAAATCCTCAATATCGCCAATCTGCAAGCCACCATCAACGTCTGGGCGGAAAACGGCAAAGTGCGGATCGCGTTCGAGAAACTGCAGCCGATGAACCTCATCACGCGCATGATCCCCAACATGGCGGAGCAGGCCATCGCCCAGAACCTGGCCAACTGGTACGTCTACAGCATCAAGATCGAGGAAGGCAAGATGACGATCGAGACGCGGCCTTAAACGTCGCGTCGCGAGCGGTCAGCCCGGCCTCGCACCGATCGGCGTCAACCCAGGGCAGCGAGGCCGGCGAATCGCCAGCATCCATTCGATTCAATTCGAACCGGCCTGGGATCGCGTGAAGCCCCAGGCCGGTCCCTTTTCGACAACGAGGATTATGTCCCCCACTCCCGATTGGCAGCCCGACGAACGTCGCAATTTCGCCGCCTTCTTCGGCGATTTCTTCTTCTTCGGCGTGGCGATGAGCTTCGTCAGCCAGACCACGGTGCTGCCCTCCCTGGCGCGACAGCTCACCGATTCGGCCCCTCTCATCGGCCTGGTCTCAACGCTGCAGACCGGCGGATGGATGCTGCCGCAATTGATCGCCTCCAACTACGTGGGCAGTTACCCTCTCAAGAAGCCGCTCATCGTCATCCCGGCCCTCATCGGCCGTGCGACGTGCCCCTTGCTCGCGCTGGCGATCTGGAGCTGGGCCGAGACGTTGCCGGATCTGGTCCTGGCGTTGCTGCTCATCGCGATCACCTTCTTTTTCATCTGCGATGGCCTGGCCAGCGTCCCCTGGTTCGATCTGTTCAGCAAGAGCCTGCCGCCAGCACGCCGGGGACGTCTGATCGGGGTCGCTCAGATGAGCACGGGACTCGTTGGCGTCGGCGCTGGAGCGGCGGTCAGCTTCATCCTGGGGCCGCAGGGGCCCGGCTTCCCGGCGAACTACGCGCTCCTTTTCGCGATCGCCAGCCTGTTCTTTTTCGTCTCGCTCGTCGCGCTCCTCCAGGTTCGAGAGCACCCCAGCGAGGAGACGACGAGTCGTCAGCCGTGGTCGAACTATCTGGCTCGGCTGGTGTCGGTGATGTACAGAGATCGAACGTTCTGCCTCGTCATCGTTGTGCGCCTGCTCGTCGCCTGGGCGAACATGGCTTCCCCTTTTTATGTCGTCTACGCGCTCGACGTCCTTGGCTTCGATCAGGGGGTCGTCGGCGTGTTCGTCTCCGCGCAGGTGATCGGGGGCATCCTCTCCGGCATGATCATGGGCTACCTGAATGAGCGACGCGGCACGCGCGCGGTGATCCGCCTGGCGGCCGCGCTCGCCGTCAGCGCCCCCCTGCTGGCGCTGGCGATGGCCGCGCTGCGGCTGACGTTGCCGCTGTCGGGGCGGCTGCTCCTGTACGCTCCCGTCTTCTCGCTGCTGGGCGCGCTCGGCAACGCGGGCATGGCCGGGTTCATGTCATACATCCTGGAAGCTGCTCCTCCTGGCGAACGTCCAACCTACGTCGGCCTGGCCAACACCCTGAGCGCCGTCGTCCTTCTGGCGCCCTTCTTGGGAGGATGGATTCTGGCCGCGACGTCGTATCCTGTTTTGTTCTCAGCCACCGCGCTCATCTGCTTGATCGGTTTGATCGGGGCATGGCGGCTGGAGGAGCCGCGCCATCGCGCAGCACAAGTCAGTTGAAAGCACGCCGCGGGCTTGCGATGCTCCACGCTGTGGACAGCGAACGAGGATAGCACGCACGCCAGCACATCGGGCGCGCCGTGAGTCGAGAGCAGAGTGAGGCGAACGTTAATCTCGATACGGACACTGTAGGGGATTCGCTGTTTTTGCAGTAAAATGGTGATCGTCGCCTTGTGGAAGGAAAATAAAGGAGGAGTCATCATGTTGGTTACATCTGAAGACGCTCTCGCTTATCATCGTTCCGGCCGCAAAGGGAAGATCGAGGTCGTGCCCACCAAGCCCACCCTCACCCAGCGCGACCTGTCGCTGGCCTATACGCCCGGCGTCGCCGTCCCCGTCCTCGAGATCGCTCGCGATCCCGACCTGGCCTATGAGTACACCGCAAAGGGCAACCTGGTCGCGGTCGTGTCCAACGGCACGGCGATCCTGGGGTTGGGGAACCGCGGCCCGTTGGCCTCGAAGCCGGTCATGGAGGGCAAAGGGGTGCTCTTTAAGCGCTTCGCCGATATCGACGTGTTCGATATCGAGTTGAACGCCAGCGACCCCGACCTCGTGATTCGCGTCGTCGAGGCGCTGGCCCCTACTTTCGGCGGCATCAATCTGGAGGATATCAAAGCGCCCGAGTGTTTTGTCATCGAAGAGACGCTCAAGCAGCGTCTGGACATCCCCGTTTTCCACGACGACCAGCACGGCACCGCCATCATCACCGGCGCGGCGCTGATCAACGCGTGCGAGCTAACCGGCCGCAAACTCGATGAGCTGCGGGTCGTGATCAACGGCGCGGGCGCCTCCGCCATCGCCTGCGGCGAGTTCTACGTGCGTCTGGGAGTCAAACGTGAGCATATCATCATGGTCGACTCGCGTGGCGTCATCTACCGTGGGCGCACGGAAAACATGAACCCTTACAAAGAGCGTTTCGCAAGCGACACGGAGGCGCGCACCCTGGCGGAGGCCCTCGTCGGCGCCGATATGTTCCTGGGGCTATCGGTCGCCGATGTACTCCAGCCGGAGATGATCATGGCCATGGCGCCCAACCCGATCATCTTCGCCCTGGCCAACCCCGACCCCGAGATTCGCTATGAGGTCGCGCGCGCGGCCCGGCCCGACGCGATCGTCGCCACTGGCCGCAGCGATTATCCCAACCAGGTCAACAACGTGCTGGGGTTCCCCTTCATCTTCCGCGGCGCGCTCGACGTGCGGGCGCGCGCCATCAACGACGAGATGAAGGTGGCCGCCGCCTACGCCCTTGCCGAGCTGGCGCGCGAGGACGTGCCCGACTCCGTGCTCGCCGCCTATGGCCTCGAATCGCTGTGCTTCGGCTGCGATTCGATCATCCCCAAGCCGCTCGACCCGCGCGTGCTCCTGTGGGTGGCGCCAGCCGTGGCCCGCGCCGCCATGGAGTCCGGCGTCGCGCGCATCCAGATCGATCTCCAGGCCTACGTCGAGCACCTGGAGGCGCGCCTGGGCAAAGGATGGGAGATCACGCGCCAGATCATCAACAAGGCCCGCCGCGATCCCAAGCGAATCGTCTTTGCAGAGGGGGAAGAGCGCAAGATCCTGCGTGCGGCGCATCAGATCGAGGAAGAGGGGATCGGCAAGGTCATCTTGCTCGGTCGCCCCGAGGTGATCCTGGCTCGCCTGGAGGAGCTGGCGCTGCCCTATACGCCGACCATCGTCACCCCGGGAGCCAGCGACTACGACCATCGCTATGCCGAGGCGCTTTACATGCTGCGCCAGCGCAAAGGGGTGACGCGTTCCCTGGCCAATCAGCTCATCCTCCAGCCCAACTACTTCGGCGCCATGATGGTCGCGCAGGGAGATGCTGACGCTTTCGTCTCGGGGCTGACATCGAGTTATCCGGAGGTGCTGCGGCCGGCGTTGCAGATCGTTCACACACAGCCGGGGGTACGTCACGTGGCCGGCGTCTACATCATGGTCGTGCGCGACCGCGTCTTCTTCTTCAGCGACGCCACGGTCAACATCGATCCCAGCGCCGAGGACCTGGCCGAGATCGCCATCCTGGCGGCGGACCTGGCGCGCGAGTTCGACATCGAGCCGCGCATCGCGATGCTCTCGTTCTCCAACTTCGGCTCGACGCGCCACCCCTTTGCCGAAAAGGTGCGCGCGGCCGTGGATCTCGTCCGTCAGCGCCGGCCTGACCTCTGCATCGACGGCGAGATGCAGGCCGACACCGCCGTTGTGCCGGAGATCATCGCCGAACGCTATCCCTTCTGCCAGGTGCGCGACGCCAACGTGTTGATCTTCCCCAACCTCGAGGCGGCCAACGTGGCTTACAAGCTGTTGAATCGCCTGGGCGGCGCCGAAGCCATCGGCCCCATCCTGATGGGCGCAGGCAAGCCAGTGCATGTCCTGCAAACCGGCGACGAGGTGAAGAACATCGTGCGCATCGCTGCTCTGGCCGTCGTCGACGCGCAACAACGGGTCGGCCGCGGCACCTGATCCCGGTCGCAACGCCGGGCGCGAGGGCTACCAGGAGGTTCGCACAACGAATCCTCTGCGCCACGGAAGCGCGGGGGACACGGGGAGCACAGATACGCAGCTCCTTCTCTCCGCGACCCTCTCGCCTCCGCGTGAGGCCTTCAGACGCACGCGGAGGCGCGGGGGACGCGGAGCCGCGCCGACGTCAATCATATCAGGACACAGCAGCGCCATCCGTTGAAACGGACGGCTGGCTATGCACAAACCCGCTGCGCGGGTTTCCTTGCCCAGGCGTCGGATTGATCCGATGCC
>Ga0068707_1003120_pt1 | contig 11618 bp, 12 predicted proteins | sample YNPNPMetaG_FD_66600 | JGI IMG/M metagenome (GOLD analysis project Ga0068707, IMG submission 66600) | Anoxygenic and chlorotrophic microbial mat microbial communities from Yellowstone National Park, USA - YNP NP MetaG | ecosystem: Environmental > Aquatic > Thermal springs > Hot (42-90C) >... | reverse complement strand
GGCCACCAACAGCGGGACCGTGCGGAACTTTCCGTTCAGCATGCCCACCTCCGGGACCGTCGCCCGACGCGACGTGTCCGAACGACTCTTTCGACCCCGGCCCCCGATACGATATTCACTCGCCGACGGTGGACTTCCCGGACGAGACGCGCACGTCGCCCAGGATCTCGGACGCGAAAACCCCCTCGTCCATCAACAACCGGCCGTCGGCCTCGATCGACATCCGCGTGCCGATCACCGAAACCCGCGTCTTGGAGCTCCAGGTCGCCCCCGTCTCCGCTCCGAACGGATCGCCCAGCGCCAGGTGCACGCCGGGAACGTTCTCGTCGAACGTGTGCTCGCCGCTGATGAAGTGCAGCCACGGGTTGGTCCCGACGCCGAACTCGCCCACCCGATCGCCGTTCTCGTTGCTCCGCACAAACAGGAACAGCTCGCGGGCCAGCGTCGCGTTGTCCGACCGCACGTCGCGCAGCCGCCCCCCCGCAAACTCCAGCGTCACCGGATAGGCGGACAGGTCGGGATACTTCGACGCGAACCAGTCGCCGATCGTCTTGTCCACCACATACACGCCGTCGACGGACGCGGGACAGGTGTAGACCTGGCCCGACGGCAGGTTCTGCCACTTGCCCGGACGGATCAGGCCGTTCGACTTGATCCAACGATAGGCGGGGTCGAAGGTCACGTCCAGCGACGTGCCGCCGGGGGAACGGACGTGCACGCGCGCCGCGGTGGGCAACACCGCCAGGAGCCGGTCCTGCATCGCATCGACCGCCCGGTAGTCGGCCCGCATCCCCACCCGGAACGCCTCGGCCCCGACCCGGATCAGGTGCGCATGACGAAGCTGGAGCTTCGGCACGAGCTCCAGGAGCTGGAGCCGGGCCTTGAGTTCCCCCGCCAGCGGCGCCACGGCAAGCACGGTGACCTGCGACTTCTCGAACGCCGCGAACACCTCGTTGGGAAACCGGCTGAGCGGCCGCTTGCCCCATCGTTCGAGCAGGAAGGCCTGGTTCCGCAGTCCCATCGCCTCGGCCGCCTGCAGCATCGAGGCGACAACGGGCAGGCAGCCCTCGTCGGCGACGAACGTCACCACGTCCTCCGGCCGGGCCGCCAGGCAGACCTCCAGGGCCACGCGCCCCGCCTGCGCCAGCGTCGGATCGGCGCCCTTGAGGATCTCCTGACGGTCGGGCATCGCTCCCCTCCCTCCCCGCGGTCGGCCCGATGATGCCACGCGCGACCCCGCCCTGCAACTGCCAGGGCCGCCAAGACCTCAGCCACCCGCCCGGACCCGCGCCTCCTCGTCCAGCCGGCCGCGCAACAGGCCATAGCGGCGCAGCAGGTCCGAATGCTCGAGCCGGAACAGATCCATCAGGCGGCGACGGGCCGCCGCCGCCCCCGCGCGCTCCACCAGCCCGCACACCTCGCGCACCAGCGGCGCCGGGTCGCCGAACGGCCGCACGGTCCGCACCGCGTGCCCCTCCTCGTAAATCGTCGCCTGCACCCCCCCACCCTCGGCCGCCCCGTACACCACCGCCAGCAGACCCGGCGACCGTTCGGTCAGCCCGGCCACCAGCGTCGTCCCCGGCAGGTCCAACAGGTCGTCGCGGGTCACCAGCACGTCGGGCGGCGCGCCGGAAAGCGCATCCAGCGCCGCCCCACCGCTCGGCAACGCCGTCACCTCGAACGCCGCCGCCGAACCGCGACGGGCAACCGCGGCCTCCGCGATCGCCTGCTGAACCAGCGGCTCGTGGTCGACCACCGCCACCCGCACGATCCCTTGCGACATCGCCTCCAGACGACTCTGCGTGGCCGGAAGGTGCCGCGACATGTCGAGCATCCGGGCCAGCATCTCGTCCAGAAGCTGCTTCGCCTCCGCCGCCAGGTTCTCCACCCCCGCCCCACCACCCCCCCAGCGCCGCGCCACCCGTTCGACCAGATCCGTCAGCCGCCGCGCGTCGCTCCGGTCCTTGAACAACACCTCGGCCGCCCCGCGCCGATACCCCCCCACCGCCACGTCCCACGCGCGACGCACCGTCAACAACGCCACCTCCGAACGCGGCGACTCGTTCCGCACGAACGTCACGAACTCCAGCCCCCCCCACGGCTCCACGTCCGCATCCACCAGCACCACGGGGAAAAATTGCTCGCGCACCAGCACCTGCCCCTCGCGGGCATCGTCGGTCGCCACCACCCGGTGCCCCTGCCGCTCGAAGAACCCCGCGATCCCCTCGCGGTCCGCGGCGTGCCCATCCACGATCAGCAGGTCCAGACCCATACGGTACCCGACCCTACACCACCGCCGGACCCTGGTCCACCACCAACCACTCGTAGAGCCACAAGAACGGCCAGACCAGCGCGAACCCGTCGACCGTCCCTCCGAACAACAGCACCGGCTCCCGGCTCCCGTCGAACCCCCGCTGATACTCGACGAATACCCCGAAGGCGACCGCGTACGGCGAGAGCTGGTTGTGACTGCGCACCCCCCACCAGAACCGCGCATACCACAGCCCCTCCGCGGCCGGCGCGTCGAACCCCGCGCCGGCGGAAAGGACCACCGGAAAAGCGTCGAAGACCGGCAACAGCCCCTCCACCCCGGCCAGCACCGCCACGTCGAGGAAGTCGCGCGTCCCGACCCGCAGCGCGAAGCCGAGGCCCGGGTCGCGGCTGATCGAACGGAGGAGCTGCACGCCGGCGCCGAACGCCAGCCACGCGATCCCCTCGCCGACGGCCCCCTCGTCGTCGATCCCGAAGCCGCCGCCCGCCTCGGGCCCCGCCTGCCACTCCGCGTCCCACGACCGCGCGGGCAACGCCACGAGCAGCGTCGCCCAGGCCCCCAGCCCGCACGCCGCGACCCGCCCCCGCATCACGCACCCCGCCGGGCCGTCACCACGCGGCACAGCCCCGCGTAGTCCCGGCGCACCGCCGGGGCGATCAGTCCGGCCGCCGCGCACAGCGCCGCCACCGCCTCCCCCTGGTCCGCGCCGATCTCCAGACCGAGAAACCCGCCGGGGCGCAAGGCCGCCGCCGCGGCCGGGACGACGCGGCGGATCTCCCGCAGGCCGTCGGGACCGCCGTCCAGCGCCCCCCGCGGCTCGTACCTCCGCACCTCGACCGGCAGACCGGCCAGCTCCCCCGTCGCCACGTACGGCAAGTTCGCCAGCACCGCATCGAACGACGAGGGCCGCGCCGCCAGCCACGCCGCCCCCTCCGCCTCGCACAGATCGACCCGCTCCCCCAACCCCAGCCGCTCCACGTTCTCGCGCGCCACCGCCAACGCCTCCGCCGACACATCCAGCGCCGTCACGCGCGACGCCGGCCGGTGCTTCGCCACCGCCACCGCAATCGCCCCGCACCCCGTCCCCACATCCACCACCCGCCAGGGCGCCCCCTCGTCGGCCAGCGCCGCCAGCGCCTCCTCCACCAGCACCTCGGTCTCCGGCCGCGGCACCAGCACCCGGCCATCCACCCGCAGATCGATGCTCCAGAACTCCCGGTGACCCGTGATGTAGGCCACCGGCTCCCCCGCCCGCCGCCGCCGCAACACCTCGCGCACCGCCGCCCGCTCGGCCTCCGTCAGCGGCGCGTCGTGCCGCACGTACAACCCCACGCGGTTCGTGCCGAGTGCGTGCGCCACGAGCAGCTCGGCGTCCAGCCGCGGGGACGACACGCCGCGCCGCGCCAGGTCGCCGGCCATCCACGCCACGACCTCCAGCACCGTCCACCGCCCGCCGCCGCGCCGCCCCGGCGCCGCCACGCCCCCGCGCCTCCCGCCGCCACCCGTCCTCTCCACCCGCGTCCTCCCGCCGCCACCCGCCGCCCGTTGCCCCCGCCTCCGCGACTGTATACCGTTCCGCCCGCCGGGGGAAAACGGACGACGATGGCGATCCGCATCGGCACGAGCGGCTTCGGCTACGAGGATTGGCGGAACGTCCTCTACCCGCCCGACCTGCCCCGTCGCCGCTTCCTCGAACGCTACGCCCAGGAGTTCGACGTCGTCGAACTCAACTACACCTACTACGGCATGCCCGACGCCCGGACCCTGGCCAGCCTCGTCCGCCGCACCCCCCCCGACTTCGGCTTCACCCTCAAGCTGCACGGCTCCATGACCCACACCCGCGACGCCGACGAGACCGCCTACCAGGCCTTCCGCGAAGCCCTCCGGCCGCTCATCGACCACGGCCGCCTCCTGGCCGTCCTCGGCCAGTTCCCCCAGTCCCTCCACCCCGACCGCGCCGCCCGCGAATACCTCGAACGCCTCCGCGAACGGCTGGCCGACCTGCCGCTCGTCTTCGAGTTCCGCCACCGCGCCTGGATCCGCGACGAGGTCCGCCGCTGGCTCCGGTCGATCCGCGTCGGCTTCTGCTGCGTCGACCAGCCCGACCTCCCCCAGCTCGTCCCCCCCGTGCTGTGGGTCCCCGCCCCGCCCGGCTACGTCCGCTTCCACGGTCGCAACGCGGCGAAATGGTACGAACACGACGATCCCGCGGAACGCTACGACTACCGGTACTCGCCCGCGGAACTCGCCGAATGGCGCGACCGCCTGCGACAGATCAACGCCAGGGCCGGCACGACCCTGGCGTTCTTCAACAACCACTTCCGCGGCAACGCCGTCCACGACGCCCGCGCCCTCCGCACCCTGCTCGCCGACGACACCGCCGCCTGACCCCCCCGCTCCTCGGCGTGGACGTGGGCGATCCTCCTCGGCGTGGGCGTCGGCGTAGCCGATCCTCCCCCCCTCCCCCGAACTGGGGCCGCCGGGCGACTCGTGCTATGAACGCCCCCGCATGGCCGACCCCCGTGGGCCGACCGACGAAAGGAGCAACCACCATGCAGTTCGAGATCGTCCATACCCTCCCCGCCGACCCCGATACGGTCCTGCAAGTGATGCAGGACAAGGACTACTACGAATACCTCCAGCAGCACCACCCGGACGTCGACCGGATCGAGATGCTCTCGATCGAAGACCAGGGCAACACCGTCCGCCGCCGCGTGCACTACCAGCCGAAGCCGATCATCCAGAGCGTCGGCCCGAAGAAGGTCCCGCCGGAAGCGATGGCGTGGGTCGAGGAATCGACTCTGGACAAGACGACCCGCCGGCTGACCTTCCGCAACGTGCCGGTCAAGGACTGGGTCCGGGAACGAATGACCAACACCGGGACGATCGAACTGCGCGACGCGGGTGGCGGGCAGACCCGCCGGATCGTCTCCGGCGAACTGAAGATCAAGTTCCCGCTGCTGGGCGCAATCGCCGAGCGCGTGGTGTACGGCAAGGCAAGGGAGATTCTCGACGGCGAGGCCCGACTGTTCGCCGAGTACCTCAAGACTCGCGGCTAGTCGAACACCCGCCGCGCGTTGCCGCACAGGATTCGGCCGATCACCCGCCGGGGGATGCGGCGGTCGAGCAGCGCGCGCACCAGGTTGCCGATCTGCGTCGGGTCGCGCAGGTCCCGCGGCACGAAGATCAGGCCGTCCCAGTCGGAACCGAGCGCCGGAAGCTCCTCGCCCCCCGCCCGCCACAAGTGCTCCAGGTGCGCCGCCACCACGTCCGCCGTGCGTCCCCCCAGGAACTGCGTGCCGAAGATCACCCCCACCACCCCGCCGCTGCGGGCCACCGCCCGGATCGCCGCGTCGTCGAGATTGCGCCACATCGGATACACCGCCGCGGCGCCCGCGTGCGAGACGATCACCGGCCGGCGCGCCCGCGCCAGCACCCCGTCCCGCGTGCGGATCGAGGCGTGGGCCACGTCGAGCACCACGCCGCACGCCTCGCACGCCTCGACCAACGCCGCCCCCCACGCCGTCAGCCCCCCGTCCGGACGCATCCCCAGCCCGATCCGAGGCGTGCCCGCCGGATTGCGCGAAAAGTGCGTCACCGTCAGGTAGCGCAACCCGCGCCGCGCCCACCCCTCGAGCAGGTCCAGCCGCCCCTCCAGCGCGTGCGCCCCCTCCAGGCCGAACCCGTACCCCACCGCCCCCCGCCCCGCCGCCGCCGCGAAACCACCCGGACCGGCCGCCCGCACCAGCCGCCCTCCGCTCGCCGCCGCCGCCCGCTCCACCAGCCCGATCTGCCGCTCCACCGCCGCCGCACGGTCCCCCCGCCCGATCGGCGCCGTCACCAGACCGAACAACACCCCGCCGAAGCCCCCCTCCCGCAGCCGCGGCAAGTCGAGATGCCCCCCCAACGCCCCGCCGGGAAACGGCGGCCGGTGCCGCCGCAGGAAGTCGTAGCCGACCCGCATCCACGACGGCGTGTCGGCGTGCAGGTCGATCGGGGGATGCTCCCCGAGCAGCTCCGCGACGTCCGCCGGCCACACACCTGCCACGGCGCGGCAGCTTACAGGCTCCGCCCGCCCGACGGAAGGGCGCCAAGACGAACCGCCGCAGAATGGAACCGGAAAGGTCGGACTACGGAGCCGCGGGGGCCGGCCCACCGAGATTCTCGATGTGGTTCACCAGGCCGCGCCGCAACGGCACCTGGATCGGGTTCGGCCCGAACCAGATGCGCCAGATCGGACGGATGATCGAGGTCGCGCCGGGGATCTCCACCACGTCGCGCGTACCCGACTTGAGGTAGACCGTCGAACCGCGCGTCCACAGCAGCATCTCCTGCCCGCTGGCCACGTCGTGGTTCGCCGCCTCGAGGAAATCCTTGAGCGGCGACTGCGTGACGGCCGTCGCGAAGTTGTCGATCGACCGACGCAACGTCTCCTTGTACGCGTCGACCACCTGCTGGCCCGTCACGTCGCGGACGAACTTCATCCAGATCCCCTTGCCGAACGACCCGGAATAGATCCACTGGTACAGCGTGCTGGAGTCCTTCAGCGCCGACCAGTTGACCTGCCCGTTCGAGACGAACGACGCTCCCTGGTTCGCCAGGAACCGTTGCCATGACCGGACGCCGGCATCGGTCTGGATGTACATGCCCGCCGCGTAAACGTTGAACGCGCCGTACGCCTCGCGGGCCCCCACGCCGATCAACGTGTGGTCCTGCCCGCCGATCGTCTTGTGCACCTCGAACGCCTTGCCCGTCTCCGGCTCGGTCACCGTCGTCCCGTCCGCCCACAAGGCACCGGCCAGCAGCAACCCGAGCGACCCGATTCCCGCCATCCTCTTCTTCATCGCTCTTGCCCTCCCGTCCTTCTTCCGGATCCGTCCGTTTCCGGCGGGACCTTGGACGGACGCACCTCGCGCCGATTCAACGGCCCGCCCCAGGGACGCAGGAGCCACCCCGCCTCCCGATACCAGTCCACCGTCTCCGCCAGACCCTCCAGCAACGTGACCTTCGGCACCCACCCGAGCGTCCGGCGAATGAGACCGTCCGCGCAGGTCCACTCGCCCGCCAGCGCCAGCTCCAGGGCGTCCGGATGAAGCCAGACCGGCAGCCGGGGCGTCCAGCGCAGCGCAATTCGCCCCGCCCGCCGGGCCCACCGCATCGCATCCTTCGGAACTCGAACCGTGATCGCCGGCGTGCCTTGCACCAGACGGATCGCCTCCCCCAGGTCCCGCCACCTCCGCGCCGGCCCGTCGCACAGGTGGAAAACCGATCCCGACGGATGGTCCCGCGACAACGCCTGCACCATCGCCGCCGCCAGATCCCGGGCGTGGATCACCGCCACCCGCTGCTTGCCCTCCCCGGGCAACAACAGCAGACCCGCCCGGATGAGCTGGAAATACGGAAGAAGCTTGCGATCCCGCGGCCCGTAGACGATCGGCGGCCGGAACACCGTCACCGCCAACCGCCCCCGCCGCTCCAGCACCTCCGCCTCGGCCTCCAACTTCGTCCGTCCGTACGGCCCCACCGGACGCGGCTCCGCCGATTCGTCCGGCGGATCGGCCCCGCAGGCCGGACCAACCGCCGCAAGGCTCGAAACAAACACGAAGCGTCGCACATCGCGGCCATGGCGCGCCACCGCATCGAGAAGATTCAACGTCCCATCGACGTTGACCCGACGATACGCCTCCTCGTCCGCCCCCTGCATCGCACCCGCCAGATGCACGACCGCCGAGCAGCCCTTCACCGCCGCCGCCAACGAGTCGGCCTCCAGCAGGTCGCCGACATAGATCTCCACCCCCAACGACCGGAGCTGCTGGACCTGCGAATCCACCCGCACCAGCGCCCGCACCGGCCGCTCCAGCCGGCGCAACTCGCGCACGACGTGCCAGCCGATGAAACCGGACGCGCCGGTCACCAGGACGGGTCGCAACGATTCCAACGGGTCAGGCCTTGGGCGGTTCGGAAGGCGGGGGCGTCGCCTCGGACAAGCGCGCCTCGTTCACCTGCTGCTTCATCTCCTTGCCCACCCGGAAGAACGGCAACCGCTTCGGCGTCACCTCAACCGCCGCCCCCGTCCTCGGATTCCTCCCGGAATAGGCGCGGTAGCTGCGCACCGTGAAACTCCCGAACCCGCGGATCTCGATCCCCTTCCCCTGCTCCAACGCCTCCGCCATCGTCTCGAACACGGCGTTGACCACCATCTCGGCCGAACTCTTGGTCATCTTCGTCTTCTCGGCCACCGCCTCGATCAGTTCGGACTTGGTCATCCAGGGCTCCTCCACCACGTCGTGCGGGTCACGCGATCCGATTCCCGAACAATCTCCACCCTCTCGGATGACCGCATCATGAAGAACCGGTTGGGACCGGTCAAGAGAAAAGTTGACCGCGCCCCTCCCCTCGCACCTCCCGACCACCCCGCTTGTGCCCCACCACCACCACGCCGTACGATGAAATGCGGATGACGGCCGCCTCCACCACCCTGCTCGTCGCCGCCGCACTGCTCGCCGGCTGCTCCCGCGGCCCACGCCCCGACGACGTCGGCGCGCTCCACCACCCGCCCGGAACGCTCGCCAGCCCCACCCGCCTCCGCGTCATCGATTTCCACGCCCACTGGGACCCGCGCTACCCCCGGATCATGCTCGACCGGATGGACCAGGCCGGCATCGCCGTCGCCGTCAACTACTCGGGCGGCCTCCCCGCCTCCCTGCCCCCCAGCGTCCACGGCGAACGCGAGTCACAAGGCCGCCTGCGCTTCTTCTGCAATGTGCCCTGGAGCCGGATCGAACAGCCCGACTTCGTCGAACACGTCGTCCGCCACCTCCACGACTGCAAGACCGCCGGCGCCCTCGGCCTCAAGATCTCCAAGGCCCTCGGCCTCGGCGTCCCCGACCCCGCCACCGGCCGCCTCCTCGCCGTCGATGACCCGTGGCTCGACCCGATCTTCGAAGAGGCCGGCCGCCTGGGCTTCCCCGTCTCCATCCACACCGGCGATCCCCAGGCCTTCTTCCGCCCCTGCGGACCGGAAAACGAACGCTTCGAGGAACTCTCGGCGACGCCGGAATGGTGCTTCGCCGACCGAGAAATCTACCCGGCCTGGGAAGAACTGTACGCCGCCTTCCTGCACCGCGTCGCCCGCCACCCCCGAACCGTGTTCGTCGGCGTCCACTTCGGCAACGCCCCCGAGAAACCGGCCCGGGTCGCCGCCGCCATGCGCGAACACCCAAACCTGTGGATCGATACCGCCGCCCGCCTCCCCGAGATCGGCCGCCACCCCCCCGACGAAATCCGCGCGGTGTTCGCCGAATTCCCCGACCGCATCCTGTTCGGCACCGACCTCCAGGTCGCCCCCGACGTCCTGGTCCTCGGCGCCGGCCCCGCCACCCCCTCCCCGGCCGACGTCGAGACCTTCTGGCGCTCGACGTGGCGCTACTTCGAAACCTCCGACCCCGACATCCCCAGCCCCACCCCGATCCAGGGACGCTGGCCCCTGCACGGCATCGCCCTCGACCGCGACACACTCGAAGCCCTCTACCACCGCAACGCCGAACGACTGCTCGGACTGTGAACGCTACGGCTCGATCGACCCCGGCGTCGGACCATCGGGCCCGCACGTCGTCCACGCCCCCTCGTCCGCCTCGGGCGCCCGCGCCGGCGAACGCACCGCCGAGACCCCGTCGGCGAACGCCCCGAGCCGGTTCGGATAACTCGAAACGACTGCGCCGGTCGGGTCGAGCAGGAACACCGCCTCGCCCGAATTGCGCAGGCCCTGCACCCCGAGCGACCGGCCCAGCCGCACGAGGCGCGCGTCGTGCGCCGCGGGAGGTTCGCCCGGAGCGTCGGGGTCGTAGGCGTCCGCCACCAGCAGCGCGACTTCGCCGGGCGCCAGCACCGTCCCCGCCGGCAAGACCGCGCCGCCGCTCTCGTCGGACAGCGACCAGCCCGACAGGTCGGCCGGCTCCGCCCCGAGGTTCGCCAGCTCGACAAACTCCTGCGCGGGCTCCGCCCCCGCCGGATTGGCCAGCACCTCGGTCAGCGCCACCCAGGGACCGCTGCCGTGAGTTTCCAGCGCGAAGGCGGCCAGCGGCGTCTCGCCCTCCTCCGTCGCCGCCGCCACGACGCATTCGTGCCGCACCGCCGGCTCGAGCGGAGCCAGCACGACGCGCGGATCCGTCGTGGCGGCGGACGTCTCGACCCGCACCGTCGCCGCCGGCTGCCGGCACTCCGCCCGACCGAACGCCGCCCGGTCGGTCCGCCAGCGCACGGTGGCGGATCGAGCGCCGAGCACCACGCAGACCGCGCCCGCGGCGATCTCCGGCGCCGAGCACCGCACGGCGGCCAGCGCGGGCGGTCGCGGCGACGTCGCCTCCCCGGTTTCCTCCATCGGATCGCCGCCGGACTCGCCCCCGCCGCCCCCGACCCCCTCGCCCCCGCCGCCCCCGACCCCCTCGCCCCCGCCGGAAGGCCCGGCCGACCCCGCGTCGCTCCACGGGGGCTCGAGGTCGGTGGCCGGACAGGTGAGGGCCGCGACGAGCATGCCGAGCGGCACGAGGGCCAGGGCCTGGATGGCGCGTTCCCGAAGATCCGTTCGCGTCATGGCGTGTCCTCCCGCGCGGGCCGATATCGCGCGGGCCGCGCGCCGCGTTGCGCGGCCGCCACTTCGACACCGCTTCCCTCCGAACGCGGGCGCGGACGACCCGCGCCCGACGCCCAAACCGCCCGCGCGCCGCCCCCGACGTGGTCGTCGTTCTCGTCGCCGTGCTCGTGGTCGTCGTCGCCGTGCTCGTCGTCAAGCTCGGTGGTCGGTGTCCGGCACCGGCCCACCCGTTCCAAAGGCGATCCGCCGCGCCTTCACCCGCCTGAAGACCCAGGGCGACGTCCGGTGCTGCGACGAAGCCGGCCCCGGCGGCTTCGGGGTCCGGCGGCTGCTCACCTCATCCGCCACGGCAGGATCTACTCCACCCAGTGGAGGGAGCGACACTGGCGCTGCATGCGGGAACAGACGTTCCACCGGTCGCCGGATGGGTCCGCTGTGATTTCGCGGCCCGGCTGACCCCGAAACCGGGCATGGCCGTCGCTTCCGGCCCGCGGGATGGCAAGCGTCGGCCGCGATCTCGTGTCCCAACCGACCGCGCCGACCGCCGCCACCGGCGCGTACCGGCCGCGGCATCCGCAGGACACGCTGCGGCACCGGGTGGTGTGCGAGCACTTCCAGACCTTCCTCGCGCAGACCGGCCGCATTTCCGCCCGTCCGCTTCCACGATCCGTGGTGCAGGAATTCGAGAAGTACCTCGTCTGCGGCGACCGGACGCGCGGCTTTGTCCGTTGCGTCTGCGCGGCTTGTGGGCTC
>Ga0068707_1003118_pt1 | contig 11624 bp, 8 predicted proteins | sample YNPNPMetaG_FD_66600 | JGI IMG/M metagenome (GOLD analysis project Ga0068707, IMG submission 66600) | Anoxygenic and chlorotrophic microbial mat microbial communities from Yellowstone National Park, USA - YNP NP MetaG | ecosystem: Environmental > Aquatic > Thermal springs > Hot (42-90C) >... | reverse complement strand
CGAGGTGTTGCCGTTTCGCGATCCATGGCTGGCTCCACGCTGCAACGTTTACGTCAGGGATCCCTTTGTCCTGGGTTCGTGCCGGCCTGGGAGGACTCAAAAATTAGAGGACATCTCTCCAGGAACTCGCTCACCACATCCTCAATGGTCGGACCCCCCAACTCCTCGATTCGATAAACGACCCTCTGGGTCGGCTGGGGGATCTTTATCAGCCTGGTCAGGTCGATCGGGGTGGCTACCAAGACGAGGTCGCACGGGGTCGAAGCGACCGAGGCCTCGAGGTCCCGGAGTTGTTCGGGGAAGTACCCGACTGCGGGCAGTGCGAGGCGGAGGTGGGGGTAGGACTCCAGACAGGCCTTGATGGAACCTGCGGCAAAGGGCCGCGGGTCCACTATTTCCGAGGCGCCGTGCATCCTGGCGGCCAGGACCCCTGCCCCAAAGGGCATGCCGCCGTGAGTCAAGGTGGGGCCGTCTTCCACCACGAGGACCCTCTTGCCCCTGATCTCCTCGGGCCTTTGGACCGAGATGCGGGACGCCGTCCTCACCACCGTGGCGGAGGGATTGAGTTGAGCGACGGAGTCCTCGAGACACCGAACGTCCTCGGGTCGTGCGCTGTCCAACTTGTTGATGACCAGCACATGCGCCCTGCGCAGATTGACCTCGCCCGGGTGGTAGAGGCGTTCGTGCCCGCTGCGGTGGGGGTCGAGGACGACGATCTCCAGATCCGGCCTGAGGAAGGGGAAATCGTTGTTCCCCCCGTCCCACAGGATTACCTGCGCCTCCTCCTGTGCCTCTTTGAGTACCGCTTGGTAGTCCACCCCGGCGTACACGACTATGCCCTTGGACACGAAGTGCTCGTATTCCTCCCGTTCCTCCACGGTGCAGCCGTAACGGTCCAGGTCCCCCATGCTCGCGAAGCGCTCGACGCGCATCCTGGACAGGTCGGAATACGGCATGGGGTGTCTCAGGACCACGGCCCTGACGGATCTCCCGTCGAGGATCTCCCAGATGCGTTCTGTGAGCCCGCTCTTTCCACAGCCCGTCCTCACGGCACAGACCGAGATCACGGGGATCGCTGCCTTGAGCATGGTACGCTCAGGGCCGAGGATCACGAAATCGGCGCCGTTGGCCATGGCAAGGGAGGCGCGGTGCATGACCTCCTCATGGGATATGTCGCTGTAGGCGAAGACCACCTGATGCACTCGGTGCTCCAGTATGACCCTCGCCAAGGCGCTCTCCGGCACTATCGTGATCCCTTCCGGGTAGAGGGGCCCGGCCAAGGCCGGAGGGTAGAGGCGGTTGTCGATCCCCGGGATCTGGGTGGCCGTGAATGCCACTACCTCCACCGATGGGTCGTCACGGTACACGACCTGGAAGTTATGGAAGTCCCTTCCGGCCGCCCCCATTATGACGATCCTCGTGCGCCCCATACCAACCTCTCACAGGGCTCGGAGTAGAGGCCTCCCTAAAGATCCCATGGCAGGCCCTCAGATCCCACCTTGCCCGATCTCTCTCAGCAACACCACCGCATGGGCCGCGACCCCTTCTTCCCGCCCCACGAAGCCCATCTTCTCCGTGGTCGTCGCCTTTACGTTCACCTGCGATCGTCCCAGGCCCAGCACACGCGCTATCGAGGTCACCATCTCCGGGATATAGGGGGCCAGACGCGGGCTCTGGGCGAGGACCGTGGCGTCCACGTTGACCACCCCCCACCCATGATCCCTGGCCATCCGAAGCGTCTCTTCCAGGAGCACCAGGCTCGATATCCCCGCGTATCGAGGGTCCGTATCCGGAAAGTGTCTCCCTATGTCCCCCAGGGCGCACGCGCCCAGGATGGCGTCGCAGATGGCGTGCAGGATGACATCCGCGTCGGAGTGCCCAAGGAGTCCCATTGCGTGAGGGATGCATACCCCCCCGAGTACAAGGGGCCTTCCCTGCACCCATCTGTGGGCATCGTATCCATGTCCGACGCGGAAATTCATCGCAGGCCCACCCTCCTGAGGGCCAGGATTTCCTCCGCCACGCAGAGATCCATCCGAGTGGTCACCTTGATGTTTTCGTACGAGCCTGGGATCACCCATACATCATGGCCCAACCATTCTACCAGGGCCGCGTCGTCGGTCCCATGGAATCCCGCCTCCCGCGCGTCCCTGTGCGCGCGAGCTATGAGCTCGTACCGGAAGGTCTGGGGGGTTTGGACCATCCAGAGCGTCTCCCGTTCCAGGGTCTTGACGACCAGCCCAGAGCCGTCCACCTGTTTGATGGTGTCTATGGCGCGGACACCCATGAAGGTGGCCCCCTTGTGCCGGGTCTCCTGGACGCAGCGGGCGACCATCTCCTCCGTGATCAGGGGGCGTGCGCCGTCGTGGATCACCACCAGATCCCAGCCAGGACCGGCAGCCTCCAGCCCGAGACGTACCGAGTCCTGCCTCCTTTGGCCGCCAGGGACCACCTTCTTGACCTTATCGATCCCGTAAGCTTGGACTATGTCGCGCCAGACCCTCTCCACGGCCAAAGGAGGGACCACGACGAGGATCTCTTCTATGCAGTCGCATCGTTGGAAAGGCCTCAGGGTCTGGGCCAAGAGGGGACTTCCAGCAAGGGAGACGAATTGCTTCCCCTCAGGCCCGCCGAATCTGCGGCCTTCCCCGGCTGCTGGAACCACGGCTAGGGTGCGAGGTGTCATGGACCCCTATCGCTGAAAAGGGGGGGCCGCGGTTTACATCTCCAAGAGACGATGTATCTCTTGCTCCACCACGGCGGTGTCGGTATTTCGGGCGACGGAGATCTCCTTTATGAGGAGGTTGCGGGCCATGTCCAGCATCTTGCGTTCCCCGAACGACAGGTTCTTGTCATACTTGAGCAGGACCAGGTCGCGAAGCACTTCGGCTATCTCGTAGACCGAGCCGGTCTTTATCTTCTCTGTGTATTCCCTGTATCTGCGGTTCCATGTCTGGGTATCCAGATCGATGTCTCTTTCCTGCAATATCTCGTAGATCTTGGGGACCTCGTGGGGATCTATCACTTGCCGAAGCCCCACGTTCTCGACGTTATCCGTGGGGATCATGATGGTCATGCCGTTGTCAAGTAACTTGAGGATGTAGAACTTCTGCTCGTTGCCGAAGATCTGTTTCTTCTCTATGGATTGGATCACCCCCACCCCATGGGCCGGGTAAACGGCCAAGTCTCCCACCTTGAACATGCCAACGACCCCCGAAGCGAAGCGAGGCAACATTGAAATCTTACATCAGGCCCCAGGACCCAGTCAATCCATCTCGGTCCCAACCGCCGAAAACAACATATCCAACATGATGTTCATGATCGTAAGGTTCTATTATTGCACCTTTTTTGGTTAGCGGATGCGCCCCATCCTCACCCGACACTATGGCCCTCGATCCGTCCTCGCCGCGGGGCTGTAAGCTCACGGACCACCGGGCGCTTCGAGGATCACACGGGCGGCAACAGGGGGGCGTGCTTGTCGAGTCAGTGTCTCGCGAAGCCAAGGCCTCGCTGACGTCCAGGGGTGATCAGAGAGAGGGAGGGGCCTTGAAGGCCAGGACGGCATTGGTGCCGCCGAAACCGAAGGAGTTGGACAGCGCGTGCCGGATCTCCCACTGACGCGCCTTGTTGGGAACGTAATCCAGGTCGCACTCCGGGTCCGGCTCCACGAGGTTGATGGTGGGGGGGATGATCTTCTCCTGCAAGCTCAGGATCGTCGATATGGCCTCCACAGCCCCGGCGGCCCCCCAGAGATGACCGATCATGGACTTGTTGGAGCTGATGGGGATCTTGTAAGCGCGGCGGCCGAAGAGCCTCTTGATGGCCCTTGTCTCGGAGATGTCGTTGAGGACGGTGGAGGTCCCGTGGGCGTTGATGTAGTCGATGTCTTCCGGGGAGAGGCCTGCATCCCTCAGGGCCATCCCCATGCAGTGGGCGGCCCCGGCCCCCTCGGGGTCGGGGGCCGTGACATGGTAGGCATCGTTGTTGGAGCCATATCCGACGATCTCTGCACGGAGGCGCGCTCCGCGACGAAGTGCATGTTCCCAATCCTCCAGGATCACGATCCCCGCACCCTCGGAAGGGACCATGCCGTCGCGGTTGGCATCGAAAGGGCAGGAGGCGAGGGCCGGCTCCACCTCCCTTGTGCTGGTGACCTTCATGGATTCGAGCCCGCCTATGACCAAAGGGGTGAGGGCCCCTTCGGCGCCCCCGGCTATCATGACATCTGCGTCCCCTCTTTGGACGGCCCTGAAGGCGTCTCCTATGGCATGCGCACCGGAGGCGCAAGCGGTCACCACGCAGGTGTTGAACCCCTTGGCCCCGAGGTTCAGGGCGACCTGCCCGGAGGCCATGTTGCAGATGATGCTTATAAGGAACAGGGGCGATATCCTCTTTGGTCCGCCGTCCAGGAACTGGGCATGGGTCTGCTCTATATGGGATATGCCGCCGATGGCAGTCCCGATGATGACACCCACTCGGAAAGGGTCCTCGACCTCCATGCTGAGCATGGCGTCCTGGATGGCCATTTGAGAGGCGGCGATGGCGTACTGGATGAAAAGGTCGGTTCGTTTCGCCTGCTTCCTGTCCATGTACCGAAGCGGATCGAAACCGCGGACCTCACCCGCGACCTTGGTGCGGAACTCCGTGGTGTCAAAATGGGTGATCCGGTCGATCCCGGAACGCCCTGCGAGGAGCCCTTGCCACAAGGCCGAGGCATCGTTTCCAAGGGGCGTAACCGCTCCGATCCCGGTGACAGCAACTCGTCTGGTCATCCGATCCCCCGTCCAATGAGCATCTCGAGGCCTTTCTGATAGCACGCCGCCATGCCTTTGTCAATTTGCCCCGGCGCTGATCCTCACCTAGTTCCTTGTCCCCCTCGCATGAGGACTCGGGCGCAACGGCTTCCCACTGCCCGCGCGTCCCTGATGGGTCCCTCGTCGCCCATCCGCAAACCACTGGACTTGGGGACACACCGCCCTTTGCGCGACGTGCGACCCCCCGACGGACCGATCGAGGACGATCCTTGACACAGCTAGGCGGGGAAAAGTAAGATGCTCATACCAGGAAGGGCGGCATGGGAGAGCCTGAAACCAGACCAAGATGGCCCAAAGACAACGGGATGATGATCCATGAGCGCGAATGGGAGGCCGCTGTCTCTTATCTGGTCCACCATGTCACCCTCCAGACCTGGGGGCAAATACAGGAGGCCATCAGGAGGAATGGGCGGAGATGGTATGTGGGGGAGGGACAACGCCTGGGTCGGGCGGTGCGTTACCTGCTCTTGAGGGGAGGCTTTCGCTGGGGCGCGGTCTGCATGCAGGCCAACTGGTTCCGCCTGCTGGAGGAAGGCGCAAAGAGGGTTTTCTTCGTGCAGGTTAGCATCGAGGATCGGGGAGGCCAGCGGGACGAGTTCTGAGGGTTACGGGCGATCCATGTTACTGCCCCCGTAGCTCAGGAGGATAGAGCAATGGATTCCTAATCCATGTGCCGCGTGTTCGAGTCACGCCGGGGGCACCAAGACGGGAAGGGGGCCGCCTCGGAGAGGCGGCCCCCTTCGTTTTTGAGGAGCCCCCTGACAGGAGGATTGGTTTCAGCTTTTTTCACGGCCCAGGGTGCCATACCTCGGCCCGTTGTGCTGTGGGCGTGGGCGGCACAGGCGTTTATTCTGACCCATGTTTGTGTATAATGCGCCTTGGTTCGTGACCGAGTGAGCCGGGTTACGCCTGGATCCTCGCGACGACCCCTTTTGGTGGGCATCCAATGTTCGGCGGAAGGCGATGAGCACTGCGGGCCACACGGGGGAAGCGGAGGCAGTCGTGTCGACAGGTGAGACAGACGCTGGGGCAAGCAGGGTGCCGCGCGTTCGGACAGGCAACAGTGTAGGCGAGATCAGGCAGGCCATCTTGGACAACCTGGTGTGTGTCCAAGGCCGTTTCGCCCCGGTTGCCACGAAGAACGACTACTATCTCGCGGTGGCCTACGCTGTCCGGGACAGGATCCTCGGGCGATGGGCCAAGACAGCACATACCTATTACGAGAAGGCCAGCAGGACCATTTGCTATCTGTCGGCCGAGTTCCTCCTCGGCCCGCTGCTGGAAAACAATATCATCAACCTCGGGATTTACGAGGAGGTGAAACAGGCCGTTGAGGAGCTGGGCCTCGATTTCCAAGAGCTTGTCCGACAGGAAGAGGAACCCGGATTGGGCAATGGCGGTCTCGGCCGTCTGGCCGCCTGTTACCTTGATTCCCTCGCTACCCTGAATATCCCTGCCATAGGATACGGAATCCGCTATGAATTCGGGATCTTTACACAACAGATCCGCGACGGATGGCAAGAGGAGGTGGCGGACCAGTGGCTGAGCAAGGGGAACCCATGGGAGGTGGCCCGGCCTGAGATCTCTTACGAGGTACCTTTCGGGGGGCGTACCGAGGCTACCTGGGATGAACAGGGAAGATATCGCGTCCACTGGATCCACGACACCCTGGTGAGGGGAGTCGCCTTTGACACCATGATCACTGGATACGATTCCAATACGGTGACCATGCTGCGGCTCTTCAAGGCGGAGGCGACCAGATCTTTTGACCTCCGATCGTTCAACGTGGGCGATTATTACGGCGCCGTGCATGAGAAGATCGCGTCAGAGAACCTCACCAAGGTACTGTATCCCAATGACGAGCCGCATGCCGGCAGACAATTGAGGCTGATGCAGCAGTTCTTCTTTGTCTCTTGTGCCCTTCAGGACATGATCAGGATCTATTTTCAAAGAGAGAAGACTCTTGATAGGTTTCACGAGAAGTACGCGATTCAGCTCAACGATACTCATCCTGCCATAGCCATAGCAGAGTTGATGCGCCTGCTGATCGACGTGCACGGGATGGGCTGGGATCGGGCCTGGGAGATCACGAGGAACACCTTTTGTTACACCAATCACACCCTCTTGCCGGAGGCGCTGGAGAAATGGCCTGTGGCCCTCTTCCAAGCCATATTGCCGCGCCACCTGGAGATCATCTACGAGATCAATCAGCGTTTTCTGGACACGGTCCGTGTTCGATACCCTGGCGATGAAGGGCTGATCCAAAGACTTTCCCTGATCGACGAGGCTGGGGAACGCTATGTACGCATGGCGAATCTGGCCTGTGTCGGGAGCCGGAGGATCAACGGCGTGGCTCAGCTCCACACGGATCTGTTGCGGAATCTGGTATTGCCCGACTTCAACCTGATAGCACCCGAGAAGTTCGCCAACGTCACAAACGGGGTGACCCCACGGCGTTTCGTGGCGGTGTCCAATCCGGGGCTGGCTGCTCTTTTGTCCGAGGCGGTCGGTCCGGGATGGGTACAGGATTTCTCTCTGATCGGAAGGCTGGAGGAGTTCGCAAAGGACAGCTCATTTCTCGAGCGATGGCAGGAGGTCAAACGCCACAACAAGGTGCTCCTGTCGCAGATCATAAGGGAGCGTACCGGCATCATGACGGATCCGGATTCGCTCTTCGATATCCAGGTGAAACGAATCCACGAATACAAGCGGCAGCATCTCAATCTCCTGCATGTGATCACGCTCTACAATCGGATCCGCCGAGGGCAGACTCGGGAGGTGCCTCCGCGCACGGTCATATTCGGTGGGAAGGCGGCCCCGGGATATTTCATGGCCAAGCTGATCATCAAGCTCATCCACTCAGTGGCAGAGGTGGTCAATGCGGACCCGCGGGTCGACGATCTGCTGACGGTGGTTTTCCTGCCGAATTTCAACGTGAAGAACGGCCACACGGTCTACCCAGCGGCCGATCTATCGGAACAGATCTCCACGGCCGGGAAGGAGGCTTCCGGCACAGGGAACATGAAGTTTTCCATGAACGGGGCCCTCACCATAGGGACACTCGACGGTGCCAATGTGGAAATCCGCCAAAGGGTGGGCGCGGAAAACTTCTTCCTGTTCGGCCTGTCGGCGGAGGATGTGGTGCGTACAAGAGGGGAAGGGTATAGTCCTCAGGAGCTCATAGCGGCCAACGAGGAGCTTCGGGAGGCCATAGGCCTCATGGAAAGCGGTTACCTCTCCCATGGCGACAAGGAGCTTTTCAGGCCTGTCACCGAAAGCCTGAAGGTCTCGGATGAGTACATGTTGTGCGCGGATTATCCTTCCTACATCGAGTGCCAGGGCCAGGTGGGTCGCACCTATCTGAATCGGGCAGAATGGATGCGGATGAGCGTCCTCAACGTGGCCCGGATGGGTCATTTCTCATCGGACCGTGCGATCATGGAATACTGCGACGCGATCTGGCGGATCTCGCCTGTGATGATCTGATCGCCCGTGTCCTGCATCCATCAGAAGGCCCGGGGAGGTATCGCTTATCCCCCATCACACCCCCAAAGAAACCGCTGCGTTTCAGTTGCAGTTTTGACCCGCCAGCCCCACTTGGTGGGGAATCTCTTTGTCCAAAGCGGTCTTTGCCGGGGCGAGGCATCGCCGTCTAACAGCGCGTGTATCGCGCCACCGTGTCGCGTGTTGACTGTGAGGACCGGATGGGATAGGCTCTTCCATCCGAGCAATATGACAGGGAGAATCGGCCTTTATGTTGAGATTCTTGGCCATTTTGGTGCTTGTCACATGGGCTTCACCCGTCTGGACCGAGGCCCAGGAGAAAGGCGGGGCCCCCGGTCTTGTGCCCAGGATCCTCCAGAGGCAAGACACCGACGAGCGGCGCCAGGAGACACAGTCTCCTTCTGCGGCCTTTCCCGGGCTGGCCGAGGTCGTCCCTCGGTCAGCCGAACTGGCCAAACAGGCAGAGGAGGCAGAGAGACGCATAGCTGCTGCCAGAGAGAAGGCCTTGGCCGAGACCCGGATAGAGGAAGCCGAGTCGCGCCTTCAGAGGCTCCGTGGCCAGATGGAACAGATGGGCGATCCAGGGGATTGGGATATTTACCGCCTCTTGGATGCTAGGGTCCTGTTGGCCAAGGAAAGGCGGGAGCTGGAGGGTTTCCTGGGCGCCATATCCTCCAGATTGACTGACCTGGAGGCCATTCGGAAGGAATGGGAGGAAAGGGGGGCCTTCTGGTCGGAGTGGAGGAAGTCCCTTCAGGCTGCCCAGGTGGAGCCCCCCAGCGAGACCTTCGGGCTGGCCGAGGGGACATCGAGGCGCGTGCTGCACGGGGTATCTGAGACCTCCACCCTCCTTGTAGGTCTGCAACAGCGGGTCCTGCGTCTGATCGATGAGAACCGTCAGATCGGCAGCCCCATAGAGGCGGCACTCACCCGGTTGCGTGGTGAGACATTCAAGAAGACAGAGCCGGCCTTCCTGAGCAAGAACTTCAGGGAGCAGATCGAGTCCTTCCAATGGCCGTCTGTCCTGGATGGCTTGAAGGCGGCACTGAAGACGGCCCCGGAGTTGGCGGAAGGACAGGCGGTGACCCTCCTGTTTCAGGCATTGATCTTACTGGGCGGGGCTCTGCTCGTATCGAGGCTCGGCCGATCGGCCCCACGGGAAAAGGGATGGCAAGATCTCGTGCGGCATCCCTGGGCCTTCGGGATCCTGGCAGCAGGCGTCCTTTCCACCTTTGTTCTGCAAGAGTCAACCGGTCTGTGGAGGTTCGTGGCACGATCTGTTTTCGCCTTTGCAGCGGTGCTCCTCGTGTGGAGGTCGCTGGGTGATCCCTGGAGACAGCGCTTGGTGTTGATGTGCGCCGCCGCTGCGGCATTGTGCGACCTTTTTAAGGTCGCCTCGTTGCCTTCGGTGCTCTACCGGGTCTATCTCGCGCTGCTCGCCCTCGCCGGGTCCGGCATGTGCATCCTTTCCGCCCTGAAGGAGCGGAGGGATCCGGCGCACAGGCCCGTCCTTGCAGTGGGGCTCTGGATCGCTGCCCTCGTGGGGGCCGCGGGGCTTTTCGCTCAGGTGAGCGGGCTTTCGAATCTCTCCGATCGCCTCATCTCCTCCGGCATATGGAGCGTTTTTCTGGGGATCTCCGCGGTCGTGTTGCTCCGCGCGAGCGAGCTGGGGATGGATGTGGCGATCAGGCGCACGGCGATGTCCGAACGGGAGGTAGTGAGACAGTTCGGACAGGAGCTGGGCAAACGCCTGACCCCTTTGGTGAGGACGATGATCTGGGGGTTGGCCGTTCTAGCGCTTTTTCCGTTGTGGGGGGTCTTCACCTCCACCGGCGAGGCCTGGGAGAGACTCTTTGGTTTCAGGTTCGCCCTGGGAGGAATTTCTCTCAGCCCGGGGTTGGTCGGGACGGCAGTGCTGGTGCTCTATGTCTCGGTACTGGCCTCATGGGTCTTGCGCACGACCCTGGAGGCTGAGGTCTTTCCTCGGAGGTCCATGGGCCGAGGGGCCGCCGATGCCATCGCCAAGCTCGTCCATTACGGGATAGTGCTCGTCGGTTTTCTGGTCGGGGTCAGTGTCCTGGGCATCGACCTGAAGAGCTTCGTGGTCCTGGGAGGTGCCCTCGGGATAGGGATCGGATTCGGACTTCAGGAGGTGGTGAACAACTTCATCTGCGGCCTTATCCTGTTGTTCGAACGGCCGGTGAAGGTGGGAGACATGGTGGTGGTGGACAATGAGTCGGGTAGGGTCAAAGAGATCGGGCTTCGCTCCACCATCATCGAGACCTTCGACAGATCGGAGCTCATCGTCCCCAACTCCCACTTCATAACGAGAAACGTGACCAACTGGACGCTGACCAGCCCCATGGCGCGGCTGAAGATACCGATCGGGGTGGCATACAAGAGCGACGTGGATCTCGTTTTGCGGCTCCTGAGGGAATCTGCCGAGTCGAACCCCAGGATCGTACGGGACCCCGCACCACTTCCGCTGTTCGTCCGGTTCGGGGACAACGCGCTGGAGTTCGAGCTTCAGGTGTGGGTCTCGGATGTGAAGGAGATGCTCCTTGCGAGGAGCGAGATCGGCCAGGAGATCGACAGGCGTTTCCGGGAGGCTGGCATCAGCATCCCGTTTCCGCAAAGAGAGGTCCACCTGCACCCGACGGAACCGGTCCCTGTGGCCGCGGTCCTGGGCCGCGATGTCCCACCGCAAGAGGGCTCAACGCCCTGAGGGGCATGTCCAACTCCGGAGGAATCGATAGTCGACGACAGGAGCGGTTGCGCATGAGGCGGCCTGGATCTTCGAAATAGAAGCTTTACGCCCGAGCGCGGTTTCGATCTCGGGCGGGGATGAACCCCGCCCCCGCGAACCCATTAACAGCCAACCTCCGGGCGGCCCTTTCCTGAGAAAAGACCTTCTGCGATCAGTCGCCCCTGGGCTTGAGAGCGCGCACCTTGATGCTCACGACCGACTCGCCAAGCATCCGCCATTGTTCTTGCGCGACCCCCGAATCCTCGATCATGGCCTTCACAGCAGGGTCTTCGCCCAGGATCTGGAGGGGGAAGGGGGTCTCCTCCAGCACCGTTATATCCCCGAACCCGGCCGCTTTCATGGCCTCGAGGTAATCCTCCTTTCCGACCGCCCCTGCCACACAGCCCAGATACGCCTCCGCGGAGTTCCTGATCGGATCCGGTAGATCACGCTTCAGGACGATGTCCGAGACCATGATCCTCCCCCCCGGCTTCAATACGCGGCACGCTTCCTTGAAGACCCTGCCTTTGTCCGGGGCGAGATTGATGACGCAGTTGGAG
>Ga0068707_1003114_pt1 | contig 11629 bp, 5 predicted proteins | sample YNPNPMetaG_FD_66600 | JGI IMG/M metagenome (GOLD analysis project Ga0068707, IMG submission 66600) | Anoxygenic and chlorotrophic microbial mat microbial communities from Yellowstone National Park, USA - YNP NP MetaG | ecosystem: Environmental > Aquatic > Thermal springs > Hot (42-90C) >... | reverse complement strand
GCCCAGTCGCTGGCCCTACTGGGAAGGCTGGAACAGGCTCGGGAGGCCTTCCGCATAGTCCTGAGCATCGACCCCGCTTTTCGCCTGCCGCCGGATGCCTCCCCGCGCCTTACCCAGCCCTTCTCTAAAGTGCTGGCCGAAAAGACGCCTCCTCTGGAATTACGCCTGGTGCCCGGGCGGATAAGCGCCGCAGCCCCGCCCCAGTTGCTGCTTACGCTGATAGATCCGCTTCGTCTTTCCGGTGAGGTGACCATATATGCTCGCTGGGCCGGTCGAGCAGATTTCGTTCCCCTGCGGCTGGCCGTTACCCCCGGCAACGAAGTGCAGGTTCAGCTAAGCGGCCTGGAGCGGCCCGGGCCGGCCACGGAATATCTGGAATATTACGCCGAGCTTTACGATCGCTTTTCCAATCGACTGGCGGTGCGCGCCGACGCCGCGCATCCTTTACGGGCGTTGCTGCAAAAGGAAGAAAAACCGGTGGCGCTGCCTCCTGCGGCTCCTCTGCCAGCGCCCACGCCGGCCTGGTACAGCAAATGGTGGGTATGGGCCATCGTGGGCACGGCCATCGCGGCTGGTGGAGGGGTGGCGGCGGGCGTGATTCTTAGTCGCCCGGCTCCTCAGGAGCGCGACTTCGGAGTAGTGGTAAAATGAGAACTTCGGCTCGATGCTTTGTCGTCGTTGTCTATCTTGCCATGCTGCTTGTAGGCTGCGGGCGGGTAGGTGAATGCCTGCTGGAGCTAAAACTTCCCGACAACGAGGCCCGTAATCTGGTGCGTCAGATAGAAATCTGGGTGGTCAACGCCGAAGCCGGCCAGTGCGCCGATTTCATTTCTGGTCAACTGGTTCCCGGAAAGGGCGCGGCCCGGATACTGGCGCAGCTGCTTCTGGATTTTCCGGCTCAGGCCTCGGGAAAGAGCCTGCAGGACGTGCCGGTGGGCTGGGCGCTTTTTTTGGCCGAGGGACGCGGTGCGGATGGGCGAAAGTTTTTACGCGGCTGCCGAGCGGCGGAGGTAAAGTCCACATCGGCTTTGAAACTGGAAATCGCCCTGGAGTGGATCTGTAAACCCGTCGACGAAGTCTGCTTCGATGGCCTGGACAACGACTGCGACGGCGAGACCGACGAGGGCTGCATCGAATGCCAGAACGACGCCGACTGCCAGGACCAGAACTCCTGCACCATAGATTTTTGCTCGGAGCAGAGCTGTCATCACTCCCCTTTTCCCGACAACACTTGGTGCGACGACGGTGACGCCTGCACCATTTCCGACGGCTGCCAAAAAGGAGTCTGCACTGGAACGCTTCGGGACTGCTCCGCCCTGGATGACCAGTGCAACATCGGCGTCTGCCAACAGGGAGAATGCCGCACCGCACCGCGCCCGCAGAACACCGGCTGCGACGATGGCCTGTTCTGCAGCGATCCGGATAGCTGTAACGACGGCCTCTGTTCCGGCCCGCCGCGCGCCTGCGACGACGGCGACTCGTGCACCGAGGACATCTGCGACGAAGCCAGCCGAAGCTGCCGGCACGAACTTCGCCCCCGTCCCGGCGCCGAGGGGCCGGCGGGAGACGCCACCTGCAGCGACAAAGTGGACAACGACTGCGACGGATTGACCGATGCGCAGGATGCCAATTGTCTGTTCTGCACCAGCGACGCCGAGTGCGACGACGCCAATCCCTGCACCCGCGACCTCTGCCAGGGGATGATCTGTTCCAACGAGCCCCTGGCCGAAGAAAACTCCTGCGAAGACGGGCTTTTTTGCACCGTCGATGATCGCTGTCTGGGTGGCACCTGCCAGGGCCAAGCCCGCGACTGCTCGGCCGGCGCCGGCCCCTGCCAGTACGGCGTTTGCTCGGAGCAGAACCGCCGCTGTGAACTTCGCCAGAGCGGCGACGGCACTCCCTGCAACGACGGGCTATTTTGCACTCTAGGTGACCGGTGCCTTTCTGGAAGCTGCACCGGGACGACACGCGATTGCGACGACGGAAACCCCTGTACCGCCGACACCTGCGACGAGGCCCTGAGAGCCTGCAAAAACACCATGGTTCCGGTGCCCGGGGCCGAAGGCCTCCAGGTGGGAGACAGCTGTTCCAACGGCCTGGACGACGACTGCGATGGCCTGGCCGATCGGGCCGATCCCGACTGTATTCAATGCACCCAGGACAGCCAGTGCAACGACTCCAATCCCTGCACAGAAGACCGCTGTCAAAACGGGCTCTGTTCTAATCAGAATTTGAGTGATGGCAGCATCTGCGACGACGGTCTCTATTGCACGGTGGACGATGCCTGCTCGGCGGGAATTTGCACCGGCCAGGCACGGGATTGCTCACCGCTTGCCGATCAGTGCAATAGCGCCATCTGCGACGAGAACCAGGACGCCTGCCGCCGCCTGCCCCGCGCCGACGGCACCCTCTGCGACGACGGGCTTTTCTGTACCGTGGGCGACAGCTGCCAGGGGGGCCAGTGCCGGGCAAGTCCCCGCGACTGCGACGACCATGATTCCTGCACCGCCGACAGCTGCTCGGAAAGCGAGCAAAAGTGCCTGCACCAGCTGGTTCCCAACCCCGGGGCCGAGGGCCCGCCGGGACACGGTTCCTGCCAGTCGGGGCTGGACGAAGACTGCGACGGCCTGACCGATCTTGACGATCCCGACTGCTACGAGTGCCAGCAGGACACCGAGTGCAACGACGGCAACCCCTGTACCCAGGATCGCTGCCAAATTGGAGTGTGCACCCATCAGAATCTTTCTAACGGAACGCCCTGCAACGACGGACAGTATTGCACCACACCCGACACCTGCCAAAACGGCTCCTGCGGAGGTCCTCCCCGGGACTGCTCAGCCTGGGCTTCGGCCTGCCGCCAGGGGGTTTGCGACGAACAGAACGATCAATGCCGTTCGGTCAATCTGCCCGACAACACCGGCTGCGACGACGGTCTGTACTGCACGGTAAACGACAGCTGCGCCGCCGGTTCCTGCACCGGGGCTTCCAGAGATTGTTCGTCGCTGGCTGATCAGTGCAACAACGGTGTCTGCGATGAGCAGAACGACACCTGCAAAAAGCAGCCGCTCGCGGGAACGCCTTCCTGCAACGATGGTCTCTTCTGTACCGACCCGGACACCTGCCAAAACGGTGTGTGCACTGGTCCGGCGCGCAACTGCTCAGACGGGGACGTGTGTACTACCGATAGCTGTTCGGAAAGCGAACAAAAGTGCCTGCACCAGCTTACCTACCAAGGAAGCGAAGGGCCGGCCGGAGCGCCCAACTGCAGTGACGGGCAGGACAACGACTGCGACGGTCAGACCGATCTGGCCGACGGCGACTGCGTAAATTGCTACGGCCCGGCCGACTGCGACGACGCCAATCCTTGCACTAGCGACCTCTGCAGTTCGGGTGTCTGTCAGAACCCCAACCTTTCCAACGGCACCGATTGTAACGACGGTCTGTACTGTACCGTTGGCGACAGCTGCCAGAACGGCCTCTGCCAGGGCTCGGCCCGCGATTGCTCGGCTCTTTCGGACGCCTGTCACCAGGGGGTGTGCAACGAGCAGCTCGACCAGTGCCAGGCAACGGTAAAGCCCGACGACACTCCCTGCGACGACGGCAGGTTCTGCACCATCTCCGACGCCTGTCAGTCGGGAGTATGCCAGGGAGCGCCCCGAGTATGCGACGATGGCGATTTCTGCACCGACGACAGCTGTTCTTCTGCTACCGACCAGTGCCAGTATCTGCCCGCTCCACGCCCTGAGGCGCAGGACTGGTGCGCCAACTCCGTCGACGAGGACTGCGACGGCCGGACCGACGGTTGCTGCCTGGCCAACGGCAGCTACACCCTTTCCTCGACCACTTCGGTAGGCAGCGATCCCTGGTACATGACAGGCGCGGATCTCAACTACGACGGCCGCATCGATCTTATGACCGCGAACCGAGCGGGAAATAGCGTTAGCGTGCTTATCAACTCAGGCGACGGTACCTTCCAGGCCAGCAGCTACACCACAGCCGCCAACACATACGGGCTAGCGGCGGCCGACCTAGACCGCGACGGACGCATGGATATCGTCGCCGCCTGCAACTCCGGAAATGCCCTTACCATACTTTGGGGGCAGGCGGGTGGCGGCTTCTGCCAGCGCCAGGATCTGGCCATATCCGCAAATCCAGCCCAGGTGATTGCCGCCGACTTCAATCTCGACGGAATACCCGATCTGGCCTCGGCCAACTGGGCAAATAGCACCGTAGGCGTTTGGCTGGGCCAGGGCGGGCGCACCTTCAGCGGGCCGGTAACTTATTCGGTAGGCGCAAGCGGCGTAAACACCCGGGCACTTGTCGCCGGCGATTTCAACGCCGATGGCATCCCGGACATCGCCGCCGCCAACTGGGGCGGGGGCAAGGTCTCGATAATGCTCGGCCAGGGCGACGGCTCCTTCCCTTCCGCGGTGCGCTACGATGCCGGCTCTACTGAGGTAAACATCGTCACCGCCGACTTCAACGAAGACGGCATCCTGGATCTGGCGGTCACCGCCATGAACGACAACGCCATAAACATTCTTCTCGGCAACGGAAGCGGCGGCCGGGGCGACGGTACTTTCGCTTCACGCGTGGCTTATACCACCGGCGCCACGCCGGTCTCGGCTTTCCCCGCCGATCTGAACGGCGATGGTATTCTGGACCTGCTCGTTGCCGAATGGGGTACGGGCGGGATGAGCGTCATGTACGGTAATGGTGCCAGTGGCCGGGGAAACGGTACCTTCGGCCAGCGACAGTTCTTTGCCAGTGCCACCCAGCCCACGGCGGCGGTGGCACTGGAGGCCGACGGCGACAACATACTGGATCTGGCTAGTTCCAATTACGGCCCGGACAACGTGACGGTGCTGCGTGGCCGGGGAAGCGGCAGCCGGCCCGACGCCAGTTTTTATTTCTTCGCTTCGCTGGCCACAGGCAGTCAGGCCAAAGCCCTTTTGGCCAGCGATTTCAACGGAGATAACATTCTAGATCTGGTGCTGGGTGCCGGGGCCAATCCCAAGCTGCGCTTCTACACCGGCGGCGGGGGGGGCGGTCGGGGAAATGCCACCTTTACCTCCAGCTGGAGCTCCAACGCCGGACAGGACGTCTCGGCCCAAGACAGCGGCGACGTAAACGGCGATCGCATTGCCGACGTCGTCACTACCGACACCGTCCAGAAGAAGCTGCGCTTCTATTTCCAGAACGGAAGTTCGGCCCAAGGAAACGGCACCTTCGTCGAAGGGCCCAATTACAACACCAGCGGCAGCCTGCGGCGCGTGAAGCTGGCCGACGTGAACCGCGATGGCATTCTCGATCTTATCTGGAACGAGCAGCCGGGAGGACTCGGCTTGCGCCTGGGGTTAGGGAGCGCAGGCGTACCCAGCGGCACCTTCGGCTCGGCCACCCTGGTGGCTGCAGGTAGCACCCCCGAAGGCCTGGCCGTGGGCGATCTCAACCGCGACGGTCTTTCCGACGCGGTGGTGACCGATAGCTCGGGAAACGCCGTGAAGGTGTTCCTGGGCCAGAGCTCGGGAAGTTTCACCCTTTCCGGATCCCTGGGCGCGGGTACCATGCCGGTCGAAGTGGTGTTGTTCGATTTGAATAACGACGGCGCCCTGGACCTGGCCGTGGCCAACAAAAATTCCCATAACCTAAGTGTGTACCTGGGTCAGGGTGACGGCTCCTTCGGCGCCGAAGTTCGCTACGCCACCGGAAACTCTCCCGTGGCGGTAATCGCGGCCCGGTTGAATGACGATCAGCATGCCGACCTGGTCACCGCCAACGCTTCGGGAACGCTCAGTGTTCTTCTGGGCTCAGGCGGGGGCGCTTTCGGGTCGGCCAGTTCGATAAGCGTTGGGGGGACGCCGGCGGCGCTGGCGCTGGGGAATTTCGACTGGGACGGTAAGCTGGACGCGGCGGTAGTCGATCCCTCGGCAAATCAGATAATAATTCTGCGGGGCGGAGGCGTTTGCACCGCTCCATGAAGAGGAGTCAGGGATGATGAAGTCGACGGCCTGGATGGTGTGTTGCCTTACGTTATTTGCCTGCAGCGAAAGCAAAACTCCTTATCAGGAAGCTTCGCGCGAGGAACGCCAGGGCATCCATGTGCTTTGGCTGGTGGGGACGCCTTACCAAATGGGCTACCAGCAAGGCCGGCTGATGGCCCGGGAGCTGGCCGAAGGGGTGGAGTTTCTGCAAAACGACCCGATGTTTTCGCTTTTTCTTCCCTTGGCCCGCTCCCAGGGGCTTACCGAGGACGCCCGCTCCTATTCCTACCCCGAGGTGGTCGAAGAATGCCGGGGCATGGCCGAGGGAGCGGCCACCGCCGGCGTTGACGGCTGGACGGAAGAGGCCTGTTTGGCCCTGGCCTACGGCGACGTCATCATCGCTTTTTTGAACGAGATGCTGGGTGGCGGTTGCACCCAGTTCGTGGCCGCCGGAACGGCCACCGGCGGGGGCCGGATGGTGCACGGGCGCAACATGGACTGGGATCGGCTGAGCTACCTTATCGATCATCCGACGGTTATCGTGCGCCGGCCGAAGGAGGGAATTCCTTTCGTGTCGGTGGGCTTTCCGGGCAACGTCGCTCCTTATAATGGCCTGAATGCCGAAGGACTGGCTCTGGCCAGCAACAACAACGGCGCCAATCCCGAGCTCGATCCCAACCAGCGCGGCCGGCCCGGCCATACCCAGATGATTTACCAGGCCCTTTATAAAAGCCGCACCCTGGAACAGGTCGAGTCGTTTTTACGCAGCCAGGAACACGCCCGGGCCACCATTTTGGTGGCCAGCGACGGAAAGAGCCGCGAGGCGGCCGTCTTCGAGATCAGCCCCTCTCACCTGGCGGTGCGCCGGCCGGGAAAAGAAGGGCTTATTTACGCCACCAATCATTTTCTGGACCCCCAGATGGACCAGTATGACAACGAACCCGACAAGCCTCAGGACAGCACCGTTTGCCGCCTAGAAAGGCTCAAGCAACTGTTGGAGCCGGGTGGGCCAGAGAGCCTCTACGTAAAGCTGGATCTGGAGCGGGCGGTAGGAGTCCTGCGCGACCGCAAGAACGGCTGCACCGGCGAGGTTTATCCGCCGGAAGAGTTTGACACCAACGGCAGCATCGCCAACAACGGAGCCATCTGGTCCATGGTTTTTCTGCCCGAAGAACGGACGCTCTATCTGGCCGCGGGCCAGCCGCCGGTGCCTTCTCACCAGTATCTTGGTTTTAGTCTAGAAGAGCTTCTCTACCCCGGCCAGCCCCTTGCCCAGCCGGAGTACGTTCCCTAGATTTTCATTTATCTCCTTGTATTCCTTGACAGTATCAGGGTCGCTCTCTAGCATCGGGAAAGTGCACCCGTAGTCGGTGCCCTTGCTGCAAGGAGGCTAAATTGTCGCGAACACAAAGCCGTTTGCTGGTTCTTCTGTTGTGGATATCGCTGCCGCTCGGGGCCAAGGAGATCGACCCTGATTACGATCTGGAGCGTCTTGAAGGTATGAGTTGGGTGCTTCTGCAACTCAAGCAGGACTATTTGGATCCCTCGCTCATTGATCCCCAGAAAATGCTCCGAGCCATACTGCAGAGCATCGAACAGCGCACCCCCGAAGTTGAAATAAAGCTTTCCGACGGCCGGGCGACGGTGACCGCCAACGGCCAGAGACGGGAATTCGAACTAGGCAGCCCGCAGACGGTGTGGGAAATGAATTTCAGTCTGCGGCCTTTGATGTCTTTTCTGAAATCAAACCTTTCCAAGGATACCAATCTTCAGGATGTCGAAATCGCCGCCATAAACGGTATGCTCTCGACCCTGGATCCCCACTCCAATCTGCTGCCGCCGGAACTTTTCCGGGAAATGCAGCTGAAGACCACCGGAGAATTTGGCGGCCTGGGCATACGCATCAGCATTCGCAATGGGGCGCTGACCATAATCTCACCCATGCCGGACACGCCGGCTTCGCGCATGGGCCTGAAGACCGGCGACCAGATCGTTCGCATCGACGACCTTTCCACGGTAAACATGCCTCTGGACGAAGCGGTGAGCCTGTTGCGCGGAAAGCCGGGCACCAAGGTGACCATCTGGGTCATGCGCCGAGGATGGAGCGAGCCCCGCAAATTCGAAATGACTCGGGAACGCATTGAGGTACATTCGGTCGAGTCGCACCTTCTGCAAGGGGGCGTGGGTTACATCCAGATCCAGGATTTCGGGCGGCACACCGACTCCGATGTGCGCCAGCATCTGTATCAACTCAAGCGTGAGGCCAAGGGTCTCAAGGGCCTGATACTGGACCTGCGGGACAACGCCGGCGGGTTGATGACCGCGGCCATAAAGGTGGCCGATCTTTTCCTGGAAAAGGGCGTCATTGTGGCCACCGTTTCCTACAGCGAAGACAGCACCGCCGAACAGAAAATCGAAAAAAGCCGGGAGGAGAAGCAGGCCGAGAGCGACGACACCGAAAAGGATCTGCCCCTAGTGGTGCTGGTAAATGGCGGCAGCGCCTCGGCTTCTGAGATCCTGGCTGGCGCGCTGAAGAATCACGGACGGGCGCTGCTTATCGGGGAGCAGACCTTTGGCAAGGGTACGGTGCAGATCCTCAACGACCGCGTGCCCCGGGCGCTCAAAGGCGCCTGTTTGAAACTGACCGTAGCCGAGTACCTCATTCCCGGCGACGTTTCCATCCAGGAGATCGGCGTCACTCCCGACCTGGCGCTAAAGGCCATGGCCGTGACCCGCGACCGGGTGTTGGCCTTTGCCGAGAGGCGCCGCTTTGGCGAGAAAGACATTCCCGCCCATCTGCGCCAGAAGGCTGTCGAACGCCTCAAACCCCAGGAGGAAATTGCCTACCTGGACGAGGAGTGGCAAAAACAGTTGGAGAAGGACCAGCAGGACGATCAGGAAGAGCCTCCCTTGGAGGACCCGGCCTTCGAGGAAGATTTTACCATTCGCCTGGCCCGGCGGCTGCTGGAAGTGGCACCTGCGGCAAACGCCCAGCTGATGATGGAAAAGTCCGGCGGTTATTTGAGCGAGGTCAAGCGGGAGCAGCAGCTGAAGCTGCAGCAGTCTCTGGAAAAACTGGGAGTGGATTGGTCGGCCGGTCAGGGTGGCGGTGGGCCACTGAAAGTGACTTTTACGGTAAACAGCGAAGGCGTGAACGAGCCGCTGGCGCAGGCCGATAAACGGGCGCTACTTAGGCTTGAGGTTACCAATCAGGGAGAGCAGGTCATTTATCGCCTGCGCGCCGAATCGCGCTCCACTTTCAATCTTTTCGATCGGCTGGAATTTATATTTGGAAAGCTCCAGCCCGGAGAGACCCGCAGCTGGGAAGTTCCGGTGAAGATACCGCGTTTCGTGCTCTCGCGCACCGACGAAATGCGCTTTGTTTTTTTCTCCGGGGAAGCGGAGAAGCTAGCCGAACACAAAGCAACCATCGCAACCCGCGGCCTAGAGCGCCCCGCTTTCGGCCTGGCCTGGCTTTTGGACGATGGCAATAACGGCCTGGCCGAAAAGGGCGAAAAGCAGACCATGGCCCTCAGTGTTTTTAACCTGGGAGGTGGCAGGGCTTATAAGGTAAAGGGTTTGCTGAAAAACGAAGCGGGCAGGGATCTTTTTATCAAGGCGGGCCATGGCAGATTTGACCTGGGTGAGCTGGCGCCGGGTGCTTTTGCGGCCGGTAAATTCCAGTTCGAAATCAAGCCCGCGGTGCAACAGGCCACCTTGCCGGTAGCGGTCACCATCTGGGATGCGGATACCAACTTGTCGCAGACGGCCAAACTGCAGATCCCGCTCATTTCGGCGCCGGTGCCGCCGGCACGAAAGGCTGAGCTATGGCTGCGCACCGCCACCAAGGCACCACTGCGGGCCGGCCCATCGGAACAGATGCCCGAAGTGGGCTGGCTGACCGCGGGGGCGGTTCTTCATGCCGATCAACAACTGGACGGCTGGTACCGGGTGGTGGAAGGCGGTAGGCTGCTGGGCTGGCTGTCTTCTTCGCAGGCGAAATTAGTAAAGCCACCCAAGAAAGCGCCCGCCGCTCCCTTCATTCTGGCCCTGCAGCCTCCGCGCATCGAGCTGGAGCCGCTGGTGGAAATGTTGCCCGCCGCTTCCGAAAATGTGGTTTTGAAAGGGGCGGTGATGCTGCCCGCAGGAGCCTACGACGTCATGGTCTGGCTGGGCAGCGACAAGATTTTTCTTGCCCGCAGCGATGGAGGGGAAAGGCGTGTTCCGCTGGAGGTAAAGCTGTCGTTGAAACCTGGCCCCAATCTGATCACTGTTTCAGCGCGCGGGCGGAATGAATTCGGCTGGCAGAAGCAGTTGATCGTCAATCGTCAGGGCGGCCTGGAAAGCGGATTTTCCGGTGATGAGCTGGCCGAAGAACAGATGCAGGATCCGTTAATACTGGAATGATCAACCGCGAGCGGCCCGGATGATGGCCGGAACGGCTCGTTCCAACTCCTCGCGCCTGACGCAGAAAGCCATGCGCACGTGGCCGGGGCAGGCGAAGCCGGCGCCGGGAACGGCCAGCACACGCTGCTCGAGCAGTTTCTGAATGAAAACCATTTCATCGCCGGGAGTGCGCGGAAATACGTAAAAGGCCCCTTGCGGCTTTTCAAACGACAGGCCGGCTTCTTCTAGCCCGCGGCAGAGCAGATCGCGCAGCTGCTGGTAATGCGCCGTCGGTACCGAACTGCGCTGGTTCTCGGCGGCAGCGTATTGGAATAGCGAAGGGGCGTTGACGAAGCCCAGGGTTCGGTTGGTAAAAGTCAGGGCGTTACGCAGCGGTTCGCGGTCGGGGTGGTTAGGGGAGATGGCCGCGTATCCGATGCGCTCGCCGGCCAGACCCAGATCTTTCGAATGAGAGTTTATCAGAATGGTGGCCGGGTAAATTTCAAAGATACTGGTGATTTCCAGCCCGTCGAAAACAATTTTTCGGTAAGGTTCGTCGCTCAGTACGGTGATGGGGTAACCAAAGGCCTGGCTCTTTGTGTGCAAAAGTTCGGCCAGCGCTTTCAGTTCCCCGGTGGAGTAAACGCGACCGGTGGGATTGTTTGGGGAATTCAGTATCAAAGCCTTTATCCCCGGCTGGAGCGCCCGCTCGGTGGCCGTCAGGTCCAGGCTGAAATCGGGGGCGGAATTCACCACCTTCAAGCGGCCACCGTGGTTTTCGACGTAAAACTCGTACTCGGGGAAAAAAGGCGCTAACACTATTACGCCCTCACCGGGATCGAGTAGCGCCTTGAGGGAGATGTTGAGCGCCGCGCCTGCCCCGCAAGTCATGATGATGTCGGCAGGCTGCACCGGCAGGGAAAACTCCTCGGCAACGTAGGCGGCAATTTTTTCGCGCACCGCCGGATGGCCGGCGTTGGGCATGTAGCGGTGCAGGCCGGGTGGAGGAGAAGTGGCCAGTCGCGAGATAGTCTGGAGCACCTCCTGGGGCGGTTCAAGCACCGGGTTGCCCAGGGACAGGTCCACCACATTGTCGGCTCCATACTGAGCCCGCAACCGCTGACCCTCCTCGAACATTCTCCGAATCCAGGAGGCCCGGCTGAGGTCGCTTGCCACTTTCTTTGAAATGGCCACTTGCCTAACTCCTCTCCCCCTAGGTTACCTCATCGCTTTATATCTGGCCCTGCTTCGGGCAGTCA
>Ga0068707_1003113_pt1 | contig 11634 bp, 6 predicted proteins | sample YNPNPMetaG_FD_66600 | JGI IMG/M metagenome (GOLD analysis project Ga0068707, IMG submission 66600) | Anoxygenic and chlorotrophic microbial mat microbial communities from Yellowstone National Park, USA - YNP NP MetaG | ecosystem: Environmental > Aquatic > Thermal springs > Hot (42-90C) >... | reverse complement strand
CCCGGCACGTCCTTACAGTGCAGAATCAGCGTGGCAGTCAGCCCCATGGCATCCGGCCTTTCTTCACTTCCGCGGAAACCGGGCGTCCAGGGCATCCCAGGCGTCGGTGTCGCGGGGTTCATAACGGGCCATCGGCGTGGACGCGGTGACCATGGCGCGCAGTGCTTCCAGCGAGTCGAGAGCGCCGGTGGCCATGGCCTGCACGCCGATGTTGCCCAGAGCCGTGGCTTCCACGGGTCCGGTGATCACCTCGATACCACAGGCATCCGCGGTCATCTGGCAGAGCAGTTGATTCTGGGTACCGCCGCCGATGATGTGCAGCCGTTCCGTTTTCCGGCCCAGCAGGCCGTCAAGGCCGCGCAGGGTGCGGCGGTATTTGAGCGCGAGACTCTCCAGAGCGCATCGCACGGTTTCTCCCCGGTTCTGAGGCACAGGCTGTCCCGTTTCCACGCAAATGTTCCGGATCAGTTCGGGCATATTTTCCGGCGCGAGCAGGCGGGGATCATCAAGGTCGGGCAGCACCGACCGGAATGCGGGAGCGTTCCGAGCTTCTTCGGTCAGCATGGCATAATCCACCGTCTGGCCTTCCTTTTCCCATTGACGCCGACACTCCTGAACCAGCCACAGCCCGAAAATATTTTTCAGGAAGCGGATTTTTCCACCCACACCGCCTTCATTCGTGAACTGCAGGGCGAGACTGTCGTCATTGACCAGCGGGTCATCGAGTTCCGCGCCCAGCAGGGACCACGTACCGCTGGACAGGTAGGCCCATGGCTTTTCGCCCGTGGCGGGCACCGCGGCCACAGCGCTGGCGGTGTCATGAGACGCGGTGGCGATGACGGGCGTGCCGGTCTGAATACCTGTGTCCCGGGCAATGTCATCCCGCAGGGCTCCCAGAACGGTACCCGGCGGGGTGGGCGAAAGCAGGATACGGCGCGGCAATTCCAGGGCGTCAATCAGGTCTTCCCGCCAGTTCCGTTTCCATGGATCCAGCAATTGCGTTGTGGACGCGTTGGTATATTCGCAGGCCCGAACCCCGCTCAGCAGATAGGAGAACAAATCTCCCATGAGCAGCATGCTTTCTGCCGCGTCAAGCAGGGGCGATCCGGATGCCTTGAGACTCAGTAACTGGTAGATCGTGTTGAATGGCAGAAACTGGACACCGGTGCGGCGGTAAATTTCTTCCCGGGGAACCCTGGAAAAAGCCAGTTCCTGCATACCCTCAGTGCGCCTGTCCCGGTAGTGAACGGGATTGGCCAGCACGGTGCCGTCCCGAGCGATCAGGCCGAAGTCCACCCCCCAGGTGTCCACGGCGATGCCGTCCAGACGGTTCGTGTACTCCCGGGCACACTTGCGCAGGGCGGAGATCATTTCCTCGTATATCCGGGTGAAATCCCACTGTCGCGTGCCCAACATCATCAGGCCTTCTGTTCGGAATCGATGGATTACGTCGAGTTGGAGTCGGGTGCCGCTTAGGGTACCCAGCACAGCGCGGCCGCTCTCCGCGCCGAGATCAAAGGCCAGGTACTGATACGCACGCATATAACATTACCTCCCCGCCGGGACGTCGTTAAGGAGTCTACCGGCGTTTTTCTCACCGGGTAAAACTATCCGAAAAGATACCTTTAATACAACATCATATCCACGAGGCGGGAAGCAATGCCTGTTTCCGCGTGTTTTCTGAACACGTCAATCCGCAAGGAATTTACTATGTCCGGTCTTCCGCCGTTGAAGAACCGACTTGCCGATGCAGCCAGCCCTTACCTCAGGCAGCACGCCGGGAATCCCGTGGCCTGGCAGCCGTGGGACGAGGAGGCCCTGCATCGGGCCCGAGTCGAGGACAAACCGATTTTTCTGTCCATCGGATATGCGGCCTGTCACTGGTGTCATGTGATGGAGCGGGAGTCATTCGAGTCCCCCGCCGTGGCCGCCCTCCTTAACAGCCGGTTTATCCCGATCAAAGTGGACCGGGAAGAACGGCCTGATCTGGACGAAGTTTACATGGCCGCTGTGGTGGCCATGACCGGTGCCGGCGGCTGGCCCCTGAACGTGTTTCTGACTCCCGAAGGGCTGCCGTTCTTCGGAGACACGTACTTTCCCCCGGTGGACCGCTGGGGCAAGCCCTCTTTCATGCGGGTGTTGCTGCACGTGGCGGCGCTCTGGAAGGAAAAGCGGGACCAGGTGACCCGAGGCGCCGCCGAAATGGCGAAACTTATCGCGGAAAGGCTGGTGCCGGTTGGCGCGGCTTCAGCCGGTGAGGATCTCGAGCGCCTGCTGCACGCGGCGGAAAAGGAACTCGAATCAGATTTTGACAAGCAGCACGGAGGCTGGGGAAGCGGAGCGAAATTTCCGCCCGCGGGAGTTCTGGAATGGCTGCTGCGGCGGGTGGTTTACCGGCAATCGGCCTCCGCTGGGCGCATGCTGCGGCAAACTCTGGATGCGATGGCTCTGGGCGGGCTGCGGGATCATGTGGGCGGCGGATTTCACCGGTACACCGTCGATCCTGAATGGCAGGTGCCCCATTTCGAGAAGATGCTGTATGACAATGCGCTACTGGCCAGGGTTTATCTGGCCGCGGGGCGCGTACTCGGGGAATCCCGCTATCTGGAGATCGGGCGGGACTCGCTCAATTACCTGCTGCGGGAGATGCGCGATCCGGCCGGCGGTTTTCACGCCAGCGAAGATGCCGACAGCGGCGGCAAAGAAGGCATGTTTTACCTGTGGAATCCCGACGAAGTGCGCGCCGCCCTGCCGCCGGATGATGCGGAATGGTTTATCGGGCGGTTCACCATTCTGCCTGAGGGGAATTTTTCCAGCCATGAGCCATATCATCAGAACTGGAGCATTCCGCGGCTGAGCGCCCCACTGACATCCGAGGAATGGGCCCGCTTTGAGCGGCTGCGGCCGTTGTTGCGGGCCCGACGGAATGAACGTCCCAGGCCGGCCCGGGACGCCAAAATCGTGGCTTCATGGAATGGTCTGATGCTGTCGGCTCTGGCCGAAGCGGTTCGCGCGTTTGGCGACGACCACTGGGCTGCGGCCGCCACCGATTGCGCGGAATATCTCCTCAGCCGGCATTTTGGGACACCGAAGGGTATGCGCTCCGTCCTGGAGGATCAGGATGGTCCCCCGGCGGTGCTGGAAGATTTCGCGGCTGTTTCCCGCGGACTGCTGGATCTGCATGAGGTGACGGGAGATATGCGGTGGCTTCAAGCGTCGCTGGATCTGGCCCGCCGGATGACGGCATGGTTCGCGGAAAATGATCTGGCGGAAGGTTTTCGCCGAGCGGCTTCGGACCGGCAGGACCTGCCTTTTACCGCGGTGACGTTTCAGGATGGCCAGGAACCGGGGCCGAACACGCTGGGATTTTCAGTGCTGTGGCGGTTGGGCGTTATTACTGGGGATGTCAAATGGACGGCCGCCGCGGAACAGTGGATCCGCCGGAATATCGGACTGTCCCGGCGTTTTCCGGAAGCGATTCCGTTTCTGCTGGCCTTTACGGAGGAAACGTTGGCGTCTCCCATAAACATTACGGTCCTTCATCGGTCCGGGCCGGAGGGGGCGGCGGCGTGCCGGGTGTTACTCGGCGTGACCTGGAGATACGCCATTTTTCACGGCGTGATCGCTACAGTGGAAGAAACCGTCCGTGAATCGGGATCTGGTCTTTTTATGGGGAAAAAACTGGAACCTCACGCTGCCGCGTCAGCGTGGGTTTGTGGTCCGTCGGGATGTCTGCCGCCGGTTTCCACACCGGATACACTGGTTCAGACGTTGACCACCACGGGCTGTTTTGGCTGTCCTGTCCCGGTGGCGTCCTGAAATGTTTCGGGTTCAGCGGGTCAGGAAGGTCTGTCTCCTTCCTGCCGCGCGTGGTCTGGGGTAAACAGCACATCCCGGATGGCGTCTCCCAGGTTGGCCATTCGGATGGGTTTGGTCAGGGTGCGGCGGATTCCAGCCCGCATAGCCGCCTCGTCCACCTGATCTGTTGACAGGCCGGTTACGAGTATGGCCGGAATATCAGGCCGGATCAAGCGGATGCGTTCCATCATCGTGATTCCTGACATGCCGGGCATGTTGCTGTCTGTGATGATCAGGGAGAAAGACTTGGGGTCCGTTTCAAAAGTCGCGATGGCCTCCCGGGGCCCCGGCATGGCTACCGGAGTGAACCCGAGTTTTCGCAGTTGCAGGACCATGGCGTTCAGTACCGCCCGGTCATCATCCACCACCAGGATTTTCTGACCCTTGCCCTGAACAGGCGTCCGGGGCGCCGGCGTTTCAGGTTCAGTGGCTTCGGCGGCATGTGTCTGCTGAAGCGCGGGCGTTTCCAGGGCCGGAAAGTACAGCCGGAATGTGGTACCCCACCCCGGCTCACTGAACAGCCGGATAATGCCGCCGTGGCTGGACATCACGCCCTGCACGATGGCCAGTCCCATGCCTGTACCCTTACCTTCCGGCTTGGTGGTGAAGAAGGGGTCAAAAATACGGTCCCGGATATGTTCCGGGATGCCGCAGCCGGTGTCGCTGATCGTGAGGCATACATAGGCGCCGGTTTTGAGGTCCTGATCCCGCTCCGTGAGGTCGCTGTCTTCGAAACGGGCCAGACTCAGGGAGACACCCAGCAGGCCGCCCCTCGTTTCTTCCATGGCGTGAATAGCGTTGGTGCAGAGGTTCAGGACCACCTGATGGATCTGGGTAATGTCGCCCATGACAGGCGGCAGGTCGGGCGCGATATCCGTGCGCAGCGTCACTTCCGGCGGAAGTGAAACTTTGACCAGCTTAAGGGCCTCTTTGACCAGCGGTCCCAGGGAGACAGGTTTCAGTTCACCGGGTTTCTGTCGGCTGTAAGTCAGGATCTGGCGGACCAGTCCTGACGCGCGTTCGACGGCAGTCAGTATTTCATCCACAGAAGCCCGGCCAGAGGGACTCATCACCTGTTCGTCCAGCAGCAGTTCCGCGTTGCCGCTGATGGCGTTGAGAATGTTGTTGAAGTCGTGGGCGATACCAGCGGCCAGCGTACCCATGGCTTCCATTTTTTGAGATTGCTGTCGCCGTTCCGCTTCCATGATTTCCCGGGTAACGTCACGCAGCACGTAAACCCAACCGCGACCTCTGCCGCGCACGAGGCGGGCGGTGACTTCCACGTCCAGGAGTTGGCCTTCATGGTGGTGCAGCGTTAACCGTTTCCGCCAGTCCCGTCCGTGGGTATTCGCGGCCTGCCTGACTTGTTCAATAAACGCCCCCGCGCGCAGATGTTCCAGCAGACTCGTTAGCGGTTTCCCTATCCATGCGGCAGGTTCCTGTCCCGTCAGACGCTCCAGTGCGGGATTCGCATAGACCACATTATTCGCCGTGTCCGCTACCAGCACGACTTCTTCCAGCGTTTCGACTGCGGCGACCAGTTGAGTGCGTTCCTCATAGGCCTGCCGCTGGGTGGTGACATCCACCCCAGCCAGCAGGTTTTCTCCCGTCAGGGTGTCCGATTCATCCCGCAGCGCGCGGCATGACCAGGATATCCAATATTTCCGGCCGTCGGCTGAAACGCACAAGGTTTCCAGTCCCTGATAATCCTCGCCGGCGAGCAGCATCTTGCGGAAAGGGGTATACTGATCCCGACCCGCGTCATCCATGGGAAGGATGAAGGTTTCCACCGGGGAACGGCCCAGCAACGCATCCTCAGGGTGACCCAGCAGTTCCAGCGCGAATTCGTTGACAAACCGGATCCGTCCCGTGGCGTCCAGCCGCAGGATCAGGCTGCGCGCGTTCTCCACCAGTATCCGGTATCGGGCATCCTGTTCGCGCAACTGTTGCTCAGCCCGCTTGAGATCGGTCAGATCCACCCCCTGAGCGAGAATCAGTTCTACCTCCCCTTCAGCGTTCAGCAGGGGCGTGAAGGTGGCCAGGATGTCCGCCTTTCGGCCGTCAGCGGTGTAATGGGTGGTCTCGAACTGCACGGTCTCGCCGCCGCGGGCCTTATCAATTGCCATGCGGCACTCTTCCTGAACCTCCGGATCGTGAGACCACCATGGGGTCTCCCAGAAAAGCCGATTTCTCACGCCCTCCTCGGGCATGCCGATCATTCCCAGAGCGGTCTGATTGACTGTCAGAACCCGACCGTCCGGACTGATCATGCCCATCAGCTGATGGGTCTGTTCAAACACCATCCGGAAGCGGCTGAACAACAGGGCTACTTCCGTTTCCGCCTGTTCGCTTCGTCGGGAAATGCGGTATATCTGATAGTAAAGGTACCCGTACAGGATCAGCACCACCAGAGCTATACCGCCACAGGCTGCGGTCATGCGGATGATAAAGGATTCAATATCCCTTCGGATCTCCCGGTGGAAAAAACCGGTGCCGATCACCCATTCCCACCCGCCAAAAGCCGCCACATAGGACGTTTTCAGATCTGAAATCGGTTGATTGTATACAGGAAACCGGCACTGGATAAACCCTTCTCCTTCCGAACGCGCCAGTTCCAGAAGTTCTACGAATAAATGCCGTCCTTCTTCGTTAGTGTAGTCCTTCAATGTGCTCTGAGCAACCAGATCCTGCCGGTAAGGGTGAGTCAGCAATTGACAGTTGTAGTCCATAACCCAGAAATAATTCTTCTGGTCACGTCCGTAACGGATGCCGCGGATTTCGTCCAGCGCAATGCTCTGGGCCTGGGACAGTGTCAGGGTACCCATCTCGACGCGGCGGTGGAGTTCTTCGAGCAGGCCGAGCACCATGTGCACTTTTTCCACGGTTTCCTGCTGCTTCTGCTCGATCATGCGCTTCTGGACGTGAGGGAGCAGATACCCGAAGATTACCGCCACAAACAGAATGAATCCGATCGCCAGCGGTAACAGCAAGCGCCTTCGCAGTGCCCTGAGAACATTCACATCACAGGTATTCCTTCGTATATATTATATACTGTAACCGGTTTTTAACTGTAAAACAAGCATAAAATTATCGTTTTTAATGTTTTTCATTATAAAAGCACTTTCAGGTAAAAATGGACCGTTTTTTCGTCCAGCCATTTTCCCCATACCAAAGAAGGCCTCACCTCAACCCCAAAAACATATAATTGGCGCCATACCTTATCAGGTAGGACGGGTTTGGAAACATCAGATGTTGCCTGTCACGTTGTGAATTTGTCGGCAAAAAAGAGAGGCGGCCGGGAATCGCGGGACCCGGCCGCCGACGGGAGGGATAGGGAGGGAGTAGAGCTTTATCTCAAACTGCCGAGGCGATAATCCCGGCAAACAGGGGGCTCACCGGCCAGACATTCGGGTACCGCAGGAATTCCACATGGCCATCCATGTACAGCACATTCGCGCCGCCTGGCAGGTGGTTGAACTGCATCTCGTCCTCTCCAGTCAGCACATTGATCCAGTCGCTCATCACGCTGATCGTACTCTGTGTCATATTGGCTGACGCCGGATTGTTAATATCCGTGATCAGGAATCGTTCGATGCCTTCTCTCAGCCGGTAGACGGTAACCGGTCCGGCTTCAATATCCTCATCCAGGGGTCCCAGTTCGTTAAGGGGTGGATCATCCAGACGGTTCAGCATGGCCAGAACAGTCTGAGAAAAAGAGGCCAGCAGCGCCGGGTCCAGTCCTTTGGTAGTAAAATAAGTGATGGCTTCACTCAGCAGCGCCATGGGATCGGTACTCTGAAATACATGAGGATCGTCGGTTATACCCGGGTAAATCAATGCCCATCCCATATAGAAATAACTGGTGTTATCATTGTCGGGTTCACAAGGATAGAACTCCTGATTTGGCACACCTGAGGTAGGAACCATTCCGGATCCATTCCAGACGGCGGCCATGTTGTCCGCCTCGTTGAACACCTTGGCCGGATCCGTGCCGTCCGGATCGGAGGGACACAGCATGACGGAAGGATCACTCAGGTATTCCGGGAACAGTTGAATCATATTGACCACGAAGGAGGGGTCTGTACCCTCAACGTTTGGATCCTTGCAGGAAAAAAGTTCAATCATGGGGAAAGATCCGCGTGCTTCATTGGCATACATTTTGAGGGTCAGGCCGAGTTGTTTCAGGTTGTTCTGGCAACTCGATCGTCTAGCTGCTTCCCGGGCCCTGGCCAGCGCCGGAAGCAGGATGGCGGCCAGAATGCCGATGATCGCGATGACCACCAGCAGTTCAATCAGGGTAAAACCACGTCTTCGCATATGAGAACCTCCACTCTTTGTTTAACGTTACCGGCCGCTTTTTCAGCCCCCGGACTGGATACAGGATTTACCACACGTGTCAGACTGAGATATGAAAAACGTTTTTTTTCTGTTAACCGCGCGGATGCGGATGTGCGCATTAGATGGCCGGGAAAAGGGTGTTGCGCCATTGCGATCTGTTCGACGCAGGCCTTTTTTCGGCCCATGTCTGTTTCGCGGACCAGATGGTGAGGCGGGTAAGATCTGTGGCCCACAGGTTCTTGGGTATAGATGGGGGTTGTTCGCGAGCGACTCATTTCATTACCATGACTTACAGGATTGTGTAAGAATCATGTTGCCGGGAGGTCCAGATGGTCGAAAAAGTGGATTGTGTTGAATTTGAACGGGCGTTTGAGGTGCTGTTGGAAGAGGGCGAAAAACTCCTTCAACAGATCCGGCAACGGGGGGCTGAAGCCCTGCTGGAGGGGGATCACCATTTCACCGACTGGGCGAACCAGCGCAGCCGCGCGCTGGACGAGGCGCTAAAAACGCTGCGAGATTTTCAGAAGAACGTCAAAATAATCCTGCACGGCCGGAGCGCAGTGCCATCATCCCCTCAGCCGGCACCCCGCCGACGCCGACGTCGCGGCACGGGAATCCCACAATCGGAATATATGACTCTCATTCTGGTGGAACTGCTGGAAGTGGGCGGCCGGGCCACAACCGATGCGATGCGTGAACGTTTGTGGCATCGGTTTAAAGACCAGTTGGGACCGGACGACCTGGCGGGACAACCGAGTTCACCGAATGTACAGATATGGTGGAATAGGGCATGCTGGGCCCGAAATGTCCTGAGGGAACAGAGGCTGATCAAAGAAGACTCGCCGAGGGGCATCTGGGAGTTGACTCAGAAAGGGCGGGAAGAGGCGGAAAAACGCCGGGATGAACTGTTGCGAAAGGCCGTGGAGGAGTAACCTTATATGAAACGGTTGATTACCTCACGGGGACTGTTGCGGCTGTTGCCGTGGGTCCTGTTTGGTATTACGGTGCTGGCCCTTTTCGGGGCGTATGATTATTATTTCGATCCGGGCAGTCCGCGGCCGGTGGGGCAATGCACGAAACCGCCGGAAGGCGAAGGCTGGATCGATCTGCTGGACGCGGACCATGCCCGCCACTGGACCGATCCGGACGGCAAATCGGCGTCCTTTTTTGAGGTCCGGGATGGCATGCTCCATATTTTCGGGGGTATCGGCCCGCTGAAATACGCCACCTATACCGGGGCCTCCTTTGGTGACTTTGATCTGCACATTGAATTCCGGCTGTCCCCGCCCAAATGGTTTTCCCGGCCTTTGGCGCTGGCGCTGAATCCGCAGATACGCTGCAATTCGGGGGTTTTTCTGCGGGTGCCTGAGGGGGAATCGGCCCTGCGCGGTTTTGAGGTACAGGTGCTGGATGATTACGGGTGGCCGGCCCACAAAAACGGTACGGGATCCATTTACGATGTGGTGACGCCCATGTTCAACATGGCCCGCCCTGCCGGGGAGTGGAATTCGTATGATATCTCGCTCCGGGGAACCCGGGTGACAGTGGTGGTGAACGGCTGGAAGGTGATAGATACCGATTTCGCGCAGATGACCGAACCCATCGGCAAGTTCAAGACACCCTATGCCGAACTGCCCCGGTCTGGACGGATCGCCCTGCAGGACCACGGCGGAGAATTGTGGTACCGGAACATCCGGATCCGGCCGGTCGAGGCCGACGCATCAGCCGCCGCGGGGGCGCCGGTTCTGCCGCCGGGGATATCCTCCGCGGGCGTGATCCAAACGGAAGGGTTGCGGGGTACCTCCGGTTCCTGACCGGTCAGGGCGCGGCGGGCTGCCCGGAAAGGACAAATCGCAGGGTTTTGGTTCCGCTTAATACCTGGTGCTTTAGGGTGTATCCCTGAACAGGCAGGTCATCGGCGTAGATTTCCACAGAAGAGGCCGCTGGATCTGACTGGCCCTCGCGGCGGATTTCGAGGGGATGCCCGTTACCGGTCTGCAGCACCGCCCGGTCGAACAGGGGCTCACCCAGCCAGTAACGGTCGGAGCCCGCCTGGGGGTACAGCCCGAGAGCGCTCCAAACGTACCACGCTGATAGGGTGCCCCCGTCGTCGTTTCCATCCAGACCGACAGGGTCATCACCGTAGCGGGTATCCAGACAGCGGCGTACCCAGAACCGGGCGCGGTCCGGGCGTCCGGCGAACAGAAACAGCCACGGCGCGTGGAAGTAGGGTTCGTTGCCGTGCCAGTAGTTTCCGCCGGGGTGCCACCAGCCTTTTTCCGGCCGCATCCCAGACATGTATGTTTCGAGTTCTTCGACGAACCGTTCCGGGGAAGGAAAGAGGGCGACCAGACCCTCCGGATCGAACGGCACCGCCCAGCGCCACTGCATGGCACTCCCCTCGACGTAAGCCCGGGTACGGTCTCCTTTGAAGTCGGTATAGGTCAGTTTCAGCGGATCGAAAGGAAAATCGATGAATGTACCCGCGCTGTCCCGGGGGAGGAAAAACAGGCGGTTCGGATCCCAAATCAGGCGGTACCGGTCAGCCCGCCGGCGGAACATGTCGGCGTCCTCCTTGCGGCCCAGCAGTGCGGCGTAACGGCTCAGTGCGTCATCGGCCCATGCGTATTCCAGCGTCTTCGCGACCGAACCTTTGTAACGGTCGCCTGGTACCCATCCCAGAGTGGCGTACTCCCCGAGGCCGTCCCGGCCGGGCGCGCGGGAATTGGGCGGAGGTCCCTCCGTGGCAGTCCGCCGGAGAATTTCGTATGCCCGTTCGCCGTCAAAGTCCCGCAACCCCTTCTGCCAGGCTTCACTGATGGTCATATCCGCGGGCGTACCAAACATGCAGCCTGTGTAGCCGCAGCCCGAAGGCCACCGAGGAAATCCGCCGCCCTGCTCCGCCATGGCCAGCAGGGAACGAAGCATGTCCCGGGATTCATCGGGTGCGATCAGATAAAAAAGCGGCATAACCGTGCGGAAAGTGTCCCAGAGAGAGAAATCGGTGTAGTAGCGGAATCCTTCCGCCCGATGAATGGCGCCGTCGAAGCCCATGTATTGGCCGTCAATATCCGAAAACACGGTGGGCATCTGAAAAGTGCGGTAGAGGGCGGTATAGAAGACGCGCCGCTGCGCAGGGGTACCGCCCTCGATCCGGATACGGGAAAGCACCTCTTCCCAGGCGGATCGGGCCCCGTCGAGGATGTCGTTGAATGGGCGTCCTGCCAGTTCCGCATCGAGGTTGGCCCGGGCGCCCGCGATGCTCACCGCGGAAAACCCTGCCCGGAGTTCGATGGGAGTGGCGGCCTCGGTGCGGTTGGGGAAATAGAGGACCATCCAGGCATGGTTGCCGCCGGCCTGCCAGCCCTCACCGAGAGATTTGTTGTTCTGCCAGACCACACAGCGGGTTGGGGGTTCGCTGAAACGGACAACAAAATG
>Ga0068707_1003111_pt1 | contig 11639 bp, 12 predicted proteins | sample YNPNPMetaG_FD_66600 | JGI IMG/M metagenome (GOLD analysis project Ga0068707, IMG submission 66600) | Anoxygenic and chlorotrophic microbial mat microbial communities from Yellowstone National Park, USA - YNP NP MetaG | ecosystem: Environmental > Aquatic > Thermal springs > Hot (42-90C) >... | reverse complement strand
TGACCGGATCAAGAGGAACGAGTTTTACACCGCTGCGGGTCGGTGCGCACGGCCGGGCAAGCAAGCGGCGAATGCGCTCCGCCACCTGAGCCAGGCTTCGCCCCAAGAAGTGCTCGCGGCCCTGAGGGCTTGAGGCGTTCGAACATGTCGGCAAGGCTGGCACTCATTCTGAGATACGCTGGATTGGTGCTGTTGGCGGCGGCGGTCTTCGTCATCATAGCGCGTTGGAAGCTCCCCATGCGCCGACAGCGCTCTCGCAGCATCCTGGACATCGTGCGCGCCGCCTGGGTGCACTGGCGCCGACGCCGCGAAGACTTGCGAGAACACTCGGCGGACCTGGCGGCACTTCGGAACGCGAAAGTGCTCATGGTCGGCCCCGAAGACAAGTGCTTTCGCGTAATGCGATGGAAGCTGGAAACGCTCCGGTGCAGGGTCATCAAGTCGCGCAGCGGCACGCAGGCGCTCTCGATAGCACAGACGGAAAACCCGGACGCCATCATCGTCGACGCGCTGCTGCCCGATATGTCGGCGGCGGATTTCTACGACTCGCTCGACAGGCGCGATGTGCCCGTCGCGTTCGTCGGCGTTCGGAGCGGCCAGTGGGAGGAAGTCAACAAGCTGGGCCGAAACGTCATATGCGCAGGCAGTCCGTTCGACCCGGAGGAGCTGGCAGGAGCAATCGGATATGTGCTGCGTCAAAAGGCGGGGTGAAATCCTTCGATTCGCTAGGGATGACCGGTTTGGGGCGAGTACCCGTCATGCTGAACGCAGTGAAGCATCTCGGTCTGACGGTTTTGCATGCTGCGGGAACGGTTTGCGCTGAGGATGACCTTTCCGGATAACCAAACTTTTCTTGGCCGCCGCAGCGAGTTGACATCGGCCGCCGCGACGCTATAATTGGCTCGGAGCTGGTATGACCATGGACAAAGAAATCGAGATACGCCGACTCAAGAGGCAGCTTCTGGTTGAGCGTGTGATTTTTGCATTGCTTGCACTGGCGCTGGTTTGCTGTTGGGCGCACGGACGGTTCGCCGACGGCAAGGCGTTCATCGTGGTCAACGGCAAGCCCCTGGTGTGCTTGTCGTCGGAGAAAGACGCGCATGATGTTCTGCAGAAACTCAAGGCGGGCCAAAGGTGCAACCCGTCGGAAATCGAGTTCAAAGAAGACGTAGTCGTTGCGCGCGCACCCAGAGACGTGCGGCCGGTCAGTCGGCACAAGGCGATGCGAGCGGTTCGTATGGCGCTGTCGCCGGTGGTGCCGAAGTGGGCTATCATCGTGAACGGAAAGCCCATCGTAGCCGTAGCCGACCGCGAAAAGGCCGGTGAGGTGCTCGACCTAGCCAGGCTCAGATTTGGGAAGTTGGCGAAGAACCTTGCCGAAGAGCCTCAGTTCAAGGAAAAGGTCGCGGTTGACGTTGCGGCGGTGGACCCCGCTATTTACTGCAAGACGCCCGAGGAAGCGCTGGCTCGCATCTTCGATAACCCCGAGACACAGCCGCAGGACGCCACATACGTGGTCCGGCAAGGCGACGTGGCCGCACAGATTGCGGCTAGATTCGGCCTGAAACTCGAACAACTATGGCAGCTCAACCCGGGAGTTAATCTGAACCGCCTGCAGATCGGGGACAAAATACGCGTCAAACGCGCCGTCCGCGCGGCTCCCAAACTGACGGTCGTGGTCCGCGACCAGTCCGAGCGCATCGAGCATATCCCCCCGCCCGTTCACAGGGTCTCCAGCGCGCGAATGTACCTCGGCAAGTCGGTCGAGATATCCCCCGGGCGACCGGGCCTGCGCAGAGTCAAGATAGCGACGATATACGAAAACGGTCGGAAGGTCGGCGCGGAAGTGCTGGAGGAAGAGATCCTACGAGAACCGGTCCCGCGCAGGATCGCCGAGGGAATCAAGCCCAGGTAGGCGGAATACGGCGCATTCGGACGCCGCACGGCGTAAGTTTGCGAGGGTGTCAGTCCAGACGGCACGACGCGCTGAAGATCACGGTGTTGTCCAGATCTCCCGAAAGAAGCGCCAGATCGATTGACGTGCCGGCGATTCGAGTGCCGATCCCGAACGTAGCGGCTCGCGGCACACCCGATCCGCCGAACCCGTAATAGCCTGCGCGCAAGGTTATTTCCTGCAACTCGATCTCGCCGCCCACGCGAAAGCTGCGGCACCCGACTTCGTCCGCCAAATCGTACGCGTCCAAGGCGATGACCGACCGATCGGTTGGCCTATAGGCGACGCCGGGTCGCCAGTTTCGACCGTAGACCGCGAAGGAAACGCCCTCGTATCTCTTGGTCGGGCGATTCATGTCCTGCACCAAGAGGCCCGCACTCAGCCGGGGGGTCATTTGGTAGAGAATCCCAAGGTCCACAGCGGGGTCGGTGGAAATCGAGTAGTCCCCGGATGTATCGTCGACGACGATCCTTGCGTTCGCGCCCAGCATCAGCCGAGTCGAGACACGAGCCGCCGCCGACAGCCAGAGCCAGTGCTCGTTGTCCTCGACCAATTGATCGTTTGTAGTGTCCTCGAAGAACCGCCTGCTGAGTATGTACGATATCCCGAGCGCAAACCCGGTTGCGTGTCCCGTCCGGCGGGCTGTGTATCGCGAGGCTCCGGCCGGCGTGATCCGAGAGGCAAGCGCCAGGTAATCCTGATAGTTGATGGCGTCCCGGTTGGTGACGGTGTGCATCAGGGTAGCCTGAGCGTAACCGGCAGGCAACTGCACAAGGCCCGCCGGGTTCCAGTAGGTGGCGTGAACGTCGTCCGCAACCGCAACGAACGTCCCGCCCATCGCAAGAGGCCGCGCTCCCACGCACGCCGCCGCCGCGCTCGAAAAACCGAGCACCAACACTGCGCAAACCGATCCCACTCTCCTCATCATACGGCAATTGTAGTCCCACAAGACCGAGGTGTCAACAACGCGCCGGCTGCAGGCGTGATCGGCCTCGAGCACGCAGGAATCTTCCCGGCGGACGGGGTATAGGGAATGTGTTCATTGGAGGTGAGCTTGACATGGCGGCCGGCGAGAAGAAAGGGATCGGCATTATCGGCTACGGCGGTTTCGGAGAGTTCCTGCGCAAGGCCTGGGACCAGATGGACAACGCGCACGTGGTCGCGGTCTGCGACTCGGACCCGTCGCGAAACCCGGGTGACGTCACATTCCACTGCGCGTTTGATCAGCTTTTCAGCAACCCGGATGTGGATATCGTCTCGATTGCCACGCCTCCGTCGACCCACAAAGACCTGGCGATACAGGCTCTGCAGGCGGAAAAGCACGTCCTCATAGAAAAGCCGCTTGCTCTTACGGAAAAGGACGCGCTGCTGATCAAGCGAGTGGCCGAGAAGACGGGGATGATCGCAAGCGTGAACTTCGTGCTGCGCTACAACCGGATTGTCGAGAACCTGCGCGAGCTCGTGCGAGGCGAAGTTCTCGGCAAGCTGCGGCGCGTCGATCTGAGGAACTACGCCATGCAGGACACGGTTCCCGAGGGACACTGGTTCTGGGACCCGGCGGTAAGCGGCCGCATATTGCTGGAACACGGGGTCCACTTCTTCGACCTGGCAAGCTGGGTGATCGACTCACCGGCCGCGGAGGTATTCTCTCTGGGGGTCGAGCGAAAGCCGGGGATGGAGGATAGGGTTTTCGCAGCGGTCAAATACGAAAACGGCGTAGTCGGGACATATTGGCATTCGTTCTCGCGCCCACGCGAGCTTGAGCACACCACGTTCCACTTCGCCTTCGACCTGGGCGAAATCGATATGATAGGGTGGATCCCGCTGGAGCTGAGAATCTGGGGCTGGACCGACAAGCGCGGGCTGGAAACAGTCAAGTCACTTGCCGGGCGCGTGGAGCTGAGCATCGAGTCGACCGAACCCACCAAGGCCCGCTCATCGGAGTTCGTCTACGACGTAGACTGCTTAGTGGACGCGGTCGTGACCCTCGAGGAGTCGAAGCTGGACGTCTACGCTTCCAACCTGCGTTCGATTATGGCAGACCTGATCAGGGCCGTCGATGACCGCTCGCACGTGATGCGCGTGACGCTGGACGACGCGGTCGAGGCCGTCCGCACCGCCGAACGCGCGACGCGGTTCGCACACGCCTGACCTCGCGCCGCCGAACCGCAACGCGCACGTCAGAAATCCTGCCCGTTCGCTTCCGGCGACGCAAGATGGCACGTGTCGTTGAAAAGTGTCAGGGACGCGGCGCCGCCGAGAACAACGATTGAGAGCGAACCGTTGGAAACGTGCAGTCGGTGGTAGACCCTTGTGGGCCAGCCCAGTCCGGCAATGATGAGCCCGCGAATGGACCCGCCGTGCGCCACGACGAGAAGCTTTGACCCATTGGCGTACTTCGACAGCGCATCAGCGAGGAACCGGCGCGCGCGCTCGATCACCTGCTCGATCGACTCCGCCCCCGGCGGCCTTGCGTCCAGTGGATCGGCCCGCCAGGCGTGTGTGTCGGATGGATACAGCTTCTCGATTTCGGCGTTTGTGAGTCCCTCAACGACGCCCAGCCTCGACTCCCGCAGCAGCGGCGTCGTTTGAACGGTCAGACCGTGCCCGCCCGCGATTAGTTGGGCGGTCGCGCTCGCCCGTGCAAGGTCGCTCGAGTACACCGCAGCGAACCGCTCCGACGAGAGCCTCCGCGCGATCAGTTCGGCCTGGCGCAGACCGACCTCGCTGAGCGGAGGGTCTTGCTGTCCCTGAATCCGCCCCTCGGCATTGTAAACCGATTCCCCGTGCCGCACCAGATACAGCGTGATTGAGGCCGACTTCGATGACTCAGATGCGACCACGCCGGTATTCCTCCGCTAGGAAGTCGGCAGCCGCTAGGTGCGCCGGGGCACGAAAGAGCCCCCAACCCCCCCAGCGGCCTTCAAGATTTCGCAGCCGCTCCGCTGCATCCCGCAAGGCGGCCGCGTCAAACTCGTCATAGCCGCTGATGTCTTCGTCCGGATCGTTCGACCTTGGACAGCCGGACGTCGGCGAGCCGAGGATCAGGTGGCTTGCGATATCCAGCGTTTGGTCGCCCGATCTGCATCTGAGGACCATAGTCTCAATAGTAAGCAACGGTTCCGATTGGAGGCCCGTTTCTTCCCTGACCTCGCGTCTGAAGGCGTCCTCGGGAGTTTCGCCTGGCTTGACTCCCCCCGTCGGCATGCGAAAAGTGCCGGGCGGGTAGAAGGGCTTTGTGATCACGAGCACCCTGCCGGCCGGACGCGGCAGGACCAATACGACCTCCGTGCGCGTGTCCTCGTCGCCGCGTTGGGTCGCCAGCTTGTGCAAGTACCAAGGCTCGACTTCGATCTCAACTATCCTTGCCGTCATACGGTTTCCTGCGATGAGATTTCGCACCGGCGTCCGCACGCAAAGTCATCGCATCCCCCTCTCCTCCATACATCTGGCCACCAGCTCCTCGAGAAAATCCGAGCACGGGACGGCGTCGCCGGGCACGACGGCGAACCGGTCCAGAAGCGGCGTGGCGATCTTACGGGCAAGCTCCTCGCGCACCTCGGGGCGCAACTGGGACTTGCGTTCGACAAACTTCTTCGCGGCGGCGAACTCCTGCGGAGTTACCAGCTCGATGTTCTTGACCAGGCTCGGGGTGCGTCGGCCCTCAAGTCGGACGGCGGCATCGGCGGCGGACGAGCCTCGCTCCTTGACGACAATCGTGCCGGCGGCGTAGTCACCCAGCCTCTTGTTCGATGAGCTCGCCACGACGACGACGGCTCCGAGCCCGTACATCACCGGCAGAAAATCCACCACCCGCACTAGGTTTCTGAGCGCCGCACAGGCGAGATCGACCGGCCGGCCGCCCGCCTGCACCGTTCTCAACCCGGCCCAGCGCTTGCCCGGAGTCTGGCCGTTCCAGACGGTCTCGAAGTACACGTAGTAACCGTAGACGACGGCGAAAAGCACAACCCCCAAAACGGCCGCAGACCACGTCGCTCCGGGCCATTTTCCATACCGGAGGAGCACGAGCCTCACTGCCGCTACTAGTGAGATCAACAGACCCTGAACGAGAAGGTCGACTATCGCGGCGGCCCCGCGCGAACCAAGTCCCGCGAGCTCGTACTCGATCACTACGTTTTCGGGTGTGGTTACGGTTATCCGCCTCGCCATAAGCGTCGCCGCCCGACTGTGCTATAATCCTTCCGATGGACGAACGATCGTTTGTCGCATCCAGAAAGCCCTTGTGGGACGAACTCTCAGACGCGCTGGACCGACTGCGCTCCCGCGGGATAAGGTCTCTATCGCGCCGGCAGGTCGAGTCGCTGGGCGAGCTCTACCAGGCGGTCGTATCCGACCTCGCGTTCGCGCGCACCCAGGGCGCGAGCGAAGAACTGGTTGCGTATCTCAACAACCTCGCCGGACGGGCCCATGGAGCACTGTACGCTTCAGACTCCGCGCGCGGCAGTGGTGTGCTGTCTTTCCTTTTGCGCGATTATCCCGCCGCCGTCCGCCGCGGCCGGCACTACGTTCTTGCCGCCGCACTGATATTCTTCATCGGCTGGGCCGCCGCCGCTGGGGTGATCTATACGATCCCCGAAGCCCGCAGCGCGCTCATCCCAGACAAACTTTCTACCTCCACAGCAGAAAAGCACCCGGGCCGTCATTCTCGGCATCCTGCTGCGAAGCAGATCCCCCTGTTCGAACCGCCCGACCCTGCCGAGATATCCAGCTTTATCATGACCAACAACATCCGTGAGGGGATAATCGCATTCGCAGGGGGGATAACCTTCGGCGCGATTACGGTATTCACGCTCTTGAAGAACGGCCTCATCATCGGCGCCATACTGATCATCTTCTTCGCCGAATCGGACCCCTGGACGCTGCTTTCGCTCCTCCTGCCGCACGGGTTTGTCGAGCTGACCGCCATATTCGTTTGCGGTGGCGGTGGACTGATGATGGGCGCCGCGTTGATTGCGCCCGGCAGCCTGCGCCGCGCGGACGCCGTGCGACTCGCAGCCGGAAGGGCCCTCACTCTGTTTGCCGGCGCGGTGCCGATGTTCGTCGCCGCCGCCATTATCGAAGGTTTCATCACTCCCTCGCCGATTCCTGCATCGGCCAAGCTTGCGTTTTCGGGACTGACGGCCCTGGGGCTGACGGCGTATTTGGGCTTTGCAGGACGCGGTGAACGCGAACCTAAAGCAGACCGCGCGATTTCAGGTTGAGGTATTCGTCGACCACGGACGAGGCCAGCCGATCAGGCGGCACCTGCAGGACCATCACGCCGAACCGGGCAAGACAAGCCGCCGCTTGTCTGCGGGCGCCGAGAACCTGTCTGGCGGCGGCAGCCCGAAAGACGTCGTCGGCAGAGGCGAACGGGCCGCGCGCAGCATGCAGCACAGCCGGGTCGGATATCGAAACGACCAAGCACAGGTGCTTTCTTGCAAGGCTTGCAATCTGGGTGATCAGCGGCGCTGAGGAATCAGGGTGGACAAGGTCGGTGAAGAAGACCATCAGGCTGCGGCGCGTCCACTTGCGCCCCAACAGCCGGACCGCGCGGCTGTAATCGGAGTCGCCTGACGCCTCCCTGAGGTTATACGTGAGCCGCAGGACGTTCAGGACCTGCGACTTACCAGCCCTAGGAGGCAAGTAAGCGAACACGTCTTCGGCAAAGGCCATCAGTCCGACCTTGTCGCCTTTCTGCGCGGCGACACGAGCCAGCATGACCGCGGCATTGATCGAATGGTCGAGGCGAGTCAGGTCGGCGATCACCGGCCCCATCACGCGTCCGCAATCGAGCACGACTGCAATGTTCTGCGATTTCTCCTCCTGATACTGCCGAGTCGTGAGCTTGCCTCGGCGCGCGGTGGCTTTCCAATCGACGGCGCGGAACTCGTCGTCGGGGACGTAGTCGCGCAGCGACTCGAAATCGGTGCCGCGTCCTCGAACGCGTGCGGCTCTCGCACCGGCCGGCAGCAGCCGTCCGCGCCTGAGCTCGATTTCGTATCTGCGGATGTCCAGAAGGTTCGGGTAGACCTTGACCTGCCGTCTTGCCGCGTATCTGATCTGCCGGGTGACCAGTCCCAGGGGACCGTCAATGCGGACGTAGATGTCGCCGAACTCGAAGTCGCCGCGCCTGCGAGGCGTTACGTGATAGCCCAGATCCTGCTCCGACATGGGCGGCAGGTGGATAGGCTGCTCGTTTGCGTCACAGCCGAATCCCTCCGGATACTCGTCTCGAACTCTTCCCGACACACGCACGCCGCACGGATTGCGGACCGTCAAACGCACAAGGTTCCGCACGCCCAGCGAAAGCTTATCGTCGCAGCCGCGCGCCACGACCAAACGCCGCCTCCCCAAGAGCCGCCAATCAAGAGCCGCGAAAGCGACGTCGAACGCGATAAGCGCGAACCCCGCCGCAGCAAGCGGCGGGAATCGGCCCGAGAAGCCGATCAGCACGGCGGCAGCGGCGAGAATGCAAACGAATCTGAGCGTGAGCGTCACACGAGCGAACTTATCGAAGCAACTTCAATGTTCCTGCCCGTGGGCAGGACCGCGTGTGCTGTTTGGGTAAGTGGTTGTAGTTATGGATCGGCGAGCTGACCTGCACGTACACACTACCGCATCCGACGGTGCGCTGACTCCGAGCCGAGTGGTCGAAGCCGCCGGCGAAATCGGCCTGGCTGCGGTCGGAATCGCCGACCACGACACGGTCGACGGGGTAGCGGAAGCCCTGGAGGCCGGCGAGCGCTGCGGTGTCGAAGTCGTGCCCGCAATAGAAATAAGCGCGGTTGACGACGATACCGAGATACATGTACTCGGGTACTTTGTCGACCATCGCCATCCAGGCCTCTTGGAAAAGATGCGTGTCCTCAAAGAAGGGCGGCGAGAACGCGGACGGCTAATGGTCGAGAGACTGAATGCGGTCGGCGTGCCGGTGGATTTTGCGCGCGTTGAGGAGATCGCCCGGGGCGGGGCGGTCGGGCGCCCTCACGTCGCACGCGCGATCTGCGAGGTTGGAGCGGCCTCATCGATAGACGCAGCGTTCGGCAAGTTCCTGCAGGTCGGGGCGCCGGCCTATGTCCCGCGGGTCAAGGTCTCACCGACGCAAGCGGTCCGTATGGTGCTGGAAGCCGGAGGCGTTCCCTGCTGCGCGCACGTCGCGAAGCTTAGGCGGGACGACATTATACTCGAGCTGATCGAGCACGGACTCGCAGCGATCGAGGTCTGTCACCCGGACCACGGTCCCGCCGCCACGCGGTTCTACCGGCGCCTTGCCGAGCGGTACGGACTTGTCGCGACAGGAGGCTCGGACGCGCACTGCATCCCCGGCACGGCCTCGCCTGGAATCGGGGGCGTCACGGTGGACTACGCGGTCGTCGACGAACTGCGCGCGCGGGCCATGCGAATGCGGGGGGCTTTGTGAAGAACCGACAACGCTCCACCCAGTCGCCCGGCTCACGTTCGGCTCGGACGCTGACGCGGGTCCTGGCGGGAGGCGGCTACGTTGTTGCTGCGACGGCCTTGTGGAGCGCGGTCCCAATCTGCGTCAAGTTCGCGCTGAAGGCCGTGGATGCGTACACCATCTGCTGGATCAGGTTCGCGGTCGGGGCAATTGTCCTCTTTGCCCTCCAGAAGATGAGAGGTGTCGATTTGAGGCTGACGCGCCGTGACGCGGGGATGATCGTGCTCGCGGCGGTGGGGATAGGCGGCAACTATGTAATGTACATCCGCGGGATCCAGAGCACAACCGCCTCCGCCGGCAACATCGTGGTGCAGTTCGAGGTGGTCTCGCTCGTGATTCTGAGTCACTTCTGGCTGAAGGAGCGCATGACGTTGGCGAAGCTGGTCGGGATGCTGGTCACATTCTCCGGTGTCTTCTTGGCTTTGTGGAACGGCGAAAGCCCGGCCGAGTTGGTTGCCTCCGAGAACTTCCTAGGCAACGTGCTGATACTGATCGCCGCTCCGCTGTGGGCGATCTACGGAATCGCACAGAAGATACTCGCCGATCGCGGGTTCGGCGTCTCGTCGAGCCTGGTCTATATCTTCGCGCTGGCGGCGATCTTGACGTTCCCGGTACTGCTGGTCGGCTTCGACGTTCACGGGGCGTTCAGCGCAGACGTAATCGCGGCCTTGGCGATAGTGTCGATCTTCGGCACCGCCTTGGCCTATGTCTTCATCGGCAAGGGCTTCGAATTGTTGGACGCATCCAGTGCGGCGGTCATCACCTGTCTCCTGCCGGTTTTCACTATCGTCAACGCGCGCATTTTCCTGCACGAACAGTTGAGCCCCGCGCTGGGTGCAGGGGCGGTGCTTGTGGTGGCGGGGATTCTGGTAATAGGCCGCGCGGAAGCCGACAAGTCACGCGTGCCGGCGCACGAGGACAGAGGGAAAACAGACTAGGTCCGGCGTTACCTATTCGAAATCGAGGCCGAGGTTATCCACCTTCACAACGCGCCAAACACGGGTCGGCACGACACCCATGTGCCTCGTGTGCTCCTTGCGCAGGTGAAGCGTCAAATCGCGCAGGTAGAGGTAGTCGCCGCTCGCGCTCCTGACCGTCGCGCGCAGGCCGACAGTCGCGGAATCGCGCCGAATTCGAACAAAGAATATGTCGGCCGACGCCGTGTACTCGACTTCCGCGCGCAGTCCCTGGGCGGCAAGCATGCGCAGCCGGTCGTAGTTGAGTCCCGCGTCGTCGGAGTAATTCCGCGACAGGCAGGCAATCGTGCCGCCGAGATCGCGGTTCTGAACAGCCTTGACGGTGTCGGCGATCATAGACCTGATTCGAGTTTCATCGTCTCGGCGATCCAGGGTAGCGAATGCGTAGATTCCATAGATCGCCGCGATCAGAAAGAACGTCACCCACAGCAGTGTGCGGAACATGGCCGATCACCTCCTCGGGGCGCCGATGTACGTACCTTGGCTCGGGCAAACTCATTAGGGCGCTGCCTATGTCAAGGATGCGGCGCGCGTCACTTGCAAGACTGTCCGAGGCAGGAATTTAGTTCCGTATGAGGCAAGAGTCAAGAGTCAAGACTGCCGAATCCGAGGCCGATCAGCCGTGGAGACCACCAGCGAATGGGCACCGACAATAGATGAAATCGTTGCGTCGCCGGGGATCGCAATGGTAATCGGCGGAGTCGACACCGGCAAGACCAACTTCTGCGTTCAACTCGCCAATGCCGGTATCCGAGCGGGCGTTCCGACGGCGGTTGTGGACGCGGATGTGGGACAGTCCGAGATCGGCGCGCCCGGAACGATCGGGATGGCGCTCGTGGAAAACCCGGTGGAGGCGCTCTCCGAGCTTACCGCGAAGCGGCTGTACTTCATCGGCGCCACCAGCCCCGTCCGACATCACGTCGAGTGCGTGGTAGGAACGAAGAAGATGGTGGACGCGGCGACGGAAATGGGCGCGAGGCTGGTGGTCGTCGACACGACCGGCTTGGTAGACGGCGCGATTGGACGCAAGCTCAAGACCTACAAAGCCGATCTTGTGCGGCCGCGGTACCTGATAGGCATTCAGCGCAAGCATGAAATCGAAAGCCTGCTCGCGCCCTTTGCAAAGGTTGAGCCTATAAGGGTCCTGAAGGTAAGCTCGTCGGAACTGGCGAGACGCAAGCCGCCGGAGTTTCGCACCGCCCGCCGACAGCTCAACTTCTACAAGCACTTTCACGACTGCCCGGGG
>Ga0068707_1003109_pt1 | contig 11641 bp, 10 predicted proteins | sample YNPNPMetaG_FD_66600 | JGI IMG/M metagenome (GOLD analysis project Ga0068707, IMG submission 66600) | Anoxygenic and chlorotrophic microbial mat microbial communities from Yellowstone National Park, USA - YNP NP MetaG | ecosystem: Environmental > Aquatic > Thermal springs > Hot (42-90C) >... | reverse complement strand
CCTCCCCAGGCGATAGAGGAGATAGACGCTGCCCACATCAAACAGCGCCGAGAGGGCGCGCCCCACCAGGTAACTGGAGTGCAACGAGGCCAAGTTGGGATCGAGCAGGCCCAAGAGGCTGGCCACCACGCGCAAAAGATACAGGGGCAGCGAGCCATAGGCGAAAAAGCCGGGGTTCCACGGGCTCTGGGGCGAAAGAAGCAGCCCCCAATCTGGCGGCCAGGGGAAGGAGAGCCGGTCCACCGTAACCAGGATCTGGCGCTCGTCGGGGTGAAACAGGTAGCCTTCATCCCAAGAGAGATGTTCCAGCCGCAAAAACAGCGCCAAGGCCAGGATGGGAAGCAACAACAGGGGGGCGAAACGTCGCCAGCGCATCGTCGCCTCGCTCTTTAGGTCAACTGCCCAGCTTGAGCACGGCCATGAATGCCTCTTGGGGGATCTCCACCTTGCCCACCCGCTTCAGGCGGCGTTTACCCTCCTTTTGTTTCTCCAGGAGTTTCCGCTTGCGGGTGATATCGCCGCCGTAACATTTGGCCAGCACATCCTTGCGCAACGCCGCCACCGAGGCGCGGGCAATCACCCGCCCTCCCACCGCCGCCTGGATGGGCACGGTAAAGAGCTGCTGTGGGATGACCTCCTTGAGCTTGCGCACCATGGCCACGCCTTTTTCATAGGCCTTGTCGCGATGGACGATGAGGGAGAGGGCATCCACCGGCTCCCCGTTGACCAGGATATCCATCTTGACCAAGTCCCCCGGCCGGTAGCTATGAAAAACATAGTCCATGGAGGCGTAACCGCGACTGCGCGACTTGAGCTGATCGTAGAAATCCACCAAAATCTCGGAGAGGGGGATGAGGTACTCCAAAGTCACCCGGCGCTGGTCCAGATACTCCATCTTTTGGAATTCGCCGCGGCGCGAGGTGGCCAGGTCCATCAGCGGCCCCACGTACTCTTTGGGGGTAAAGATGCTGATGTGCATCCAAGGCTCGTGGATCTCTTCGATCTCGGCGGGATCGGGGAAATCGGCGGGGTTATCAATGGTGAGCACGTCGCCGTTGCGTTTGAGAACCTGGTATTCCACGCTGGGGGCGGTGGCCAGGAGCTCCAGGCCGTATTCCCGCTCCAAGCGCTCCTGCACAATCTCCATGTGCAACAAGCCCAGAAAACCGCAGCGAAACCCCAGGTTGAGGGCCGCCGAGGATTCCGGCTCAAAGACCAGGGAGGCGTCGTTGAGCTGGAGCTTTTCCAGCGCCTCGCGTAGGGCGGTGTAATCCTCGTTCTCTACCGGATAGAGGCCGGCAAAGACCATGGGCTTGGGCGGACGGAACCCCGGCAAAGGCTCCGCCGCCGGCTGAGATAGGCTGGTGAGGGTATCGCCCACGCGGCAATCGCGCAACGTCTTGAGCCCGGTGGCCACATAGCCCACCTCGCCGGCCCGCAGCTCCGCCACGGGCTGCATGTCCGGAGTAAAGATCCCCACCTCCAGCGGCTCCAAAGCCCGCTGGTTGGACATCAGCAGCGCAGGCTGTCCCGCCTTGATGCGCCCATCCACCATCCGCACATAGGCGATGACGCCTTTGTAGGTGTCATAGTGGGAATCAAAGATCAACGCGCGCAAAGGCTGTTCGGGGGAACCGGCCGGCGGGCGGATCCGCTGGATGATGGCCTCCAGCAAAGCGTCGATCCCGATACCCTCCTTGGCCGAGACGCGCAACACCTCCTCGGCGGGGATGGCAAGCAGCTCCTCGATCTCTTGGGCCACCTCGTCGGGCCGCGCCGAGGGCAGGTCGATCTTGTTGACCACCGGCACGATATCCAGGTTGTGTTCCATGGCCAGGTACAGGTTGGCCAAGGTTTGGGCCTCAACCCCTTGGGTGGCATCCACCACCAAGATGGCCCCCTCACAGGCTGAAAGGGCGTGGGAGACCTCGTAGGAGAAATCCACATGGCCGGGAGTATCGATGAGGTTCAGCTCGTAAGCACGGCCATCGGCGGCGGTGTAGGCCATGCGCACCGCCTTGGCCTTGATGGTGATCCCCTTCTCCCGCTCCAACTCCATGCGGTCCAACACCTGCTCCTCCATCTCACGCAGGGCGATGGTGCCGGTGCGCTCCAACAGGCGATCGGAGAGGGTGGATTTGCCATGGTCAATGTGGGCGATGATGCAAAAATTGCGGATGGCCGGATACGTTTGGGGATCCTGTAGCGTTTCGCTCACGTTCGCTTACCTGTAGGTCGAGACAAGGTCACAGATTGCACCCCCATAGGGCCGAACAGGCCTCCAGGCCGGCGGCCAGGAGGGTCAACTCGGGCGAGCGCACCTCAACATAGACGTAACGCGGCGGCTGGGCCTGACCATCCCAATAGCTATGGTAGTAACTGTTATCGTAGAGGGCCGCGCAGGGCGTGGGCCAGGCCCGCGGATCCAACTCTGCGTTGCTAAAGAGCCGCCATTCGCCTTGATGGCGGAACAGATTGAGCACATGCCCCCAATGATCCAGCGCCACCTGGCGCGGATCGTACATCACGGTGACGATATAATCTTGGTTCGGGTCATCACACAAGGGGCGCACGGCCCAGGCCGTCAGGTAGGCCAGGCCATCGCAATCATCCTCAAAGCGGCCCTTGTGGTTGAGCTGCCATTCGATATTCCCCGCCTTGGGCCAGATATCCAGCGCGCCGCCCAGAGGGTCGCTGGTCCAGCCGGTGTGTTGGGCCAGCCAATCGGCCAGCTCGGCCAAGGTCTGAGGTTGAAGCACCCGGATCTTGGAGAAAGCAAAGGGCAGCGCCAGGTTCACCGATTCTCGCGGGCGCCAAAGGTTCACCAACGCCGAGGCCAACGGCTTGCCGTAGCGGAACCAGCCGCGTAAAAAGGCCGCATATCCGCGCAAAAACCAGCTGGGCCGCGCCATGGTATGTCTCCGCTAAACCGAGCGTGATTGCAGTATATATCAAGGAGCCGGAAACGGGAAACGGGCCTCAGAGGGTGTCGGCGCGCAAGTTCTCCAGAGCCATCTCGGGCGTTGCGCCGCGCTCGGTGGTGCGTAAGTAGAGATAGCGAAAGACATCCCGCAAGATGGCCGCCACCGGCACCGCAAGGAGCACGCCCCACAAGCCGGCGATCTCGCTGCCGATGACGACGATCACCATCACCAGCGCGGGATGAAAGCGCACCGCGTTGCCCGAGATGCGCGGCACCAAAAAGATATTCTCGATCTGCTGGATGGCAAAGAAACCGATGGCCACCCACAAGGCGGTGATGGGCCTCTTGAGCAGGGCGAGCAGGACGGCCGGGATGGCCCCCAGATAAGGCCCAAAGAAGGGGATGACCTCAAAGATGCCGGCAAAAGTGCCCAAAAGGATCGCCAAGTCCACTTTTAAAATGAGCAGGACGATGGTGGCCATCACCCCCACCACCAAGCAGAGCAAAAGCTGGCCGCGGACATACGCGCTGAGCAGTTCATCCACAATAAACACAATGCAGCGCACGTCCTCGCGAGCCTTGTCCGGAATCAGGCTTTGTATCGCCCGCTTGGCCTTGGCCTCGTCGTTCAAGACATAGAACAGCCAAAAGGGCACGATGATCATGCCGATGATAAAGCTGAGGGTTTGCGAGATGGTGCGAAAGGTCACTTCGAGGCCCTTTTGCAGGGCGTTGGTCAGCGTGGTCACCGCCCGGTCGATGTTGGCGTTCACGGTCGTCTGGATCTCGGGCGGGATCTTGGCCAGAAGGTCCACGATATCTTGGGTCAGGTAGCTTTGGATGCGCACCCAGTAGTTGGGGGCCATCTGGATCAACGTCTTGGCCTGGGCCACCACCACGGGAACGAAGGAGGAGATGGTGCCGGCGATCAACGCCAAACCCAAGGCATAGACCACGATGATGGCCAGCGGCCGCGAGATGCCCTTGCGCTGCATCGCTCGCGGCGCGTGATGATCCAAAAAATCCACCACCGGCAAGAGCAAATAGGCTACGATCAAACCGATGAAAAACGGTACCAGCGCAGCCCATGCGGCGATGAGAATCGCCAGGGTGAAGCAGATGGCCACCCCCACCAGAATGACCCGATACCGTTGTTTGGGTGAGGCAAACCACGATGGCATTCCGCTCATACTCCCTCATGCGCCGGTGGCGCCGGCGCGTGCTCGTCCTCCTGTAAAACCTCCTCGATGGCCTGTTCCAGCATCAAGGACGTCCCTTGGGCCTCGGCGCCCAGCCAGGCCAAGAATTCCACATTCCCCTTGGGCCCTTTGATGGGCGAGCGGGCAAGCCCGCGCACCTGCCAACCGTTCTCCTGCGCCCAGGTGAGCAGGTCCCGTAACACGGCGCGATGGACCGCCGGCGAGCGCACCACGCCGCCCTTGCCCACCTGTTCCCGGCCGGCCTCGAACTGGGGCTTGATCAGGGCGACCACCTGCCCCCCTTCGGCCAACCACCGCCGCACCTGGGGCAGCAGCAAACGCAAAGAGATAAAGGAGGCGTCAATGGTCACCAGGTGCACCGCCTCCGGCAGGCTCTCCAGATAGCGGGCGTTGGTGCGCTCCATAACCACTACCCGCGGGTCCTGGCGCAACCGCCAATCCAGTTGGCCGTAACCCACGTCAATGGCGTAAACCCGGGCCGCACCGTGTTGCAGCAGGCAATCGGTGAACCCGCCCGTGGAGGCGCCCACGTCGGCGGCGACCCAGCCTGCCGGATCCAGCCCAAAGGCCCGCAGCGCGTGCTCCAATTTTAGCCCGCCGCGGCTCACATAGCGCAGCCCTTGGCGCACCTCCACCTGCGCCTCTTCCGCCACCGGGGCGGCGGCCTTATCCACCCGTTGCCCCTCCACCCAGACCTGCCCGGCCAGAATCAAGCTTTTGGCTTTCTCCCGGCTTTCCGCCAAGCCCCGCCGATAAAGCAACAGGTCAAGCCTGATGGCCTTCATAGCGCAGAGAATAATGCGGCCGGGCACAACTGTCAAACAGCCGCTTTTGGCCCTGGGTCAGTTTTTTTGACATCCCCTCTTCCTTGGGCTATAATGGCCCAACAGTGGGGTTGGCTGATTGACGCTCATTCCCCGGCTGAGCCCAGATCACGGCACCCGCCAAGGGTGTTTTTTCTTTGTCTGGTCCCCAAACTTGGCAAGGAGACGGACTCTATGCAGCCACGAGATTATCGGTTGCTGGCTCTCATCGCCCTCATCACCGCTTTGGCCGCTTGGGTCGCCTGGCCGGCCAACCCTGGCATCCATCTGAACCTCTTTGGGCGCAAGATCGAGCGCGAGATCCGCATTTTGCAGGGGCTTGATCTGCAAGGGGGAATGCAGGTCCTCTTGGAGGCCGACCTGCCCGCCGATCAGCCGGTGGATGCCGAGGCGATGCAGGCCGCCAAAGGGATCGTGGAGAACCGCGTCAACGGTCTGGGCGTGACGGAGCCGGTGGTGCAATCGGTGGGCAGCCGACGCATCCTGGTGGAATTGCCCGGCATCCAGGATCCCGAGGCGGCGGTGGCCACCTTGCGCCAGACGGGTTTGATGGAATGGGTGGATACCAACGGCGTCTATCTCGCCCCCGGCACGGTGATCAAGACCGATTTCGCCACCTCCGCTGCATCCGGCGCCGCCATCACCCCCACGGCCACCCTCACCGCCACCGACGGCATCACCACCACAGCGCCGGTAACCCCCACCGAGAAGGTCTATCACACGGTGCTGACAGGGCGTAGCCTGCGCCGCGCCACCGTCGAGTTCGACTCCAACGGCCTGCCCGTCATCGGCTTTGAGCTGGATAGCGAAGGGGCCAAGATCTTTGCCGAGTTCACCGCCAACAACATCGGCCGCTATCTGGCCATCGCCCTGGACAAGGTGATCATCTCCTGTCCGCGCATCAGCTCGGCCATCCCCGAAGGGCGCGGCCAGATCACCGGCCAATTCACCGTCGCAGAGGCCAAGGCCATGGTGCTGCAACTGCGCTATGGCTCGCTGCCCATCCCCTTGAAGGTGGTGGATACCCGGGCCGTCGGCCCCACCTTGGGCCAAGATTCGGTCAACAAGAGCGTGCGCGCGGGCACCATCGGCTTGGTGATCGTCCTGCTCTTTATGTTCATCTACTATCGCCTGCCCGGCTTTTTGGCGGATCTGGCCCTCATCATTTACGCCCTGCTCAACCTCACCCTGTTCAAACTGATCCCCGTCACCCTCACCTTGCCGGGCATCGCCGGGTTCCTGCTCTCGGTGGGGATGGCGGTGGATGCCAACATCCTTATCTTTGAGCGCATGCGCGAGGAGTTGCGCCAAGGGCGCACCCTGCAACGGGCCATTGATTCAGGCTTTCGCCGGGCGTGGACCTCGATCCTGGATTCCAACGTCTCCACCTGGATCATCTGCGCCATCCTGTGGGTTTTCGGCAATAGTTTCGGGGCTTCGATGGTCAAAGGATTCGCAGTGACGCTGGCTCTGGGTGTGGCGGTGAGCATGTTCACCGCCGTCACGGTGACGCGCACCTTTGTGCGCACGGCGTTCGCCATCGGCGGCGAAAAGCTGGGCAAGATCAGATGGCTGCTGGGCATCTAGTCCGGAACTGAGGAGGCAAGATGTTCCATCTCGTGCAAAAGCGTGGTTGGTATTTCGCGATCTCGGCGGTCCTCCTCCTCATCGGCGCGGTGGCCATGATTTATTCCGCCATCGCCCTGGGCGAGCCCTTCCGCCTGAGCATCGATTTCACCGGCGGGTCGCTGCTAGAGTTGCGCTTTGAGCAGCCGGTGGACCTGGGGCGCGTGCGCGCCATCGTGGCCGATGTGGGCCTGGCCGAGGCTACAGTGCAGACCCTCAGCGGCGACCAGAACGTCATCGTGCGCTCCAAGCCCATGGAGGTTGCCACCAAAGAGGAGCTCAAAAAGCTCCTGGGAGAGGCCTTTGGCCAGCCCACCGAGCTGCGCTTCGAAAGCGTCGGCCCTACGGTGGGCCAGGAGACCACCCGGGCGGCGGGTTTGGCCATCTTGGCCAGCTCCATCATGATCTTGGCCTTTATCGCCCTCGCTTTTCGCAGCGTGCCCAACGCTTTCCGCTATGGCGTCTGCGCCATCGCCAAGATGCTCCACGATGTCTTTTTGCTCCTGGGGCTGTTGAGCATCATGGGCCTCTTGGCCGGCTGGGAGGTGGATTCCCTCTCCCTCACCGCCGTGCTCACCGTGGTGGGCTTTTCCGTGCAGGATGTGATCGTCGTCTTTGACCGCATCCGCGAGAACATCAACCGGCGGCGCGGCGAGCCCTTTGAGACCATCGTCAACCGCAGCCTGCTGGAGACCCTCCACCGTTCCCTGGCCACCCAGCTCAATGCCATCTTTGTCATGATCTCCATCATCTTTTTCGGCGGCGTGACCATCCGCCAGTTCATGCTGATCATGCTCATCGGCATGGTCACGGGCACCTACTCCTCCCTCTTTTTCGCCGTGCCCCTGTTGGTGGTGTGGGAGCGGGGCGAGCTGGGGCGCTTTTTCCGGCGTCTGGTGGGCAAGGGCGCCACGGCCTGAGGGAGCGAGCAGCTTGGCATACCATCAGGGGCCGAGGATCTCGGCCCCTTTTTGTTCCTTTGTGCCCCAGGAGTTTTAAAAGGATACCGATTCCGCTACAGCGGATCGGCGCGGAGCAAAAAGCCATCCGTTCTATTATGTCCAGTTGGCATGGACGAAAACGGGGCTACTGACGGCCGATGGCCGACCGCTGCAAGCTCCAAAGGAGCTCACAATGGGCTTGATCCTGCTACGCTATGGCGAGCTGGCCCTGAAAGGCAAAAACCGGGGGGATTTCGTGCGCCGCCTGCGCCAGAACGTCCGCGCCTGTTTAAAGGCGCACGGGATCGCCGGCGAGGTATGGTCTGTGGGCCAGCGCCTCTATGTGCGCACCGAGCAGGTGGCCGAGGCGCTGGAGCCGCTGAGCCGCGTCTTTGGCCTGGTCTCCCTCAGCCCGGCGGTGGAGGTGCCCCGCGAGATGGAGGCCATCCTCCGCGAGGGGGTGCGCCTGGCCGGCGAGGCGGGGGTGGGGCCACAGGTCACCTTCCGCGTGCGGGCGCGCCGCGCCGATAAAACCTTTCCCTTGATCTCGCCCGAGATCAACCGTCTCTTGGCCGAGGCCATCATCCGCGAGTGGGGAGGCCAAGTGGATCTTTCCGACGCGGCCCAGGTGACCATCGGCGTGGAGGTGGCCCAGGATGGGGCGCTGCTCTTTGGGCGCATAGTATCGGGGCCCGGCGGGCTGCCCCTGGGCGTGGAGGGGCGCGTGGTGGCCCTCATCTCCGGCGGGATAGATTCCCCCGTCGCCGCGTGGCTGATGATGAAACGGGGTTGCTCGGTGATCCCCGTACACTTTGCCCAAAACGAGATCGAAACCCGCAAGGCGCTGGATAATATTCAAGTCTTGCAGCGTTACAGCTACGGTTGGGAGCTCCGTCCCACGGTGTTGGACCACCACGAGGTGATCGGCCCCACTTTGGCGCAACTGCGCGCCCTGGGCGAGGAACGCTGGAGCTGCATCTTGTGCAAGCGAGCGCTCTTGCTCCGCGCCTGCCAGGTCGCCGACGAGCTGGGCGCCCACGCCATCGTCATGGGTGATGCTTTGGGACAGGTGGCCAGCCAGACACTGGCCAACCTGGAGGTCATCTCCTTCGGCATCCCCAAGCCTATCCTGCGCCCCCTCATCGGCCTGGACAAGACCGAGATCGTGGCCCTGGCCCGGCGCATCGGCACATTCGAAATCAGCACCCGAGCCGCGGAGGGCTGTCCCTTTTTGCCGGCCCATCCCCTCACCCACGCCACGGTGGAAAAGCTCAAGCAACTGCTTCAGCGCCTCGATGCAGCAACCGCCGTAGCCTAGCCCCTTGTGGGCGTTGGCATCTAGCCCAGCAGGTGGCTCAGCAGGGCATAGGCGGCCATGCCGGAGATCATGGTCAAAATGACGTTGCGGGTGCGCCAGGCCACCAGAAACGTGGGCACGGCGGCCAAGAGGTAGGGGTTCGCCCAGGAAAGGACCAGCCGATCGTTTTGCACCAGCAGCGCTTGGGCCAGCGAGGCGGCCAACACCGCGCCCGGCACCAAACTGAGCCAATCCTTGGCCCAGGGGGGCAGCTCTACCCGGCTGAGGACTGCCAAGGGCAAAAAACGCAACAGGAACGTGCCTGCAGCCAGGCCCAGGATCAAGAGCGTCGTGGCCATGTTTTGGTGAACACTCCCAAGGTTGCAGCGATGAGGGTGGCCGCAGTGGTGCTCCATGTGCCCGAGACCAGGGGCCGCAGCGCCAAACTCAACCCAGCGGCCAATCCGGCCACGAGGGCGGCGCGACGCCCTCGCACCAGCAAAAAGAGCAAACAGATCAGGCTGGCCGGCAGGGCGTATTCCAGGCCATAATCTGCCGGAATGCCCGCCCCAAAGGCCAGGCCGATTTGGGTGGCGACCTGCCAAGGGCCAAAGATGCCCAGGCCCGAGCCGATGAAAAAGAGCGGATCCGCCGGATGGCGCTCGAACTCGGCCATGCTGACGGCGAAACTCTCATCCGTAAGGAGGTGGGCCAAAAAGGGCTGCAACCAGCGCGGTGCGCGCCGCATATGGGGCGTCAACGCGGCGCTGAGCAACACCAGGCGCAGGTTGATCAACACCCCGGTGAGGAGGATCGGCCAAGGGCCCACCCCTTGAGCTAGGAGGCTGGCGGCGAGGAACTGGGCCGTGCCGGCGAACACCGCGACGGACATCAGCGAGGCCTGCCAAGGGGCCATCCCCTGCCTGGCGATGGCCCCATAGGCGATGCCAAAGGGCGCCACGCTCAGTGCCAAAGGCAACGTGGCGCGAAAGCCACGCCAGATGCGTGACCAGATCATCTTCCTTGCTCCATGGGGGGTTCCCACAACTCGATCATCCCAGGCACACCCAGCGCGGCCAGCTGCGCTTGAAACGCATCGCGGGAGATGGGCCCCCGGCAAAAGAACAGATGCGTGGCACAAGAACAATCCGAGGCGCCAAACCCGCGCACACCGGGGCTGATGCCCCCCATCCGGGCCAGCGCCTGGGCCCAAGCACATTCCAGGCGCTCCGCGCCCGTATGATGCCAGATCTCACGGATGGTGGCGCGCTGCAAGAGATAGTCAATGTGCCAATGCATGCGTTTGGTGGCGCGCCGGTGCCGCGCCAAGCGCGCTGCCAGACCGCCCAACGCGCTCCCCACGTAGGCATAATAGCCCGGCGTAAAGGTGACCTTTCCCAAGCTGCCCACGCCAAGCGAGCTCTCCTCGGCCAGCTCCAGCCAGAGGATATAGGTTCCCGGTTTGCTCATGGGCCAGAGTGTACGCAACCAGGGCAGCGTGTGCAAGTATCGCCCAGGGCGATTTCTTGCTTGAATCAGGGTGTGGTATAATCGCGCTATCTGTGGATCAGCCTAGGAGGATGCATGAGGGAGTACAAACCAGAGCAATTGCGCAATGTGGTGCTGGTGGGGCACGGGTCCAGTGGCAAAACGTCGCTCAGTGAGGCCCTGTTGTACGACTCTGGCGCCATCTCGCGGCTGGGCCGCGTTGAAGAGCACAATACGGTCTCGGATTACGACGAAGAAGAACAAGCGCGCGGGTTCTCGGTCAACTGTTCCGTCTTGCCCTGCGAATGGCAAGAGACCAAACTGAACATCCTGGATGTGCCGGGCTATGTGGATTTCGCCGGTGAGGTCAAGGCGGCCATCCGCGCGGCCGATAGCGCCGTCCTGGTCATCTGCGCCGCCTCCGGCGTGGAGGTGGGGGCCGAGCTCCACTGGGGTTTCCTGGATGAGGCCCAGCTCCCGCGCATGGTGTTCATCAACAAGATGGACCGCGAGAACGCCAACTTTGCCCGCACCATGGAACAACTGCGCGCCAAGTTCGACACGACCTTTGTGCCCCTTCAGTTGCCCATCGGCGCGCAAGAAAGTTTCACCGGCCTGGTGGATCTGATCACCATGAAGGCCTATCTCGGCCCGGAGGGCAAGGAGGCGCCCATCCCGGCCGACTTGCAGAGCCAAGCTGCCGAGGCGCGCACGCAGATGATGGAGTTCGCCGCCGAGGCGGACGATGAGCTGATGATGAAGTATCTGGAGGGCGAGGAACTTTCCGCCGAGGAGCTCCTGGCGGGGTTAGCTTCCGGGGCCAAGCGGCGCGATTTTTGCCTGGTGTTGGTCGGCTCGGCCACGAAAAACATCGGCGTCAAGCAGTTGTTGAGCGCCATGGTCTCCTTTGCCGTGGCGCCCACCGAGAGGGAGTACCGGGCCACCAACGCGGCCACCCGCGAGGAGCAGATCCTCCGCGCCGATCCGGCCGGCCCGCTGGTGGTGCAGGTCTTCAAGACTCTGGCCGACCCCTTTGTGGGCAAACTGAGCTACTTCCGCGTCTTTAGCGGCACCATGGCCTCCGATAGCCGGGTATACAACGTCACCAAAGAGACCGAGGAGCGTCTGGGCCAGCTCTTTATGGTGCGGGGGAAGGAGCAGACGCCGGTGCCCCAGGTCAAGGCCGGCGATATCGGCGTGGTGGCCAAGTTGAGCGCTACCGCCACAGGCGATACCCTGGGCGATCGGGGCGCGCCGTATCTCATGCCCCCCATCATCTATCCCGACCCGTTGTACTCGGTGGCCGTCTTTCCCAAGACCAA